>ENA-UEQW01000015-UEQW01000015.1-human-gut-metagenome-genome-assembly--contig:-NODE-15-length-151047-cov-8.135000_pt1 | contig 151047 bp, 132 predicted proteins | sample MGYA00242947_ERZ507947 | MGnify/ENA primary metagenome ERZ507947 (study PRJEB26167, sample SAMN06115421) | human gut metagenome | host: Homo sapiens | place: China:Guizhou | collected 2015-03-17... | reverse complement strand
GGTTAAAATACAACTGACAGAAATTATCCTTGTCCTTCGTAAATAAACTTGAAAAACTTTTTCATACCCATTAATTATATGTTAAACTTGTATTTGCGTCTATTGTGAAAAAAAATTAATAATATTTTTGTATGGAGATTTTGCATCAGACGGTGTAGAGGCAAGAATGAAAATTAATTAATAATACACTTAATAGTTTATGAAAAAAGGATTGTTTGCTTTTTTGTTGACGTTCATGCTGGGTATTTTTACTGTTTCGGCACAGGTAGAAAATCCGGCTCAATGGTCATATTCTCAGAAGAGTCTGGGAAATAATGAATACGAACTTGTTTTTAAGGCCGCTTTAGAACCGGGATGGCATATTTATTCGATGTATACGCCCGAAGGTGGTCCTATGGCTACAACTGTTACTTTTGAAGAAGCCGGAAAAGGGATCGAATTGGTTGGAAAAGCAACAGAGAACGAACCCAAAAAAGAACATGACGATGTATTCGGTGTGGACGTTTGGTCGTTCGAACTTGAATATGTCATTACTCAAAAAATTAAAGTAACCGATCCGGCTATTGCTGCTGTAAAAGGTGAAATCGAATTTCAGGTATGCCGCGAAGGACAATGTGTGAGATTCGACGAATCGTTCGATATCAAGATCGGTGATCAGCCTGCTGCTAAAACTGAAGTAAAAGCTGCTGCTGCAACCGATTCTTCCAGTGATTCGACTAAAGACGAGTCTTTGTGGATATTTTTCTGGGGGGCTTTCGTAGCCGGTTTGGCTGCTGTGGTGATGCCTTGCGTTTTCCCGATGATTCCGATGACTGTATCTTTCTTTATGCACGGAGATACGAACAAAGCAAAGGCGAAAGCAAAAGCGATCTTCTTCTCTTTGTCGATTATCGCTATCTATACCGCTCTGGGATTGATTATTTCTATGTTATTAGGTCCTGATTTTATCAACTGGTTAAGTACCAATTGGGTGCCTAATGTATTTTTCTTTGTGATCTTTATGATTTTCGCAGCTTCTTTCTTCGGTGCTTTCGAGATTGTATTACCTTCCTGGATTGTAAATAAATCGGATGCACAGGCAGATAAAGGCGGATATGTCGGAGCTTTCTTCATGGCTTTCACTTTGGTATTGGTATCTTTCTCTTGTACAGCTCCGATTGTCGGGACTGTACTGGTTGAGGCTGCCAGAGGATCTGTACTGCGTCCGATTATCGGTATGTTGGGATTTTCTATCGCTGTAGCCTTACCTTTCGGTTTCTTTGCTTTCTTCCCTTCAAAACTAAGCAACCTGCCGAAATCAGGAGGTTGGTTGAACTCTGTAAAAGTGGTACTCGGTTTTATAGAAGTTGCTTTAGGATTCAAATTCCTGATGGTTGCCGACCAGACTTACCACTGGGGATTACTCGACCGTGAAATATATATCGCTATTTGGGTAACGATCTTTACTTTGCAGGGATTGTACCTGATGGGTAAAATCAAATTTGCACATGACAGCGAACTGAAATACATCGGTGTTCCCCGTCTGGCGTTTATCATCGCTACGTTCACTTTTGTGGTATATCTGATTCCGGGTATGTTCGGTGCTCCTTTAAAAGCTTTGGCCGGTTATTTCCCGCCTCAGGAAACCATCGACTTCGATATCAACCGGATTGTACGGGATAATGTAAAGCAGATTTCTGTCAGTGGTGTTGCTACCGGAACAGCTAAGAAGTCTGACGCTTGTGAAGCTCCGAAATATTCCGATTTCTTGCACTTAGCTCATGGTTTGGATGGCTATTTCGATTATGATCAGGCTTTAAAATGTGCTCAGGCTCAAAACAAGCCGCTCTTTATCGACTTTACAGGACACGGTTGTGTAAATTGCCGCGAAATGGAACAATCGGTATGGTCCGATCCGCGTGTATTGGATATGTTGAAAAACGATTATGTCGTAGTGGCTTTGTATGTAGACGACAAGACTACTTTACCTGAAAGTGAATGGTATGTATCCGATTATGACGGAAAGAAAAAGAAAACATTAGGCAAGAAAAATGCTGACTTCCAGATCAAGAAATTCGATTCCAATGCACAGCCCAACTACATTTTGTTGGATAGCCGCGGCGGCAACGATAATGATCTGAGACCGCATATACTGGCTGCTCCAAGAGGACATAACCTGGATAAAGATGCTTTCGTTGAATTTTTGAAACAAGGTTTGGAAGAATATAAGAAAAGAGGAAATAATTAATTGACTCTTTGACTGATCGATCAGGTACCCCGTTTCCGGGGTACCTTTTTTATTTTCCGAAAATTCGGTCTTTTATGTAACTTTTGATCTTTTCAACTGTCTTAGTATTGTAAGTGAGTTTGAATGATGGATAAAAATGAATTTATATCTCTGGTACTTCCTTTAAAGGATCGGTTGTTTCGGGTGGCTTGGTGTATTCTGCGAAGCAAAGAAGAGGCCGAAGATATTGTTCAGGATGTAATGCTGAAGGTGTGGAGGGATGAAAAAGGAAAGGTTGAAAATCTGGCAGCTTATTGTTACACTATGGCCCGGAATCTGGCTTTAAACCGATTGGTCTTGAAAGACAATCGGAGCAAGGAGTTGGAAGGGGCATATGAACAGGAAGTGCAGGAACAACCGTTGGAAAATATAATCCGTACCGAAAAGATGAAGTTGTTATATCGGATGATTGACGGATTACCCGGTTTACAGCGGGATGTCGTCCAATTGAGAGATATGGAAGGACTGAGTTATCGGGATATTGCGAAAACTTTACAGGTGACGGAAGAACAGGTGAAAGTGAATTTATTCCGGGCCAGGAAAAAAATTAAAACATGGATTTTAAACATGGAGAATTATGGATTATGATCGGATCATAGGGTTGTTGGATAAGTACTGGAAGTGTGAAACCACCTTACCCGAAGAAGAAGAACTGCGTTATTTTTATAAGCATTGCCGGCAAATGCCGGAAGAATTGGCCGAATATAGGGAGCTGTTCATCTTTCAGGAAGGGGAAAGACAAATCGGGTTAGGAAATGATTTCGACCGGAAAATTTTGGCTTCCATCTACAATAAACGTCCTGCCGGATGGAGAAAAGGGCTTCGGGTGGCTGCGGTGTTGTTGTTATTGATAGGGGTAAGCCAGGTATTGATCGATATAGGGAATCCGCAAAAGGATACTTGTCAGACTCCCGAACAGGCACTGGCCGAAGTCCGGCAGGCTTTGAATTTTGTATCTTCGAAGATGAACAGAGGACAACAACTGTTGGAAGAGAATATGGACGAAATGAAATGGATAAACCGATATATAAAATAAATAGGTAATGAAAAAGTGGATATGCATTGGATTATTTTTGATAGGAACCTGTAGTGTCCAGGCCCAGGATCTGGTGAGCGATTTTTTGGCCAAGACGAAAGAAAATAAAGTCTTTACACAGGTCAATATCAGCTCCAGGATGTTTCAAATGATTTCAGAGATCACGGATGCTGAAACGGAAAGTATTATCCGAAATTTGACCGGTATGAAAATGCTGACAACAGAACAGGAAACAGACCGGTATTTTCAGGAAGTACGGACGATGCTTCAGAAGCGAAAGCCTGAATATGAGGAATTGATGAGCATTCTGGAAGAAGGAGAACAGGTGTGGATGTATGTCCGGGAAAAGAATAAGGAGATTGTCGAATTGGTGATATTGGTAGGAGGAAAGGAAGAGTTTATGTTGATGAGCTTTTGTGGGGTGATCGATTTGAAAAAAATCTCCCGTTTGGCTAAAGCAGTAAATGTGGAAGGTATGGAGTACCTCGGAAAAGTAAAGAAATAGAGTGTGTCGAATTTTAAACTTTGGGATGATGAAAAAAAGTTTGTTCGTATTGATTTTAATCGGAGGTTGGGTAATCCCCTCTTGGGCTCAGAATAACAAAGAGTTCGAACAATTGTGCAAAAAATATCAGGATTCGGAAAATGTCGGATCGTTCGGAATGGATGGCTTGGGTTGTCTTTTGGCTTCCTGGTTTATCGGGAAAGAAGCGAACGATATAAATGCATTGATTCGGCAATGTTCTTCTTTCCGCATATTGAGTTGTAGCGGAGAAGAAAGTAAAATGCTATGTAAAGATATCCGGGCATTTGTCCGGGCTAGCAAACTCGAGGAATTGATCAGTGTACAAGAAGATGGATCGGAGGTGAAACTCTATATGCAAACGGTTAAAAATAAAGTCCATCAGGTTTTTGTATCGGTTGTCGATGAAGAACAGGAAGTTGTATTTCTGCAAGTAAAAGGAAAATTCGATCTGGCAGCTATTCAAAAATTAGCTAAAACTTCTCAGATTAGTTATCTTTGCCACTGAAAAGGACAACAGATATGCAGATATTGAAGTATATTTTCATCGGTTTGCTGATATTTTTAACGTGTGGTTGTGGTGGAAAGAAAAAACAAGGAGAATTCCGATATTTCCGGAATTATCAACGTACATTTAACGATTTGAACGATAAGCATCTGAAGGCTGCCCGACAATGGGGGATACAACCGGTTACTTCTGACGAATTGTTGGAAGAGCAAATGGGAAAGTTGGATAAAATCGGCTCCTGTCGTTATTATCAGGTAGATGAATTGACCCATTCTATCCCTTATTTGGTTCCCCGGGCAGAGAAATTATTGAAGACGATTGGCCGGAATTTTCAGGATTCCCTTTCCAGTAAAGGCCTCTCTTCCCGTAAGATCATCGTGACCAGTGTGTTGAGAACAACCGGGAATGTGAAAAAGTTGCGGAAGAAAAATGTGAATGCCAGTGCCAACTCAGCTCATGTTTATGGAACTACTTTCGATGTTGCATATGCCCGTTACAAAGGAGCCGAAAAAGAAGAAACCGATAAATTAAAGTCTGTGTTGGCAGAGGTTTTGCAAGATTTGCGCAAGCAAAAGAAATGTTATGTCCGTTACGAATTCAAACAAGGGTGCTTTCACATCACTGTTCGTTAAGTGAACAGGTGCGCTTCATTCTTAGTTGTACCTTTTGTAATGAATTTGGTAACCGACTCCTTTCTTTAAAATCAACTGGTCTTTGTCGAGCTGTATGATATTCAGGGTGTCTGAAAAATGTAAGGTTTGACGGTTGCCGGTACTTTCTCCTTCCAGAATGAGTGTTTTTCCGTTTATCTTCCAGCTTTTGTATTGAAGAGTGGCCATATTGATCGAACTGGCTTTCCCGTCTTTCTGAAATTTTATTCCTTGTACATCCTGGGCTCTGCCGGGGATGGGTTCACACCAGGAACCTGGTATTTTTTTCTCGTAACCTGTATTGGAACAGGATATCAGGCCTAAAGTCAGACAAGCGATTAAAGTAAAATTTTTCATATCACATTTTATTTTATAGTTGTTTGTTTTTAAGGAGATAGCAAAAATAAAATTCTATAGGTGAAATGACGAACTTGTCTTGGAGAAAGAGAAAAAATCTTGATTTTAATCAAGATTTTTTCTGGATTCGTTGAGAATACGGGTTCTGATCCGGCTTAATGTCTCGGGAGTGATTCTGAGGTAAGAAGCAATTTCTTTGAGATTAACCCTGTTCAAAATATCGGGAACTCTTTTTTGTAATTGGAGATAACGTTCCTCGGGGGTATCACAATGCAGGGAAATTATTTTTTTGAGAAAGTCGAAGGCCAACGATTCGACGAATGCACGTACATAAATTTCACCGTCGACCGATATTTGAAGAAAAGAACGTAAGGTTTCCAGAGGGGCCTGGATAACGACAGAATCTTCTAAAGCTTTTACATCCAATAAAGCGTCACAACCCTTTCGGGAAGGCAGGTAGGAGGATATAATTTCTTTCTCGAAAGCAAAAGCCATAATGTGTTCTGCACCTTTAGCGTCATGGCGGAGAAATTTGAAGCTTCCCCGGACGATATAGGCTATCTCATGGCAAAAATGTCCCCTTTGGATAAAAAAACTATTTTTCTTGATTTCTGTTCTTGTCCCGTGTTTTAGGATAATATTTTTCAGGAACTCCAATTCTTTTATATGGATATCGATATCTGACATGAAGCTTGCGGCATACTGTTTATCCGGACGAAGATACAAATAAAGCCTCACATTTTAATATTGAATTATCTTTCAAAATTGATTATCTTTGCACGCCCGGAAGGGAAGGAATCATAGGTAATTATAAAAATAAAATATATTATGGGTTTACAATGTGGTATTGTCGGACTGCCGAATGTTGGAAAGTCTACCTTGTTTAATTGTTTGAGTAATGCGAAGGCGCAATCCGCCAATTTCCCTTTTTGTACGATAGAGCCCAATGTCGGGGTGATCACTGTTCCCGATGAACGGTTGAATAAACTGGTCGAGTTGGTGAATCCGCAGAATGTGGTTCCTGCTGTGGTTGAAATTGTCGATATTGCCGGCCTGGTGAAAGGAGCCAGTAAGGGCGAAGGATTGGGTAATAAGTTTCTCTCTAACATCCGTGAGACGGATGCTATTATTCATGTGTTACGTTGTTTCGATGACGATAATATCGTACATGTGGACGGTAGTGTAGATCCGGTGAGGGATAAGGAAATTATCGATACTGAATTGCAGTTGAAAGATTTGGAAACAGTAGATAATCGCTTACAGAAAGAGGAGAAAAGAGCTATGACAGGTGGGGATCCGGTCGCTAAACGCTTGGTTGAAGTACTTCATCTGTATAAAGCTGCCTTGGAGAAAGGATTGTCTGCCCGTACCGTCGTATTGGACGATTTACAACAGGAAGCGGCCAAAGACCTGCAATTATTGACCAATAAACCCGTATTGTATGTTTGCAATGTCGACGAAGCCTCGGTTGTGAAGGGAAATAAATATGTAGATGCTGTTCGTGAAGCGGTGAAAAATGAAAAAGCCGAAGTATTGATTATCGGGGCAGGCATTGAGGCTGATATTGCAGAACTGGAGACCTACGAAGAGAAACAATTGTTTCTGGAAGATTTGGGACTAAAGGAAGCCGGAGTCAACAAGCTGATTCGTACGGCTTATCATTTATTGAATCTTCAGACCTATTTTACTGCTGGCCCGAAAGAAGTGAGGGCATGGACTTTCCGTAAAGGTATGAAAGCACCTCAGACGGCCGGTATTATCCATACCGATTTCGAAAAAGGGTTTATCCGGGCCGAAGTGATCAAATACGATGATTTCATTGCATACGGTTCCGAAACGAAATGCAAAGAAGCCGGCAAAATGTCGGTAGAAGGGAAAGATTATGTGGTGCAGGATGGAGATATGATGAATTTTAGATTTAATGTATAATCGATCACGGGGACGGGGCAATTGTGCGAAAATTTCGCACAATTGCCCCGTCCCCGTGATCGATTTTTCATCAGTCTTCTTCGTTAGGTAGATAGAAGTCGAAATCGCTATTGCGGTCACAGATTAGAAGGCCGTCCTGGATGGTCAAGGGAGCTACTTGAATACAACTTCTCCGGTATTGATACGGTAGGTTGCCTGATTCATCATTTCGGGTTTCGGTATGTGATTTACGTCCCGGGTGTGTGAAGTAGAATATATAAGCTTTATCTCCGGCCACAACGACGTCGGCATGTGCTCCCTGAGGAGTATCCTGGAAACGCTTGCCTGGTTTATCCAGGAGCAATCCTTGTTTTTCCCAGGTATTTAAGTCGGTGGAACGGTATACCCGCAAACCTTGCCATTCATCGGTGATCATCCAGTAATAATTGCCGAAACGGAATACTTTGGGGCCTTCATGGGCATTCCCTCCAATTGCCGGCTGATCGTGGGTAATCCATTTTTTTAGATTTTTACTTTCGGCCATCATTGTCACAGAGCCGCGGTTCTGGTCTTTGTACCACATTTTCCAAGTACCGTCGGGAGTCCGGTATAAGGTAGGATCGATGATATTGGAGTTGATCTGTGGTTTTCCTGCATATTTCCAGTCCCATAAATTTTTACTAGTGTAGTGGGCGATACAGGCATTCCCGCTCCAATGATTGCGTACGCCTTGAATATAAGATACGAACATATGGTATTTACCGTTGTGATACACGACATCCGGTGCCCAGAATGTGTTGTGTCCCGGTTCGATATCCAGGTCGAGAGTGCCCCGGTAAACCCAACTTTGACCATGGTCGTCGGAAGAGGCTATACCGATCTGATTCCCATAACAATAGGCGACGTCTGCGGTTTCGGAATTTGCCCGGCGTTGCGTGTAAAGCATCCACCAGTTTTTTTCAGTCCGGTTCCAGATAAGTACCGGGTCGGCAGCTCCATCGGTAATCGGATCCCGGAATAGGGGAGCCGGAGCTTGGTGTTGTCCCCACAAACTCATGGTGTAAAGCAGGAATAGAATGAAAAATAAAATTTTCATGGCTGTAGAGTGATTAGATTAGTACAAAAGCTTTACAAGGATACATTTAGAATTTGGGAGCCTGGGCTTCATTCGACGGCATATTTCCTTCCACGTAAGGCCAACCCTTTTTCCAGTGTATCCGGTCGAGCATCACTACCCGCCCTTGTTTGGCCTTATCCCGGATATAAGCATGATATAAAATCCAGTCGTCTCCTTTTTTATCGGTCATGATTTCGGCATTGTGCCCCGTACCGGCAAAACTAGCATTGGGATGAATGACCACCTCGTGGTGGTTGTCGAGCATGGAATTGCCGTTTTTGTCCATGTAAGGGCCGAACAGGCTTTCCGACCTGCCGACGACCGTGGTGTAGGTACTTTTTTCTCCCTGACAACATGAACCGATGGAAGCGAACAGATAGTAATACTTGCCTTTTTTATGGACATATACGGCTTCGTAGGCCGTTCCTGCTATCTGCGTCGGTTTTGCACCGGGACGGATATGAAGTCCATCTTCGCTTAATTCGATATAATAAATACCCCGGAAACTTCCCCAAAACAGGTATTTTTCTCCGTTTTCTTCGATATAAAAGGGATCGATAGAGTTTTGAACTCCGATTTCATTACTCCTGAAGAGTTTTCCCTGGTCCGTAAATGGTCCTGCCGGCGAGTCGGCAACGGCGCATCCGATACCGCAAGTATGTTCTCCTCCCCAGCGGGACATCGCATAGTATAGCACGTATTTCCCATCGATGTGATTGATATCCGGCGCCCACAAACCGGCTTTGGGTTCGAAAGTCGGACGTGTCGCATCGGTGAAAGCAGTTCCGACAAAAGTCCAGTTAACCAGATCGGGAGATTTATAAATCGGTATATTGTGAATATCCTCGGTGGCGTATAAATAAAACATTCCGTCGGGAGCTTGAATCACAGTAGGATCCGGAGTCGACTTAGCCAGAACCGGATTACAGTAAACTTTAATTTTAGGTGTTGTTCCATAACTATGGAGAGAACAGAAGAGGAAAAGTATGAAGATGAAGCTTATTTTCATAAATATTGAAGTCATAATAATCAAAAAGAAAACGGTGACAGTCCAGTTTGCAACCTTTGTTACCGTTTTTACTGTTGTCACCGTTTTAACTTTATAAATTGCTTGGGTATCTCCTTGTCATACTAACAGGAGCTATCGGTTATTCTGCACCGAATTTATAAATACAGGTGCTATGATATTTTTCTCCCGGACGTACGACAACCGAAGGCCAGTCGGCTTTGTTGGGGGAATCGGGATAGTGTTGTGTTTCCAGGCAAAGAGCAGAACGTAAGGGATAGTAAATACCGTGTTTACCTTTTACAGTCCCGTCGAGGAAATTGCCGGCATAAAATTGAATACCCGGTTCGTTGGTATATACTTCCAGAGTACGTCCGCTTTTGGGGTCGTACACTTTAGCTGCAACTTGGCTGATGTCGCCTTGGGTGTTCAAAACGTAGTTGTGGTCGTAGCCGTGACCGTTTTTCAATTGTTCGAAATCGTAATTATCGATTCTGGCACCGATTGCGGTTGCTGTCCGGAAATCCATCGGAGTACCTTCGACCGGTGCGATTTCGCCGGTAGTCATAAACGTACTGTCCACCGGAGTATAATAATCGGCATTCAGCGTCAACTGATGATCCAGAATGGTGGTTTTGCCATCTCCTGATAGGTTGAAATAAGCATGATTGGTCAGATTGACGATCGTCGGTTTGTCGGTTTCTGCTTCATAGTTGATCTGAAGAGCATTGTCGTCGGACAAGCTGTAAGTAACCGTTGTTTTCAGCGTTCCCGGAAAACCGGCTTCTCCGTCGGGAGAAACACAGCTCAGGACTAATGTCTGGGCATTGGGTTGGGTTGCATCCCAAATCCGGTGATGAAATCCGGTGTCGCCTCCGTGTAAGCAGTGACCGTAATTATTTTGAGGCAATTGGTATTCCTGGCCGTCCAGGATAAAACGTCCCTGATTGATCCGGTTACCATAGCGTCCGATCAGAGCTCCGAAATTACCACCTTGGTCGGCGATATAATCGGCGATAGAACTGTGGGCCAGCATGATGTCACCGAACTTGCCGTTCCGGTCGGGTACCCAAATAGAAACGATACGACCTCCGTAGTTCGTGATCGCTACCTCTACACCATTTTTGTTTTTCAGTTCGTATAAAGCGACTTTTTTTCCGGAAACCGTCGTGTCGAAATCTGCTTTCTTTAATCCGGATAAGGTCGTGCCCGTATCGGTCTTGCTGTTACAAGCCATCAGAGAGCACAATGCACAGCATACGATGAGTAATCTTTTTTTCATATATAAAGTATTTAGTGTGTAATTTTGTTACAAAATAAGAAATAATCCGGATAGGATACTAATAAAATTATGTCATAAAATGGTATTTTCAGATCAAACCAAACGTTTGAAGCCTGATTCCGGACTTGATTTTTACCTGATATTGACATTTAATGGTTAGATTCTTTTACCTTTTGTCTCATTTTGGAACTATTTTTACGCTATAGAAATTTTTAATCTAAAATGATGACTTTATTCACAAAATCGTTGTCGGTTTGTGCAGGTGCTTTATTGGCAACAGGTATTTTATTCACCGGTTTTTGTTCGGCTGACGAAGAGCATATTGCTGTAGTAGAACGTCCTTCGACTAAGGTGGCCAATGTGAATTATACCGCTAGCCGGGCCCCTTTGAAGCCTTTACAGTTTATTAAATTACCTGTAGGGAGTATTCAACCCGAAGGATGGCTGAGAAAATACCTGGAATTGCAGAGAGACGGGCTGACCGGACATTTGGGAGAAATCAGTGCCTGGCTGGAAAAAAACGATAATGCTTGGCTGACTGCTGGCGGACAACACGGTTGGGAAGAGGTGCCCTATTGGTTGAAGGGGTACGGTAATCTGGCCTATATCCTGAACGATCCTAAAATGATTGCCGAAACAAAAGTTTGGCTGGAAGGGGTTTTCAAAAGTGTACAACCGGACGGGTATTTCGGACCGGTAAACGAACGGGATGGCCGCCGGGAATTGTGGGCTAACATGATTATGTTGTGGTGTATGCAGTCTTATTATGAATATTCCGGCGATCAACGGGTGATCGATTTGATGACCAATTATTTCAAATGGCAGTTGACGGTCGATGACAGTAAATTCCTGAGGGATTATTGGGAAAATAGCCGGGGAGGTGATAACCTTTGGAGTGTATATTGGTTGTATAATATTACCGGTGATTCATTTTTATTGGAACTGGCGGAGAAGATTCACCGTTGTACGGCCGATTGGACAATGGACAGTCGTTTACCCAACTGGCATAATGTGAATGTAGCACAGTGTTTCCGTGAACCGGCCACTTATTATATGCTGTCGGGTGATTCGGCCCATTTGGCTGCCAGCTATAATGTACATGCTTTGATTCGCCGTTGCTTCGGGCAAGTGCCGGGTGGTATGTTCGGGGCTGATGAAAATGCCCGGATGGGATGTATCGATCCCCGGCAAGGAACTGAAACCTGTGGGTTTGTCGAAGAAATGGCTTCCGACGAATTGATGATGCGTATCACTGGCGATCCGATGTGGGCAGAACAGTGTGAGAACGTGGCCTTCAATTCTTATCCCGCAGCGGTGATGCCTGATTTCAGGGCTTTGCGTTATATAACTTCCCCCAATCAGGTGTTGAGTGATGCTCAAAATCATAATCCCGGGATTGATAACGGAGGGCCTTTCCTGGCGATGAATCCTTTTAGCAGCCGGTGTTGCCAGCATAATCACGCACAGGGATGGCCTTATTATACCGAACATTTGGTGATGGCTACTCCGGATAACGGTCTGGTGGCCGCTCTTTACGGAGCTTGTCAGGTTAAAGCTAAAGTGGGGAATGGTAAAGAGATCGTTTTGAAAGAAACCACTCACTATCCGTTCGAAGAAACCATTGCTTTTACGGTGGATACGAAAGAAAATGTGAATTTCCCGTTTACTCCCGGTAATGTCCCCTTGGAAGTGAAAGCACAGGGCCGCCGGATTCCTTCGTGGAAGATCGATAAGTATGGATTGTGTGCTGTGTTGCCTGAAACAGATGCACCGAAATCCCCGCAGATTGAAAATATAACCTTGATACCGATGGGAGCTGCCCGTTTGCGGATTTCTGCTTTCCCTGCCGTATCCGAATAATAGAGCCTGCAAGGTGAGATTTGGATGGTATATTATAGTAATTGGATTCTCCTGTCCTCATGTAAAAGCGGATAGAAGACTGTTTTTCGGAATCCTTTGGATATAGCCTTAGGAGATTCTTATGTTTTTTTGTTGGCTTCCGACGGACATTATTATATGTACGGGACTGGAGGATGGTTTTGCTTGCTATTCTTCGGACCAATCACGGGGACGGGGCAATTGTGCGAAATTTTCGCACAATTGCCCCGTCCCCGTGATTCTATAATAGGTTAATGTAATCTGTCCAACTTTTCGGGGGGGCAGTTCAGAATCGGAACGGTATAGAAAAAATAAGTCTAAATTATAGGTATAAATAATATGTAAATACTGTAATTTATATGGGATAAAATTTTTATCTGAGATCGATAACTTCTACTTCCGGATGTTTAGCCGGGTCGAATTTAAAGAATGAATCGGCAGGTACGGGTGAACTTTGTTTGATGGATTTGATTGTGATCAGGACATTGTTTCCGTCTTTGCCGAAAGAGGTTACTTTTTGTATCGATGAAGTGGCCGGATTTACCCAGATACCGATTTTTGTAAAGTTACGGCTTTTATCTGTAGGAAAAAGTTCGATGTAGGTTATGTCGTTGCCCGTGCTGACCAGTTTTTGGTCGAATCCTTGGTTGTGGATATCGAAAAGTGTCGTCGGATTCAACATCTCTTCTTCTTCATTGGGATTTTTGATGTTGACTTCCTGTACTTCCGGCATATAGGTATAGATATTTTTCCCGTCGTAATAGTTTTCAACGTCCATCACGTTGAGTTTATAAAGATTTCCCTTCATCCAGGCTTTTCCTTCGTGCATTTCATGGATATTTTCGCTGGGGTTTTCCATCGTTAGGGTAAAGTCGATTTCTGCTGCCGGGTAAGCTTTGAATTTTGCAGCTGCTTTATCCAATATTTCTTTTGCTTTCGGGTCGTTTTGTGCAAATACTGCATAAGCGAGGAGCACAAATAGAAGGGTCATAAAATATCGCATAATAAAAAGTTTTAATGTGTTCTGATCCTATTTTGTAATTTCATTACGGCAAAGATACAGAATGTACCGTATATTCTGAAATTTTATTTAGATTTGTATGGTGAAATAAGTTTAAGGACCTATGTTGTTATTTATCAAGCTCGGCTTTTTCGATATACTGGATATTCTGATCGTTGCTTTTATTTTTTATCAGATTTATCGTTTGGTGAAGGGGACGGTAGCGATTAATATCTTTGCCGGAATTTTTACGTTTTATGTGGCCTGGTTGTTGGTGAGGGCGTTGAATATGGAGCTGATCACCTCCATTATGGGGCAGTTTTTCGGTATGGGAATGATCGCCCTGCTGATCGTTTTTCAACAGGAAGTCCGCCGGTTTTTATTGCTGGTGGGTAGTAAATATAATTTGCAGAATATTTTCAATCTGGAGAAATTGTTTGCCAAGCCTGTGATCAAGGAAGATGTATCGGATGCTATCGTCGAGGCCTGTGTGAATTTTTCGGCTTCGAAGACGGGGGCTTTGATTGTTTTTCAGCAAAATACCGAATTGTACAATTATGCCCAGACAGGGGTCATGATGAAAGCGAAGGTGACCGATGAATTGATTGAAAATATTTTTTTCAAGAATACGCCTTTACACGATGGAGCCGTTATCATCAATGAAAATAAGATTTTAGCCGCCCGTTGTATTCTTCCGGTCTCCGATCGCCGGGATATTCCCGGAAGTATGGGATTGCGGCATCGGGCTGCTTTGGGACTCAGTGGGGTGAGCGATGCTTATGTGGTTGTCGTGAGCGAAGAAACCGGAAATATCACTTTCTTTAAAGACGGAAGTTTTAAAGTAAAAGTGAGTCCCGAGGAATTGAAAAAATTTTTGAGCAACGATTTCTCCGGCTTTGTGGTGAAATAATGTGATTTGCCCGGCCGGTGGTAGTAAAACAGGGGTCCTGCATACAGAACCCCTCTTTTGACGGTAAGCGGTTGGTTTATAAAGTTTTCAGACAAGCGTTGACATTGTCTTCGATTCGTTTCAGCACATGGGTAGAATCGGCTTTTACGAATTTCTGGCCTGTGATGTGTTCATATAATTCGATGTAACGATCGGTAATTCCGGCAACTACTGCGGGAGTCATTTCCGGTACTTTTTGTCCGGCTTGTCCCTGAAAGCCGTTATCCATCAACCATTCACGAACGAATTCTTTGGATAATTGTTTTTGTTTTTCACCTTTGGCGAAACGTTCTTCATACCCTTCTGCATAGAAATAACGGGAAGAATCCGGTGTATGGATTTCGTCGATCAGGTAAATCCGACCGTTTTTCTTTCCGAATTCATATTTGGTATCTACCAAAATCAATCCTTTCTCGGCTGCAATTTCTGTCCCGCGTTGGAATAAGGCATAGGTGTATTTTTCCATCAGCTCGTAATCTTCGCGGCTAACTAAGCCTTGAGCGATGATTTCTTCTTTGGAAATATTTTCGTCATGACCTTCATCGGCTTTTGTCGTGGGAGTGATCAGAGGAGAGTCGAATTTCTGATTTTCTCTCATTCCTTCGGGTAAGGGCAGACCGCAAAGGGTACGTTCTCCGGATTTATAAGCCCGCCAGGAACTTCCGGTCAGGTAACCCCGGATCACCATTTCTACTTTGAACGGTTCGCATTTATGTCCGACGGTAACCATCGGGTCCGGTGTGGCTATTTTCCAGTTCGGAACGATATCTGCGGTTGCATCCAGGAATTTAGATGCGATTTGATTCAATACCTGCCCTTTGTAAGGCACTCCTTCCGGCAATATGACGTCGAAGGCCGAAATTCGGTCTGAAACCACCATGACCAGATATTCATCATTGATATCATATACGTCACGCACTTTCCCTTTGTACACACTTTTTTGTCCCGGGAAACAGAAATCTGTTTTTACAATAGCATCCATAGAAATTATATTAAAAATTTAATCTATTTATTCTTCATTCTTTCCTTGCCGTTCTTCCTGCTCTTCATTGTAAGCTTTTACAATATCCTTCACCAGCCGGTGACGTACGATATCGTCGGAATTAAATTCCACGAAAGCGATGCCCTTGATGTCTTTCAGGATTTTGAAAGCATGAATGAGGCCCGAATCTCCACGCCGGGGTAAGTCGATCTGACTCATATCACCGGTGATTACAAATTTTGCACTGATCCCCATTCGGGTTAAAAACATTTTCAACTGATTGCGGGTCGTATTCTGGGCTTCGTCGAGGATTACGAAAGAGTCGTTTAACGTGCGTCCTCTCATATAAGCCAGCGGAGCTATTTGGATAATTTCGGATTCCAGATATTCTTCCAGCTTTTTGGGCGGAATCATGTCCGACAGGGCGTCGTATAGAGGCTGAAGATAAGGATCTACCTTTTCTTTCATATCTCCGGGCAGGAATCCCAGGTTTTCACCGGCCTCGACAGCCGGACGGCTTAACACGATCCGTTTCACTTCACGATTACGCAAAGCCCTTACAGCCAGGGCGATCGCTGTATAGGTTTTACCCGAACCGGCAGGACCGGTAGCGAACAATAAATCATTGGTTCTGGCCAGTTCTACCAGTTTACGCTGATTGGAGGTACGGGCACGGATCGCTTTACCGGCATTCCCGTATAAAATCACCGATTCGGTATCTTCCGGATCGGCGACAACATGATCTTCCAGGATGATCCGTTTCAGATTCGCTACCGTGAGCATATTATAACGGTGGTAGTGCTCGAGTAAAGCAATGATTTTAGTATTTAAAATTTCTATATCGTTGATTTCTCCCTGGATAATAATTTCATCTCCCCGGGCTGTGATCTTCAGTTTGGGAAAATACTCTTTTAATAGATTGAATTTTGAATTGTTAACTCCGTAGAAATCAATGGGATCTATATTCCCTATACTTATTCTTTTCTCAATCATGCAATCTTCAATAAATATAACAAAGGTACTACCTTTTTTATGATATGTGAGGGCAGATACCGATTTTTTTTAATCACAAAAATACGTTATTTTTGCAGCCACGAATTGGTGAGAAATGCATGAGGCTGTCGGGTAAGCTGTCCCGGAAGGAGGTAGAGATAACCTCTTTGACTAGTTATTTATGGAAGATCTGGAAAAGAAAAAAGAGGCTTTTGCCGAATTACTGGAAGTGATCGCAACACTTCGCGTCGAGTGTCCCTGGGATAGAAAACAGACGATGGAATCGTTGAGGGCTTTGTCGATCGAAGAGGTGTATGAACTGGGAGATGCTATTCTGACAGGAGACATGGCCGAAGTGAAGAAAGAATTGGGGGATTTGTTGATGCATATCGTATTTTATGCCCAGATAGGCAGTGAAAAAGGAGCTTTCGACATCACCGATGTGCTGAATAGTATCTGTGAGAAATTGAAATACCGGCATCCTCATATTTATGGCGGGGTGAAAGTGGATAGTGCTGAAGAGGTATTGCAAAATTGGGAGCAGTTGAAATTGAAGGAAAAAGGGCGGAAACACCGGGTATTGGAAGGGGTTCCCGTGTCATTGCCGGCTTTGGTAAAGGCTTATCGTATACAGGACAAAGCGCGGGGAGCCGGGTTCGACTGGAAACAAAAGGAGGAGGTATGGACCAAAGTAAAAGAGGAACTGCAAGAGTTCGAGACAGAAATAGCGAAAGCCGACCAGGAAAAGATGGAGCAGGAATTCGGGGATTTTTTGTTTTCGGTCATCAATGCAGCCCGCTTATACGGTATTAATCCCGAGAATGCATTGGAAAAGACAAACCGGAAATTTATCAGCCGTTTCGGTTATGTGGAAGATAAAGCGAAAGAGACAGGGAAAAATTTATCGGATATGAGCCTGGAAGAGATGGAGGTTTATTGGCAGGAAGCAAAAGGGAGAGAACAGAAATAGGGGGTAAAAGATGGATTTGACAGGGAAATGGAGATATATCGAGAATTACGGCTACGGTGTCGCTGAAGGTGAGCTTTACCTGAAACAGAAAGGACAAATGCTGGCCGGCAGGATTGTGTTTACGGATAAAGTCGAAGGAGAGAGTTCTTATATGATACAGGAATTTTTAAAAGGAGAACTGGAAGGACGTAAAGTGCGGCTGGAAGCCGTCGAGTTCGACATCATTCATTCGGAGTTTCCGATTACCTATCAGCTGGATCATTGGTTCGGGTTATTGGTCGATGATAATACGATTAAAGGAGTAAGTAAAGACGGACAAGGGGTGGAAGGATATTTTGAGTTTGAAAAAGTAGCTACTAGTTTGCCCATGGAAATTTGAAATGCCTGTCATACCGGTATACAAAATTCAGGAAAGTTGACGAAAGTCAGCTTTTTTTTTATTCTTTTCTTTTAAATTGCCCATGCTATTAATCTAAAACCAGTTATTATGTCAAAAATTAAAAAACATCCGGTGTTGGAAGTCCCGGTGAGGGATAAAGTCATCTTTAAATATAACGGGCAGGAGGTAGAAGGAGAGAAGGGATATACGATAGCTGCGGCATTGCATCGGGCAGGCTTTCCGGTGCATAGTCATAGTCTGGACGGGCGGGAACGTTCGCTGGAATGCGGTATCGGTAAATGTGGGGCTTGTGAAATGTTGGTGGATGGAAAAATCCGGCGGATTTGTATTACGAAAGTGGATGGAGTGAAGGAAGTGCGGGAAGTGACCGAAGATTTTATGGCCAGAAAGGTAAAACAACCGGTAGCCGATAAAAAGAAAATTTTGCGTACGACGGTGGTGATTATCGGGGCTGGACCTGCAGGACTTGCTGTTCGGGAAGAATTCAATAAATATGGTGTAGATAATATCGTCATCGATAATAACGATAAGACAGGAGGACAATTTACTATGCAAACCCATCAGTTTTTCTTTTTCGAAAAAGAAAAACGTTTTGGTGGGATGCGTGGATTCGATATAGCCAGGACATTGGCCGGAGAAAATACCGACGGTATTTATCTGAATTCTACGGTTTGGGATTTGCTCGAAGGGAAAAGGGTGGCCGTGAAAAATATACAGACCGAGGAGATATTTTTTGTCGATGCGGATTACCTGGTTGTTGCAACAGGTGCCGTGCCGTTTATGCCGGCTTTCGAGAACGATGACCTGCCGGGGGTATATACTGCCGCTGTCGTGCAGAAAATGATGAACAGCGAGTTGACCTTATTGGGTAAAAACGTCCTGACGATCGGTGCCGGTAATATCGGTTACCTGACCTCTTACCAGCTGATGCAGGCCGGAGTGCGTGTCAAGGCTATTCTGGAAGCGATGCCCCGGGAAGGGGGATTCCCGGTTCAGGCCAACCGGGTTAGGCGTTTGGCTATTCCGATTCTGACTTCGCATATGCTGTTGAAGGCAATCCCGAATAAAGAACATAATGGTATCGTCGGTGCGGTGATCGCCCGGTGTGAAAACTTCCGTCCGGTTCCGGGTACGGAAAAGGTGATCGAAGGAATCGATGTTATCAATATTTGTACCGGATTGATCCCGGATAATCAGTTGCTCACCAAAGGAAAAGAGGTGTTCGGCGGACGTTGTTTTGCTGCCGGGGATGCGATCCGGATCGGTGAAGGGACCAGTGCGGTACTGAAAGGACGGCATACGGCGATGCAGATTATGATGGAACTAGGTGTACGGCTGGATTATGACGATTACCTTTTGTTGTCCAAAGAATACATCGATTCGCAGCAACATCCGGTGAAAGTATTGGAAGAACCCCGTTTGCCGGAAGAATCCAGACGGCTGGCCCGGGGATTCGTACAGGCGGATTGCCTGTATGGCTTTGCTTGTAACCCGTGTTCCTTTGCCTGTCCGCATGGTGCGATTACCAAAACTTCGACTTCCACGGTGCCGGTAATCGATTACGATAAGTGTATCGGTTGTATGGAATGCGTTTATCAGTGCCCCGGACTGGCTATTTTCGGTTATGATCTACGGAAAGACAATCTTTTCTTACCGATTGAATATGAAGCATATGAAGGGGCGGAAGTCTATCTGGTGAACAATAACGGGGAGATACTGGGAGAAGGAAAGATCGAAAAGATTCTGCATAAACCGAATAAAACGAATGTAGCCCGGGTAAAATCCCTGACAATACAAGGGGATGCCCTGACGCGGGTCAGGGGATTCGTTGTGAAAGACAATTACCCGGAACCTTTGCAGCCGAAACCTTTGTTGGAAGATACAGCAGGGCCCACCTATATTTGCCATTGTGATGATGTAAAACTGGAAGAAGTATTGCAAGTGATCGGGGACCGGACCTTTATTTCGATAGATGAAATCAAACATACGACCCACCTGGGCATGGGGCCCTGCCGTGGTAAACGGTGTATTCCCCGTTTGCGGACAGCGCTTCGCAGCAGAGGAATCGAATTGGTCGGAGATGCCACTCCCCGGGCTCCGTTGTCGAATCAATTGACCTTGGGTGAGATCGCACCTGCTAAAAAAGGAGATACTTATCTGGTAGCCAATCGGGATACCTTCAAGAAGATAGAAGTCAGTGCTTTGATTGCCGGAGGAGGTATTGCCGGAAGCTCGTTGTTCCGTTATATGGCAGAGGCAGGTATGAATCCGATATTGGTGAATGCCGACCGGGGATCGTCGTGGAGAAATATCGGCGGCGGACGTACGGCCTTCTCTTTACCCGAACTGGCAGAAATAGCGGCTCAGAATCATCATATTTTTAAAGAATTACAATATCTGTCCAATATCGATTACAAACCTATCCGGTACATCAGTTTTGCGCACGATGAGGAGACTTATAAAGCACTGGAAGCCAGCAAAGCCTGGTCGAAAGCGGAAATGATCGCTCCGAAGCAGTTCCGGGAAGAGATTTCTCCATATTTTAATGCTAATCCTAAAAAATATATTTCGGCCTTGGTATCGGAGGATTGCTGGCAGGCGACTCCCGGAAAAGTAGTAGACCTGGTACGTAATCTGGGAATAGCTGCCGGAGGGACGGTCATGGAGGATTGCCGGGTGCTCGAAGCTTGCCGGGAGGGGAAATATACCAGTGTTTTGGTACAGACCCACGATAAAAAATATGTGGAGTATCGTACCGAACATTTTGTAAATGCTTTGGGGAGCGGAGCCGGTAAATTGTGCGATAGTATGGGAATAGATGCCGGATTGTATCCTGTACGCCATCAGGCTTTCATTACCCGCCGTTTACCGATGTTAGGCAAACATGGGACGAATCTGGATATGTTGATCGACCGGCAGGATTACAAAGGTTTTTCTGCGGTTTATGGTCAACAGATTGCCTATACCGGCCAGATTATCGGTTGTGCTTCGCCGAAACTCGACGCTATGCGTATCGATAAGAATCTGAAAGTAAATACAAAAGCTTTTTTGGAAATCGTCAGCGAGATGTTCTCCGAATGGATTCCCGATTTGGCCGGCGTAGGAATACAAGCGGTATGGGCCGGATATTACACCGAACCCCGTTATATTGTCGATCCTGAATTGGGACTGTTCGTCGGAATGCGTGGACACGGATTCATGCTTTCGCAGTATATTGCCCGGATGTATGTCGACAAATTGCTGGGACGTCCTGTTCCGGGATATTTTGAAAAATTGAAACTGAACGGGCCCGGATTATCCGAAAAGGCGTTTAAATAAAAAGTTTGTAAGGTCTGTAAAGTTCATAAACCCTGCGGGCGCTTTTTTATGGTCACTGCAACGGCCGATCAGGCCTGAGCCTTCTCCGGAAAGGTGCCTGTAGGGATTTTCTGTTTGTCACTCCTCTCGCTTGGTTTGTGTTACCGTCGGTTTTTTTTTTTACGTATGTTCTGCTCGTATATACGGTAAATATATCGGAGAGCTGCGGATTAACATTCCGGGGATTTAAATTATTCTGAGTTTTATTCTTTATATTTGCCGCAGGTAGCAGGAGTAAAACGTTCAATTAATTTAGCCATGGTTGAAATAGGAAGATTTAATACTTTGACGGTAGTTAAAATCGTCGATTTTGGAGTTTATTTGGATGGGGGAGAACGCGGTGAGATCCTCATGCCGAAAGAATATGTCCCGGCCAATTGTTTCCCGGACGATGAAGTGAAGGCTTTTGTTTATTTCGATTCGGAGGACCGGATTGTTGCAACGACGGAACATCCCCATGTAATGGTCGGCGAATTTGCATTCCTGAAAGTGGTAGCTCTTAGTCCTGTCGGGGCTTTTCTGGATTGGGGATTGCGGAAGGACCTGCTGGTGCCTTTCCGGGAGCAGCGCGATCCGATGATAGAAGGGAAATCCTATTTGGTGTATGCTTATCTGGATAAAGCGTCCGACCGGATTGTCGCTTCGACGAAGATCGATAAGTACCTGGATCAGGTATTCCCGGAATACGAACCCCACGAGGAAGTAGAAGTGTTGATCGCCCGGAAGTCGGATCTGGGATACAATGTGATTGTGAATAATATGCATTGGGGATTGATCTATAATAATGAAATTTTTCAGCCGCTGAAGATCGGCCAAAAAATGAAAGGATATATTAAGGAAGTGCGGGAAGACGAGAAAATCGATGTAACCTTGCAGCTGCCCGGATATGCAAAAATAGAAGGTTTGGCCGGTATGGTGCTTGAAAAATTGAAAGATTACGGTGGCATTCTGGACCTCTCGGATAAAAGTGAGCCGGAGGAAATCTACAAGGTCTTCGGATGTAGTAAGAAAAATTATAAAAAGGCTTTGGGGACTTTACTGAAACAAAGACTGATCGAGATCGGTGATTCCGAAGTCCGGCTGAAAACAGAAGATTAAATTCGAAGCTTATACGGACATTGTTTTGGGGTATGGCCGGAATGATAGTTTGGGGGGATGCCGTATCTCCCGGCCAGAGGAAAAGGAGGAGCTGTGCTGGTGAAATGTAAATTGAAAAATGATTTTTAATGGGAACTGAATTGAATGCTAAACCACATTATTTAATTCTGGATGGTTTAAGAGGTATTGCTGCTATTCTGGTTGTATTTTTTCATTTGTTCGAAGCTCATTCGTCCGGTCACTTGGATCAGGTGATCAATCATGGTTATTTGGCCGTTGATTTTTTCTTTGTGCTTTCGGGGTTTGTGGTCGGTTATGCTTACGACGATCGTTGGAATAAGATGACTATCGGTGCCTTTTTTAAGCGTCGTCTGATCCGGTTGCAGCCGATGGTGGTGATGGGGATGTTTATCGGAGCTGTATTTTTCTTTTTCGGGAGCGACGCTATGTTTCCGGAGATCGGCCGGGTTTCGGTTTGGCAGGTGATGTTGTTGTTTGTCATCGGTTCCACCCTGCTTCCTGTTCCACCCTCTATGGATATCCGCGGATGGGGGAAATGCATCCGTTGAACGGACCTGCCTGGTCACTTTTCTTCGAATATATGGCCAATATTCTCTATGCCTTGGTGATCCGGAGGTTTTCGAAGTTTTTGCTGACCTTGCTGGTGATCGTGGCTGGCGGTGCTTTGATACACTATGCCGTGACAAGTCCGAACGGTTGTCTGGCCGGAGGATGGAAACTGGACGGTCCGCAACTGAGGCTCGGGTTTACCCGTCTGATGTATCCGTTTTTCGTCGGGTTGTTATTATCCCGGACCGGTTTCCTGATCCGGACAAAATATGCTTTTGAAAAGTGTAGCGTATTGCTTTTCATCGTTCTGGCTATGCCTCGTTTAGGAGGAGAAAACCATTATTGGTTGAATGGATTGTATGAAGCTCTGTGTGTGATCGTTGTCTTCCCTTGGATCGTAGCGCTCGGAGCAGGCGGAAAGTTATCCGGGAGTCTGTTTTCGAAAGGTTGTGATTTTATGGGAAAGATTTCTTATCCGCTTTATATCGTTCACTATCCGGTTATCTATTTGTATTGGAGTTGGGTTACACCGAGACATTTGCCCTGGACATCGGTATGGCCTTCTACTATTTTGATTGCAGCGTTTTGTGTGATGATGGCTTATGCCTGTCTGAAATTGTATGACGAACCCGTAAGAGCGTGGTTGAAAAAGAAAATGGAAATCTGAACAAAGATTGTCCGAAAGTGGGAAATCTCACTTCGGGACAATCTCTGGAGTGGTTGTTCAGTCGATAAGTTCGACATCTAATGCCGGAGGCAGGTTTTGCTTTCCTTTTTTCTCCGGAAGCTCCTCCTGAATTTCCGGGATGTCTGTATTTTCTTCGGTTGCGACTTCTTGATCTTCCGGTTTGAGCTCGGGCAGATGCTCCAGCTCGTAGTCGAAGGCGGTGATTTCGGGGTAGTCGAGTTTGCCGATGAGGGTCATGATATCCCCGGTGGTATCTTCGGTTGTTTTTTTATCTTCGATCTCTGACGCCGCTTGTTCGGGCGTTTCTGTGAGATTGACCGTTTCTGAGGTTACTTCGACAATCGTAGCTGTTTCTGGCTCACTATTTACCGCAGTTGTATCTTCAGGTACCTCCTCCGTATTGGGGGGGGCAATCGTTCCGGCTTCAGAAGAGGGACCGGGGATAATTTCTTCTATCGGGGGTAAGGGAAGCACTTCCTCTGTACATTCGCAAGCCTTGGCCGGAGTCTTTTCGTAAAGTTCTCCGTGTTCACAACAGAATACCCGCCCCGGGAATTTTTCGATCAGGTCGTATTGGTGGGTAGCTATGATAATCGTTTTACCGGTGTCACAGATTTCTTTTAATAATTCCACCAACTGATAGGAGGTTTCCGGGTCGATGTTACCCGTCGGTTCGTCTGCCAGGATCAGGGGAGGGGCATTCAATAAAGCCCGGGCCAGTACGATACGTTGCTGTTCTCCGCCGGATAGCTGATGGGGCATCTTGGCTTGTTTGTCACTCATACCGACTTTCGTGAGTACGGTTTCAATCCGTTCCCTGATGGCTTTTTTATTTTTCCAGCCGGTAGCTTTCAAGACGAATTCCAGATTTTCATATACATTCCGGTCGATCAATAATTTGAAATCCTGAAAGACAATACCGCATTTCCGGCGTAGCAAGGGGATCTGTGATTTTTTGATTTTTTTTAATTGAAAACCGGCCACTTCAGCTTTCCCATATTCCAATGGCAATTCTGCATATAAAGTTTTCAGGAAGGAACTTTTCCCACTGCCTACTTTACCGATCAAATAGACAAATTCACCGCTTGCGATATCGATATTGACATTTTTGAGTATGGTGTTTTTTTGTTGGCGGATTACTCCCCCCTCCATTTTAATAATACTTTCTGCCATCTTACTGAAATACTAGGTTCAAATTTGAATATGTGTTCTAAGCCCTACTCCGTTTTTAAGTTCTTTAATCCTGCAATAGTCGCTTCCGGATCTTCGGATTTGAATACAAAACTTCCGGCAACTAACGCATCTGCCCCGGCAGTAACCAATTCCCGTCCGGTTTCGAAATTTACTCCTCCGTCGATTTCGATCAGGGTATGGCTATGGGTAGCCTGGATGAGTGCCTTGAGCTTTTTCACCTTTTCGAGCGAATGTTCGATAAATGATTGCCCTCCGAAACCGGGATTCACGCTCATGATCAGCACCACATCGATATCCTGTATAATGTCTTCGAGCAGGCTGACAGGAGTGTGGGGATTTAAAGCGACTCCGGCTTTCATACCCGAAGCTTTGATTTGTTGGAGCGTACGGTGCAAATGGGTAGACGCTTCCAGGTGAACGGTCAGGATGTCGGCTCCGGCTTTGTGAAATGCTTCGATATATCTTTCGGGTTGTACGATCATCAAATGAACATCGAGCGGTTTACGGGCTATTTTCTTGATTTGAGATACAACAGGTAAACCATAGGATATATTGGGCACGAATACGCCGTCCATGATGTCGAGATGAATCCAGTCGGCTTTACTCCGATCGACCATTTCCACGTCTTTGCCCAGGTTCATAAAATCGGCGGCTAAAAGCGAAGGAGAAACTATTACGCTCATATGCTTTGTTTTTTATGGTTTATTTTATTCGGCCTTCTGATTTTCGTCTTCGTACCAACTTGCATACATCGAGTAAGCATTCACAATTCTTTCAACTTCTCCTTTCAATAACTCTTCCCCCAATTGTTTCATTTTTTTGGCCGGTGTCCCGGCATATACCCAGCCTGATTCCACTACAGTACCTTTAGTGACTACACTGCCTGCCGCTACGATCGTATTGCTTTCAACCACAGCATCGTCGAGCACGATGGCCCCCATGCCGATCAGGACATTGTCTTTGATCGTACACCCGTGAATGACGGCATTATGTGCGATAGAGACATTATTTCCGATGTTTGTCGGCGATTTTTTATAAGTGGCGTGGATGGTGGCATTGTCTTGTATATTGACTTTATTACCGATCCGGATGGAGTGTACATCGCCGCGTAGCACAGCGCCGAACCAGATACTGCAATCGTCTCCCATTTCCACATCACCGATAATAGCTGCATTATCGGCTAAAAAACAGTTTTTCCCGAATTTAGGGGTATGTCCGTTTAATTTCTTTATAATAGCCATATTGTAAATAAAATTATTTTAAAATTAAAATGTAACTTTTTAAATCGTTACGGGCTTCGAAGTTACGAATAATGAGGAAAACGGCAATAAAATATGCTAATTTTCAGTTTTTCAATTTCAATTTTCGATTATTTAATGAATCGGGCGAAACTGACTGTATCGATTGGGCGTACAAGAGGGTGTAATCAGAAAAATAATTGAATATTGAAAGGAGGAAAGCAATGAATATGGTAAGAAGAAATAGTGAGATCAAACCGTTTTATTCTAATTTTCTGGATGATTTTTTGAATACCGGATTATCCGCTTTTGAAGACAGAAGAGGTGTTCCGGCATTGAATGTCAAAGAAGATGAAAAGGAGTTGGCGTTGGAATTGAGAGTTCCGGGGATGAAAAAAGAGGATATCCATCTGGATTATAGGGATGGGATCTTAACGATATCCGGTGAGAAAAATGAAGAAAAAGAAGAGAAAGATAAAGATAAATATCTGAGGAGGGAGTTTACTTCTTATTCTTTCCATCGGAGTTTCGAACTACCTGAAGAGAGATATGATGTTGCAAAGGCGCAGGCTGCCTATAAAGACGGTATCCTGGAAGTGACTTTGCCGAAAAAGGAGCAGAAAGATAAAGTGAGCAGACAAATTGAGGTGAAGTAGGTAGTTTGATTTTAGTGGTCGGCCGGTTCTTGCGAGGATCGGCCGATTTTTTGTCTTCTGATAATCAGAGAAATGAAAAAAAATACTTGATTTTTTCCAAAAATGTTTGGAGAAATAAATAAAATCGGTTTATCTTTGCACCGTCGAAAATAAAATAGTTGTTTGAAATTATGCGAAAATAGCTCAGTTGGTAGAGCACGACCTTGCCAAGGTCGGGGTCGCGGGTTCGAGTCCCGTTTTTCGCTCACTTCATAAAAGCCGGATATTATCCGGCTTTTTTTATTGCCCCATGGGGGACGGGGGAGTGAGTATTTACCAGGCGTACTATCGATAGTGTAGATAGTGTACCAAAAAGGCTATAAAAGCACGCATAATACTAATGTTTATTTCTATAGCTACCTCACTATTCAATATGGAAGAAAGCATTGCCACTCTTTGCTCTGTAAAGGCAAAGGGCATATAACGTGTTCCTCCCCCTCTGGTTTGAGGTCACAATTTGTGACCTCAAAAACTCGAATTCTTCTTTGTTTAATTCAAACATAAAATCAGTAGGAAAATGCTTTATATTACGTTTAACCGCTTGTTTTAAAACTTTTGTTTCCGTTCCATACATTTGCGCGAGATCAAAATCCAGCATTACCTGCTGCCCACGGATTTCATATATTTTACTTCGGATGAGTTGTAAGTCTACCATAAACGCATAGTTTTCGGATTGAGCCCTATAAATTTATGAAAAATTCTTTATTTATCAAAGAGGGGGTAATTTTGTGGGAGAGGCTAACAAATTGCAGCAAGGGGTGGACTACCGGATAAAAATAATTTGAAAAATGGGAAAGATTGATTTTGGTATGTTTAGATTTTTTTTCTATATTTAGGTGTATAAACTAGGAAATCGTGGTCATGGGGTAGATTTGCAGGTTATATAAAGTAAGATACTGAATAACGATGATACAAAAAGAAGCTATAAAAATCTTTCAAGAAAAGGAAGTTCGTACTATCTGGGATAGTGATCAGGAAAAATGGTATTTTTCTATAGTTGACGTTGTCTCTGTGCTGACGGACAGTGCTGACGGACGTAAATACTGGAATAAGCTGAAACAGAGATTGAAAGAGGAAGGAAATGAAACGGTGACAAATTGTCACCAGTTGAAAATGCGTGCTGCTGATGGGAAGATGAGAATGACTGATGTTGCTGATACCGGGCAGTTATTCCGATTGATTCAATCCATTCCATCTCCCAAAGCCGAACCGTTCAAATTATGGATGGCGCAGGTTGCCCTGGAACGGTTGGATGAGATGCAGGATCCGGAACTGACGATTGACCGGGCGATGATGGAATATAAGAGATTAGGGTATTCTGACAATTGGATCAACCAACGTCTGAAAAGTATTGAAGTACGAAAAGATCTGACAGATGAATGGAAAAGGAGAGGATTGAAAGAAGGCATACAATTTGCCACTCTCACAGATATTATCACTCAGGCATGGGCTGGCATGACTACAAAAGAATACAAGGATTTTAAAGGGTTGAAAAAAGAAAACCTCAGGGACAATATGTCAAATAGAATCCCGTACCGGTAAGGACGTTATTACACCGTTGAATGCAAAAGATTATTTGGAACTCGATAAACGATCAGAAAAGAACGTCCAAGGATTGGATTTGTAAAGTCTGAAGGTGAGGATTAATAGTCCAACTTACCTAAATCACAGATGTTTGCATGAAAACTCTGAAAATCAAATCGGACAAAAGGTCCATTCCGAAATCTCCTAAATAAAGTAAGGGAACACGAGGTTCCCCGGGGATCAATTAACTTTGTGTTGCTATGATGTATCATCAACTGACCCGGGAGCAAAGATACACAATCTATTTGGGAATCAAAGAAGGCAAGAGCCAGAAAGCCATTGCTCGGCAGATATTCGATATTACTCCCACGGCTCTTGTTCAAGGTGCCAATTTGGCATCTTGAAAGTTCATCTGTTTCAATTTTTTTCAAAAAAATCATTTTCTTTTCACCCTTTTCTCACCCCTTCTTGTTTAGTATGTAAAAATTAGGAAAATTATGAGTACAAAGGATGAAGAAAAATGGTTGCGGATGGTGTTGGAGGGAAGGGTGAAGCCGGAGGATGCGGAGTGGCGGAAGATTTGGCGGGAGAGGGATTTTGCGGAGGTGCGGAGGGTGTTGCTGGAAGTGGGGATGATGGGGCGGGAAGAGGTGGAGTTCGACAAGGAGAAAATGTGGCGGGTGCTCGAGTCATACCGGAGAAAAGGCGGGGAACGGCGCCGGATAGCCGGGGCATGGCGTTGGGTGGCTGTGTTCCTGTTGCCTTTATTGCTGGGGGGTACGATATGGATTGTGCTGGGGGATAAACAAGAGAGGCCGGTGGTGGCGGAGGCTGTGTTGGAGGCAGGACGTTCCCAGGCGGTGTTGATTTTGGCCAAAGGGGAACGGATAGATTTGACCTCCGGACGGACGGATTCCTTGCCCGGCCAGGTGGGGGTGCATGTCCTGCGGGATTCTGCCCGGAGTGTGGTGTACGAACGACGCGAAGAGCAGGCGGGAAATCCCGAATATAACACGCTGGTCGTTCCGCGGCAGGGAGAGTTTCAAGTGGTATTGGCAGACGGTTCTAAAGTTTACCTGAATTCCGAGTCGGAAATCCGTTATCCGACGTTTTTTGCGGGTGGAGAACGTAGGGTGTACCTCAAGGGCGAGGCGTTTTTCGAGGTGACTTCCGATACGAGCCGGCCTTTTATTGTGAATGTCGGTGAGATGGATGTACGGGTATTGGGTACCCGGTTCAACGTGAATGCTTATGTGCCGGAACGGGCGATTCGTACGACATTAGTGTCCGGAAAGGTACGGGTAAGCGACCGGGAAGACAAGGCGGCGGTTGTTCTTGAACCCGGACAGCAGGCGGTGTGGAAAAAAAACGGGCTCACGATGCGGGAAGTCGACGCTTTGGCCGTATCGGCATGGGTGGACGGGAAATTTTATTTCGAGGAAGGCATGACCTTAGAAGAAATTACAGAGCAGTTACAACGCTGGTATGATATCGATTTCTTTTTTGCCTCCGAGCGGGTGAAACATTTTGTCTTTGCCGGAATGATTAAAAAGGAATATGCCGCCAATGAGATATTCTCGATTATAGAGAAGGCGGCCCGGGTGAAATTTACGGTAAACGGCCGGACGGTCGCGGTTTCGGAGTTGAAAAGGTAGATATAAAAACATACCGGGAATTGCAGCCACAATTCCCGGTGTAATAAGAACATATCGGGGAACTTGCGATTCCCGGATATGAATATTAACTTAATCAAAACAAAGTTATGAAAAAAAAGCGAACGGGTACGTGGTTCCCACTGAAAAAATCACGAGAGAAAATTTTAATGGTTATGAAATTGACTTTGCTGTTGATGTGCGGTTTCGTTTTTTCGCTTTCGGCGTCTGTGCGGGCACAGGACCAGATGGTGACGCTGAACGTGGAGCGGATGTCTTTCACCGGGGTGATTGCCGAGTTGAAGCGGCAGACGCAACTGGAGTTCTTCTACAGTTTCAACGAGGTGAATGCAAACCGTACAGTATCGTTAAACGTGAAGAACGAGAAAATCGACAACGTGTTGCGGAAGCTTTTAGGAAACGGATACGAGTGGGAGTACAATGGGAATATGGTCGTTATCAAATTTGCTGCACCGCAGGAGCAGGTGAAGAAGTCTGTCCGTCTGAAAGGATTTGTCCGCGATGTCAAGAAACAGCCTCTTCCTGGGGTGACGGTGATGGTGCAGGGACTGACCATGGGAACGGCGACGGATGCCCGGGGATGGTTCGCCATGGATTTGCCTATGGTGGCCGGTACCTTAGAGTTCTCTTTTATCGGCTTCAAGAAGAAGACATTTGATTTCACCGAAAAAATAGCGAGGGACACGCTTCGCATTACGATGGAGGAAGATAACCAGACCTTGGATGAGGCGGTAGTGGTTGCTTTCGGTACCCAGAAGAAAGAGTCTGTGGTTTCTGCCATCACAACGGTGCGCCCGATGGACTTGAAGTCGTCGAGCAGTGACCTGACCACCAGCTTTGCCGGTAAAATCGCCGGTATCGTGGGGTGGCAGACGGGTGGTCTTCCCGGTGCGTTGACCGAGGAGGAGATGAACACCAAGTTCTACATCCGGGGTATCACCTCGTTCCAGACCGGGGCGAACATCGACCCGTTGATCCTGATCGATGGCGTCGAGTCCTCCAAGCTGGATTTGGCGCGTATGGCTCCGGAGGACATCGAGAGCTTCTCCGTGATGAAGGACGCGGCGGCAACGGCGATGTACGGAGCCCGCGGGGCGAACGGCGTCATCCTCGTGACCACCAAGAAAGGGGAGGAAGGCAGCGTCTACACCTCCGTCCGCTACGAGGCGGTGGCTTCCATGCCGACGAAGAAAGTGGACATTGTTGACCCCGTGACCTACATGCGCATGTACAACGAGGCGCTGATGGCGCGCGACCCGCTTGCCACGCCCCGTTATTCGGCACTGGACATCAGCCGCCGCCAGAACAAGAATTTCCCGTCGTGGGCGTATCCCGCCAATGACTGGATGGATATCCTCTTCAAGGATTACAACATCAACCACCGTCTGGGCGTCAACATCCGGGGCGGCTCGAAGGTGATGCAATACTACGCGTCGGTCAACTATGTCCGGGACATGGGTATGCTCAAGACCGACCGCTTGAACGAGTTCGACGTGAACATCAAGAACAGCACGCTCTCGTTCCGCGTGAACCTGAACGTGAACCTGCACCGCAACATCAAGTTGCTTTACAACAGCCAGACCAACTGGGACAAATACCACGGTCCCATGGCGAGCGTGGCGCAGGCTTACCAAATGGCGCTGGAGAGTGATCCCGTGCGGTTCGCACCGACCTATCCCGCCGACCTGGAGCATAATTGGGAGCATATCCTTTTCGGCGCGTACACTGAGACGGGACGGGAAAACCCCTACATGCGGATCCACCAGGGCTACCTGGAACGGAACCGGTACAGCACGACCAACCAGCTGGAATACATCCACAACCTCTCTTCCCTGGTGAAGGGACTGGAGGTGCGTGCCCGCGTGGCGTTGAGCCAGTCGGGCTACTATTCGATGCCCTTCTCTACCAGCCCCTATTTCTACCGCCTGCAAAGTTTCGACGAGTCCACGGGCGTGCACAAGCTCTATGCCTTAAACCCCTCTTCGGGTGACCGGACGATCGATTTGCTCGCCGATAGCAAGGAATCTTACATGGACACCCGTCTGACCTACGAGTTGCGCGCTTACCACACGGCAGCGTGGGGCGACCACCAGACCAGCCTCACGGCGGTGCTTAACGCCATGGAATCGACGAGTTCCGCGCCGGAGGCGTACCTCGAGGCGGTGGAACACCGGAATTTAGGGTTCTCCATGCGTGGAACGTACGGGTTCAAGGACCGCTATTTCGTGGAGGCAAGCTTCGGGTACAACGGTTCCGAGCGTTTCGCCAAAAAGAACAAGATGGGATTCTTCCCCGCCGCCGGCGTGGCGTACGTGATTTCCAGCGAGCCTTTCATGGCGGGTGCCGCCAACTGGCTGCCTTTCTTGAAATTGCGTGCCTCCTACGGGAAAGTCGGGAATGACGGGATTATTAATACGCCCCGTTTTGTCCATTTGCCGGAGGTTGTGAATTCTGGGGTAATGTCCCAGCAGCCCGGGGAAACTTCGACCCAAGGGTGGAAAATCATGAATTACGCCAACGAGAACATCAAATGGGAAATCGCCGAGCAGGTGAATGTCGGCTTGGAGGCAAAACTCTTCAAGGGCATCGGCGAGTTCACCGTGGACGTTTACCAGGAGATCCGCCACAACATCCTCTCCTACCGGACGGTCATTCCCGCCCACGTGGGTATCGAGAGCAAACAGTTGGACAATATCGGAAAAGTGCGTTCCCGGGGGCTCGACTTTTCCGGGAAAATCCAGCACGCCTTCTCGCCCGACTTGTGGATTATCCTGAACGGAACCTTCACCTACAACAAGGCGACTTACATGAGCCTCGAGGAGGCGTCCGACACGCCCGAGTGGCAGCGCAAGACGGGGCATGAAATCTCGCAGCAAGTGGGATACATCGACCAAGGGCTGTTCCGCGACGCCGCCGAGGTTGCCGCCGCCCCCAAACAGAACGGGCAGTACGGCCCCGGCGATATCCGTTACCGGGACGTGAACAACGACGGGATCATCGACATCAAGGATGCCGTGCATATCGGCTTCCCGGAAACCCCGCGGATCACGTACGGGTTCAGCGGCTTCATCAACTACAAGGGATGGGAGTTCAACTTCGCTTTCCAGGGGTCCGGCAAGCGCGGCTTCTTCATCAACCCGGTGAGCATCTCCCCGTTCTATGGCGGCAGAAACGTGTTGCAGGCGATTGCCGACGACCACTGGACGCCCGGGAACATGAAAAACCATCCCCTCTGGCCCCGCCTGTCGGTTCAAAACATCGCCTACCACAACCAGGAAGAGGGGAAATACGTGGTGAATTACGGTACACCGACGGCTTACAAGAGCACCTATTTCATGCGTGAGTGCAGTTTCTTGCGCTGCACGGCGCTGGAGTTGGCGTACAACCTGCCCGACAGCTGGAAACGCAAGATGCGGATGCAAAACGTCAAGGTTTTCGTGCGTGCCAACAACCCGTTCATCATCACCAACTTCAAGCTGTGGGATGTCGAGCTGGGCGGTAACGGCTTCAATTACCCGATCCAGAAGACTTATGCTATTGGCTTGAATTTTAGCTTCTAACTTGAAAACAAATTACATGAAAATGAATTATATGAAAAAAATTATCAGCATCGCCTGCCTGTCCGCCTTCCTGTGGACGGGATGCGATTACCTCGACATCGTGCCGGAGAACGATGTCAAGTCGGTCGAGACCATCTTCGAGCAGCGCGCCCAAGCGGACCGCTGGGTGGCGACCTGTTATCGGAACATGTCCGGCATGGCGAACATCTGTTCCAATTTTTCCCTTACCGGTGCGGATGAACTAGTCGGGAACGATATCCTGCGGGAGGGAATGGGTTCGTTTGCCCCTCCGATCGTCGGTTTCAAGATCGGTGACGGGGTGCAGTCGGCGTTAAGCCCCATCAGCGATTCCTGGAAGAACACCTCTTATTACGCCACCATCCAGTATTGCAACACCTTTTTCGAGAACATCGGCAACACGCTGAACATGGAGCAGAAGGAAAAGGATTTGTGGACGGCGGAAGTGAAAGCGGCCAAGGCGTTCCTCTATTTCCAGCAGTTGCGCAAATACGGGCCAATCATCCTGTTGCCCACGACTATCGGGGTGGAGAAGAGCATATCGGAGATGAAACTCCCGCGCAGCCACGTGGACACCTGTTTCAACGAAATCGTCCGGCTGCTCGACGAGGCGATAGAGGTGCTTCCGCTGCGGGCGGAGAAAACGGCTTCCCGCCAGGGATATTTCCACAAGGAGTCGGCGCTCGCCCTGAAGGCGATGGTGCTGGTCTACCAGGCGTCGCCCCTCTTCAACGGCAATCCGGCGTACTCCTCTTTCCGCAACCGGAAGGGCGAACCGCTGTTCAGCACGTCGGCAGACAAGGAGAAATGGCGTCGTGCCGCCGAGGCGTGCGATGAGGCAATCCGCGTGTGCGAGGACGCCGGCTGGGGGCTGGTGCAGGGCAACACGGGAGAAGCTTCCCCGCTGCTCAATACGCTCAAGGACATCGAGCAGTCCGTGCAGGCACCCGGCAGCGTGAGCAAGGAGATTGTATTCCAGGCTAAAACGCAGTATTCCTCGATGGCTGCCTGGAACTATTTCCTCGCCCATACCTTGCCGGTCATCCTCAATGCTTCCGGGTATAACGACCAGCTGCAGAATGCTCCTTCGGACGGCTCGATGTCGCCTTCCATGAAGATGGTGGAGATGTATTACACCGAGAACGGCTTGCCCATCGACATGGACAAGGAGTGGGAATTCGCGAAACGCTACGAGATGGGCGAAGAACCGCGCTCGAAATACGACCGGATCATCCCGAAAGGGACGCGGGTGCTCAACCTGCACCTGAAACGCGAACCGCGGTTTTACGCCAGCATCCTCGGCGACCGCATGAACTGGCGGGGACGCATCAAGAACAATGCCAGCGAAATCCAGAAACCGAGGGTCATCGAGGCGCGCAAGGGCGAATATTTCGGGACGGACCTCTCCTTCCGGAGTACCCGCGCGAACCAGAACCTCACCGGTTACTGGCTGATCAAGCACATCTACACCGACCTGGTGGTGGATAATTATCGCAAGAACGTGGAAGCCAAGGGCGACCTGCCCATGCCGCTTATCCGGATGGCGCAGCTCTACCTGATGTCCTCGGAGGCATGGAACGAGTACCTCGAAACCCCGGACGACCGCGTCTATGCCGGTATCGACAAGGTCCGCGCGCGTGCCGGCATCCCGGACGTGAAGAAGGCGTGGAGCGAGCATTCCCTTAATCCGGAACTTGCCACGACCCAGGCGGGCATGCGCCAGATTATCCGCCGCGAGACGAACATCGAGCTGGCATTCGAGGGACAGCGTTTCTGGAACCTCCGCCGCTGGCTGGAAGCCGGCGAGCTGAACGAGCCGCAGATGGGCTGGAATATCGTTGCCGATTCGGAGGAGGGCTTCTACAATAATTACAAGGGACCGGTGCCAGCCTGGTCGTTGCGGGGATTCATCACGCCGCGGGATTACTTCTTCCCCATCAGTTCGCAGGAGGTGATGGTGTCGGGCGTCGTGCAGAATCCGGGATGGTAAAATGGAGTATAAACACAAAAAAGATAAAAAAGATATGAAATACAAATGGTTATCGATATTATTCCTGTGGGGTGCCTGGGCAGCCTGCGAGGATGACGCGGCGGTTTTCGAGGCATCGGTGCCGGCGGAGGGGATTACCTTCGCTCCCGTGAACGGCGGGGCGGTGATGCGCTATGCCTTGCCGAAAAACACGGACATCTACGCCGTGCGCGTGCGTTACGTGAATGAACAGGGCGAGGAACAGATGAAGGACGGGAGCGTTTACGGCGATTCGCTCGTCCTGTCCGGTTTCAATGCCCCGCGGCAGGAGGTGGTGGCGCGGATTACGGTGGTGGACCGCAACAACGTGGAGTCCGCCCCCCGGGAGCGCACCTTTTCTACCCTGCCATCCGCGGCGTACGCGGTTGCCGACAGCATCCGGGTGGAGAATGTCTGGGACGGCCTCAGGCTGAAGGCGAATTACGAGGGAATGCCGGCAGGGGAGGGCATCGACATCTTCCGGGTGGGCATCAATCCTTTCACGAAGGAGCGGGACACCTTGTTCCTGACCAATTGCAAGATCGCCCAACGTTTGAACCAGTTCGTCGAGGTGGTGAGTGACGAGGACGAGAACACCATCGTGGTGAAGACCGTGGATGCCAACGGCTATTACGTGCGCACGCGCGTGTTCCCCGGCGTGAAGATTCTGGCTACCGAGCAATATCCGCGCACGAAACTGGCGGTTTCCGACCCGGGAAACTTTAGCGAGGAGCGCGGCTCTTCGAACGATTACCAGGTAGCGGGACAGCTGGGAATCAAGTATCTGATCGACGGGGATGTGAAAGGATACGGAAGATTGAAGAATCGCAAGAACTATGATTTTTACACGTACATGACCAAATCGGACGCCAAAAACAGCTACGTGGTGCTTACACTGGATGAACCGCGTGTGATTGCTACCGTGCGCTTGTATGCCATGTTGCGAACGACGAGTGGCAACTTGCCTAAGCCGGTAGCCAATCAGGCGGATTATACTCCCTCTCACGTGAAGGTGTTTGGCTCCAATGACATGGAGCAGTGGGATGAACTGTCGGATTTTTATCAACCGAACGATTCCAAGTGGGAGGTTATCTGGAACAGCCATACCTCCATCGGGGATTTGACGGAAGAGAATCTGGACCGGGCGGATCCCGTGTTCATGAACTTGGTTTGCCCGACGGACGGCACGGAATATAAATACGTGAAGGTGCAGTGCCTGGACCATTTCGATTATTCGGTCTGGAATGATCAATTCAGAAACTTCAGGAACATCTTCACCTACCAGGAATTGGAAGTTTACGTACAAAAAGATTAAACGATGAAACATAGATATATTTGCATATTGGGAATGCTTGCCCTGCTGTTTGCCGCGGGCTGCGAAGATTTGAAAGACACCTACGACGACTACGCGGGCGACGGTCCCGTGCGCTACATGGCGCGTTGCACGGACGTGAAGGTGGAAAGCGGCTGGGAGTGCCTGCGCGTGTTCTGGAAGAATGCCCTCGACCCCAACCGGGAGAAGATTCTGGTGCGTTGTGTTTCGGAATTGTCCGCGTTCGACACGATCGTGCCGGCGGATGCCGAAGCGTGCGAAATCAAGGGATTGCCGGATGCCACCTACACGGTGTCGGTAGCGGCGCTGTCGGCGGCGGGGGACACCTCCCTCACCAACAACCTGCAGGCGACGGGGCGGCCCTATTTCCTCGGCCACGAATCGGTGCAGGGGTTCACGACCGGTATCCTGAAACACGTGTTCATCAGGAACAACCTGGTGCTGTTCATGAACGAGTGGGATGAGGAGCGCATGGCGGATTTCACGCTGCACTACACGGACACGGAGGGCACGGCGAAGGATTTTAACCTGAAAGAGGCGTTCGATGCCGGGGACTACCTGCTGCGGGACGTGGATCCCTCGAAGGAAATCGTCCTGACACGCCAGGGATACCTGGAAGGCTGCCCGGATCTGATCACCTTCCCCGAACGTACCCTGGCGAAGGGCAACGTGACGATGATGGGGGATTTCAGGAACCAGCTGATGGAACGTTACGGGGAGATTACTCCCGAGCTGCTGGAGCGGGAGGAGCTGGACTTGGATTATGACCTGGCGTCCTTGGAAGACATCCTCTACTTCCCGAACCTCAAAACCCTGAACTTGGGCAAGAACCGGTATTTTGGCAGCACGAAGAAAGTCGCCTCGCTGACCGACGCCAATAAGAGAGCCCGGATGTATTTCTGTGCGAACGTGTTGAACGAGTTGAACGAGGGCATGGACGTCAACGTGTATAGGGCCGGTAATAAGGCCGGTGATATGGTATTTTATAATTTCAAACAAAAGTTGGGCGTGTACGAGTACGAGGGTACGGTGAATGAAATGAACGGCTCGCAATGGCCTGCCGACTTGGCTTTACTCGATACGGAAGGCTGGACGGTGGACATTACTCCCGCCGGGGAGACCCCGGAAGAGTTCCGGACGGAGATGTTGTTCGACGATAATCCCGTGACGCAGTGGGTACCGAATACCGGACAGACGCAGCGGTCGTACAACCTGACCATTGACATGCAGGAGGCACGGACGGTCCGCGGATTGAAAATCGTGCAGGGACAGGTGACCTACAGCTTGCAGAATTTCCTACTGGAATCGGTTATCGTGCAGGTGTCCGCGGACGGACAGACGTGGACCTACCCGTGCCACATGGAAGAGAACACCATGGGGGCGGTCAGCGGCGAAAAACGACTGCTGAACTTCGCCGAGGAACAGACCGTCCGCTATATCCGCCTGACGGTGAAAGACCGCTACTCCAATAATAACACGGATTGCGTGCTTGGTGACGTGATTCCTTTCTGACGTATAGTGTGTTTGTAAATAGGTTTATTTTGCCGCACCCCTTCCTGGGGTGCGTGCAAAATAACAATTAAAACATGATTTTTTAGGTAAAAAGGAAATGAAAAAAATAGTATTATTAATAGGTATGGTTTTGGCGTCCTTCACGTTTTGCCGGGCGCAAGAAGGATTTAAAATCACGGCGGAAACCTCCGGGGTGCCGGACGGGAAAATGTTGTTGATCAGCGAACGGGGCGACACCCTCGCCACCGCCGACATGGTGGGCGGCAAGTTCGAGTTCACCGGGCGGGTGGACCGCGCGATGGCGGCGTATATCATGACGGCGGACGCGAAAGCGAGAATTCCCCTGATGATCGAGAACGCCGTGTTTAACGTGATCGCCAACGAGAAGATGGTCTACGTGGACGGCGGTGGTGCGGCGCAGGAATTGCTCCGCCAGTTTGATGCCATCAACGCGAGCGTCAAGCAAGAACAACAGCGGATGCAAAGCGAGGCGCAAAAAGCTTACCTGGAACAGAATATGCCTAAAATGCAAGCCCTCCAGTCTCAATTCCAGAAATTCGTGGAGAAAGCCCAGAAGCAGGAAACCGAGTTGTTGCAGGCCAACGGCGGATCGTTCGTGGCTGCCTATGTGATTACCAATTCCATGAGGCAGGTGGGGTTGGAACGCCTGCGCGAACGCTACAATTATCTGACGGACGAGGTCAAGAGCGGCGCTTACGGCAATGTCATCGCACAGCAAATCGCCCTTTATGAATCGTTGGAGGTAGGTGGCACCGCTCCCGATTTTACGGCAATGACTCCGGAGGGCGATACCCTCTCGCTGCACTCGGTGAAAGGCAAAGTGAAATTGTTGGATTTCTGGGCATCCTGGTGTGCGCCCTGCCGGCAGGAAAATCCGAATGTGCTGAAACTTTACCAGAAATATCGTTCCAAAGGACTGGAAATCATCAGTTTCTCGTTGGATAACGATCCTAAGGCATGGAAAAAGGCCATCGAGGAAGACGGCATGATCTGGAAGCATTTCTCCGACTTGAAAGCCCAAGGCTCACCCATTGCCGCCATGTACAACCTCATGAGCGTACCTTACACAATCCTGCTGGACGAGAACAACAAAATCGTCGGCAAGAACCTGCGCGGTGCCCAACTCCAGAAAAAAGTGGCGGAACTGCTGAAATAAAGAATATTAACAAGTTCTTTGACATATAGGGACGAGAAAGAAAGTTTGTAAAGTTTATAAGGTTTGTAAGGTTTATAAAGTTCGTAAAGTATAGAGGTGTCCTTCGGACAGGATTTTATAAACCTAAAAGATTTTATGGACTTTATAAACGTTATGGACTTTAAAGACAATTGCTTATCTTTGTCGAAAATTCAGGTAATATGAAATATCCGATAGGCATCCAGAGTTTTGAGAAGATCATCGAAAATGATTACGTTTACGTGGATAAAACCGATTTGATTTATTCCATGGTAAAAGGAGGAACGATTTATTTTCTGAGTCGCCCGCGGCGTTTCGGAAAGAGTCTGCTGGTGTCGACGCTGAAGAATTATTTTCTGGGGCGGAAGGAGCTTTTTAAAGGTCTGGCGATTGATGTCCTGGAAAAAGATTGGCTGACGTATCCAGTGTTCCACATCGATTTCAATGGCAGTGATTTTCAAGAGAAAGGTACGCTGGAGAAGGTGATCGAGGAGTACATTTCCACTTGGGAGGTGGCTTACGGTATTCTCCCGAATCCGGATCGGGACCGGGGGATGCGTTTCATTCAAGTATTGAAAGAGGCTCATGTGCGGGCGGGGCGTCGGGCGGTGGTGTTGATTGACGAGTACGACAAACCGATGTTAGACGTACTTGACACGCAATTGGAAACCGTGGTTGACGGCAATAAAATGCTGTTGGAAGAGCGGAACCGAAACGTGTTGAAAGGTTTTTACTCGGTATTCAAAGCTGCTGACGAGCACCTGCAATTCGTCTTGCTGACGGGGGTGACCAAATTCTCGCAGGTGAGCGTGTTCAGCGGTTTTAACCAGCCGGAGGACATCAGCATGAGCGGGCAGTTCGAGTCGCTTTGCGGGATTACGCAGGAAGAGTTGGAAAGTTATTTTGCCGAACCGATAGCTGCCATGGCGGAATCGTATCGCTGTGACGTGCCGACGATGGAGCGATTGTTAAAGGCTCAATACGACGGGTATCATTTTAGCCCGCGAATGCAGGACGTGTATAACCCGTTCAGCCTGTTGAATGCGTTCAAATCGGGCCGGATAGACGATTACTGGTTCCAAAGCGGAACGCCGACTTATCTGATTCGCCTGCTGCGGCACACGAAAGAAAACTTGAACGAATTGACGGGGCGGTATTATGCTCCTCGGGAGTTCGTGGACTATAAGGCGGACGTGGAGAAGCCTTTGCCGATGATTTACCAGAGTGGTTACCTGACCATCAAGGATTACAAATTGGATCGCAATACCTTTTTACTGGATTTCCCGAACAATGAGGTGAAAAACGGTTTTTTGACGATGGTGGCTTCTGACTACCTGCGTCCGAAGTCTACAGTGAACGCTTGGGTGCAGGATTCTGTGGATGCTCTTCAAGACGGCGACCCGGAGAAGTTCCGCCGGTTGCTGACCTCCTTTTTGAGCAGCATCCCTTACACGATGCGGCGGAAGGAGAACGAGCGGGAGAAGGAGCGTTATTTCCACTACACGTTTTTCTTGTTGTTGCGCTTAGTGAGCGTGTACACCGTGTACACGGAAAAGGAGCAGAGCGGCGGACGGGTGGACTGCATCGTGGAGACGGATAACTACGTGTATATCTTCGAGTTCAAATTGGACGGCACTGCCGACGAAGCCCTTCGGCAAATCGAGGAAAAAGGCTATGCCTTGCCTTACTTGGCGGACAAGAGGAAACTCTACCGCATCGGAGTAAGCTTTTCATCCGAAACCGGCACGGTGGAGGAATGGAAGCTCGAACCTTCGGAATGAAGTTTGTAAAGTTCATAAGGTTCATAAAGTTTATAAAGTTACGGGTGTCCTTCGGACAGGATTTTATAAACTTTATAAACTGTCTGTCTTTCTCGTCCCGATTGTCAATCGTAAAACCGATAAAACGATTGTACATGAAAAAAGCGATATTATGGAGTGTCGTCAGTCTGTTTTTTATAGCGGATTTGTCGGCACAGACCGATTTACAAAAATTGCTGCCCCGGGATCCGGAAGTGGTGGTGGGCAAGCTGTCCAACGGACTGACCTATTACCTGCGGCATAACGACAGACCCCGGAACCAGGCCGGTTTTTACCTCGTCAGAAATGCGGGATTCCTGCTGGAAGAGGGCGACGAACAGCGGGGAGTGGCGCACTTCCTGGAGCACATGGCATTCCAGGGGGCGGAAAATTTTCCGGGACAAGGGATGATAAAGACCTTGGAACGGCACGGTGTCCTGTACGGGCACGACATCAACGCGGTGACCTCGGACAACGAAACCGTATACTATTTCAACAGCGTTCCCACAACGGACGAGGCGTTTTTGGACACCTGCGTGCTGATCCTGCGCGACTGGTCGTATTACCTGACCATCGACGAGGACCGGATAGAGCGGGAAAAGAAAGTTATCGAAGAGGAGTGGAACATGTTGAACACCCCCTCGAAAAGAGTACAGGACCAGTTTGCGCGGGTGTTGCTGCAAGGGTCCAAGTATGCAGACCGGGACGCACTTGGAACTCTGGAGGCAATCCGGGCTATCGATGCGCAGAAACTCCGGGAATTCTATCACAAGTGGTATCGTTCGGACTTGACCGCCGTGGTGATTGTCGGGGATTTTGACGTGAAACAGATGGAACATCGGGTGAAAAAAATCCTTTCCAAAATTCCCGCGGTGAAAAATCCGGTTCCCCGTCCCGTGGTGGAGATTCCGGGGCATAAAGAGATGTACTATTGTCTGGCGACGGATCCCGGGATGACCAATACAACCTTGAATGTCATCACGATGGTACCCGAGCTTGCCCCGGCAGTGAAAAACACATACGCTTTCCTGAAAGAAGAAATGCTGATCCGGAGCTTCAACGCAATGATGGGGAAACGTTTCGCCAAACTGCTGGCGCAACCGGACTGCCCGCTGGCACAGGGGGGAATTAGTTTTATCCCCTTCAAACGGGGATATTACACCTACCAGTTGGGAGGAATCCCCAAGCCGGGACAGGACGAACAGGCCATGCGCGCGTTGCTGACGGAAAACGAGCGGGTGAAACGCCATGGCTTCACGGCAGGAGAGCTGGACGAAATGAAAGACTTGCTGTTGAAGGAGCTGGAATTGGGATTCCGGGCTCGCGGAGAAGTAAAGCATGATACTTACGCGCAGGCGATGAAAGCCCATTACTTGAACGGCGAGCCGTTAGTGGCGGCTGACGAGGAGTATGCGTTTCTGAAAGCCTTGATACCGGCCTTGACTGTGGAGGACGTAAACGCGAAAGTGCGGGAATGGGACACCCCGGAAAACAAGACGGTGGTCAGCTCCGGTTCGGATATGGCTTGGCACTTGATGGAAGATGAGGTGACGGACATCATGGCGGAAGTGAAGAACGCAGAGGTGGAGCCATACGTATACGAGAAAACGGTGACGGTCGACGAAACGCCTTTGCTGGCCGAAAAACCGGCGGGAAGTCCGGTGACGGCAGAGCGTAGGGTCGACGGGTTCGATGCTGTGGAATGGACCCTGGCGAACGGGGCGAAAGTCGTATATCGCGAGAGCGACCTGGAATGCAACAAGTTGGCGTTGAAGGCTTACAGCGGGGGCGGGACCTCCCTGTATGAGGAGGATATGCTCCCCACGGTGGAAATGACCGTGCCGTTCGTGAAGGCTTGCGGTTTGGGTGATTATGACGCAGCGGCATTGAAACGGAAAATGGATAGCAAGGGATTGAAGTGCGAGGCGAGTATCGGGGAGTTGAACGAGTATGTGACCGCTTCCGCCCTTCCGGAGGACGCGGAAAGCATGTTGCAGTTGGTATACATGACTTTTGCGCAGCCGCGGTTTGACCGTGAGGTTTTCGGGAAAATGATAGCCCAGCAGCTGATGCAATCCCGGATGCAGGGAATGAACCTGTTGCAGGACACGGTGAAGAGGTTGCAAAACGGTTGCCATCCGCGCGTGCTGTTGAAAAACGCGGCTTATTTCGGAAAAGTGGACCTTGACAAAATCGAACAGGTGTACCGCGAGCGCTTCTCGAACGCCGGAGATTTCACGTTTTTCATCACGGGAAACATCCCTGCGGCGGAATTGAAACCTTTGGTAGAGAAGTACATCGGTTCCCTGCCGTCGGTGGGTAGCCGGGAAAAATGGATTGACCGGGGAATAAGACCTTTCCGCGGGAAACGGGAATGCGAAATCGAGTTTATGGGACTTCCCAGTTCGATAGTGGTGTTGAGCATGGGCAAGGAAATGGAGGACAACATTCGTCATGCCGTTTGCCTGCAAGCGTTGAAGAACATCCTGCAAACCCGCAGCATGAACGTCATCCGGGAGAAAGAGGGCGGCACGTACGCGGTGAACGTCAACGAGAGCGTTGTCCACGAACCGGCGGCACGGTATAACTTGGTCGTGGAATTTCAGTGCAACCCGTTGAATGCCGGGAAATTGAAGGATATCGTTTACGGCGAATTAGAGCGCTTGCAGCAGCAGGCCCCGTCGCGCGACGAGTTGATGATGGCGTTGAACTCCATCCGCAAGAAGGAGGGAGAAGCCCGGGAAAGCAACGTTTACTGGCAGGAAAACCTGATGTTGTATTACAAAACCAGCCTGAACCTGGCAGATGAGAAAGAATTTGAAAAAGTTGTGGATAGCCTGACCCCGGAGGATTTCCTCCGATTCGTGCAGGAGTTCCGGAAAGATTCAGATATCACGGATGTAATCTTCAAACCGAAGAATTAGTAAACCGGCTCTGACACCGAAAGTCTGTAGGGTCGGTGAAGTCCACAAAGTCATGTGTAATTTAATGACTTTGTGGGCTTTTTTGCTTCATAATCTTTACTTTTTAATCATTCCTTCTTACTTTTCTTTCATTTGTCTTCTGCCGGGAAGTTTGTTTCATGAGATATAAAAACAAAAGATTATGTATAATAAATACAACTTAGAAACAGAAAACAACTTTTCAGCAGAGACTATTTTTTCTTGTGCTTTTAAGGACGACCGCATATTTGTGTGATACAAAGAATCTTATCGATTGGTATTATGTTGCGAAATCGCCTTCTTGGAGGCATCGCGCGACTATAGCTTCATTCATTTCCGTGACGGAAAAAATGGCTGGTGGTGCATCCGATGAAAACCGTCTTGGAAAACCTGCCTTCCACTCAGTTTCAGCGCATCAGCCGCAGCTACACCGTCAACCTTGATTGCGTGACCCGCTTTCTGGGGAACATGGTGTACATCGGCGAACGTGATTTTCTAATCAGCCCCGCCTACCGGGAAGCGGTGTGGTCATGTTTCACCTTTCTGGGCAGTGTGCGTGGCATTCGTAAATAACTGAATAAATAATTATTAACCGTTTCGTGTTTCATTCTTCCCGCGCAGACTCCTGCGGGGAGATTCGAAGCTGTATGGTGGGTGATGTTCATGGCAACTTGGGTGGAAGGAGGTTCAATGAAAGAATAACATATTTGTATTCAGGATGATACCGCTTTACTTTCGGGGGTGTGATTGAAAACTTAATGTTATGAAATTATCAGTGAGAACCCCAATCAGACAGGTAGCAAAAAGGAAGATAACAGGCAACAACTCCAATGCTCCTCCACTTCACCCCCGTAACAGCACCGCTGGGTACAATGGGTACCGGATAATCATGGAAATTAAATTTAAAAATGTATCATCATGGCAGAAGTAAGCAGTTTATTTAAAATCAGCGGCCGTGTCGGGAATACGGTTTTTGTCCGGCGGGCTGGCAAGTGTTATGCGCGTTCGGTGGCATTGGAAGTGCACAACCCGAACACCTTGAAACAACAACTGGTACGTTCCCGTTTCCGGGTCGCTTCCTGTTTCTACCAGCGTTTTAAAGACACCTTACTGGGCGAGGTGGATATCCATCTGTATGGTTTCTTCGTCTCTCCGACGATGGAGCAGGTGTCCGACTTTCAACATTTGCTGCTATGAAGCCGGTGAAAGATGTAGTCAGTGCGGTCAGCGAGGTGATTGAGCGTCTGACGCTCCCCAAACGGGAGAAACGGCAATGTTGGAAATCGGGTTGGGCGGTTATGTCATCGGCCGGAGCGGTGAGAAGTTCTTACAATTAATGAACCGTAAGTGATGAAACCGGGATATACCATAGTCAACCATCGCTTGATGGGCGAGGGGGTGGTGCACCTCTCCTGTTCGAAGAATACCCGCCGCCTGGAAGGTCCCGATATGATCGTATTGCATTATACGGCGGGGGTGAGTGCGGCGTCTTCGGCGGATTATCTTGTCCGCCCGGAGGTAAAGGCTTCCGCGCATCTGGTCATCGGTCGGGACGGCAGAATCTTCCAGCTTGTTCCTTTCCATGTGGAGGCGTGGCATGCCGGACGCAGCCGTTATACCGGCCGGGAAGGCTTGAACCGCTTTTCCATCGGTATCGAACTGGACAATCTGGGACGGCTTCGCCTGGAGGCTGGCAAATTCCGTGCGGAATGCAACCGGATAGTCGCCCCGGAGGAAGTGTACGCGGATTGTTCGGCAGGGGAGTTGTCCTACTGGCACGCCTATACGGCGGTGCAGGTGGGGGTGTTGGAAAGGATAGTCCGTTTGCTTCGTAAACATTATCCTATCCGCTACGTAGTGGGGCATTCGGACATCACGCCGCGGAAATCGGATCCGGGACTGGCTTTGAAATATGTAGAATTGTTTTTAAATGTTTAATTAATTGTTATTGAGTTATGGCAGAATTTAATTCTTATTTGTTGGGCAAGGCAAAAAAATCCGTGGGTAACATTACACTGTGTTACACGAAAAGGAAAAACATCGCACGGGCGAAAGTGTTTTCCCGGAAAGACAACCCGACACCTGAAGTACTGGTGCAACGGGCGAAATTGGGGCTGCTGGTCCGGATGGTACGTCCTTTCCTGCCGGTGCTTCGCAAAAGTTTCGTGGGTATCGGGAAAGGTTCCGCGTCGAATGCTTTCGTGGCATGCAACATGAAAGCCGTGACGGTGGACGAGCAATATGCGGCAACGGTTGATTTCGCCCGTCTGTCGGTAGCTTCGGGCATATTGAATCCGCCTAAGGTGACCGTGGCATACGACGAGGAAGAGGAGAGTTTTCAGTTTATGCAGGAAGTACAGCCGGAAGAGGACGGTTATGCATTTTTCGACGACCGGGTGTACGGGGTGCTGTATGAGACGGAACGCAACCGTTCACGTCTGGTGGTATTGAAAAACCGTGGCGAATCCGGTATCACGTCCTATGCTCTTCCTGACGAGTGAGACGCTTCGAAAGTGGAGGTCTACGCTTTTGCCCTGCAAAAGAACGGCCGGGCAGCTTCGGATAGCGTGCATCTGACGGTGTGAATGTGAATATTTTTTGATTCGACCGCTTGGGGTGTGACGGTTTCGGGGATTGGCGAGAGGGTCCGGTATTGTACCGGACTCTTTTCATTTAATCGGATACAGAGACAAACGACTCGGATTTTTGTTAGGGTAAAGTCCGAATATAAGTGCCATTATTTTCATGTTCTTATCATCTAATTCGTCTTTAATCTTTTTGTAAGCCACTTTCATTTGCGTTTTCACCGTGTTTATGGAAATATTCAGTTGATCGGCAATTTCTTTATAACTCATACTTTCCACGCATCCCAGGATAAAAATTTCCCTGCACTTCGGTGGAAGTTTGTCCATAACGGCTTGAAGGCGGGCATAAAGTTCTTCGAAATTATCCTCCTCGTCCGCTTCTGTCATGAGCATTTCCTGCCGATAGCGTTCTTCCACTTTCTTACGAAGATGGTAATTGATACACGAATTTTTGACAGAACGACAGAGATAAGCGTAAACAGGTCCGATATAAACCATCTTCTTCCGGTTTGTCCACATCTGAAGGAAAGCTTTCTGGACGATATCCTCCGCTTCCTCCCGGTATCTTACGAATCCCAAAGCATAGTGGTACAATTGCTCCGCATAACTGTCGAAAAAGTAGGCAAAAGCATTCCAGTCGTCTTTTTGCATCCTGTAAAATAGTTTCTCTTCTTCTTGTATCTCTTTCTCCATGTATAAAGTCGATAGCTATGTGCAAATATAGGAAAAGGCGAGAGCAATGGCAAATGAAAACTTTTTTTTGTCACAGCTTTATTTCTGATGTCAGGAAAAATTTTACTTTTGTACAGTTATTAAAGACTTGTAAATCCCATTACGCACAAAGCTGCGTTTTGCCAAACCGACCGATTGGATTTTGTTAACTGACAATGAATATGATGAAACAAAAAACGAACCTTGACGGATTAGTAAAACGAGTGACCTGTTTGATTTGCGGGATCTGCTTTTGTTTCGGCATCTATGCCCAGCAACAGAAGCCCTTTGTGATACCCGAATTGAAAGAGTGGAAAGGAGAAACAGGCTTCTTCACGCCAAAGCAGTCTGTGCGCATCATTTGTGATGATCCTGATTTGCAGAAGGTTGCCCGACAATTTGCTGCCGACTATAAGGCATTGCACGGAGTACTTCCGGAAATCGCCGGAGGAAAGCCTTGTGAAGGCGATTTTTTATTTACAATAAAGCGGGATAAAAAGTTGGAGAAGGAAGGGTATGACATCGCTATCGGTGACTGTGTAAAAGTTTCGGCGAATGAACTTGTCGGAGTGTATTGGGCTACCCGCACTTTATTGCAGATGGGCGAACAATACGGGAACGGAAATTTACCGAAAGGGCATATCCGGGACTGGCCGGATTACGGTATACGCGGACTATTGATAGACTGTGGACGAAAGTTTATTCCTATGAATTATCTGCGTGACCTCGCGCGTATAATGTCATATTACAAAATGAACTTCATGCATGTGGTATTGAACAACAACGGTTTCAAAGCCTATTTCAACGACGATTGGAATCAGACGTATGCTGCCTTCAGACTGGAATGTGAAACATATCCCGGATTGACAGCCCGCGATGGTCACTATACTAAAAAAGAATTTATCCATTTTCAGGAGGAAGCCGCAGAACGTTTTGTCGAGATCATTCCCGAAATCGACGTCCCTGCCCATTCGCTTGCCTTCAGTCATTACAAACCGGAATTAGGCAGCAAGGAATATGGTATGGACCATTTGAATTTGTCTCATCCCGAAGTCTATTCATTTGTAGATGCACTCTTCAAAGAATATCTTGATGGCGAGAACCCTGTATTTCGGGGACCTAAAGTGCATATTGGCACCGACGAATATTCAAATAAAAAGAAAGAAGTCGTAGAACAATTCCGGGCATTCACCGATCATTACATCAAATACGTGGAGGGTTTTGGGAAACAGGCGTGTGTATGGGGAGCACTCACACATGCCGCAGGAGAAACACCCGTTAAATCAGATAATGTCATTATGTATGCTTGGTACAATGGTTTTGCCAATCCGAAAGATATGGTGCAACAAGGCTATAATTTGATTAGTATTCCGGATGGTCTGACTTACATCGTACCGCTTGCAGGTTATTATTGGGATTATCTGAACACAGAACGGTTGTATAAGCAATGGATCCCGGCACATGTAGCCGATGTTGTGTTTGAAGAGAAAGATCCGGCAATTATTGGCGGCATGTTTGCTGTATGGAATGACATAGTTGGTAACGGGATTTCTGTGAAAGACATCCATCACCGTATTTTCCCGGCTTTGCAGACTATTGCGGTGAAAACATGGAACATTGCTCCTGCATTTTCTTACAAAGAATTTGAAACAAAACGGCAAAAACTGAGTGAGGCGCCGGGGGTGAATCAATTGGGTCGGATCGGTGATGATGAAAACAGTCTTGTGTATGAGACCGCATCAGTTACTCCCGGATCCGAGTTGCCATATACCGAAATCGGGTATGGCTATACAATCACGTTTGATATGGAAGCCGCAAATGAAAATTATGGCACCGAATTATTTCGTTCCCCTAATGCTGTATTTTATCTCGCCGATCCTGTGAAAGGTATGTTCGGCTTTTCCCGGGATGGCTATATGAACACTTTTGCTTTCCGGCCTTATCCGGGAGAAAAGATTTCTGTAAAAATCACAGGGGATGCTCTCTCCACTTCATTGTTCATAAACGGACAACTTATCGAACGGATGGGAATTGAAAAACGATATCTGAACGGAGCCGGAAAGCAGAATAATTTTATCCGTACGTTAGTATTTCCGCTTAAAAATGCCGGAAATTTTGAATCCAGAATTACCAATTTGAGAGTGTATAATCGGTTATTGTAAAAAAAAAAAAACGGCTATGGCCCTAAATTTTCGTAATTTTGTAAAAATATGATGTTGCGTCGATATGGAAACGAATCCCCGATTAGAGCTTGCTTTTAATTTTCTGGAATATACCGGGACCAGTATTTTTTTGACCGGTAAGGCCGGTACCGGAAAAACGACGTTTTTGCGGGAATTGAAGCAACGTTCTCCCAAACGGATGATTGTAGTTGCCCCTACCGGAGTGGCTGCGATCAATGCCGGGGGAGTCACCATCCATTCTTTTTTTCAATTGCCTTTCGGACCTTATGTTCCGGGTAGAACCGAAGAAAACCGCTCGGGTGAGAAACGGTTTAACCATAAATTCGGACGGGAAAAAATCAATATTATCCGGAGCATGGATTTGCTGGTTATCGATGAGATCAGTATGGTCAGGGCAGATTTGTTGGATGCGGTGAGTGATATGCTCTGCCGCTACAGAGACCGGAGCAAACCGTTCGGCGGGGTACAGTTGTTGATGATCGGTGATTTGCAGCAATTGGCACCTGTCGTGAAAGAAGAGGAATGGGGGATATTGAAGCATATTTATCCGTCTCCTTTCTTTTTTTGCAGCAAAGCATTGCAGACGGTCGCGTATCAGTGTATCGAATTGACTCACGTATACCGGCAGTCGGATTCGGTATTCATCCATTTACTCAATAAGATCCGGGATAACCAGGTGGATCTGGCTACCTTGAAGGCCTTGAACAGCAGATATATACCCGGATTCAATCCGGATGATTCCGAAGGATATATTACGCTGACAACTCATAATTACCAGGCTCAGCAGATCAATAACCGCAAACTGGATGCGCTTGAAGGAAGGGCTTATACCTATTCGGCGGAGGTGAAAGACGATTTTCCCGAATATGCTTTCCCGACAGATCAGCATTTGGTATTGAAAAAAGGGGCTCAGGTTATGTTTGTGAAGAATGATTCGTCGGCTGAGAAGCGGTATTATAACGGAAAAATCGGACGGATTACAGCGATCAGTGCCGACAATATCCTGGTGAGATGCGGGGACGAAAAGGACGCGATTACAGTAACCCGGGAAGAGTGGACCAATACCAAATACAGTATCGACGCTGAAACACAGGAAATTTCAGAGACTGTCGCAGGTAGTTTTAAACAATATCCCTTGAAAACGGCCTGGGCGATTACCATTCATAAGAGTCAGGGGTTGACTTTCGAAAAAGCTATTGTCAATGCGGGAGCTGCCTTTACGCATGGGCAGGTGTATGTCGCTTTGAGCCGGTGTAAAAGTCTGGAAGGGTTGGTTTTGGGAACACCTTTACGTCCCGAGGCTCTGATCAACGATCAGGTGGTGAAGCATTTTACGGATGAAGTTTCCCGGAATCAGCCCGGACCGATGCAGTTGGAAGATGCACGCAGGGCCTATTATTTACAGTTGTTGAAAGAACTGTTCGATTATAGTGGTGTACTTAAACGCCTGCAACATGTAGCTTGGGTATTCGGAGAACATTTGTGGAAATTATACCCCGAGTTAACCAAGCGTTGCCGGGAGGTCAGGGAGTTGTGTCATAGCGAATTGACGGAGGTGGGAGAAAAATTTCAGATGCAGCTGGAGCGTCTGATCGAAGGGGCTGCAAATTACGATACCGATCGGCAGGTCGGGGAAAGGATAGCTAAAGGAGTTGCTTACTTCAGCGAACAGACCGGCCGGCATATCGTAGCTTTCTTAGAGAGTGCACAACCCGAAATCGATAATAAAGACGTACGTAAAACAGTCGGGGAAGCTTTGGAGAAATTGAGGTTGGAAGTGGGGGTGAAGATAGAGACTCTGGAGGCTGTGAAAGAAGGGTTTGAAGTGAAGGCCTATTTAATGGCGAAAGCGAAGGCTGTATTGGAAAAACCGAAACCCCGGGCCAGGAAGACCACCGAAAAACTGGAGGTCGGAGAAGATGTTTTGCATCCGAAATTATACAATGCCTTGCGTTTGTGGCGGAAGGAGGAAGCGATGCGTCTGGGATTGCCGGCCTATACCGTTTTGCAGCAGAAAGCTTTGCTGGGGGTGGCCAACACGCTGCCGACAACAGGGAAAGAATTACTGGCTATACCGGGGATCGGGAAAAAGGTCGCGGAACGTTATGGGGCTGCCTTGCTGGAAATGGTGGATCATTACCGGCTGAATATTTAAAGGATAGAAATTTGATATGTGGAAATAAATTTTCACATTTGTACTTCAATGAATTACTAAACTTATAAAAGAATAGATAATGGAAGATATTTATGTGCTGGGTGTGGATATCGGAGGGTCACACATTGCTTGTCAGCTTGTTAATTTGAGCGACTGTAGTTTGATCGAAAATACGTATGCCGAAGTTAAAGTGGCTGAAAATCAAAGTGCCGGTATTATTCTGGCAGCTTGGGAAAAAGCGTTGAAAGAGTGTATGGGTAAAGCGGCAGGTAAGATTATCCGTGGAATTGGAGTCGCTATGCCATCACCTTTCGATTTTGTGCAGGGGATCGCTATGGCCGATCACAAATTCGCTTCTCTGAAAGGACTGAATATCCGTCAGGAGTTGAGCCGTGTTACAGGCATCCTGCCTTCTTCTATTTTATTTACGAACGATGCCGCAGCTTTCGGTATGGGCGCCTGGAGATTGAACGGAAGCCGTGACCGCCATTTGATCGGAGTGACTTTGGGTACCGGTTTCGGAGCTTGTTTTATCGTAGACGGTTGTTATGCTACTTATGGCCCCGGAGTGCCTATCGGAGGAGAACTGTGGAATTATCCGTTCCGTGGGGTGATCGCTGAGGATTATGTTTCTACCCGCTGGTTCGAAAAGCGTTTTGCCGAATTGACCGGAGAGGCGATTCACGGGGTGAAAGGAATGATCGATTTATACCAGGCCGGTAAATATAAAACAGAGACCGAGCAGGTCTTCCGCGAATTTTCGAATTCTTTCGGAGAGATCATGGTGCCCTTTATGACCCGATTTAATGCCGATATGCTGGTGATCGGAGGAGGTATGGTACTTTCCGAACAGTATTTCCTGCCTTTGATCGGTCAATATATGAAAGCCAACGGGATCAATGCTTCTATCATGACGGTCGCCGATACAACGACTGCAATTATTGCGGGAGCTGCTGCTTTATGTGATTTGATATAAAAGAAATTGGATCAGATATTTAGGTATCGATTTAGCGATGGGCTGGAATAGAACCGGTTCATTAATAAATCGATACAAAATAACCGAAGAACTTTTATCCGGAGCTTTCCGTATACCGTGTGAGTTTAATTTTCAAATATTGAATTATGAATCACGGTATCAGTATTTTGTTTCGGGTAATTCCCGTTGTGATGGCATTTATTTGTTTTTTTCTCGGCGGGTTTATTTTTTTGTATGGAGACGATGGAGCCAGGCAGGTTGCCGGACCTGTTGTTTTTTTTCTGGGAGCTATTTGTCTGGCTTTGTTTGCGACTGCTGCAACTATTATCCGGCAATTGATCCATAAATTCCATACGGTTTTAAAATATATTATTCCCGGTTTCGGATATGTTGTAGCTTTCTTAACAATAGCATCGGGAATTTGGATTTTCGGTTTTGCTGAAAATTCCAATTTCATTGTTTCAGGCCATGTCGTGGCCGGAGTCGGTTTGATCACAGCTTGCGTTTCTACAGCAGCAACTTCTTCTACAAAATTTTATTTAATACCGGCCAATTCGGCTAATGCGGCGAATGAAGTCAATAAAGAAGGTTTTTCTGCAATGACACAGAATGTACTGATCGGTTTGACTTTATTGTTTTCCTTGACCGCCTGGGTTTGGGCGATCGTGTTGTTATCCCGGATCGGTGAAGGGGCTTATTTTTTGGTAGCCGGTACTGTGATGGGAGGATTGGCTTGTATTTGTACCAGCCTGATTGCTTTGGTGGCCAGTATCGCCAAACAGATCCGGAATACTTATGGAGAAAGTGACCGTAAAAATTGGCCGAAATTGGTTTTGGTGATGGGAACGGTGGCTTTTATCTGGGGATTGGTCGTTATTCTTGCTATGGCCGGGAATGTGGCCAATACCACCGGTTTCATCATGATGGGCTTGGGATTGGTTTGTTTCAGCATCTCCAGTAAAGTAATTTTGTTGGCCAAAGTGTGGAAACAGAGTTTTGCTTTAGCCAACCGGATTCCGTTGATTCCGGTACTGACTGCTTTGTTGTGTTTGTTTTTAGCTGCCTTTCTGTTTGAGGAAGGGTTGTATGACAATGCATTTTTTGTTCCGGCCCGGGTATTGGTCGGGTTAGGAGCGATCTGTTTTTGTTTATTCTCTATTGTGAGTATCCTGGAGAGCGGCACCTCTAAAAAATGAGAGTGGATGCAGGAGAATGAAAGATTTAATCCGTATCTTTGTAAAAAGATACGGATTTTTTATGGAGAATAAACCTTTAGCAGAGCGATTGAGGCCTAAGACGCTGGACGATTATATCGGTCAGCAACATTTGGTAGGAAAAGGGAAAGTGTTGCGTAAGATGATCGAATCCGGGGTGGTCTCTTCTTTTATTTTGTGGGGACCTCCGGGAGTCGGTAAAACGACCTTGGCCATGATCGTCGCCGAACAGCTGAAACGTCCGTTTTATGTCCTGAGTGCCGTTAGTTCGGGAGTAAAAGATGTGCGTGAAGTGATACAAAAAGCGGAAAGCCAGCGTTTTTTCAATACGCCTAATCCGATACTTTTTATCGATGAAATCCACCGGTTTTCCAAGGCACAGCAAGATTCTTTATTGGCCGCAGTCGAAAAGGGAACCGTTACCCTGATCGGGGCGACGACCGAGAATCCTTCGTTCGAGGTGATCTCGCCTTTATTGTCCCGTTGTCAGGTATATGTCCTGAAATCTCAGGAGAAAGCCGATCTGGAAGGCTTGATAGACCGTGCGGTTACGACAGATTTTTATCTGAAAGAAAAAAATATCGTCGTTAAGGAGAAAGAAGCCCTGATTTCCTTTAGTGGCGGGGATGCCCGTAAGTTGTTGAATATCCTTGAGCTGGTGGTGAATGCCCAGCCGGGACCGGAAATCCTCATCGATAACGATACGGTACGCAAAGAATTACAGGAAAATCCGTTGATGTACGATAAAGACGGGGAACAGCACTACGATATTATTTCTGCCATGATCAAGTCGATCCGGGGAAGTGATCCGAATGCGGCTTTGTATTATATGGCCCGGATGCTGGAAGGGGGAGAAGATCCTAAGTTTATCGCCCGGCGTTTGCTGATTTCCGCTTCTGAAGATATCGGATTGGCCAATCCGAATGCGATGTTGCTGGCCAATACCTGTTTCGATATTGTCCATAAAATCGGTATGCCCGAAGCCAGGATTCCCTTATCGGAATGTGTGATTTATTTAGCCACCTCTCCTAAAAGTAATTCGGCTTATATGGCGATCAATGAAGCGATGGCGACGGTGAGACAAACCGGAAACCTACCCGTTCCTTTGTATTTGCGGAATGCTCCGACCAAATTGATGAAAGAACTGAACTATGGGAAAGATTACAAATATGCTCATGATTATCCGGGTAATTTTGTAGAAATGGAGTTTATGCCGCAGGAACTGAAACAGCAGGTATTTTATAAACCTCAGCAAAATGCCGCTGAACTGAAACTATTGGAACGACTGAAAGCCTGGTGGAAGAAGAAATATTAACCTGAAATGGGTGTGTGGCCCTAAAATCCTATATATATGAAAATATTGAATGAAATGACTGGACAAGAGATGTTTTTTTTATTAGCCGGTCCTTGTGTCATCGAGGGCGAAGAAATGGCACTCAAGATTGCGGAACATGTTTCCGAGCTCACCGATAAATGGGGGATTCCTTATGTTTTCAAAGGATCTTTTAAAAAGGCCAACCGTTCCCGTTTGGATTCTTTTACAGGAATCGGGGATGAAAAGGCTTTAAAAATATTGGCGAAGATCCGGAAAGATTTTCAAATACCGGTGGTGACGGATATTCATAGTCCTGAAGATGCCGTTATGGCTGCGGAATATGTCGATATCCTCCAAATCCCGGCATTTCTCTGCCGGCAAACCGATTTACTGGTAGCGGCAGCGAAAACAGGCCGGATGGTGAATATTAAGAAAGGACAGTTTTTATCTCCCGATGCTATGCGTTTTGCTGTCGATAAGGTGCGTGAATCCGGAAACGAAAATGTGATGGTGACCGAGCGGGGGACGACTTTCGGATACCAGGATTTAGTGGTCGACTATAGAGGAATCAAGATCATGCAGCAAGAATGTCAATGTCCTGTCGTTGTCGATGTTACTCATTCTTTGCAGCAACCCAACCAGAGTTGCGGGGTGACCGGCGGACAACCTCAGTTGATCGAGACCATCGCTAAAGCCGGAATAGCTGTCGGAGCCGACGGCATCTTTATCGAAACTCATCCTGATCCGAAAAATGCGAAATCGGACGGTGCGAATATGCTGCGTCTGGATTTGCTCGAAGGATTGCTGGAGAAATTGGTTCGGATCCGGAAAGCGTTATAAACGTATTTGGGAAAATAATTTCAGGCTCGATCGGTTCCTAAAAATGCGATCGAGCCTGAAAAGTAATTCGTATAAAATTTTGTTATTTATCGTGTTTCTTGCTATACACCAATATTTTATCGATACGGGCTCCGTCCATGTCGACAATCTCGAATTCCAGCTCGTGCCAGGAGATTTTCTCGCCGGTATGGGGGATGTGTTCCAGTAGATGCAGGATCAGGCCGCTGATGGTGTTATAGTCGTATTCGGGATACAGGCATTCCATATCGATGTATTCCAAAAATTCGTAGAACGAGCATTGGCCGTCGACCAATAGCGAACCGTCGTCGCGGCGGATGATTTCAGGTTCGTCGTGGCTTTCGGTGATTTCTCCCAGCAACACGTCTACGATATCTTTTAAAGTAACGATTCCCTGGATACTACCGAATTCGTCGGTTACCAATCCGTATTTGATGTGATCGGATTTCAGATGTCCCAGCGTATTGTACACGCTTTGGTTTTCCGGGAAAAACTGAGCCGGACGTAAAATATCGGCCAGCTTGAAATCCGGTTCGTCCAAATGGCTGAAAAGGTCTTTCAGGTACACCACTCCTTCGATGTGGTCCAGTTCATCGTGGGCTACCGGATACACGGTATACACGTTCTCCTTCACTTTATTCCGGATCGATTCGGCGGATTCGCCGATTTCCAGCCAAATGAGGTCACTGCGATGGGTCATGATAGAACCGATTTTACGGTCGCCCAGGTTGAAAACTTTTTCTACAATGTCTTGTTCTACTTCCTGGATTTCACCGTCTTCAGTACCTTCCTGAATGATTGCTTTAATTTCTTCTTCGGTCACTTTATTTTCTGTAGAGGTATGAAGACCGGTGAGCCGGATAACTGCTTGGGTGCTGGCTGAAAGCAACCAGACGAAAGGAGAGGCGATTTTGGACAGCACTTCCATGGGCCGGGCGATCAACCGGGCGATTTTTTCCGGTGCATTCATGCCCAGGTGTTTCGGTACCAATTCTCCCAATATTAAAGTCAGATAGGTGACTAATATAACGATGATTCCTTTCGCTAAAGTGAGGCTATGGGCCTGGGGGATGCCGATCGTTTCCAGCCAACGGGCCAGATCCCCGGCTAAAGCTTCTCCCGAATATAAACCGGTCAGAATACCGATCAGGGTGATCCCGATTTGTATCGTGGATAAAAAACGATCCGGCTCATTGGCCAGACGCAGGGCGGTTTTTGCAGTTTTACTTCCTTTTTTAGCTGCTGTTTCTAAACGACTTTTACGGGCAGATACCATGGCAATTTCCGACATGGATAAAATGCCGTTAAAAAAAATTAATCCTAAAATAATAACGATTTCCATAAATAATGTCTTATTCTGTTTCAAATATAACGGTATTTCATCAACTATCTGTTTTATTGACTTATTTTTAGAGTTTTTTGAAGGTTATTATGAAGTTTTTTCCAAAAGGAAAAGATGGGATGAAGCGGAAAAACAGAAACAATATACCGGTGTTGATTTGTCTGTAAAGAAAGATCGGATCGACAGAGTGAAAGAACAGATATTGCAAACTTTGAGAGAGCGTAGGGGCCTAAAAGTGGATTTGAAAGCGACAGAATAGAAACCGATGACAATTTAAAAATATTATGCCAGTGATATACATATTTACGTTTATAAACGTAGAATTATTTTTTCTTTCTATTCCGATTCCGGATTTTATGTCCTCAGACCGGTTCGCCTGGACCGGTCCGCTAAGGTTTCCCTTCACTGACCGGCGGAACTCCTCACTTCGTTCGTCAAACACCACCGGTCGGGCGTTCGGAAAACCTAACCGGACTCTCGTTCACTGCTCCAATGGTCTTCAGACATAAAACCCTGCATCTATCGTTAGCACTACCGGGCAAAGAAAATATAAGGAAGTTTTTACAATTAAATTCCGGGGCAGCCTATCGGAGTGGGAATATCGAACTCCTTTATAGGAATAAACTTTTACAAAATATTGATTTATAGATAGTATTCTGGTTTAAGGTTTGAAAAGCTCTGTTATTTGAACTTTATGGTTTTCAGGTCCTGATTAGTTTACCATGAAGTGATAACGTCAGTCGAAGGTGTTCGTGTTCGGGGACCATTGGAACTCTGGCGAGTGTCGTCTTGCTTTTTCTGAACGACCGACCGGTGGTGTCTGACGAACGAAGTGAGGAGTTCCGCCGGTCAGTGAAAGAAAGGGCTAGACGACCGACAGAAGCGACCGGGTTCCCAAACACGAACACCGCAGACGAATAGGTAACAGAATAATCCTACATTTAGAGTAAACATGTATTAAATGCCAATATTATATATCTAATTTTACGACTGTAATTCCGGCGCCTCCCAGTTGTATTTGTTCATCTCCGAAGGAAGCGACGAGCGGGTTGGTGCTGAGATATTGACGGATCAGTTGCCGCAAAGCTCCTGTCCCGGTGCCGTGTAGTAGCCTTACTTCTTTGTAATTGAGCATAACGGCTTCGTCGAGGAAGGTGATCACTTTTTGCAAGGCTTCTTCTCCGCGCATTCCCCGGAGATCGATATCGGGTTTGAAATCGAAACGTTTTTGGCTGATATTTTCCCGGATATTGGCATACGAGGCTTGGGGCTGGGTACGGGCCACTTTCTTGGCCTGACTGGCCGATGCTCTTTTCAGTTGGGAAAGTTTAGCCGTCGTTCTCAGATTCCCTAAAGCGATAACCGCAGTTTTGTCGTTGATTTCAAGAATTTCTCCGATGGCTTTGTTGGGCAGACTGACAAAATCCCCTTTCTGTAAAGGGAGTTCGGTTGTGGTGCCCTCGGAAGCCGGAGTTGAAGCGGAGGCTTTATTTTTGGTCTTTTTATTTTTTTCCCGGTTTTGCAGTTTTTCCATTTTTTTCCGAATCCGTTCTTCTTCAGCGCTGGCTTGTTCGGAGAGTAACCGTTCTTTTTCGGCCTCCATTTTTTGCCGGATTTCTTTGGTCTTTTCTTTTTCTGCTTGATTTTCGCGGATATCCCGGATAGTCTGTTCGATGGTTTTATTGGCCGAATGGATGATTTCCTGAGCTTTTTGTTGGGCTTCTTTGATGATTTCTTTGCGTAAACGGGAAGCTTCGGTCAATTCCTGACGATATTTTTCGACTACTTCATCGAGTCGTTTCTCATTTTCGTGAATGCGTCTGCGTTTCTCCTCCCAATAGCGTTTGTCCCGGGCGATGTCTTTCAGATGTTTGTCATAATTGATATGATCTTCACCGATTTTCGAGGCGGCATCTTCCAGTATTTCTTTAGGAAGGCCGATCTTTTTGGCAATTTCGAAGGCAAAAGAAGAACCCGGTTTTCCGATGCATAATTCGAATAAAGGCAACATCCGGTGACTGTCGTAAAGCATGGCTCCATTTTCAATACCGGTAGTTTCCGCTGCAAAATGTTTCAGGTTGGTGTAGTGGGTCGTGATTACCCCTTTCACCTGTTTTTGATTGAGGGTTTTCAGGATTGCTTCGGCTATAGCCCCTCCCAGCATGGGTTCTGTACCGGTGCCGAATTCATCGATCAGGATCAGGGTATTTTCATCTCCGTAGCGGAGAAAGTTTTTCATGTTGATGAGGTGTGAGCTATAGGTACTCAGATCGTTTTCAATGGATTGCTCGTCACCCATGTCGATGAGTATTTTTTTGAAAATACCGAACCGGCTTGCTTCACTGACCGGTACCGGCAGGCCACATTGAAACATATATTGCAATAAACCGGCGGTTTGCAGGCATACGGATTTTCCACCTGCATTGGGACCCGATATCAGGATAATCCGTTGGGTTTCATCAATCTCTATTTTTAGCGGGACGATATTTTTATCGCTATTTTTCAGGCTGAGCCATAAAAGAGGATGCCGGGCGCTGTACCAGAACATTTCCGGACGTTCGCTGAAAGCCGGTACGGTTGCTTCGATATAGAGTGAAAAAGCTGCTTTAGCCCGGACAAAATCGATGTAAGCCAGAAAATCGTAGGCCGGAATCAAATCATCGACGTAGGGACGCAGGTCTTCGGCAAACCGACGGAGGATCCGGGTGATCTCCCGTTTCTCTTCCAATTCCAGTTCCCGGATTTCATTGTTGGTTTCGACGATCTCGGCCGGTTCGATATAAGAGGTTTTACCCGTAGCCGATTCGTCGTGGACGATACCGTTTATTTTTCGTTTATAGGCAGAAGGCACGGGGATGACCATACGACCGTCCCGGATAGCGATGGAAGTGTCTTTTTCTGCCCACCCTTCTGTCTGAGCCTGTTGTAATAAAGCCTGCATACGCCGGGAGATACCGTTTTGTTTTCGTTGAAGCCGATGGCGGATATCTCCCAATTCAGGGGAAGCCGTGTCTTTTATGCTCCCATGGCGGGATACGATGGAATCGAGGCGTTGCAGAATATAAGGAAATAATTGGATATCTCCGGCCTGGGCCGTTAAACGCGGATACCGTTCGTCTTTGCCGTGGAAAAAACGGACTATAGCCGTCAGGGATTCCAGCGATTGCTTGAGAGCGACCATTTCGGCCACTTCCAGAAATAAGCCTTCCACCCGTACTTTGTTCAAAAAGGGACGGGCGTCGCTGAAATGATCACCGGGAAATTGGTCTTCTTCTTCCAGAATAGACATAAATTCCTGCGTCTCTTCCAGGCGTTCCCGGATTTCTGTCGGTTCAGTAGAAAATTTCATCGCTTCTACCAAATCTCTGCCCATATCGCTCAGACAGTTTTTTTGAACGAATTGCCTGATCTTATCAAACTTAATCTTGCTTTCGAAATTTTCCGGATAAACCATTTTGTGCATTTTATTCTTTATTTGACGTTTCCGCTTATTGTCAAGGTGTTTTCCGGTTGAGAGGGATCGTTGGTGATGACTGTGATCGATTTATACTGACGTCCGGATTTGCCGGTAGAGTCGAAAGTGGCCCGGATGGTTGTCGATTGGCCGGGCTGAATTTCTTTTTGTCCCAGGGTGACGGCAGTACACCCACAGCTGGCTTTCGTTTTCCGGATGAACAGGATACTTTTCCCTGTATTCGTTAAAGTAAAATCACAACTGGTTTTTTCTCCCTGTTTGATTTCTCCGAAATTACATTCTTTTTTATCGAATTGTGCTATCGGCGCATTGGCTTTGTCTTTTTTGCTCAGTTTACTGAAATCTTCACTAAGTTCCGCGGTAACGGATAAACGGTTGCTATATTCTTTAGAACCGTTGACGGACAAGATAAGGCTTTCGTAAACATAACCGTAGTCATTGGCTTTGGGAGCATCGAAAGTGACGATAATCTTTCCTTTTTTGCCCGGAGCTACTTGTGCGGGTTCGAAAGTGGCCTGCAAATGGTTGGATTTATAAATGACTCCTAAGCTGACAGCGTCTTTGAGGGTATTGTAATATTCCAGCGTATCTGTAGCGACTTGCCAGGTATATACTTTCTTGAAGTTGATATTGTTGTTTTTGAATTTCAAACCATTCATATTATATTTATACAATAATTCCGGTTTGGAAGGATTATCGACCAGATTTCCTGTCAGAATCAATTCTTTACGTGCTGGATTTACATTGGAATAAACCAGAATCCGCATGTTGAAATTTTCCAGTAATTGCATCGGAATAAACGTGATTTTTATATCACAACTTTTACCGGGGAGAAGCGGACTTTTGGGCCAATCGGCTTTCAGTAAACTGGTCATGGGAGTGACGCGGGTAATGATGACCGGTTGAGTACCTGTGTTTTGAGCCGTATAAACCACTGTCATCGGCTGATCGTCTGCCAGAAGGTTTTTTAAAGTTTGCCGGGATTGCTTTATTTCAAGAACTCCCTGGGCAAATACGGTAAATGTGAATAATAAAGCGGATATAAGTGAAATAAAATATTTCATGACTTCGGATTTTTAGTATTCTTATTTCAGATTACCGATCAATTTATAAGTCATAATCGGATTGTGAGGATCGTTGGTCGTGAACTGGATGATTTTAATTAATTTTTGGGCATTTCCGGTTTTTACACTCAGATTAACTTTGATTTTTTTTCCTGGTTTGACCGTATCTCTGGAAGCTGTGACCGAAAGATTGGAATCTGAAGTTTTTATTTTACGAATGACCAGTTCCGATTTTCCGATGTTTTGAATGGTGAATTCATGGGTGTAGGTACTGTTTTTATCCAGATCGTTCAGGGTGTATTCCGTTTCCGATAAAGAAATTGCAGGAGCCTTTTCAAAATCACCGTTATAGTGGGAGAAATCTTCGCTGATCGTTGCTGCAACGGTAATGTCTCCGGTTGTTTTATCGTTTACCTGCAGTTGAATTTTATCGGTAACAAATCCCCAGTCGTTCTTCTTGGTGGCATCGTATTTGATCGAAATCGTGGCTTTTTGATCTTTAGTCAGGGTCGTAGGACTGACACTTACCGTCAGATGGGGATGTTCACTGATTACCTGAAGTCGGGCGGGTTTATTTTCACTATTGATCACCTCTATCTTCCGTTCCAGTACCTGGTTGTTATTGATCGCCCCCAGATTGATCGTGTTGCTCGTTAATTTTAATGCCCCTATATTGAATTTATACTGATCGTACGGACCTAACGGTTTCCGGGTGACATTACCCCGTATCGTTAACGATACGACCGAATTGGAAGCATTGGAATTGACTGTAATGCTTTTAACGAAAGCACCCGGACGGTTGCGTGGATCGAAAGCCACTTTGATGCTGCCTGTTTGACCGGGAGCTACCGGTTCTCTGCTCCATACCGGTGTTGTACAACCACATCCGGCCCGTACGTTGGTCAGGATCAAAGGAACATTTCCTGTGTTTTTAAATGAAAAATCAAAAGTCGCTTTACCGGCATTTTCATTGATCGTACCGAAATTGTGAGAGGTTGTTGTAAAATCGATTTTAGCTTTCTGAGCAAAAACCAAAACAGGCATTAGGGCCACCAACAAAAAAATAAATCTTTTCATCCGTCGTAATTTTATATCATCTTCTAAATTTCATACACAAATAAATAGGGAAGATTTTCCCTATAGGCTATAAAAACCTACAAATGTAAAAATAATTTTCAAGTTGTACCAACCCCGTTTTGAGAATTCCTTTCTATGATCTAAACACCTATATTTTTATTACGAATTACTGTCGCATTTCTTTGTAATTCCGGGAATAAAGCCTATCTTTGCGGCGTTTTAACGATATTAATCATTTAAAGAATTAAAAACCATGTATTTATCAGCAGAAAAAAAAGAAGAACTTTTTTCTCAATACGGGAAGTCTAATAAAGATACGGGTTCTGCGGAATCTCAGATAGCTTTATTTTCCTACCGTATCAATCATTTGACCGAGCATCTGAAAGCCAATCACAAAGATTTCGGTACTCAGAAAGCATTGATCAAATTAGTTGGAAAACGCCGGGCATTGCTTGACTATTTGAAAGACCGCGACATTGAAAGATATCGTGCTATCATTAAAGCTTTGAATATACGTAAATAAAAATACGTTTTCCCAAGCCCGGCGACAACCGGGCTTGTTTCTATCCTCCCTCCTCCCTCCGAAAAAGAATTCCGTTAAAACATTTTATTTTTAACCGTTAAGTTATTATGAACGTTATTGAAAAGAACATTACTCTGGCTGACGGAAGAGTAATTACGCTGGAAACCGGCAAATTGGCAAAACAGGCAGATGGTGCTGTGATGCTGAAAATGGGCAATACGATGTTGCTCGCGACTGTGGTTTCTGCTCAGGATGCAGGTCCTGATGTAGATTTTATGCCCTTGTCTGTAGATTATAAAGAAAAATTCGCCTCTGTCGGACGTTTCCCGGGAGGTTTTACACGGAGAGAAGGAAAATCTTCGGATTACGAAATATTGGTATCCCGTTTAGTCGACCGGGCATTGCGTCCTCTGTTCCCGGACGATTATCATGCAGAGACTTTTGTACAGGTGACCCTGTATTCGGCCGATGAAGAATCGATGCCGGATGCATTGGCCGGACTCGCTGCATCGGCAGCTTTGGCTGTCAGCGATATCCCTTTCCATGGTCCGATCTCCGAGGTACGGGTTGCCCGTATCCAGGGAGAATTTGTGATCAATCCGACGGCTTCCGCTTTGAAAGAGGCCGATCTGGATATCATGGTCGGAGCTACCTATGAAAATATTATGATGGTAGAGGGCGAGATGAACGAAGTTTCTGAAAAAGAAATGCTGGACGCCATCAAGTTTGCACATGCAGCTATTAAAGAACAGTGTGTAGCTCAGCAAGAACTGGCTGCTGCTGTCGGAAAAGAAAAACGGACGTATTGTCACGAAGTGAACGATGAGGAACTGCGTAAGGATATTTGGGACAAGTGTTACCAAAAAGCCTATGATGTGGCACGGCAGTGTAATGCAAACAAACACCTGCGTGGCGAATTGTTGGACAATGTACGGGCCGAATACCTGGCTTCTCTGCCTGAAGAAGAGCAGATCGAAAAAGCCATGTTGGTGGGACGTTATTACCACGATGTGGAAAAAGAAGCGATGCGCCGGATGATTTTGGACGAAGGGGTACGTCTGGATGGACGTACTACCGAACAGATCCGGCCGATCTGGTGTGAAGTAGGTTATCTGCCCGGACCTCACGGATCTTCGATCTTTACCCGCGGTGAGACACAGTCTTTGTCGTCTGTTACCCTGGGAACGAAACTGGATGAGAAAATTATCGATGAGGCTACTATTCAGGGAAAAGAAAGATTTTTATTGCACTATAATTTCCCGCCGTTCTCAACCGGAGAGGCTAAAGCTTCACGGGGAGTAGGACGTCGTGAGATCGGTCACGGGAACCTGGCTTTACGGGCATTGAAACGGATGATTCCGGAAGATTTCCCTTATACGGTCCGCGTGGTATCCGATATTCTGGAATCCAACGGTTCGTCTTCCATGGCTACCGTATGTGCCGGAACGCTGGCTTTGATGGATGCCGGTGTACCGATGAAAAAACCGGTGACAGGTATCGCTATGGGATTGATTACCGATAAAGGGTGTGCTAAATATGCTGTATTGTCCGATATCCTGGGCGACGAGGATCACCTGGGCGATATGGACTTCAAAGTAACAGGAACCCGTGACGGTATTACCGCTACCCAGATGGATATCAAGGTAGACGGACTTTCTTATGAAATTATGGAACAGGCTTTGGAACAAGCGAAACGAGGACGGATGCATATCATGGATATCATCACCGAAACCATGCCGGCTCCGCGTGAAGACCTGAAACCGCACGCTCCCCGTATTGTTACCGTTACTATCGACAAAGATCAGATCGGTGCGCTGATTGGTCCCGGAGGAAAGATTATCCAGGATATTCAGGAAAAATCAGGTGCTACCATCAATATTGAAGAAGTTGGTAATAAAGGTATTGTCGACGTTTCGGCTACCAATAAGGAATCGATCGATAAGGCGCTGGCACGGATTCGGGCTATCGTCGCTAAACCGGAAGTTGGTGAGGTGTACGACGGTATTGTAAAATCGATTATGCCTTTCGGTGCTTTTATTGAAATCCTGCCGGGAAAAGACGGTTTGTTGCATGTCTCTGAAATTGATTACAAACGGATCGAGAAAGTAGAGGATGTATTGAAAGAAGGCGATCATATTCAGGTGAAATTACTGGAAGTGGATCCTAAAACCGGAAAATTACGTTTGTCACACAAGGCATTGCTGCCGAAACCGGAAGGTTATCAGGAAAGATCAGAGCGTCCGCGTGGTGATAGAAATGACCGGGGTGAAAGACGGGAACGTCCGGAAAGACACGATCGTGGCGAAAGACGTGAACGTCCCGAACGTCGTGAATCACGGCCTGAAAGGACGGAGGACAATCAGGAAACCGGTAGTGAGGAATAATGGATACGAAGTGATTTATCGCCCGGAACCAGTCTCGGTTCCGGGTTTTTTTATCGGTGTTTGCCGCGGAGGTATTGCTCCAGTTCTTCGATTTCCGGCAAAGTGAGCGGGTTGTAATTCATGCCGCTATGGATCATGATTTCACAGGCCATTTCCAGAAATTCAGCTTTTTCAATCGTACTTTTCAAATCTTTTCCGGCGTATACTTGTCCGTGTTTTTCCAGAAGTGCAGCATCGTGATTGAGCAGGGCTTCGCTGACAGCCTTCGCTAATTCGGCCGAACCGGGACGATAGTAGGGGACGATGGCTATTTCTCTCCCGCAATAACAGGGGATTTCTATACTGACATTGAAATTATCGGGTTTCTTTTTCATGCAGGCAATCGTCGTGGCATAAATACTTTGGCAATGCAATACGACATTTACATCAGAGCGGTTTTGCAGGATTTGTAAATGAAAGCCGCTTTCCATAGAAGGGTGGATACCGTTTGTAATTTCACCGGTCGCGACCCGGCAAATGGAGATTTGGCCGGCTTGCAGTTCGGGAAGCCAGGAGCCTGTTGCCGAGATCAGGGCGAATTCGCCGATACGCCAGGATAGATTACCACTGCTGCAACGGGTCAACCGCCGTTCGCCGGTTTGATGTGCAGCTGCCAGGAATTGTTCAATGTGTTTATCTGTAATTTCCATAAATCCGGTTACTGAAAAGGTTTATTTATCGATGGGCTAAGTTAAGCAATATGTCTGAATTCGGTGGTTGTTTTTCAGAGAATAACTCATTCCTGAATGAACGCTGTAACAAAACAAAAATAAATGGAATTACTACGATCGGGTTTGCCCAGTTATTATTATATTTGTAAGCTACAAACAGAGTATGATATGGAGAATAGACTTACAGTGGGATTTACTCATGGAGATGTCAATGGTATTGGCTATGAGTTGATCATTAAAATGATGGCAGAAAACCGGATCTGCGAAGTATGTACCCCGGTATTGTTCGGATCCTCGAAGGTGGCTGCTTATCATCGGAAAGCTTTAAATATAGAAAATTTCAGTTTGAATAGTATTCAGAATGCCCGTGATGCGAATCCGAAAAGGTGTAATATCGTCAATTGTGTCGACGATGCGATCAAAGTGGATTTGGGCCAGGAGACGCCGGAATCGGACGATGCGGCGGTGCTGGCATTGAAGGCTGCTCTGACTGCTTTGGACCGGAATGAGATCGATGTCCTGGTAGGAGCTCCTCAAGGGTGCAATTCCTTTAAGCCCGCAGCGAGTTGTCCGGTATTTTTTAGCGAAAGATATGAAACCCGTAATGTCATGCCGCTGTTGGTGGGTGAAAAGATGAAGATGGGATTCGTTACCAATCATCTGCCGTTCCGGGATATTGCCGGAAATATTACGGTCAACAATATTTACTATAAACTGAAGTTGCTGGATGCTTGTCTGAAGAAAGATTTTACCATCCGGAAGCCCCGGATTGCCGTATTGGGACTCAATCCCCATTCCGGCGAGAACTGTATGTATGGGGAAGAAGAGAGGAATGTGATTATTCCGGCGATCGAACGAGCCCGGGATAATGGGATCATGGCTTTGGGACCTTATGCGCCGGACGGATTGTTCAGTGGTGTAGAATTTGAAAAATTCGATGTTATTCTGGCCATGTATCACGACCAGGGGATGATTCCTTTCAAAACGATAGAGGGTAATGAAGGAGCGGTGTTATTGGCAGGATTGCCTATTGTATATACCTCTACGGTGCATGGTATGGCGTATGATATTACCGGACAGGGTATAGCGGATGAATCGGGTATGCGTAATGCACTTTATCTGGCTATCGATGTGTATAATAACCGGCAGATGAATGCCGAGTTAGCCCAGAATCCCCTGAGACATTACGACATCGCTTCCAATAGTAACGAAAGCGATTTGAATGTCGAGCAGATTGCCGGAATTGAAAAAGAGATGGAATAATACACTCCCAAGTTTTGACGCTGATTAGCGAGGATTCTGTAAATACCTAAATAGGGATATTCAGTAAATGTCCCTAAAAAGTAAGATGGCATATAAAGTTGATAGAGTATAATCACTTTATATGCCATTATTATTGCCCTTTTTCTGTGTTTTTTCACATAATCCCTAATTAAATCTTTCATAAGGACTATATAAATATGCCTACTCGTTACTATTAGCTTTTCGGCTACCGCTCCTGTTTACCAGTATGGTCTGGATATAATATTGTCAACTTGGCTATCCAATATAAACTCACCCTTGTAGGGATAGTTTCTCTATTGGAATCAAAAAGCATAGTTTGAAGCATGGATTTTTAGGCTTCGCTTTACCCTCCGTTACATACTCGAACTCTATTCAATATGTTGGAGGTGATATATGGGGTAAGAACAGTACTACTTTCATAAGCATATTTTATTGTTGTTTTTGCAAAAATAGTCTTTTTTCTTTAGATTGCAAGAAATTTGCCCGGAATTTCAATGAAAGTCGAAAATTTAATAATTAAACTGCCGTAAAATGCACACTAATTGACCTTTGGGCATATTCATGGCTGTTCGTTTTGACATGTATGTGTCCGTATGTCCCATCTATGGAATTTTTCTCACGATTTCTTGGAAGGTTGGTGTTTATCTGCAAATTTTCGTATAGTTTTCTACGTTTCATACATAGCAAAAATATGAAAGCAAAAGGCCTCTACCATGTATTTTGTATAAAATATATGGTGGAGGCAATTCCAATAAGATAAAGAGAGTATTCTCCTGCCTATACTTTATATTTCTCTTCCAACAACCATTCTAAGTCCGAAGCCTTATAAAGTATTTTCCCTGCAAACTGTGTGTAGGGAATAATCCTCTTGTCCCGATAGTCCTGCAAGGTGCGTGGGCTGATATACAGCTTCTCGCATACTTCCTTACCTGTAAGAAAATGCTCACCGCCAAATAGCGGCTTGTGTGTCTGTGCCACTTCCTTAATTCTCTTGCTTACTCCGCTGATAGCTGACAGCACCACCTGCATATCGTCAGCCTCTATATTCAAATCTCTTACCTGTTCCATAATCTTCGTGTCTATTTGTTGATTTTAGTTTTTCCCGTTTCAGCTTTCTCCGTTTTTGTTTGGAGCAACTGTTCCACGTCCTCACGCTTGTAGTAGCACTTATGCCCGATTTGGGCAAAGGGCAACACACCCGTATCACGGTAGTGCTGCAAGGTGCGCTTGCTGATATTAAGCAGCCTGCACACATCACCGTTGTGCAGCCAATCGGTGTGCCTGCTTCGTTCCCCGAATGCCTTGTGGCAGGTCTCGGCAAGGTTGAGTATTTCGTTCCTCAGCTTTGCCCAATTTGAATCCGTAATGATAAAATATCCCATTTCCTTATTATTGTTTTGTTTGTAATTTCTTTTTGTTTTGCGCTTCATCGCACATTTCTGCCTGCAAAAGTAGGATGTGTTTTCCATACCTCAAAGCAACAGGGAAGAGCAGGGAAATACAGGGAACTTGAAGGAAAAGGCAACGCATTTCATCGACTGGCATTTACACTTTTTGCCATATTTTCTTCTTTCACCATTCGTTTAGTGTAAAGATACGTCGTGCCGATACAATTCTATCGATGTTGTTCAAGTGGCAGCTTGTGGCACTTTCAATGTAGCCAAACGCTACCACATCTCTGCACAGATTCTATCGTTTGCAATATCGGTGCAGAATATTGCAAACATGCGCAAGGGGTACACTATTGTTTTTGCCTTTTCTTGTCGTTTTATCCTCTGTTTTGGCTTAAATCATCTTTTTTCTTTTCCCACCTCCATAAAAAACATGTGAACTTTATAGCAGACGGGCGCAACATTATGCAAGCACTCCCTGAATGCTTGGAACTTTCCTGTTCTCTTCATAACTTCACTCTTGGAAACCAAACCAAGCATATAATGAAAAAGAATGCAGATAAAAGTAAATCGGAGGGAGGAAACAATATGCCCAAGCAAAGGAAGACTTCCTCCAAAAACGGTGAGATAGAAACTTATCTCTCCTCTCGCTATGAGTTCAGATACAACACGGTATTGGGAAGAACCGAAAGGAAAGAACAACCTGATACTGGTTATCAACTCGTACCTCCAAGCCGTTCCTCAATTTCACGAGACAATGACACTCCACGAGCGCAGAATCCCATTGGTGCGGTGGCAGACACCATTGTTAGTGCAGCCGATGAAGTTGTGGAAGGGTTAGGCGATTTGATTACACCATCCACACAAGGCAATGACTATGCTGAAACAGCATGGCAGCGCAAACTTAGAAACCAAGCCAACAGAAAGAAGAAGCGAAGACGTGGATTATAGTCCAATCACAAATCGCATTATAAAAGTGCAGAAAGAAGAATATCTCATTAAAAACGCTTGTTATTCGCAAGCAAAGTATTATCTTTGCAAACAGAATAACAAGCGTTCTTTGTTAGGCAGAAAACAGCGGAGCCAAGTAGTTCGCTCGTTTCCAAATCGTTACCTATTTAGTTTTACCAACAAGGTAACTTCTTTATTTTCAATAAGTTGTATTTTAAGAATTATCTTGCCGTGCATTTTTCTGGGACTTGGATAGTAAATACGGGCCATTGATGCGTCGTGTGCCTGGGACGCTGAGCAATAATAATATGGAACGTTCCGGAGTCCGGGAGGCCTATAATCTGATTCTGGAGGATCTGGATTATGCTATTGATTACGGGCCTGTGTATAAAGATGTTTTTTCTGCTTCCAGAGGATTGGCAAAGGGGTTCAAAGTGGAAGTTTTATTACTGAGGGGAACAGATGAAGATTACGCGAAAGTGCCGGAATTGGCAAATGAAGTACTTTCTAATTATGAATTTAAGTTGGAAGAGAGCTTTGAGGATGTTTTTAAAAACGGTTATAAATCTACTGAAATCATGTTTTCCCGTTTCCTTTCTGCTAAAAAGTTGGCCGACGTGGATATGAATGTCGCCAGTATAAAGAAGTTAATGTGTGGAAAATACAAGCCCAACGACCAGTTTTTCGATATTTTCAACTCAACCAATGACATCCGTTATGCTTTGACTTTTGATTCGGTACTGTATGAACAGTTTAATTCGACAAATAAGACGTTGATTTTAAAGAAATTATGGCGTACAGACGGAAATTGTCCGATGTTTTATATGCGTTTAGCCCAGATGAAACTGTTTCAGGCTGAAGCGTTGGAACGTAATGGGGCGTCGGTTGCAGATGTGTTGGCTCCTTTGAATGATTTGCGTCGGCGTTCGGGAAATGTGCTTTTAAAAGCAGAAGATTTTTCGGACCGGGATGATTTGGTCAGGACTATATTTTATGAAATTGTTCGGGAAATAGGACTAGAAAATGGAGCTGAATGGTTTGCTGCTGTCCGGATGCGTTTATCTTCAGGTAAAAGATTGATATCGGAACTGAATCCAGTTTATTCGGATGATAAACAGTTAGCCTGGCAGATTCCGGACGATGAGGTAAGTTACAATACCCTGATGGAGCCTAATCCGGTGTTTATACGGGAGTAATGAATGTTTAATGATTTTAGATTGCTTGTTATGAGATTTAAATATATATTGATTCTATTATTAGGATGTTGTTGCTGGAGGTGTAACAGTATCGATGATCGTTTTGAAGAAAAAGATAATCTGCGTCTGATTATGCTGGAAGCCATAGAAGAACCTTATGCAAATCCCAAGGATGTGTATGTATATAAATTGATGGCGCAGAGTATGAGTGGACTTGAACGGGTTGTTATTTCGAATGTTAGTCATGAACTGGATTCTGCTCCGGCTCTACCGACAATTGTATTAGTGGATTCTGTTACAGTGGATTCAAATGGATATTTAAGCCGTCCGGTGAAAACTGCAATTATAGAATATCCCATCGTTGTTCCTCCTCTGCCCGGAGAATCAATCAGCCTGGATTTTACGGTGACTGCTGTCAATGGGAAATTCCAGACTATAACCTCTTCGATGCTGGTTGCTAATTATAAAGAAAGTAAGAAAGGGCTCTTTTTTGCCAATACCTATACTTCCAAGAATTATGCTTTTTACTCTTCGGAAAAAGATGCTCTTTATGGTGTAAATCCCAACTTAGCTACTTATTATAAGAGGAATATTCCTTATATTGATTTTTATTCTATTTCTGACGGCGCCAGGGAATATTTTATCTATTCACCCACAGATCCGGAGGTCGTTGAAAGACTGAAAGGGCAGGGAATTACGGATTATGTACTGACGGAGATGCGGAGAACCCGTATGGTAAAACTGGAGGATATAAATTTTACAAAGGTGAAAGATAAAGAGATTCTAGCCATAGATTTTACAAATACAGTAACGAAAATTCAGGTAAAAAAAGGTGATAATATAGGTTTTATAACGGAAGACGGCCGGAAAGGTATTATGAATATTGCTGGAGCCTCCGGCAGATACATCGATTTTAAATGTAAGACCCAGACCATTCCCCAATAATCAGGGGAGGTTTTTGGGCATCCTACTATTGCCGGTATTTGGGCCGGAAAATGTAACCGGGCAGAAAAGCTGCCCGGTTATTATATTAGGTAGTTATATACATATTTGCACTCATAAGCGTACTTTTTAAATAGTAGCGGCGGTTTTAACGGTTATAAAGGTTTTAAAAGTCAAGTCTGACTGTTGTAACTAAAAACGATACAGAAATACTGTTTCAGGTCTTTAGAATCAATTGTGTGTCGGTGTTTCCGCTTCTTTCCGCTTTTTTTGGAAGTTGTCCACTACGAATGCAGTAAAAATCGGAAAAAATACCATGCCAGAGGCGGCTAAGATAACAGCCAGCGATTGGCCTAATTTTGTGACGCCGAAGATGTTGGAACCGACGGTAGTGACGTTCATCAATGACCAGTTGAAGGCATCCCAGTAGTCTTTGACCATGGGGTTTGGGCCATGCTCGACGAAGTAGAACATGATGCTGCAAAAATAAATGATAACAAAGACGATGGACAGATAGGTGACGAACAGATTGGTTACTTTACTGCGGGTCATCCAGCTGACGATGATCGATATACCGTAGATACCCCGGGCGATAGGAATTAAACGCAGTAAAACCCAGGTGGCATGGGAAAGATGGGCGGAAGAAATATATACGATATTCAGATAGGGGATAGAAATCAATAATAAAAAGATATGATGACCCAGAAAATGCCATCCTTCCTGACTAAAATACCAGCGGACAAAGAAATCTGCCAGGAAAATCGTACAGACCATTAAATGGGTATTCAGAATAAAGCGTTCGGATAAAATCGTTGTTGCAGATAATAATTCGATAGAAATAATTACCAGAACCAGTATGCTACTGAGCAATACCATAATGTTCAGGAATTTTACGATAGGTTTATCGTTCTGTACCATGGTCTATGGGTTTATAAAGTTCATAAAGTTTGTAAAGTCGGTGTCCCCTGCGGGTACTTAATTTACGGTACTTTCGGTGGGACGCATCGGGGACGTAAACGAAGCGCTCGCAGGGGAAACGACTTTATGAGTTATTTTATAATTTCTACAGTGTCGCCACTGAAGACATTGACTCCGAGTTCCCGGGCGATGTATTTGATGGCAGCTTGTGCTTTCACCGAGTTTCCGGCATCGTCTAATGGAGGAGCAAAGGCTGCAATACCGAATACGCCGGGCAGACAACCCATCACGCCGCCACCGACTCCGGTTTTGGCAGGGATACCGCTGGTGTAGATCCAGTCGCCGGTGTGTTCGTAGAAACCGACAGCAGTGATCAGGGAAATGATATGGGGCATCAGGGATTCATCGAATACCTGTTTACCGGTTACCGGATTTTTACCTTTGTTAGCTATCGTACAACCTGCTATCGCTAACTGTTTGGTCGTTACTCCCATAGAGCAATGCCGGGTATAGAGATCCAGCGACATGTCCGGATCGTCGTAAATCCGGTTGTAATTTTTCAATAACCAGGCGATAGAACGATTGTTGAAATTTGTGGCGGATTCCGATTTGTAAAGTTCGTCTTGTAATATTAATTCGCTACCGCATAGATCGGCCATATTGTCGGCAATAGCAGCCCATTTCGAATTGGGATCACCGATGGGCTTAACCATACTATCGGCACTGATAGCGCCGGCATTGACCAAGGGGGTACTCGGATGATCCTTTTCCAGTAAGATTGCCATGATGGAGTTGAAAGGAAGCCCGGTTGCATCGGCGCCTATCTTTTTCAATACGGCTTCGGCTCCATATTGTTTGAGTATCAATACAGCTGTATGGACTTTAGAAATAGATTCGATACCGAAAACATAGGTTGTATCTCCGGCTTCGATGACTTCTCCCGTGGGTAGACAGACAGCGATACCGAAAAGGTTAGGATCGATTTTAGCCAGGAAAGGGATATAGTCGGCATTCTTTCCGCCTTTCAGATTTTTTACTTTCTCATGAGCTTGTTTGACAATGGCTTCGAGGTCGGTTATTTTTATGGTCTTTTTCATGATTCAAAATTTAATTTTTTCTGTTCCGGATTTATTGAAAATAAGCCGGAACAGAAAAAGGGATTATTTTTGTGAAGTCGGGTTTTCTTTTGCTCCCAGCGTTGGGGGAATTGTTGTTTGCCCGGTCGATGTATTAGTCTGAGGAGTGCCGGCCGGGGTTGTTACCGGAGTGGGGGTTACTGTGGCTGGGTTTGTTGTAGTAGCAGTAACCGGAGCAACTTCCCAATGAAAAGGTTGGATTTCCGTATTCGGATCTTTCCAGGACGGCTTACGCAAAGAATAAATAATCAGTGGTATGGCTACAAAGATAATGCATCCCAGGATCAGTACGGTAAACCATACGGTATTACTTCCGGTTGCAATCTGAGAAGGTGGGATAAAGCTTAATACGAATGCCAGCAGGGCACCCAGGAAACCGATGCCTGCCACTATCCAGATCAGGCCGTTTCCTTTCCGTCCGATAGCGAAAGGACGATCGGCTTTGGACATTTTATACCGTAAAGTGATGGCTGCTGTAAACATCAGCATGTACATAATCAGGTATAGCAATACGGTCAACTGTGAAAGCATCTGATAGAAAGATTGGACAGAAGGCATGACAACAAATAATAAGGCCAATAAAGTAACGATGCACCCCTGAATGATCAGGATGTTTTTCTGTACTCCGATTTTATTCGTTTTTTGGAAAAAAGGAGGCAGATAACCGGCTTTACCGACGGCAAAAATACCTTTTGACGGACCGGCAACCCAGGTTAGAACTCCGGCTAATACACCGAACATCAAGGCGATGGCGATGATTGGCGAAGCCCAATGAATATGAAGATAAGCCAAATAATTGTCAAAACCGACCAATAAACTTTGGGTTAAGTTGATTTCTTTAGCCGGAATAATCAATCCCAGGGCAAAAGTACCTAGAATAAAAATGACTACGATAATGATGGCACCGATAAAGATGGCTTTAGGATAGTTCTTACTGGCGGGTTCTTTTACATCCATAACGTGAATACCGGACATTTCCATACCGGCATAAAACAGGAATATACTGGAAGCTAATACCAGGTTATTGAAATTGGACAGGTCCGGGAAGAATCCCTGACTCATATCCATGTTGTTATGCCCTCCGGTTGCTAAATAGATAATACCGAAAAGAATCAGTAAACCGGCCGGAATAATAGTTCCTACCGTTGCGCCGATTTTTGAGATTTTACTTACCCAGCCCAATCCTTTCAGTGAAATAAAAGTGGCTAACCAGTAGATGACCAATACAGTGACCAAGGTAAAGACTTTGTTAGAAGCCAGTGCTGCATCATGTACATTATTCATGCCAATATAGGCAATGGATACAGCACCGAAGGTCAATACGGTCGGATACCAGATGGTACTTTCGATCCATTGCAGGAAAATAGCCAGGAAGCCGTATCTTTTTCCGTAAGCTTCACCGACCCAACGAAATACCCCACCTTCTTTGTTGGAGAACATGGCCGCTAGTTCGGCCGCTACCAACGAAGTCGGGATTAAAAATACGATTGCAGCGAACAGATAATAGAAAGCCGAACTCAGGCCATATTCGGCTTCTGCCGGCAGACCACGAAGACTCACTACTGCTGCAACGTTCATGATAGCCAGGGTCATTACGCCGATTTTTGCCGCCGTTCCTGTTTTTTTGGAATTTGTTGCCATAGTTTGAATAAATTTAATTAATAAATATAAGCTTGAAATTAAGTGTTTTATATTTTTTGAATTTGTTATCGCTTTTGCTGTCCTAGGTACGAGTTTGATAAAATGAATGTTTAAATCCTTACATTATTTAACTTTGACGGAGGAAATCCTTTTTCCTTGAAGTGGGATAAGAAGAAAACAAATTAAACCGATATTTAATTGTATAATTTTGGATACTTTTGCAGGATATCTACTAAACAGTGATAAAAATGACAGTTGCAGAAGCACAAACGCTTTGTTTGAAGCAGGGAACCCCTTTTTATTCCTATCGTTTACCGGGAGAACGAGAATCTGTTTTCGGCGCTCAGCTGGACGGTGAAGTTGCCCCTTTCCGTCAGGTTGGAGAACAGGGAAAGGGATTTATTCTGGTTCCTTTTGCCGAATCTGAAGAAGTACCTGCCTGGTTTATCCGGGGAGATATAACCTTTAGGGAGGTAACGACGGATATTGAAATCCGGACCGGCTTAAGCGGGACTATGGGGCTAACCGATATTAAACCCGGGCAGGAACCGGATATTTCCTGGGAAGAATATGAAAGTCAGGTGGCGGCGATGGTAGCGGCCTTAAAACAAGGTCAGGTACGCAAGATGGTTTTGTCCAGAACAATTACTTTACAGGAACGGGCTTATGAAAAAGCGGCTGTCTGGTATACTGCTTTGGCTGATCGTTATCCGGAAGCTTTTGTGTTTTTGGTTTTTGTTCCTGGTAAAACCTGTTGGTTGGGAGCGACACCGGAGATTTTCTTGAGGCAGTCGGCGGCTGGAACCGAGACTATGGCTCTGGCGGGTACCCGAAGGGTAGGAACATCAGGAGCTTGGGGGCAGAAGGAGATCGAGGAACAGGCTATCGTAACGGAATATATGGCAGAGCTGTTAGAGACGGTATGTGGAGAAAAATGGCGACAGGAGGGCCCCTTTTCAAAACAAGCCGGACAGGTTGAACATTTGTGTACCGTTTTTCAGCATGTGGGAAAACTGACTCCCGGGCTGACCGACCGGGTACGTCGTGCTTTGCATCCGACTCCTGCGGTGGGAGGGGTACCTGCTGGATCGGCTCTTCCGATGATCAGGCGGATAGAAGGACGTAACCGGCGGTATTATGCCGGGTATGTGGGGCCGGTATCGGGTGACGGATGTTGGGATTGGTTTGTGAATTTACGTAGTATGGAGTTGTGGCCCGATAGAATCAGATTACATATCGGAGGGGGGATTACGGCCTTGTCCGATCCCCGGAAAGAATGGGAAGAAACTGAATTGAAATCGAGGACCTTGTTGGATATCGTACAGTATAGCGATAAATAAATTTTGTCGTCGGAATATGGAATACTTAACTACAGATAAAGAAGGAATAAAGATATTGATAGAGGTTCTGAAAGAAAAAGGAATCCGTCAGGTGGTATTATCGCCGGGCTCCAGAAATGCTCCTTTGTTGGTTGCATTTGCCCGTGAGAAACAAATCAGGCACTTTGTCGTGCTCGACGAACGGAGTGCCGCTTTTATGGCTCTGGGTATGGCGCAACAATCGGGTGTTCCGGTGGCTTTGGTATGCACGTCGGGGACTGCTCCTTTGAATTATGCACCGGCGATAGCGGAAGCATATTACCAACGTTTACCCTTGATCGTGATCACGGCCGACCGTCCGGTGGAATGGATCGATCAGGACGATAGCCAGACAATCCGGCAGCAAGCGGTTTTCCGGAATATTGTAAAGGCTTCTTATCAGTTACCGGCCGAACTGTTCCATGCAGACGAACACTGGTATGCCAATCGTCTGGTCAACGATGCTTTGAATACCGCTTTGAAAGGCCGGCAGGGACCTGTACATCTGAATATACCCTTGCGGGAATCGCTCTATGGGCTGAGGGATTACCCGGAGCGGGAAGTAAGGACGATCGAATGTATCGATCCGGCCCCGAGTCTGTCGGTCGGGGTGATGCAACGTCTGGTGGATATCTTCGATCATTGTCCGAAGGTGATGATTCTGGCCGGATTTCATCGGCCTGATTTCCGGTTGAGAGAAGCGCTTCATCGGTTGGCGGGTTATCCGAATGTAGTGGTATTGACAGAAACGCTGGCCAATGTGACTTCTGAGCGGCATATCGGAACGATCGACCGGGTATTGGCAACGGTAAAAGAGACAGAGCGGGAGGAATATCGTCCGGAGTTGTTGATTACTTTCGGGGGACCGTTGATTTCCAGGCATGTGAAAGCTTATCTGCGGAAGTTCCGGCCTCGTTGGCATTGGAGTATCGATCGTACCGAGCATCCGGCCGATACCATGCAGGTACTGACGACTCAGATCCAATTGGAAGCAGAAGGTTTTTTTCCGCAATTGGTAGCGGTGGCCAAAGGTAGGGCATCTGATTATGCTTTGCGTTGGAAAGAAAAGAAAGAATCGGCGGCAGTACGTCATGAGGAATTTGCCGGTCGGGTAGAGTGGTCGGATTGGAAGGCTTTTTCGCTTATTTTGCCGGCATTGCCGGAAGGATCTGCCTTGCAGCTGGCTAACAGTACTCCTGTGCGTTACGGACAACTGTTCGACTATTTTCAGGTGAAGCGGGTAGACGGAAACCGGGGGACAAGTGGGATAGACGGTTCGACTTCGACAGCAGTGGGGGCTGCCTTGATGAGGGAAGGAATAACAACGCTGATCACCGGGGATATGAGTTTTCTGTACGATTCCAACGCATTGTGGAATAAATATATATCCTCTCGTTTGAAGATTATTGTGATGAAAAATGGCGGGGGTGGTATTTTCAGATTCATATCCGGTCCTTCGGAACTGGAAGAGTTGGAAGAATGTTTCGAAACCGGGACGGAGGTAGATGTCTGCGGATTTGCACAACTTCATCATTTCCGTTATTTCAAAGCAAGCGATGAGGTTGAACTGGCCGGTGTTTTACCTGAGTTCTTCAATGAAACCGAATGGCCCGTGATCCTGGAGGTCGAAACCCCACGTTTGAAGAATGCAGAGGTGTTGAAAAGTTACTTCCGGAGTTTACAAGGAGAATGATAATATATTAAATAAAACAGTTTATGAGAAAGTGGCAAACCATAAAAGAATACGAAGATATCAAATTCGATTTCTTCGAAGGAATTGCAAAGATTACGATCAACCGTCCCCGGGTGTATAATGCTTTTCGTCCTCAAACGAATAAAGAGATGCTGGATGCGATGACGATTTGCCGGGAACGCAACGATATCGGGGTTGTCGTGTTGACAGGTGCCGGAGATAAAGCTTTTTGTTCCGGGGGAGATCAGCATGTGAAGGGTGTAGGAGGATATATAGATGAGAACGGGGTGCCCCGTCTGAATGTACTCGATTTGCACAAGGCAATCCGTTCACTTCCCAAACCTGTGATTGCTATGGTCAACGGTTATGCTATCGGAGGCGGGCATGTGTTGCATGTAATCTGTGATCTGACTATCGCTTCCGAGAATGCCCGTTTCGGACAAACCGGACCGAAAGTAGGGAGTTTCGACGGAGGATTTGGTTCTTCGTTTCTGGCTCGTTGTGTCGGACAGAAAAAAGCACGTGAGATCTGGTTTCTTTGTCGGCAATATACAGCCAAAGAAGCCGAAGAAATGGGAATGGTCAATAAAGTGGTTCCCTTCGAACAATTGGAAGACGAGACGGTGGATTGGTGTAAAACCATTATGAAACGTAGTCCTATGGCTATCCGAATGATAAAACGGGCTTTGAATGCCGAATTGGATGGGCAACACGGACTGATGGAATTTGCCGGAGACGCGACTTTGATGTATTATTTGATGGCTGAAGCCCAGGAAGGGAAGAATGCCTTTTTAGAGAAACGGAATCCGGATTTCGATCAATTTCCCAAATTTCCTTGAATTCTTTATTCGATCAGGTTATCGGTATCATGTTGAAAGCATCTTTTCAGAAATATCGGCTTCATTTCAAAGAACCTTCCGGGACGTCCCGGGGGATTCTGTTGGATAAGGATACTTATTTTATCCGGATTTGGGAGGAAGGCGCGGAGACCTGCTTCGGGCTTGGCGAGTGTGCTCTCTTCCGGGGATTAAGTGCTGAAGACCGGCCGGATTATGAAGAAAAGCTGAGAGAGGTTTGTAATCGTATCGCTGAAATAGAGATAGCCTCTCTTCAGGAATGGAGTTCGATCCGTTTTGGTGTGGAGATGGCATTCGCCGATTTGCGGCAAGGAGGAAAGCGGATTTATTTTCCTTCTGCTTTTTCTGCCGGCGAAGCAGGGATCGAAATCAACGGACTCATCTGGATGGGAGACCGGGAAACGATGTTGCAACGAATCCGGGCTAAATTAGATGCCGGATTTCATTGTATAAAAGTGAAAATCGGAGCCATTGATTTTCAGTCGGAGCTCGACTTATTGAAATTTATCCGTCGCCGTTTCGGTAGGGAAGATGTGGAGCTGAGGGTGGATGCGAACGGCGCTTTCTCTCCTGAGACAGCTCTGGAACGCTTGGATGCTTTGGCAAAATACGATTTGCATTCTATCGAACAACCTATCCGTCAGGGGCAATGGCGGGAGATGGCCCGGCTTTGTGCCCGGACACCGGTGCCTATAGCGCTCGATGAAGAATTGATCGGAGTAAACGATGCCGGGCAGAAACGTGAATTGCTGGAAGCGATCCGGCCCCGGTACATTATTTTGAAACCGGCTTTGGCCGGTGGTTTTAGCGGAACGGAAGAGTGGATCCGGCTGGCTGAAGTAAGAGGTATCGGATGGTGGGTGACTTCTGCCCTGGAGTCGAATATCGGATTGAGTGCATTGGCACAGTGGACGTATGGATTACAGAATCCGATGCCTCAGGGATTAGGAACAGGGCTGCTCTATACCAACAATATCCCTTCACCTTTGCAGTTGACCGGGGAAAGATTATATTATCGTCCACAGAGAATGTGGGATTTGTCGTCTATTAGCTGAGTATATGATGGAAGTACGGTTAAATGGAAGGGTGTATACTTGCCTGGAACAACTTCGTGAACAGGCAGATGAAGAATTGTTCCTTTTTTTAGAAGAGTGGTTCGACGATCGTTCTTATGTACCGGGGCATACTTCCGGTTCGACAGGTGCTCCTAAAGAGATACAGTTGTCCAAAGCGGATATGCGGGCTTCTGCCCGTATGACAAATGCTTTTTTTGCTATCGACCGGGAATCGGTTTTATTGCTGTGTCTTTCGGTTTCGTATATTGCGGGAAAGATGATGGTCGTCAGGGCTCTGGAAGCAGGTGCCGAGTTGTTGACTGTGAAAGTTTCCTCTCATCCTTTACGAATAACGGGACAGGAGGAATATGTGGACAGGAGGATCGACCTGGCTGCTATGGTGCCGATGCAGGTGGAGGAATCTATGAAATCAGAATCGGAAAAACAACGCTTCGGGTATATTCGTCATCTGATTATCGGAGGGGCTCCGGTATCCGTGGCTTTAGAAGAACGGTTGAAAAAAATTCCGACACAATGTTACGCTACATATGGAATGACCGAGACGGTGTCTCATATCGCCTTGAAAAAGTTGAATAGTGATCCGGCTTATTTTGCCTTGGGGGAGGTTGGCTTCGAACAGGATGAGCGGGGATGTCTGATCATCGATGCCCCCCATTTACAAGCCCGCCGTTTTGTGACGAACGATATGGTCAGATTGCATGGAAACAAACGGTTCGAGTGGCTGGGAAGGTTCGACTATGTGATTAATTCAGGAGGGATCAAATTGTTTCCTGAATTAATCGAACAAAAATTGGTCCGTAGTATCCCGGGACGTTTTTTTATTACTTCCCGGCCGGATGAAGTGTTGGGCGAAAGTGTCCTGCTGGCCTTGGAAGGGGCACACTGGGACTTCGTGTCTTTGCAACTATTGCTGCAAAAAATCCGGCCTTTGCTGGGACGTTTCGAGTTGCCCAAAGCGTTTGTAGTCAGTCCTTTTTTCCGGGAGACGACCTCTGGGAAAGTTGTACGTACCTTGCCTGAAAATGCGGTCTTTTATCCTGTCCATCAATTGAGGGTCTCCGAATGATGACGGAAAAAGGCAAAAATACTGAAACAACAGGCGATGATCGTGCTGAGGATAAAAGGGAAATAGGCCGAATCCGTTGAAAACAGACTTTCGATTCCCTGTAGGATAAACGGATAAGTGATGATTGCGATATAATTCATCACCATCACCAGGGACAGGACGAAAGTGGCTTCCGAAGGTTTTACGTGGGAAGCTGTTTTATCGTAAATGATCGGTTGCATGATTCCATAGCCAAAGCCGGTCAGAATGACTCCGAGGGTCAGTAAGAACATACCTGCTTTGAAGACAAAGAAGATTAATCCTACGGTCAGTAAAACGATGGCTATAAAATTGGTATAGGCTTTCAGTAGAGCGATGATGCGGTTGATCAGCAAACCCGGTAAAGTCATAGACAAAAAGAATACGGATATCAACGTGCCGGAAATGTCGTAATTCCCCAATTTCAGATTATGCATATAAAGGGAGAGATTGAGCGGTATGGTCAGTGCCAGAAAAGTAGCCACATAGTAGAAAAGCATGAGTTTGATCAACCAGTTGTATTTTTTATGATGATGTGTCGCCGGCTGTTGAACCGGAGTTGCCTCTTGGGCCGAAGCGGAATAGAAAGGTGGTTTTTCGTCCAGATAGAATGCGAAAAACAGGGAAATACCTGAGATACAATATACGACAAAGGATAAATGCCAGCTGATACCGGCCAGAAAACCGGCCAGTAAAGTGGCGATAACCAGCGTGAGGTTAGTGATCGCAGACACATAGCCCAATTGTTTTGTCCGGTAAGAACCCGAAAAATAATCGGCGACCAGGCCTGTTGAAAAAGGAATTACCAGTCCGGCTCCTATGCCGAGCAGGCCACTGATCAGCAGCAATGCCCACATCCGATCGGCGAAAGGATAGGCGATACTACAGGCGGAAAATATCGCCAGACCGGTAATCAATAATTTTTTTGTATTGAAATAAAGGGACATACGTCCTGCCAGGAGGATGAAAGGAACGATGATAAACGAGGGTAGCGATTCCAGCATTTGCAGTTGTAATTCACTTGTCGAACTGAATATCGACTCCAATTTACCCAGAATAGGTGAGATAGCGAGGCCTGGTAAAGAGGTTACCATGGATATAGAATAAATAGCTATCAATTTTTGCAATGTCATATTTCCCTGGCCTGTTTTGATCTTCATGGTTTTATGGCTTAATTAGAAAGTAATTTTGCATGGTCTGTTTATGGAATTGTAACGCAGGCGGACCTAAAAAGTTAAATCATTTCGGAAAAATGTATCGAAACTAAAAGGAGGCATGCCGAAACTTATTCGATGGTTTGTCGTTATTAAGGGAAATAAACTAAACAGACTCACGATGAGAACATTTAAAAATCAGATGCAGGCTTTTGCCATAAAACAGCTATTGAAGTATGTAGAAAGAGATCCTGAGGTAAATGCGGCTAAAGCTTTAAAGATAATCCGGAAAATAGACCTTGACGGGACTTACGGATCCTCCTGGGATGAATTAGAGAAATGTTTACAGGATCCCGGGAACAATTGGACGCGTCTGGTAAAAAAGGCTTATACGGAATGGGATCCGCATGTCAGGAAAAAACTATTCGAATCCCTGATATGTAATGCAGCGATCATCGGTAATAGTGCTGTAAAAGAGACCAGTAAAAAATATGGGGTGCATGTACCCTGGACGATTTTGATGGATCCGACCTCTGCCTGTAACCTGAAGTGTACGGGGTGTTGGGCGGCCGAATACGGGCATCAGATGTCAATGGACCTGGAAACCCTGGACCGTATTATTACCGAAGCCAAAGCTTTGGGGATTTATATGTTTATTTTTTCGGGTGGGGAACCTTTAGTCCGGAAAAAAGATATCATCAAACTTTGTGAAAAACATACCGATTGTTATTTTCTGGCGTTTACCAACGGAACCCTGATCGATGAGGCTTTTGCCGACGATATGCTGAGGGTTGGAAATTTTGCACCGGCTATCAGTGTCGAAGGATATGGAGAAGAAACGGATATGCGGCGTGGAAAAGGTACTTTCAAGGCAGTGATGAAAGCAATGGAGATATTGAAACGCAAACGCTTGTTATTCGGTATGTCGACTTGTTATCATCGTAAAAACGTCGATGTCGTCGGGTCGTCTGAATATCTTGATTTTATGATCGACCAAGGGGCTGCTTTTGTTTGGTATTTCACTTATATGCCGGTCGGTAACGATGCTGTACCCGAATTGATGGTGACTTCCGAACAGCGGAAATTCATGTACGAGCAAGTACGTATGTTCCGTAAGACAAAGCCGATCTTTGCTATGGATTTCTGGAATGACGGGGAGTATGTCAGGGGATGTATCGCCGGAGGACGTTATTATTTCCATATCAATGCCAATGGGGATGTCGAACCTTGTGCTTTCATTCATTATTCGACAGTCAATATAAAGCAGGTTTCTTTGCTGGAAGCACTTCGTTCTCCCTTGTTTAAGGCTTATCAACAACGCCAGCCTTTTAATAAAAATCATTTGCGTCCCTGTCCGTTGCTGGATAATCCCCATAGTCTGAAAGAAGTTGTGCGTGTTTCGGAAGCTTATTCTACGGATATGCTGAAACCTGAAGATGTGGATGTACTGACAGGTAAATGTGTCGGAACTGCAGAAAAATGGGGGAAAGTAGCCGATCACATCTGGTATGGTAAAAACGGTACAGAAGGGCAGAAAGAAGAAAAACAACTGGAAACAGAAAAATCTGCCGAAAAACGGAAAGGAAATGAGGTGAAAGATAAGGAACGGGAAACTTCGGAACAAAAGCAGGAAAAGGAAAAAGCTTTAAGTGTTTAATGGGTTTTATGTGTCCGGATCAGTACTCGCTGACCTGAATAGAGGGTGGTGGCGAATAAATAAATGTCACCCCCTTCTTTTATGTTACTGCGTTTGCGGAGTTCGGCCACTGTCAGGGGAAAATTACGGGTGGTCAGGTTGGCTTTGGGAATTTGGCGGTAAAGCTGTTTCAATAACTTACCGGAAAATTCATAGGTCTCTTCGATAGTGAAGATACGGCCTGGAAAATCCTGACATAAAGATTCGGAGGTGTATAAATGACTGTGCCGGTGTAATTTGAATAAATTCAAACGGGTAGCGATTAATTTGAATGCTCCGCTTTTTAAGAGGGCAGCATGGGGTTCGTAAAGATAGTTTTGCAAGGTTTGACACACTTGCAACGGAGCTTCTTTCTCTTCGTCGGGAGTAAAGATAAAAGGTGGCTCGGCGGTCGTACCACCTAGATTTACTGCATATATTTTTACCGGTTGTACAGAGGGGGTAGTGCCTTCAAGGATGAATAACAGTTCTTTGCATTCATTCCTTACCGCCAGAATATGGATTTCACGGGTTTCCGGTAAGAGCCGCAGGGTCTCTTCGGGATCGGCCATCGGGGATATTTTGACGATTACCCGTCGGGCCCGTTCTAAAAGCAAGGGTTTGAGCTGGAGAATGTCGGGTTCACAATCGGTCAGAGCGAACAGTCGCTTATTACCATTGCCCCGGCGTGCAGGATCCAGATAGAAAGTATCGGCTTGCAGGGTTTGAATAATATCACATGCATCCGAATGGATAATATGAATATTGGAGGTATTCAACACCTTGAAATTATGCTGTGCTGCGGTACAATATTCCGGAAAACGTTCGACGTAAATAACGTTCCCGGCTTTTTGGGCGAAGTAAAAAGTATCGATCCCGAGTCCTCCGGTCAGGTCGCAAACCGTATTTCCTCTAAGAAGTTGCTGTTTATACAGGGCGGTTTGTTCCGATGAACACTGTTCGGTGGACAAGCGGGAAGGATAGATCAATTCATCCTGCTCATACCAGAAAGGAAGCTTATGTTGAATCTGACGCCGGGCGATAATTTGATCGATGGCAAAACGGATATCGATACCGGGAAAGCGGGAAGCGGCCAACAGTAGTTTGTCGGTATTGTCAGTCAGATGTGCGCGTATGAATTGTTTTAGCCCGGCGGTTAGCTGCATGATCTTATCATTTGCCGGCAAAGATACGAATTTCTGTTGTGTAGGAGCTAAAAAATCAGGTTTTGTAAATAATAGATGCCTATTCCGGCCAGAAATCCGGTTATGGCAATCCAGCTGATATGCCGCATATACCAGGTGAAACTGATTTTCTCGAGTCCCATCACTACTACTCCGGCGGCAGAGCCGATGATCAGAATACTTCCACCTGTTCCGGCACAATAAGCTAAAAGTTTCCAGAAATTCCCGTCACTGACAAAATTCAACAAATAGGCAGTTTCGGAAATACCTCCCGCTGTGGCCGGCGCTGTGAGCGGATACATGCCCATGGCAGCCGCTACTAAAGGTACATTGTCGATGACAGAAGAAAGAAATCCGATAATACCTGTAATGATATAGACATTATGAATACCCGAATTCAGTAAATCGGACAACTGGTGTAATAGGCCTATAGCTTCCAGGGCTGCGACCGCCATCAGGATACCGAAGAAAAATAAAATAGTAGAGAAATCTACTTTGGTCAGGACATCGGGAATCCGGTATTTCAGACCGGTCGAATCTGTTTTCTTCCGGTTATACAGGCAATCGGTGTAAAACCACAAAAAACCTAAGGTAAACAGTATGCCGGCAAAAGGGGGCAGGTCGGTCAGTGATTTAAAGATGGGAACCGCTAACAGACAAAGGATACCGATGATCAGGATACTTGTTTGCTCCTGTTTACCGAGGTAAAGGGAAGAAACGCCGGAAGTTGGGGAGGGGGTGGTTATGCTGTTGCTTTTCAATGAGTAAGAGACCAGCCATACCGGAATTGCCAGCGAGATAACACTGGGGAGAAACAGGCCTTTCATGATGTTACCTGAAGTAATGTTATCGTTGATCCAGAGCATGATTGTGGTGACATCCCCGATCGGGGTCCAGGCTCCCCCGGCATTGGCTGCAATAATGATGATACTGCCGAAAATCCAGCGTTCGCGTTGTTCCGACAATAGCTTTTGAATCAGCATCATCATGACGATAGCCGAGGTCATGTTATCCAGTACGGACGACATAAAAAAGGTGATAAAAGCTACGAGCCATAACAGCTTCTTTTTGTTTTTTGTTTTTACAGACCGGGTGATTCCGTCGAAACCCTGGTGAACATCGATCGTCTCTACAATAGTTAAAGCGCCGATCAGATAGAATAGGATTTCGGAGATATTGCCTAAATGATCGATAATTTCCCAATTAAGAATATATTCACGTACCTGGGCAAGCGGGGAGAGATGCTCATAGGCCGGATGCTGGTGTATGAAATTTTGAAAAGCGGCCGGATCCGCCCCTACGATGATTTGCGGACCGGAAAAGATATACATGACCCATAAGAGGATCCCCAACAGAAGAGCTATTGCCGTTTTATTAATACCGGTCTGATGTTCGAGCGCGATGAAAATATATCCGATGACGAACATCACGATCATTGCTGTTAACATGTTGAAAATTTTAGCGTTTACCCTTGCTTGTACGTTTATTGTTCCGGAAGTGTTTATCCATTTTTTTGTAATTTTTGTCTCAGGGCAATCATCCTGTTGAAGAAATGCGTATATTTGCACAAAATTCGGGTTGATGAAACGGTTTGTTATATGTCTATTGTTTTTGTTTACAGTTGTGTGGAGTTGGAACACAATGGTGAATTATTTTGGCCCGGAGAATTTGGTTGCAGAAAAGATGACTGGCTCTGATGACAAGGTGGTTCAAAAGTTAGACGAGGTGATCAGTGCCTTGATGGAAGCGAATCATTTTACGAACCTTTCGGTACAGCCTACCCTTAGCTTTACTTCTAATATTGCCAGACGGTATCGGCCGGGTGGTTTTACTTTCGACAAATTTATGGAGTATCAGCTTGAAGAGCGGGAAATGTTGCTGAAAAATCATTTAAAAACAACTTTCTTTTTCTCGCAGGAATATGCGGCCAGGCAAAAATATGCCGGCTATTATATCTTTTCCCTGCGTAAAATCATTATTTAATTGCTTTGTTTATATACTGTCGGTTCACTGATCATTTAATCGTTGGTTCGTTTGATTGACCGGAGGATCGGTATTGTTGTGTGCGTGGATCGACAGGAAACGGACCGATGAATAAAACAATTTAAAAATGAGAAAATTATGGGAAAGTTCAAAAAACTTCAGGAAGATATAGAAAATGTTACTAATAAAGAAGTAGTAAAACAAACCCGGATTTCCGGTGTAGCGACTATTGTGTTAATTATTTCGGTGGCATGTGCCATCGGTGGTATGAGTTTTGAAGATCCGAATTCTTCTATGCCGACATTTCTGTTTACCGCTTCGGCTTTGTTGTTTCTAAGTGGAGTCATTAAATTGTTGGTCGATCGTAGTTGCTATATGTTCAAACCGACCAAAAGTAAACTGAAAACGATGACCATGTATTTCGATGTGCATGAAAGTGACAATCTACAGGATTGTATGGAAATGAAGCGGTTTGAAGATCTGAAAAAAATGAAACGGGAAAAAGATACCGGTGTGAAAGTGGAGGCAATGATTGCTGACGATCAAAAATTTGCCGCAGTACAGATTTCAGAGTATATCCCTTATTCCTATGAGGCGGTGACTCCTGTTATGTGTTATTATGGCGAAGAAGCGCGGCTGCTGGCTTCCTATCTGAAAGTATCTTAATGATAGACACCCCTCTGAAGAGAATTTCTTACTCGCCAGAGGGGTGAAGTTTATCTATGTCTTTGTATTATTTTTTCAGTTTGGGGAGTAGTGCGGAAAGGGTAGTCAGTAATTCTTGTTGCATTCTGAATAGTTTTTCCAAATCTTTGTGAAGGTTCATATACTGGTCGTCTCTGGTTTGGAACATCAGCCGGATTTCCTCTACAGCTGCTTCCACACTGTTTGGGGCCGGAGTCTTTTTAGGGGAAGTTTCATCATGGGGTGTGCTGACCATATTTTGTCCTGTCCGTATCCATTCTTCGGAAATTCCCAAATAGTTACGAAATAATTCCCACTTGATTCCATCGGGTTTCGTCTTGCCTGTCAGATAATTGGATATAGTCGAGGCGGAGAGGTTCAGATCGTGTGCGATCCGGTATTTAGAAATCTTTCTGGTTTCTAAATATTCCTGCAACCTTTCTTGTTGTTCCGGCGAAAGTTTTTCCATACGAATCTTTTTTTGATATATATTGAAAATAATTCAAGATTTGCTTGTTTTTATTGCAGAATTGTACTATTTTTGCAAAATTGAATATACACAAATATAAGAAAATATTACCGGATTTTTATCTGTTTTGATAATTGTTTGGTAAAAGTAGTTTATTGTTTAGTTTTCAATAAATTGTGGGAGTGTTTGCTGGAAGCAGAAAGAGCGGGGGCGTTGGAAAATAGGTCCGATTATAGGGTTTTGCTATCTGTTTGGAGGCTAAAAGAGGAGAGTTACTGAAATAGGGTGTGTTACAATATTGGAATATTGTTCTGCTTTATAATGTAAAATAGTGTTTAACTTTTTTTTAACCGCTTGCCAGACAGGAAAATATTGTAATCCATATTTTAAATTAATAGTTTTGTAACGCTTAGTTTGAATCTAAATAATAATGTAAATCATAAAGATTATGGCAGAAGAAAATGCAATTGAAAGAATAAGATGTGTGATCATCGGTTCAGGCCCTGCCGGCTATACTGCAGCTATTTATGCAGCCCGTGCGAATTTGAAACCGGTATTATATACAGGCTTACAGATGGGTGGACAGTTGACGACAACTACCGAAGTCGAGAATTTTCCCGGTTATCCGGAAGGAGTGACGGGTCCTGTTATGATGGAAGATATGCGTAAACAGGCAGAACGTTTCGGGACGGATATCCGTTTCGGTATCGTTACTGCCGTCGATTTTTCCGGGCATCCTCATAAACTGACGATCGACGATTGCAAGCAAATCGAAGCTGATGCAGTGATCATCGCTACGGGTGCTTCGGCTAAATACCTGGGGCTTCCTACCGAAGAGAAATTCAGAGGTCTGGGAGTGAGTGCCTGTGCTACTTGCGACGGATTCTTTTACCGGGGTAAAGATGTGGCTGTCGTCGGTGGTGGTGATACTGCTTGCGAGGAGGCAACTTATCTGGCGGGTCTGTGCCGGAAAGTATATCTGATTGTCCGCAAAAACTATCTGAGAGCTTCTAAAGCTATGCAGCAACGGGTATTCAATACTGAAAACATCGAAGTGCTTTTCGAACACAATACGCTGGAACTTTACGGGTCGGATATGGGACTCGAAGGTGCACGTCTGTTGTACCGGAAAGGAGAACCGGAAGAATGTGAAAAGGACATTAAAATCGACGGATTCTTCCTGGCTATCGGTCATCATCCGAATTCCGAAGTATTCAGTAAGTATGTAAAGGTAGATGAACAAGGTTATATTATTACCGAAGGAGCTTCGACCCGTACCAATGTGCCGGGTGTGTTCGCTGCCGGAGATATCATGGATCCGGTTTATCGTCAGGGGATTGCCGCTGCAGGTTCTGGTTGCCGCGCTGCTATCGATGCCGAACGGTATATCGGTGAGTTGGAAAGTAAATAAAAATAAAACAGCCGTCTCACGACGGCTGTTTTATTTTATCGTAACCATTGTCGCTCCGTATCCATATTGTTTGAAAGAAGCATCCTGATGATGGTGGCGTTTGTATTTTGTCTGGAGTTCCCATAAAATGCGCTGCCGTAAGATACCGTCTCCTTTTCCATGAATAAAGATTATTTTTTGGCCTTTCCGTAGTTTGTATTCTTCCATGGTTTTCCGGAAAATTTCCAATTGATATTCCAGGATGTCTTTATTATTCATTCCGGCCGTTGTTTCGAGTAATTCATGGCAATGTAAATCTATCTCGACGATGTTACCGACAATCTGTTTTTGTGGCCGGGGAGTCGGGGCCGGTGTTGTGTCCTTTTTCTCGCGTATGGCCTGAGTGAGTTGTTTCTCATCGATTTCTTCGGTGGCAGGCAGATGTTCTTTATCCAAAGCACGGATGATGCAAATCGAATCAAACCAGCGGGTATGTTTATAAATACCGGATTTACAAAGATTGACGGTATTGATTTTTACTTCTGCTTCGATCGGAGTTCTGGGTGTCGTGGAACCTTTCTTGAAAAAGATAGCCTGGATATGAACGGCTTTTATACCGGCATCGATATCTTTTAACGAGTAGGTTCCTATCGGACAAGTGCTGTCCGGATTACAATTACCGGCACTGATACCGCTATATTTTTCCCCATGGCGAAAAGCGATCGAATAGAGACAAGTTTGCTGTGTATCGTTAACCAAAAATAGTTCATAGCGGGAATCCGGTAAATTGTTGAAATTATCGGGGACAATAGCGAAATACAACGTATCGCCCGATTCCATCGTTACCCCTTTTTGTACCTGAGTTACGGAACTACTATCCGGTTTAGAAGGAGTGAAATCAGAGTGGATGACGACCAGGTCACTTGTTGAAGCCGGTATTTCGAACCCATAGTCGTCGACAAAGATATTGACGGTTGTATTGTCTATGATGCCGGTTACTTTACCTTCCATTTTTTCTGAAATGAAACGTACGATATCACCTATCCTTATATTCATAGCTGTGTTATAAAATTAAAATGGGAAATAGCGGCATTATTTCAACACTTTGAAAGTCAACGGGCCAGAATCGTGATGGTCCGGACAATCGTGGTGTTGACAGGCTTCTCCGGAATCGGTGAGTGCGCCTTGTAACCAGGCATTGACTACTGCTTCGACACTGCCCGAACATCCCCGTATCACCCGGATATGGTGGTCTTCGAGCGTATGTTTGGCTCCTTCGCCCATATTGCCCGCGAGCATCAATTCAACACCTTTTTCTTCTAATACCGAGGCTATATTGGATTTGCATCCACATCCTTCCGGAGAAGCCTGAATTTCTGTACAGACAATCAGTTTGTCTTCACTGATTGTAAAAATCGTATAATACTCACAATGTCCGAAATGATCGTCGACGACATTATTTCTTGTCGGAATAGCTACTTTCATAAGATTCGATTTATAGGGACAAAGGTAGCTATTAATCCTCACCTTTCCCTTATTTTTCGGGGAGTTTTTTCAGACAGAAAAACCAATCGTAGCATCGGGTACCACTGGCAGGTTTGTCCATTCGTTCGTTTGCCGCATTGAACGAGCCCGGGGTAGGAGCGATCACTTCGTCTCCAGGACACCAGTCGGCCGGTAGGGCTACTCCATATTTATCGATGGTTTGCAAGCCGATAAGTACCCGTTTCAGTTCGTCGAAATTTCGTCCCAGAGCCAGCGGATAATAGATAATGGCCCGGATGATTCCTTGCGGATCGATGTAAAATACGGCACGGACAGCGTTGGTCGAGCTTTCCCGGGGTTGGATCATGCCGTATAAATGGGCTACTTCCATGGTCACATCGGCAATTAACGGAAATTGAACCTCAACATTTTTCTTTCCTTTATACTCGATCTTTTCCCGGATGGTCCGCAACCAGGCAATATGACTGTATAAACCGTCGACAGAAAGTCCTATCAGTTGACAATTCAGCGCTTTGAATTCTTCCGTCATAGCTCCGAAAGTAACGAATTCGGAGGTACATACCGGAGTGAAATCGGAAGGATGACTGAAAAGAATAATCCATTTGCCGTTAAAGTCCAGAGGAAAATGAATTTTTCCTTGAGTAGTGACTGCATCGAATACCGGAGCCTGATCGCCGATCCGGGGCATCGGAATAGTTTCGTCTGTAAAATCCATGATGATACTGTTTTAAGTTGTTTGTAATACCTGAAATACGTTTTTTTCTGCCGAAAGGTTGGAAATAGTCGGATAACCTTTCTTTTGTGGTTGGCGTAAAATCTTGATAACGAAATGGTTTTTAATGAGAAGAAGCATGACTTTTAAAATTGTTGTTTTGAGTTTGATGTTAGGTATTTGGGGCTTGGATGCCCGGTCACAAAATGAAGAGCCGGACTTTTCGGGACAATCGGAAGATAGTCTGATGCAGGCTTTAGGAAATATACCGGCTTTCACTATATATAAAGATAATTATGTGGTGACCGGAACGAGTTTCACCGGTGGAAAAATTTCGAAATACAATTCGGATGCTAAATTTCAGATTAGCTTACGCCACCGGCTTTACCGTAAGTTATTGCCTTATCGGATTTATTTATTCCTGACGTATAGCCAGAAGTCTTTTTGGGATATTTACCGGAAATCGGCCCCTTTTGCGGACAATAATTATAACCCTTCTTTAGGGTTCGGACGTAATTTTATCGGGGAGGGAAGGATTAAAGGTATCGGGATGGTGCAGTTCGAGCATGAATCGAACGGGCGCGACAGTATTTGGTCGAGGAGTTGGAACCGGTTGACTTTTACCGGTATTTATCTGATGAATAAAAATTATACTTTTCAGGCCAAGGTTTGGATAGCTATGCAGGTAGCTAAAGAAAACAGACACCTGACCAGATATGCCGGAATCGGACATTTGGCAGCGACTTATGCCAGTGATAACGGACGTTTGTCCTGTTCGGCCTTAATGATAAAACGGGGTGGGTGGAATTGGAATGCGAATTGGCGTTTGGAGGTTGCCTATCGATTGTTCAGAGAAGATAACCAGTATTTATTTATGCAATTTTGTAATGGATATGGCGAAAGTATGATCGCCTACAATCAGTTCAGGCGTTACTTACGGTTTGGATTTGTGATCAAACCCCGCTCGGTGACTATATTTTAAAGGAAAGGTGTGTGATTAATTGTGATATTTTTGGGCGTAATCGTTTGAAATTATTAAATTAGCGGGTCGAAAAGTAATAAATATTAAATATATAATGAGATGACATTACAAGAATTCCAACAATCTATCCGGGAAGGTATTCCCGCGGAATTGCCTGCACCGAAACCTTATGATCCGGAGGTAAACCATGCACCGAAACGGAAGGATATCCTGACGAAAGAGGAAAAAAAACTCGCTATCCGGAATGCCTTACGCTATTTCGAACCGCGGCACCATGCTGTTTTGGCCCGTGAATTTGCAGAAGAATTAGAAAAATATGGCCGGATTTATATGTATCGGTTCCGGCCGGATTATGAAATGTACGCTCATAATATATACGATTATCCTCATAAATGTTTGCAAGCAGCTGCTATTATGCTGATGATCAACAATAATCTGGATAAGGCTGTTGCACAACATCCCCATGAGTTGATTACTTACGGAGGAAACGGTGCGGTATTCCAAAACTGGGCACAATATCGTCTGGCTATGAAATATTTGTCAGAAATGACCGACGAACAAACTCTGGTGATGTATTCCGGTCATCCGCTGGGATTGTTTCCTTCGCATAAAGATGCTCCCCGGGTTGTGGTCACCAATGGTATGGTCATTCCGAATTATTCGAAACAGGACGATTGGGAAAGGTTTAATGCTCTTGGTGTATCCCAATACGGACAAATGACTGCCGGATCGTATATGTATATCGGGCCGCAAGGAATCGTTCATGGTACTACCATCACGGTTTTAAATGCCGGTCGTAAGATTTCCAAACATGGTGAAGGTCTGGCGGGGAAGTTGTTCGTTACCGCAGGTTTGGGAGGTATGTCGGGAGCTCAGCCTAAAGCAGGCAATATTGCCGGTTGTGTAAGTATCACTGCCGAAATCAATCCGAAAGCTACCCATACCCGTTATTCACAGGGATGGGTAGATGAGGTGATCGATGATCTGGATGTGCTGATGAAACGGGTGCGGCAGGCGAAAGCTGACAAACAGGTCGTTTCCATTGCTTACCAAGGGAATGTCGTCGATTTGTGGGAACGGCTGGCTGAGGAAGATATCGTGGTCGAGCTGGGATCCGACCAGACTTCTTTGCATAATCCCTGGGCAGGAGGATATTATCCTGTCGGTCTTTCTTTCGAAGAGAGCAAACAAATGATGGCCGAACAACCGGAATTATTTAAAGAGAAAGTACAGGAGTCCTTACGTCGCCATGTGGCTGCTATCAATAAATGTGTCGAACGGTTCGGAACTTATTTCTTCGATTACGGGAATGCATTTTTATTGGAGTCTTCCCGTGCCGGTGCCGATATCCTGAAGCCGAACGGCGACTTCAAGTATCCTTCTTATGTTCAGGATATTATGGGACCGATGTGTTTCGATTACGGTTTCGGTCCTTTCCGTTGGGTATGTACCAGCGGTGATCCGAAGGATTTGGCGAAGACCGATGAGTTGGCTGCTAAAGTACTGGAAGAGCTGGCTGCTCAGTCTCCGAAAGAAATTCAGCAACAGATGCATGACAATATACGCTGGATCAAAGCTGCTGCCGAAAACCATTTGGTGGTAGGTTCACAGGCTCGCATCCTTTACGCAGATGCTGAAGGAAGAATAAAGATTGCAGAAGCTTTTAACAAGGCGATCGAATGGGGAGAGATCTCTGCTCCTGTTGTGCTGGGACGTGATCACCACGATGTGTCCGGAACAGATTCACCTTACCGGGAGACTTCGAATATTTACGACGGATCGAAGTTTACGGCGGATATGGCCGTACAGAATGTGATCGGTGATTCTTTCAGAGGGGCTACCTGGGTGTCTTTGCATAATGGTGGTGGTGTCGGCTGGGGAGAAGTGATCAACGGAGGTTTCGGTATGTTGCTGGATGGCTCTGCCGATGCTGACAGACGCTTGAAAAATATGCTGTTCTGGGATGTGAATAACGGTATTTCCCGCCGGAGCTGGGCTCGGAACGAAGGTGCCGTATTTGCGATCAAACGGGCTATGGAGGCGAATCCGAATCTGAAAGTGACTTTACCGAATTATGCAGACGACCAGTTGGTGGAAAGTTTATTCTGATCCGATAGAATAGTCCGATAAGTAAAGAATTCTTTTATAGTTGGACGGTGCATATGCAGTTTTTAACTGTTGGCACCGTTCATTTTTTATTCTTGATTTTCTTTGAAGGCCTTTCGGACCGGCTATCAATTGTCGAACCCGGGGCGTACGAATGTCCTGGCTTTAGGAAAATACTCGTCGGCATCGCTGCGTAATTGTTCCAATACTACCAATAGATGGGATATTTCTTTTTGATAAGCCGGACACAAAGGTTGTATTATTTTCCAGTTTTCAATCGAACGTTCCACCCCGATAAGAGCCACTTTGGCCGATCCATTATAGTCTTCTGTCGTTTTTGACTTATTGGCCGTATGGTAGTGATAACCGTATAATGCCCTTCGGATTTTGGCTTGAATCAAATCCGGATACCAGCCGACGACTTCTAAAGCCTCTTCCAGAAGTTCGTTTTTTTCTTTATCATTTATTATTTCGTAAAGCTGCTCCAGACATTTATCGGCCCAATATTCGTAAATACTGCAAATTCGGAGGAGATCCGAAGATTCGAGTTTTTGGTAAACTTGCTCTCTTGGAGTCCCTTCGTAATCCTCACCCCAAAACTCCCGGTCGATATTTTCCGAAGCATAAATGTCCTCGACATTTAATCCGCGTTCTTCAGCCAATTCATGTAATACTTCATAAGTAGATTCGAAGACTTCTTTCAGGCGTGCCCAAATACTTTCATCTTCCCGATGGCCTTCCCGTTCAAAATTGAAACCGCCTTTCTCCTCGATCTTTTTTCCCATTACAAAGCTCATACACCGCAACTGTTGTTCGCATTTTTCACACCAACGATCGCAATAATTATAAATACCAGGGATGAATCCGACATCCACAACTTTTTTAATTTTCTTTTTGGACACAATTATCTAAGATTGAGTTTTACAGACTTTTTTAGTCAAACTACCCTAATTCTTCAAAGATTCCGGACTATTTTACCAGAATACAGGGTACAAAGATAGTCTATATCAATAAAATAAAAAAAAATTTTGAAAACTTCATCAAATAATATGGTTAACCAGGCGATATCCCTCTGTATTATTCATTAAAAACTATTATTTTATAACCGTCGGAATGCTATTGATTACTATATCGCTTCTCTGATTCGGAGAATACATCCGATTGGAAGATTTGTATTTAAGGGGATTTTACTTTATTTTCGCGCCGGATTTCTGGTAAACATCCTGTTTATATATAAATGACGCTGGAGTAGGGTTTCGGTATCGCATGGGCAGGGCGGAAATGATTGTGCGTCGATTCGGGCAGGCGGTAAATCGCTTTCTTTTTTTCCGGAGAATGGACTGTCGGAGGGAAGCATATCCGACTTTGTAAAATTGAATAGTCGACAAGTTTATATTCGATACTATGTGGTTGTTACTGGCTTTTGTTTCTGCTACTTTGTTGGGATTGTACGATGTGGTGAAAAAAATTTCTTTAGAGAGGAATGCAGTTATACCGGTTCTCTTTTTGAATATTTTTTTCTGTTGTCTTCTTTTTTTACCGGTGGTCCTTTTATCTGCCTTGGCTCCTGACATGATGCGGAATACGTTGTTATTCTTACCGGCTATCGGAAGTGAAGGGCATTTTTTGTTATTTTTGAAAGCTGTGATCGTTTTGGCTTCCTGGATTTTCGCTTATTTTTCTTTGAAACATTTGCCTATTACGATTGCTTCACCGATCAAGGCTACCCAGCCTATTCTGACTTTACTGGGAGCTTTACTTGTTTTTGGAGAACGGTTGAACATTTGGCAATGGGCCGGAGTTTTAACTGCAGTAATTTCTTTGTTTTTGCTTTCCCGTTCAGGTAAGAAAGAGGGAATCCGGTTTGCGCATAATAAGTGGATTTATTTTATGATTCTTGCAGTCGTAACCGGTTCTGTGAGTGGGTTATACGATAAATATCTGATGACTTGTCTCGACCGGATGAATGTGCAGGTATGGTATAATTTTTACCAATTGGCTATAATGGGGGTTATTTTATTTACACTTTGGTATCCCGGAAGAAAAAAATCTACTCCTTTTCAATGGCGTAATACTATTCCTTTTATTTCTATTTTGTTGGTGCTGGCTGATTTTGTTTATTTCTATGCTTTAAGCTACGAAGACTCGATGATTTCTATTATTTCTTTAGTGCGCAGGAGTGGGGTGGTGGTTTCATTTATTGCCGGAGCGATCTGGTTTAAAGAGAGGAATTTGAAAGCTAAGTTTATAGACCTGCTTTTGGTTTTAGCCGGTATGTATCTGATTTATTTAGGAACTCGTTGATGGGCGGGAAAGTCAGTCTTTTCTAAGGAAGGAGAAATATTAAGGTAGACGGGCGGTAACTCCTGATACTGATTTTGGAATCTAGCCCGAAGGCTCCGGTCAGCATACAGAAAAAACGGCTAATCCGGATTGAAAAGCTGCCGGTCTGTTCAAAAAATTTTTGGAGCGACATCAGCGGTTTTACAAGCCCGGAGAAGTCGCTCCGAAGTACTTTGAAGATCGGCTCTTTATCGAAGAGGTTAGATAACTTCGGCAACGACAAATGTACTGCCACCGATGTAAATCATATCTTCGGAGGAGGCAGCTTGCCGGGCTGCTTCGTAAGCTGCTGCGACAGTGGGATAATATTCGCCTTGCAGGCCTGCTTGTCTTGCTTTTTGAGCAAGCTGTTGCTCCGGCATAGCCCGGGGAATGGAAGCTTTGCAGAAATAATACACCGCATCCTGAGGAAGGATATGTAATACGCTGTCGATGTCTTTGTCACTAACCATACCGATGACAAAATGAAGCTTTCGATACCGGCACTGTTTTAATTGTTGGGTGATCTCTGTCAGGCCATCGATATTGTGACCCGTGTCGCAAATGGTCAATGGCTGGTTGGAAAGGGTTTGCCAGCGTCCGAATAAACCGGTATTCGTCACTACCCGTTCGATACCTTGCCGGACTTGCTGGTCGCTGATCTTTAAGCCTGCTTGTTGTAAAACGGGTATAGTCTCCAGTACCGTAGGAATATTTTTTCGTTGATAGAGTCCTTTCAATTCACTGGTTAAATGATCGAAATGCCAACCGTTTTTCCGTGTCAGCTGGAAACTTCCGTCGATGTTAATCGTTGTCGTCCAGTTGTCACTTGCAAATTCGATCGGAGTTTCACAGGTTTGAGCTTTTTGCTCGAAAACAAAATCGTAGGTTTTGTCGCGCGTACCGATGACAACCGGAATACCGGGTTTTATGATTCCTGCTTTTTCGCTTGCAATTTTTTCGAGGGTGTTCCCCAGGAGTGCCATATGATCGAAGGAAATATTTGTAATAACAGAGGCTAAAGGAGTGATAATGTTCGTGGAATCGAGGCGTCCACCCAGTCCGACTTCGATCACTGCAATATCCACCTGGCTATCGGCGAAATACTTGAAAGCCATAGCTACCGTCATTTCGAAGAAAGACGGTTTTACCCGGGAGAATAAATCGGCGTGATGCCGGACAAAATCGATGACATATTGTTCACTGACCATTTCTCCGTTGATTTTAATCCTTTCCCGGAAATCTTTTAAATGAGGGGAAGTATACAGGCCGGTTTTATATCCGGCTTGCTGTAATATAGAAGCCAGCATGTGGGATACCGATCCTTTGCCGTTCGTACCTGCCACATGAATCGTTTTGAAGTTTTTATGGGGATGTCTGAAATATTCATCCAATTGTAAAGTGTTGTCCAGGTTTGCTTTGTACGCAGCCTGACCTTCCCTTTGGTACATCGGGAGCTGGGCAAACAACCAATTTAAAGTTTCCTGATAATTCATGATTTGTTTTTTCAAAATTTCAAATGTTATTCCCGGACTTTTCATTTTTAGGTGAAGGTCTGAGAACAAGATGCAAAAGTACTAAACAAATGAAATTGCTTGTTGAAAATCCGGGATTTATTCTCTTTGCTGTGAAAAAAAAATTAATTTTGCAGGTTATAAATAGATTATTTATGAAAGCTGATATAAATGTACCTATACCTGTCTTGAGACGTATGCCTTCTTATCTTTCTTTTGTAAAGACTTTACAAAAGCAGGGAGAGAAGTACGTGTCTTCTACCCGGATAGCTGAATATATGGAAATCGATTCGACTCAGGTGACGAAGGATCTTTCCCATACCGGTATTTCGGGTAAAACACGGGTTGGATACGAGGTGGACAGTTTTGTGCGGATTCTGGAAGATTTTTTGGGTTTTAGCCGGGTGGACGGAGCATTTTTGGTCGGAGCCGGTTCGTTGGGGAGCGCTTTGCTGCAAGATAAAGGATTGTCTGCTTTCGGGTTACAGATAGAGGCTGCCTTCGATACGGATAAAACGAAGATCGGTACAAAAGTCAATGATATCGAAATATTTCATATCGATCAATTCCGTGCTATGGCTGCCGAACGGAAAGTGGTGATCGGTATTATTACCGTCCCCGCCGAACATGCACAGAATGTAGCCGACTTGATGGTCGCCTGGGGAATTAAAGCCATCTGGAATTTTACTCCTGCCCGCATAAAGGTCCCTACGCATATTGTCGTGCAAAATACCACCATCTATATGAACCTCGCTATCTTGTTCAATAAATTGTACAACGATAAGGGGGAAAAAAAGTAAAAGGTTAAAAGCTAAAGCCTATCGTCTTTAACTTTTTACTTTTACCTTTTTACCTTTTACTTTTTTTCTTATCTTTGCACCTTATTAAAAATAAGCTGCGTACGTAGCGTAGTAATAAAATAAACGACTATGATAAAAATTAAATTTCCGGATGGAAATGTAAAAGAATTTGAGTCAGGTGTGACCGGCTTGGATATTGCCCGGGGAATTAGTTCCAAACTGGCTAAGGAAGTGTTGTCCATATCTGTGAATGGGGAAATTTGGGATTTGACACGTCCTATTACAGCAGATGCTGAAATTAAATTATTTACCTGGGATGATCAGGAAGGAAAACATGCTTTCTGGCATTCTTCGGCCCACTTGATGGCAGAAGCCCTGCAACAATTATACCCGAATACCAAATTCGGTATCGGACCGGCTATCGAAAACGGATTTTACTATGATATCGATCCGGGAGAAGGGGTCGTTTTGACCGACAAAGATCTGGAAACCATCGAGAAGAAAATGCTTGAATTGGCGCGCCAGAAAGAAGAGTATTGCCGTATCAATGTGAGCAAGCAAGAAGCACTGGAGCATTTCAACAGTATCAACGAAACTTATAAAGTGGAGTTAATCAACGATTTGGAAGACGGTAAGATTACTTATTATCGTCAGGGCTCCTTTACCGATCTTTGCCGTGGTCCGCACTTACCGGATACTTCTTATATTAAGGCTATAAAACTGACCGGTTTAGCCGGTGCTTACTGGAGAGGGAACGAGCATAATAAAATGTTGACCCGTATCTACGGTATCACTTTCCCGAAACAGAAAATGCTGGACGAATGGCTGGTATTGATGGAAGAGGCGAAGCAACGGGATCACCGGAAGATCGGTAAAGAAATGGAATTGTTTACTTTTTCCCAAGCTGTGGGTGCCGGTTTACCGATGTGGTTGCCGAAAGGAGCTATGTTGCGCGACCGTTTGGAGGGATTTTTGCGGAAAGTACAGAAGAAATACGGTTACCAGCAAGTCATTACCCCACATATCGGGAATGTGAATCTGTATAAGACTTCCGGACATTACCAGAAATACGGAAAAGATAGTTTTCAGGTGATTACGACTCCTCAGGAAGGTGAAGAGTTTATGTTGAAACCGATGAACTGTCCTCACCATTGCGAGATTTATAAATTCAAGCCCCGTTCTTATAAAGATCTGCCACTGCGTTTTGCTGAATTCGGTACGGTGTATCGTTACGAGCAGAGCGGAGAGTTGCATGGTTTGACCCGGGTACGTGGATTTACGCAGGACGATGCTCACTTATTCTGTACGCCCGATCAGTTGAAAGAAGAGTTTAAAAAAGTAATCGATATTATTTTTACTATCTTTAAGGCGCTGGATTTCAAAGATTTTACTGCTCAGGTATCTTTACGTGATCCGAAGAATACAGAGAAGTATATCGGTACGGATGAGAACTGGGAAAAAGCGGAACGTGCCATCATCGAAGCGGCTGAAGAAAAAGGCCTGAAGACGACTGTCGAATTGGGCGAAGCTGCTTTCTACGGACCGAAGCTCGACTTTATGGTGAAAGATGCGATTGGACGGAAATGGCAATTGGGTACCATTCAGGTCGATTATAATCTGCCGGAACGTTTTGATCTGGAATATACCGGAGCTGATAACCTGAAACACCGGCCGGTGATGATCCATCGGGCACCTTTCGGAAGTATGGAGCGCTTTGTGGCTGTATTGATCGAGCATACCGGAGGAAAATTCCCCTTGTGGTTAGCGCCGGATCAGGTAGTTGTGATGCCGATCAGCGAAAAATTCAATGATTATGCCCAAAAACTTTCGGATTTGTTAAATAATTCCGATATTCGCACCGTTTTAGATGACCGGAATGAAAAAATAGGACGTAAAATCCGGGATAACGAATTGAAAAAAATTCCGTATCTATTGATTGTCGGAGAAAATGAGATGAACAACAACACCGTTTCTGTTCGTCGGCAGGGACAAGGGGATATGGGAACGATGTCTGTCGAAGACTTTATTTCGAAGATAAATGAAGAAGTAAATAGTCAGTTACAGACCATTTATAGTTATTGATAAACTAACTTAAGGAGGATTTAATATAGCAACAAGAATGGAATTCAGAGGCTCAAGAAATCAGGTTAATAAAGAACCTCAGCACAGAATTAATGAGTCAATCCGGGCTGCTCAAGTAAGAGTCGTCGGGGAAAATATCGAACCGGGCGTATACCCTTTACGTGAAGCTTTGGCGATGGCAGAAGCTGCCGGTATGGATTTGGTGGAGATCTCTCCGAACGCCGAGCCACCGGTGTGCCGGATTATTGATTACAGTAAATTCCTGTACCAACTGAAGAAAAAACAGAAGGAAATCAAAGCGAAAAGCGTGAAGGTCGTCGTTAAGGAGATTCGTTTCGGACCCCAGACCGATGATCATGATTTCAATTTTAAATTGAAACATGCGAAGGAATTTTTGCAGGAAGGTGCGAAGGTGAGGGCCTATGTATTCTTTAAGGGACGTTCGATTTTGTTTAAAGACCAGGGGGCCGATTTGTTGTCACGTTTCATCGCTGAACTGGAAGAATACGGAAAAGTGGAAGCTGCTCCGAAACTGGAAGGAAAGAAGATGATCGTGGTGTTGGCTCCGAAGAAATAATGCTCAGGATAGCGGTGAAAGCCGGATAGTTATATTTTTCTGAAACACAATTAAATTACGAGAAGATGCCAAAGATGAAGACAGTGAGTAGCGCGAAGAAGAGATTTACTCTTACCGCTACGGGGAAGATTAAAAGAAAACATGCTTTCAAAAGTCATATTTTGACGAAGAAAACAACAAAACAGAAACGTAATCTTACGCATGTTACTACAGTTGACGGACATAACCTGAAAGCTGTACGGAAGATGCTTGTTATGTAAGAATTACTAAGAAATTATTTTATTAACCGGAATGTTATGCCGTAAGTTTCTCCATAGAGTGAACGCTGACATTCGAAAAAAAGAAAATTATGCCAAGAGCTAAAAATGCCGTTGCTGCAAGAGCACGTAGAAAAAAGGTTTTAAAACAAACCAAAGGAAACTTTGGTGCCAGAAAAAATGTTTGGACGGTTGCCAAAAACACATATGAAAAAGGTTTGACATATGCGTTCCGTGACAGACGTAAAAAGAAATCAGAATTTAGAGCATTGTGGATTCAGAGAATTAATGCAGCTGTCCGTCTGGAAGGCCTGTCTTATTCTAAATTTATGGGTCTGATTCATAAAGCTGATGTAGACATGAACCGTAAAGTTCTGGCCGACCTGGCTATGAATCATCCGGAAGCTTTCAAAGCTGTAGTTGCAAAAGCAAAAGAATTTGCGAAGTAATGATAAACGAATATCCTGAGGGAAGGCTGCTGTGAAGCAGCCTTTTTCTGTTTATAGATTTTATAAGACAACTGTAACTTACTTGAAAAATAAATGTTAACTTTGACCCTATAAAGTCTTTTTGCTTTATCATGGGGTTTATAAATTTTAGAAACAAATATATGCGTATAGCTTTGTTGGGATATGGTAAGATGGGAAAAATGATCGAACGGATTGCCATAGAACGCGGACATGAGATTGTATTGATAGTAGACGAGAATAACCGGGCGGCTTGTACGGATGAACAACTGAAGCAGGCTGACGTCGCTATTGAATTTACGATGCCTGCTGTTGCCGTTGAAAATTATAAATGGTGTTTCGATAACGGCGTTCCGGTGGTTTCCGGGACAACCGGTTGGCTGGAAAGATGGGATGAGGTGGTGGCTTGTTGCCGGGAACAACAAGGTGGATTTTTCTATGCCTCGAATTTCAGTATCGGGGTGAATATTTTCTTTCAGCTCAATAAATACCTGGCTAAGATGATGAACGGATTTAACGACTATAAGGTATTTATCGAAGAAACGCATCATATACATAAACTGGATGCCCCTAGCGGTACAGCGATTACAATCGCCGAAGGAATTTTAGGTAACCACGACGGTTATCGTTCCTGGCAATTGAACGAAGGGAGACAAATGCCGGCAGATGTATTGCCTGTAACGGCCAGGCGTATCGGTGAAGTGCCCGGGATTCATGCTGTAACTTATAAATCGGAGGTCGACGAAATAGAAATCCGGCATTCGGCTGTATCACGTGAAGGTTTTGCCCGGGGAGCTGTGCTGGCTGCTGAATTTCTGAAAGGGAAAAACGGTGTGTTGGGAATGGAAGATATGTTGAAATTTTAATGGGGAAAATAATTATCATATGAAAAATATTTTGACGAATAAATGGTTTAAATTCAGCCTTGTCCTGATTATCTACCTGTTGTGGGCTTATTGGGTTGGGAGCTGGTGGTTGTTGATCCTGGTGCCGGTGATTTTCGATATCTACATCACAAAGAAAGTACATTGGGCGTTTTGGAAAAAGAAAGGCGTAGAGAAACAAACCAAAACGGTTGAATGGATCGATGCTTTGATTTTTGCGGTCGTGGCAGCTACCTTGATCCGTATGTTCTTTTTTGAAGCCTATACGATTCCGACTTCCTCTATGGAGAAGAGTATGTTGGTGGGTGATTACCTGTTTGTCAGCAAAGTAGCCTACGGACCTAAGTTGCCTAATACCCCTTTAGCCGTTCCTTTCACACACCATACGCTGCCTTTTACCCAAAAGACAAAAGCTTATTCGGAAGCCATTCAATGGCCCTACAAACGGATTGCGGGGACGACTGAAATCAAACGAAACGATATTATCGTATTTAATTTTCCGGCCGGAGATACCTTGATCGTAGGATCTGAAAATCCCGATTATTATAGCCAGATTCGTACGAATGCCCGGATTTTTCAGGCACAGGATCCCGGATTATCCCGGGAACAGGCCGAGAAGCTGGTGAGAGAAAAAATGTGGGAACGATTTGAGATCACTACCCGCCCTGTCGATAAGCGGGAGAATTATATCAAACGGGGCGTCGGAATGCCCGGGGATATTCTGGAGTTGAAAGACGCTCAGTTGTATGTCAATGGAAAAATGTCCGATAATCCTGAAAACTTGCAGTACAGGTATGAGGTGAGAACCAATGGTACCCCCTTGAATCGGATGAAACTTCAGGATATCGGATTGTCGCTGGAAGATATCGGTATTCCTTCTACAGTGAACTATTTCCCGTTGACCTTGGAAATGGTGGAGAAATTGAAAAAATTCCCCAATGTGGTCGAAATTAACCGAACCAAAGAGGTGAGCCCTAATCCGGATATTTTTCCTTTCGATACCTTGAATTATCCTTGGAATGTAGATAATTTCGGACCTTTGTATGTGCCTAAAAAAGGAGATAAAGTGGAGTTGAATATGAAGACCTTGCCTTTGTATGCAAGGATCATCGGTACTTACGAAGAAAACGATTTACAGGTAAAAGATTCTGTTATTTATATCAACGGTGAGGTAGCGGATAGTTATACCTTTAAGATGAATTATTACTGGATGATGGGAGATAACCGGCATAGTTCGGCAGATTCCCGCTACTGGGGATTCGTGCCGGAAGATCACGTAGTCGGAAAAGCTTATTTCATTTGGTTATCCTTGGATAAAGATAAATCATTTTTCGACAAGATCCGGTGGAAGCGGATGTTCCGGTTTATTCATTGACGGAAAGAAAATGAATGAAACAGTAACAATCGATCAAACTTTTTTGCGCATATGAAATTAGAATTTATCGATTGTTACTGTTTTTTGTTGTCACAGTTGCAATGGGAAAAATTGATTCTTTTTCAAAAAGAAAATAGGCAGGAAAAAGAATGTAAAGTTAATTAAGATGAATTCTGATAAAAGGAATCGTAAAAAATCAGATTGAAAGGATATTTATGTATTTTTATTCGTATCTTACCATAAATTTCTAAATTCATACAACAATGACTGCAAACGAAAAAAAGACATTTGTGTTGGATACGAACGTTATTCTGCACGATTACCGTTCTATTTATAATTTTACCAATAATGATATCGTCATCCCCATAGTAGTTTTGGAAGAACTGGATAAATTCAAGAAAGGGAATGACCTGATCAATTTTCATGCCCGTGAATTTGCCCGTGAGTTGGATAAAATTTCCGAAAAGGATTTTTTTGATAAAGGGGCAGCTTTAGGGAAAGGACGGGGAAGACTATTTATTCAGCCGGGAGTGAAATTTTCTCAAAAAATGAAGGATTCCTTCAGTGATGATACTCCGGATCACCGTATACTCGCTGTAACAGAGTATATCAGTGAAAAAATGAAGGGACAAAAGGTGATTCTGGTGACTAAAGATATGAATCTGAGGATGAAAGCCCGTTCGTTGGGATTGCAGGCCGAAGATTATAAAACGGATCAGGTGGAGGATCTGGATTTTGCAATCAACCGTAGTGTCCGGGAAATCGAAGGGATAGATACAGAAGTGATCAACAGGATTTATGAAAATGCAAATGGGGTAGAGGTGGAACAAGTGTTTCCGAAGCAAGAGCTCAAAGGCAATAATTATTACGTTTTGAAGAATGGGAATGCTTCGGTTCTGGCTTGTTATGATCCGGTAAGAAGAGTGATCCGGAAAGTGGAAAAACCGAATGTGTTCGGTATTTATCCCAAAAATGCAGAGCAGGCTTTTGCGGTAGATGCTTTATTGAATCCTAACATACAATTGGTGGCGATCAGTGGAAAGGCAGGTACCGGAAAAACTTTATTGGCCCTGGCTTCGGCTTTACAGCAGAATAAACAGTATGAATTTATTTATTTAGCCCGTCCGATCGTCGCTTTATCGAGTAAAGACCTGGGCTTTCTCCCCGGTGATGTCAACGAAAAGGTAGATCCGTATATGCAGCCTTTATATGATAATCTGGGTTTTATCAAGCGGCGGTTTAATATCCATGGGGCTGAAAATCGCCTGATCGAAGAGATGCAGAAGGAACAGAAACTGATGATTTCTGCTTTGGCTTATATTCGGGGACGGAGTTTGTCGGATGTTTATTTTATTGTCGATGAGGCTCAGAATCTTACTCCCCATGAAGTAAAAACGATTATTACCCGGGCAGGCGAAGGCACGAAAATGGTATTTACCGGAGATATCGATCAGATCGATTCACCTTATCTGGATAAGAAGTCGAACGGACTGTCGCATTTGTTCGATAAAATGCAGGGACAGGATATTTTTGCCCATGTACATCTGGAAAAGGGAGAACGCAGTAAACTGGCTGATCTGGCGAGCGATCTTTTATAGGAAATAGAGCGCAGGAGCTTGGCTTTACCGTTATCCCTGAAAGAGACGTTTAAATTTTGACATTGGAACTGCTTTTTCCGTATAGAAAAATTCGGTAAAAATCGCTATCTTTATCCCCACTAACGAAAATAAAGATGAGCAAGAAAGTGCAGTTCGACCGGGAAGATTATCTGAAAGCAAACCGAAAGCTATCCCGGGAAGAAGAGATCAAAACACATGGACGTCCGGTTCGGATCGGAGGAGTCCACAAGTCGAAAAAGGTCTACGACCGCAAGCGGAGTAAGGCAGAGATGAAAAAGGCTCTGCCTTATTTTTTACTTGTTATTCAACTGTCGATTTCTGCTTCAGGGATAGGAAGACGGTAAGGTTCCGGTACATTTATTTATACGTGTATGAGAAGGGGATAGGTTGAGATTGGCGGTAAGTAATTTTTTTGTAAATTTGAGAAACTTATTCGTATAATAAAATAATTAGCTTATGAATGTATCCTATCTTTTTTTGGCTCCGGGTTTCGAGGAAATGGAAGCTATTGCTGTTGTCGATATACTCCGTAGAGGAGGACTAGATGTACGGACAGTATCTGTCGGTGGAGGTAATGAAGTGACCGGTGCCCATCAGATTACTATCCGTGCGGATTTGTCATTGGAACAAATTCGACCGGAAGAGGCTGAATGCCTGATTTTCCCCGGGGGAATGCCGGGAGCCCAGCACCTGAGTGAATGTGAAAAATTGATGACGATCCTGCAACATCATTACGATCAGGAACGAACGGTTGCAGCAATTTGTGCCGCACCTGCTTTAGTATTGAGTCATTTGAAAACAAACAGAAAACTCCGGGTGACCTGTTATCCTGGATTTGAAAAATATCTACCTGATTTCGAAGTCGTGACAGATGGAGTAGTCGTTGATGGAAAAATGATTACCGGAAAGGGGCCCGGATTTGCTATCCCATTCGGATTAGCCGTTCTCGAACAGCTCCGTTCGGCTCAGGTTGCTGGTGACGTTGCTGACGGGATGTTGTTGTTATAACGTGATTTATTACGTGGAACAACTCCTATTTATCTCCTATATATCCCTTATTTCCGACGTTATTATATAGGAATGAGGGGATAATTCCTAGCCTGAAGCTTTTTATACCGGTAGATCATCCACAAAAATAAGAAAGCCAACTAATTCGCAATACTTTAAGTATGAATTAGTTGGCTGATGTTTTATTATTTACTGAATATCCCTTTTTAGGGTATACTAGTCCGGATTTTTAGCCGGTTTATAAATCTTTTTACCGTTTGTAACACATGCTGACGCAATTGCCGCATACATTTTCATATAGGGTGGTACGTTCTTCCACTGTGCCGTTGTCTGCAAGTTTCAGTATATGAATACTTCCCTTTTTACCTGTAGCTCCGTTTTCTGATGATACGACATACAAAGTGTTATTATAATCTTCGTTTGGAAAATAACTGGCATAACCATCGTAATGAGGAACATATTCCATGTAAATCCGTTCAATAGTGGTTTGTACTGTATTCCCGTTGATTTTGACCGTATCTGTATCGTAAATAGGGAAACAACGATTACTGTTCAGATCATATTGATAAATTTGGCTTCCTTTTGTAAAATACAGGAAAGGTCTTGCGACGGACATGGCATATCCGGCAGATTGTTCGATGCCTTCCGCTTCAGGAGTAAGGTTGACCCGGGAAAGCAGACGCATGGGAGAATTGCTATAGAAATCATTGAAGTTGCTTAAAGTGAATTCCAGTTTTTCCAATTGTCCGTTTGTATTTTTAAAAATACCGCATCCCCGTTTGGTGTTATTTCCTGTCGGAGCTGCTTCGGCCATATAAACCAACTGCAAACCGAGGTTGGAAGGATCAAAGTTTTCCGAATCCGACTCAATAGAAGAAAAGGTATTGTCCAAACTCATCATATTTCCCTTGATATTCAGAAAACGTCCTTTTTGGTTGTCGTAGAAAAGATAGTTTCTTCCATTGACAACCGCATAGGGCGAGAGTTCATAATCACCCGGGACAGCTGGATTGAATTGCAGGCCGTATCCCAACATGTCTGCAGCTCCCAGTAAACGCCCATGCAGTTTACCGTTATTGATGATAAAATCGGCCATTGTTCCATAACCAGCAGGATATACTCCTTTGTAATAGGCTTGTGGATTAATAACTTGCGGTGTAATATAAAACAAATCTTCAAAAGTTGAGGAAACGGTCAAATCCGCATTATTCAGCGTCACCCCTCCCGAGGTTCCGTTGAGTATGAGCATATCTTTTAATTTCATGATTTGAGTTGTCGAGGCGTCGGCGACTATAACCGGATGGGTACCCAATTCATGTCCGTTGTCCGCTCCGTATACTTCCACTAAGTTGCCGGCTGTATTTAGGAATACCAGATTCGGAATTCCGTCGACTTCTCCCAGTACCATAAGCCCCTTATCGAATTTGCCTGTTACTGACAGAGTGAAATTAGATTTACTGCTCAGACCGGTTTCTTTATCCGTTACCTTTAGGTAGATGGTGTAATTTCCAACCGATAAATTGACGTTGTAAACCAATTTTTCTTCTAACGATAAAGTATCTACTTCCAGATCATTGTTCGTGTACCTGTACCAGCAATATTCCAAAGGAGTTTCTTTCCCGGAAAAGCTGATTTTAGGTTCGACTTCCAATTGATGGTAAATCTCGATCGTCCGGTTTTTCAAGGTATCGATAGTGATTTCATGGAGTGGGTTATAATCATAAGTCCCTAAATCATCCATACAGGAAATGCCTAAAAAGGGAAATAGACAGAGATATAATAATTTTTTCATAATCATTCTATTTAATTCATCCAAGGTTCGATTCTTTGTCCGTGTTCGTCATAGATTTCATTTTCTGCAAAGAAATTATTCATTTGCATTCCATAGGCTGTTTTTTGAGTACGATTCAGATTACTCCATTCCATATAATCTTCAAATTTCACAAAGGTGTTCAATTTTAATTCAGAAAGGATATATCGGTGTTTCACCCGGCTGTAGGGGCCGAAATAACTGCTGTAATACCCGTCCCAATACGGAATGGGGGGTAATCGGTTAGAGCTGACGATAGTTGCTTCTTGCCGGTAAGAAATCCCGGTGGACATATACGCTGCAGGTTCTAATTGTAATACCAATTTTACCGATAATGAATCGAGTTCGGGACTGTAATTCAGCGTTATGGGTACATTAAGCGAGTATTCGTCTTTTTTTATTTCATAGAATTCTTCTAAAGGCTGATAGTGTTTGTTGACAATAGCAGTGGTTTGACTGGAGTCTGCTTTTAAACGGAAACGATAATTTTGACCGGCATAACCGTTAAGTTCAACCGGAAGATTTACAGTGATGTAACTTTCCGAAGTATTCAGAAATGAACAGGCGATACTGTCCAATTCGTTGTCAGATAAAGCAAAATGCATCGTAGTACTCCCGGAAAACAACTTCTGTTGGTCGTCGTTACAGCTACCTGCTATGTAGAGCAGAAACAATAATATGGTAAATATATACAGTGTTTTCATGACTTTATTATTTTGTAATCAGGTTGCCAAATTCTTTTTCATCATCAGGTAATGGGAAACAGAAGATTTTCCGGGGATTTTCGATATTCAATGCACCCGGAATATCGGTGTAGTCTTTCCGTTTCAGAAAGAAAAATAGTTGTCCTTCGGCCAGAAACGACTTCCGGTATTCTTTGAACAATTCCTCTTCAAATACACAATTCTCTTTCGTCAGGTCGAAAGCTGCCGGTATGCCGTATTCATGCCGGACTGTATTCAGGTAATCCAAACCTTTTGCCGGCTCTGCCTGGCATTCTGCACAAATGTATTGTATCTCAGTCATTCGGAGTAAAGGTATGCCTTGATTCATCGGACCGTTTTGGTTGTATTTGCTGACGAAATAGCGTCCGGTATTCGCATCGCTTTCGATAGTATTCGGATTCAATATGAGCCAGGAAGGGATACGGTTGTCGGAGGATTCGTATTTTTCTGTTTCATAAAATTCTTTCCGTTGATTCTGAGACAGGGATAATTGTGAATTGTTTTCAGAATTTGCTGTAAAATAGTCATCCGACATTGTTGTTATCTTATCGGAGTATAGCCGGAACAATATCCGGTTTGTACCCAATAACGGATGGGCTATTAATTCATTGGCTATATTTCCGGCCTTTGGGGTTTGTCCGGCCCATAGATATACCCGGGCCATCAGGGCTTTTACCGCATAATAGTTCATTCTTTCCTCCCGGTTCCGGAGAAATTCGTCTTCCGGTTCCGTATTATCGGCTGCCGGTCCGAATGGATCGCTGACTTCCAGTAAGCTCAGGGCTTCTTCACAGTCTTGCAGAATTTTTTCTGTAACGGCCATATTGGTCAGCTGGGGGAAAGGAGTGCGCGTAACCCGGTCTACATAGGGGATAGCCGCAGCATTTGCACCTACGGTAAAAGACGGTGCAAACATGCGTAGCAGATCGAAATGCAGATAGGCTCGCAGGCCTAAAGTTTCTCCCCGGATCAGTTCATAGTTATGTCCACTGAAAAGCTCCTGACGGCCCTCCATGTTTTCCAGCAGATTGTTGCAGTTCATAATGGTTTTGTACATCGTTTTCCAAATGGCATCGAACTTAGATTTTACCGTAGAGGCTTCGTAATTATATATCGAAGCATTGTAAAAATTGTGATAATTGTCGTTTATTGTATAGTATTGGGCCAGGACATCCAGCAAACTCATTGTCAGCTCCTGGCCGTAAAGTGCCGGAGTGGCCATTGTGGTATATATACCGAATAGGGCTGTTTTGTATCCGTTTTCGTTTTCAAACAGGATATCGTTTTTCACCTGACTTTTGGGATTTACGTCGAACCAGTTTTCACAACTCATGAAAAATTGTGAACAACTGATTAAGAGGCTGAGGATTAATATCTTTTTCATGAGATTGATTTTAAAAGATTACACGTAAAGAAGTTCTGAAAGCTCTCGCAAACGGGTAGTCGATTCCTCGTTCGGCTTTGATGGAAGAAGCCCGGAATACATCGTTCATAGAAAACGAAATACGGATATTTTCCATCCGCCATTTGCGGGTGAGGGGTGTCGGAAAGTCATACGATAGGTTTAATGCACTTAATTGCAAATAATTATAATCTTCTACGAACCGGGAAGTCGGTCTTGTCTGGCTTTCATCCTTAACATCCTTGAAGAAAGTGATGTCTCCGGGTTGCTGCCATCTTTGTTCCAAAACCCTTCGGTCCGTATTATAGCGTTTATCGGCATTTTCCACCCTGTCTACCAGGGTGTAATTGTAATTTTGGCCGCCGATTCGATAAGTGAAATAAAGATTCAGTTGCAAGCCTTTCCAGCCGGCATTGAGTCCCAGATTACCTTCCAGGTCGGGATCTGTACAACCGATAACCCGTTGGTCCTTTGCCTGCCAACGATCTGTCAGACTTCCGTCGGCTGCCAGGTAGGTCTCTTTTCCGTTGGCCGGATTGATCCCCAGAGAAGGCACACCCCAGATGGAATTGATCGATTCGCCTTCAATATACCGTACTTTGGGTACATTAAGATTTTCATCACTTTTATCCTGGGCTTGATTCCAGGCTTCGAGGCTATTGGAGATTTTCTTCAGGATGTTGGTATTGTGTATGCCGGATGCTGTCAGATTGAGCCAAAGATCTTTTTTTTTCAGGATACCCAGGCGTACTTCCAATTCATACCCTTTATTTTCGATTTCTCCTAAATTTTCCCGATAGGTACCGTATCCCAGAGAGGGAGGCAGGGTTACGTCCGTCAACAAGTTTTTCGATCTGTTTTGATAATAGTTGGCGGAGAGGGCTAACCGGTCACCGAGCACGGAAATGTCCGTGCCGATATTCAGCTGGTTGGTTTGTTGCCATTTCAAATCCGGGTTACCCAATCCCATCATCATAGCTCCGATATTATACCGGTAACGGTTTTGGGTATAATATTCGTACATGATAATCGATTGATAGGGTTCAAAGGCTTGTGAACCGGTCATACCGTAAGAGGCCCGTATTTTTAACATATTGGCCCAGGTCCAGTTTTCGGCAAATTTTTCTTTGTGGATATTCCATCCCAGACCGACAGACCAGAAGGTCGCCCATCGTCCGTCCGATCCGAACTTGGAAGAACCGTCGAATCGGATAGAGGCATCCAGCAGGTAACAATCGCGGTAAGTATAACCGGCATTTCCGACGAATCCCATCAGACGGGAAATATAATCTTCGCCTGTCGGCAGGTATTCTTTTGCATTTTGGGCTGCAAAAGTGATAAAATCCAGTTTTTCATCCGGAAAACCTTCTGCTCTGACAGTATAGACTTCGCCTTCATTGCCTTGAATATTCCAGGCTATATTCGCATTCAGGGTATGATTCTGTATTTGCTTGAAGTAACTGAGCACGACGTTGCCGTCATAGAAAAATTCTTTTCCTGAGGTAGCCTGATAATATCCCCGTCTGTAATAGTTGTCATCGGAATAATTGACGAAATCTGTATGATCCGCCGGTTTGAATACAGTACCGTCGTTTTTTTTTGTGACGGATGGCAAAATTACCCTTTAGCCTCAGATTGGCATTGATATACCAGTCGATCCCGAAATTATTGGCGAATTCACTGTAAGAAGTCTCGTCGATCACATTCAGGGTGGTATTGTACAGCGGATTAATCACGCTTTTCCGTCCCAATATATCCGAGTTGGTTTCCAGTTCTTTGAGGTAGTTCCCGTTTTCATCTTGGTAAGGGTAATAGGGATTCAGGGTGGCGTATTCTCTGAAACTACCGTATGGGCTATTGGTCGATTTGACATTGTCGTAAGTCATGTTGTTACGGAAAGTCAGGTTTTTAAAACGGTATAGAAGCATGGTGCCCATTCCCATTCGTTGCCTGCCGGATTCTTTCATCACGCCGGGAACATTTTCATAGGTCAGATCTAAAGAATAGCGCATGGCTTTTTCGCCGCCTTCAACAGACAGGGTGTGTTTATGGCCGATAGCTACTTCCAGGGGTTTATCCAGCCAATAGGTGTTATATCCCTGTTGCACCAGCCCCAGTCGGTAGTTGTAATCTCTTTCCCGGGCTTCTGTCTGGTCTATTGTTCCGAATGGATCAAAATATCCGGCAGCTTTTCCCAATTGTAATTTTTCTGTTGCATTCAGTAAATCGTAATCAGTCAGATCCGGAATATTGAATGAAACGTCGAGATTGTAAAGTAACCGGAGTTTACCGGCTTCCGGTTGTTTGGTATTGATAACGACCACACCGTTAGAAGCCCGGGAACCGTAGATTGCAGTTGCTGCCGCATCCTTCAGTATGGTCATCGATTCTATGCGCATCGGATCGAGATCGAATACCTTTTCAGCTGTCACTTCAAATCCATCCATGATAAAAGTAGGCATATTCGGACTGCCGACGAAGGAACTTGTCAATTCGTTGGTCGAAGGCATACTGGCCGTTCCCCGGATTTGAAAATCAGGAATGACATTCGGGTTGGAACCGTCCAGGTTGTTTTCTATCATTTTGAACGAAGGGTCGAGGATGGAAAGGGCAGAGAGTAAATTTACCGGATTTACTTGTTTCAGTTCTTCGGCCGTATAACTTTTTTTTCATAATTTTGTAATACTTAAGTTTATAAAATGCTTGTTGTCGCAAGCTTTATTTAAAGTGGGAATGTTGTCGCATTCCCGCTTTTTAATAAGTCGATACGGTCACTGTTCTTCCTTTAATTGTAAAGCGTACTTTTTCCAGTATTTCCAGTTTACAGAGAAAATCCTGGATTCGGTCGTACCGTTTGAGTTCGCCTGTAAAATGTATATTTTGTAAATTTTCATTTGTATAAAAAATATCGATGTTATACCAGCGGGCTAAGGTGTTCAGGATATTTTCCAACGGTTGGTCCTGGAATATGAAAATTCCTTTGTGCCAGGCTGTAAATAAGGCTGTATTGACTTTTGCAACAGTCAGGTTGCCGCCTTTCAGGCAGGATTGTTCTCCCGGGGTTAGAATCACTTCTTGTCCCTTGGAATGTATATTGACTTTTCCGGTTTCGAGAGTAGTCAGAACGACAGATTCGTTTGCATAGGCCCGGATAGCAAAAGAGGTTCCTAGTACTCTCAGGTTTTGTTGTTCTGTTTTCACGATAAACGGATGTAAAGAATCAGGAGCCACTTCGAAATAAGCTTCTCCCTTTAAGAAAACTTGTCGCTGTTTTTCTGTAAAAACAACCGGATATTCCAGTTCTGTTTCAGAATTGAGCCATACCCGGGTGCCATCGGCTAACCTCAGTATATATTCCCCTCCCCGGGGAATAGTGATTTTATGGTATGCAGGAGCGGTTGTGGTATCGGTTTTAGGGTATACCAGAGTATTCCCTTCGAGTGTTGCTGTTGTAGCTTCAAGTTTGTTTTTTTCTGTAATCGGAGACAAGAAAATATCTTGACCATTCGACAGTGTCAGGACGGCCTGATATGTTCCGGGAATAATCTCCGTAGATTGAATGGAGGTATTTTTCTGCTCTGATTTGAGATACAGGCTGATGGAAAGGACGAAAGGAAGGAGTATGGCTGCTGCCGCATATCCTATTCGTCTCCATTTCCGAAGTTTCCTTTTTCTTATGTGGGAACGAAAAGCTTGATATTTCTGCCGGTAATTGTGTTCTGACGCTTGTTGGCAGAAGTGGTCGAATCCTTTTCCTGTGATGACTTTCTGATAAAAGACTTGGTTACTTTCTTGGGAGGTGATCCATTCCCGAAGTGTCGTCTCTTCCTCAAGTGTCAGTTCTTTGCTCCATTGTCGAATGATCAGGTCTGCGATCTTCCAGGGGATTGGTGTGTCCATAAATTATTTAGCCTTTTTTTGTAATATGACACCGCCTGGAGTAAAAATGGGTATTTAAAAGGCAAAAAAATAATTTTGACAAAAATCAAAAAAGGATGCCGAAGGTTTTGAAAAGTAAAGTGTAGCGTTCCCGCAGAATACGTTTGGCTTTTTTACGTTGAGTTTTTACAGTTTCGACGGATAATTTCAGATCAGCAGCGATTTTTTCAGAAGTATCTCCCGATAAGGTGCGTTGAAAGATATTCTTGCACTGTTCAGGTAGTTCTTCCAGCAATAGTTTGAGTTGGCGATAGATTTCATTTTCCAGGGCTGAATTGTAGCCTTCTTCTTCCGCTTTTAAATTATTCAGGAATTGTGCTTCCCGGATTGAACGTCTTTTTTCATCCCGGAGGTAGTTAAAACTGCGGTTACGTACAGCTGTATAAAGATAGGATTTCAGAGTATTCAACCCCTCGAACAGCCGGTGTTCGTCGTACATTCGGCAGAATACTTCCTGTACAATGTCTTCAGCTTCTTCCGGTTTTAGAGAAAAACTACGGGCGAATATGCATAAGGCGACAAAAAAATGTTCATATAGTTTGTGGAATACTTTTGTGTCGCCTTGGGCAAGTGCTTTTATTTCTGTTTCTGAAAATTCCATCGTAATCTTTTCCTGAGCAAATATATAATAAATATATGAAATTTTTCCGGATAACAGGTTACGGTTACAATTACACCATCGGCTGGCACCTCCTGAAAATTATAGAATAATGAAATTTCCCTTCGGGAATTTTCCGACCCACGAGCAAGCCCAATGTCCGGTTTGGTTGATTTCGAGAATACGCGAGAAAAACCCTTTTTCTCCAAGAAGCCTTTCGATACAAGCCCAGGCGGTATCACGTTTGATGAAATCTAAAATTTCTTCCTCGATTCCGGATTGATCTTCACCGGTTTCTTGTCCGATTTTATCCTCCAGGTCGCATAAAGCTTCGTAGACTTCATTGCCAATAGCCAGACTGACTGCCTCGAATATGGCGTCTATCTGTTCGTCTTTCAGCTGTCGCAGTGCTTTTTGTTCGATGAGCTCACTATTTTGTCCCCAAACTTCGAGCATTTGATGGCCATAAGTATCACAAGCTTCCCAAATCGTGTCGATAACCCAATATTTTTCAGAAGGTTCTCCGACCTGTTTAAACCATCCGATGGTTTTTATTTCTTGTATAAATTGATCGATTACAGTCTGTTGTGATGAAGTCCAAAGCATATTTCTTTATTCTAATACCCCGATAAAGATATAAAATATAAGTTTAAGGGGCTAACGGATCAGGTAAAAAGTATAAAGTAAAACATAAAATATATAAAATCACCGGCAGTTTTCTGCAACCACTTCAGCGATGTCTTTGATAGGAACTGCCGTGTCGGTTTTCATAAAAGTTTTTTTACATAGAGGACAGGCTGTTACTAAAAGATCCGGTTGATAAGACAGATAGGCTTTTACCGCATCGCTACTGATTCGGGTACGTTGTCCGGGATCGATATGTATGTTGGCCAGGGATCCGCCACAGCACAATGAATTTTTACCATCATAGACGGTTGCTAATTTATGACTGACGGTTTGCAGTACCTGATCGGGAGCAGCATATACATCACATCCGCGGCCCAGTTCACAGGGATTGTGGAATACGGTTTTCAGCTCGCTTTGATGTGGGGTGATGAGTTTATTCCGAATCAGGTCGTTCAGGTATTCGGTGTGGTGCATGACCTTTAGGTTCAATCGGTATTCTTCCCGGAAAGTCTTGTAACAGATCGGGCAGGAAGTGACCAGTAATCCGGCCCCTGAGTTCTCGATCCGGGCTTTGTTTTTTTCCACGATCACCGAAGCGGCACTGTGGTTACCAGCCAGCATCATAGGCCGGCCACAACAGATACCTGTCTGTTGGTCGATAAAGGTGTAATCGACCCCGGCTTTCCGGAAGATATGTTCCATGGCCTGGATAACGGATGGGGTGAGGTGCCCCATACAACCGGCGAAATAAGCTACTTTGGCCGGGAGGGCCGGTTGGGGCTGAATGTAGTCGTAGGTCGATTTTGTAATATGGGTGTAATCGGTACGTTGGCTTAACCGTAATGCATTCAGTTTCAGATCTACCGGGCAGGCTGCCTCACAACGTCCGCACATCAGACAGTCCGCTATTTGTACGGTATGTTCTTTTTCATGACGTAGTTTTTTCAAGAAATAAACCGGCTGGGTATCGGTGTGACCGAGAGAAGTGCCGAGCTGACAGCGGTCGATACAAATACCGCAACGCGAACAGGAATAGAGTTGAAACTGACTGATTCCTGTAAATTGTTTCCCTTGTTTGATTCCCCAGTTTTTCAGAAAAATATAAACGATTTCTGTCGGGATATGCATATACCGGGAAAAGGGAAGAAGCAGGAAAAAAAGCCCTAAAGCCGAAGAATAAGCCCACCAGGCCGGATAAGCGAGCGATTCGATCGGTAAGAAAGTGTCGAAAAAATTACCTGCCGAATGAGTCAGAAAACTGCCTCCTCCGCGTACTCCACTGGTGAAACTCTCAGCCAGAAAGCGAAGAGGGAATATTAACCACAATACCGTGAGGATGAGTAAGTCGAAAGGACGATGATTGGTTGTTTTTTTCAAACCAAGTGCTTTGGAATACATTCGTTTCAGAAAAGCCAGAGTCAATCCGGAGAGGATCATCAACAAGATCAGATCCATCAGGAAAGCAAAAGTGCTGCTATAGGGAAATGTTTCCTGTGCCGGATGAAAATAACGGAAAAATATAGCAAAATAAGGTGGATTGAAAATACTGGTATGGTACACCAACGACTCGATTTTACCCACAACGATCAGCAAAAACCAACCTAATCCGAAACACATGTGCATATATCCCAGAAAAGGATTGGTACGGAAGATTTTATGATGTACAAGACTTTCCAGGAATACTTCTTTACCGGCTTTCAGGGTTTTCAGGCTGAAAAGATTTCGCCGGATCGTTCGTTTGTCTTCTGGAGAAAAGGTACGAATCCAACGGGCATATTTGATGACCAGATAGATCAGGAGGATATTCAGACCGATAGTGAAAGGAAGTACAAAAGGATCGTAATACATAGTTAAAAAAGTAAAAGGTAAAGAGCTAAAGGCTGTTTATATATTTGAGCATGCTTAGGATCATGCGCCGGGTATCTACTCCCCGGGGACAAACCAGCAGACATTTTCCACACAACATACATTTTTGGAGGTGCTCACCGACTTCTTTGGTCTCACCTCGTTTCACCAGCATTTGCAGTTTACGGATATTGAATTCGGTCAGATTGCCGGCGGTACAAGTGGCCGAACAGCCTCCGCATCCGATACAGAGCTTGCTACTGGGAACCTCGGTCGTCATGGCCGTTACCAGACTTTTATCATTTTTATCATAATCGATGACCCGCGCTTCAGATATTGAAAAACCCCAAAAGTTCATAGAAATTCAGCTTCGAAGATTAATGCTTGTTTTCGTTATTTTTCAGATATTCTCCGATAGTGATCGCTGCAGAACGTGCATCGGTGAGTGTGTCGGTCAGGTTCATGGGAGAGGAGCTGCATCCGGCAATAAAAATGCCTGGCCGGTTGGTTCGGTTGGTTCCCGTGTGGGGGTCTCCGACCCGGATAAAGCCATTGGGAGCTATGTCGAGGCCGAGCATCGAAGCGAGCTGCGTACTGCCTTCGGAAGGTTCCATACCTACCATTAGCACCATCAGATCGAGGGTCATCTTCAAAGGTTTACCCACCAGTGTATCTTCGACTTTAATAAGCAATTGTTTTTCTCTGTTTTCAGAAGCTTCCGACAAACGTCCCCGTACAAATTTGATGTTGTATTTTTCCTGTGCTTCCCGGTAGAGTTCTTCATATCCCGGACCGAACATGCGCATATCCATATAAAAACATAGTATTTCGGTTTCCGGCAACATCTCACGAAGTTCGATGGCTTGTTTGACTGCTGTTACGCAACAGAGTTTGGAACAGTGGTAATTACAAATCTTTTCGTCTCTTGAGCCTACACAATGAATCAATCCGATTCGTTTGGGGATCTGACCGGTAGAGGTGGCTATGTGATGATTGATGAAGAAATTTTCCAGTTCTACGGAAGTGATCACATTTTCGTAGATGCCATACCCATATTCTTCTTTCCGGCGGGCGTTAAATAGGCGGAAGCCACTGGTTACCAATAAGGCATCTCCTTTTAATAAGGCTCCGTCGTTCAGTTCCAGGGTGAATTTATTATTTTCTGTCCGTGAAATTTTGACCGGATAATTTCCCAAATGGAGATGAATATCAGGGCGTTGTATATTTTGGCGGAGACTTTGATTCAGATCACGGGCTTGTTTCCGGTCGGGGAAGAGTTGATACCAGTTATTCAGATTTCCTCCGGTTTCGCTTTCTTTTTCGATCAATTCTACCGTTTCACCTGCCTGAGCCAGCCGGTAGGCTGCCTCACATCCTGCGGGTCCTGCACCTATAATGATAACACACATATTATTTGTTTTTCATTCTATATTCGGTTGTTTACAATGGAGTGGGGCAGATCAGACTTTGAGATAAGTGGGACACTGGGGATGTCCCATATCCTCACCCCGGATATTTTTATATTTAGCCTCCGGATCATATCGGATACCCATTTTATCCAATAGAGGCTCGACGCTGACCTGATGCATTTGCAGGCCGATCTCCCAGGGATCGTATCCTAAAACCAAAGCCGCCACTTCTTCATAGGTCAGAACAGGGATACCGTAACCATCCGGACCGTAAGTGGTACCTTCCATTTCACTGATGGTGTATTGCCACTTGTCCAGAAACATGGCACAACCCGGGCAATTGGTAATAATAAAGTCCGGTTCATAGGGTTGCATGGATTCGAATTTCTTTTTCGAATTTGCGACAGAGAATCCCCGGTTGGCTAATACCAGGTAATTCCGGAAACCGAATCCGCAACAGTGTCGTCTTTCGGGGTAGTCGACCGGTTGGCCTCCCCAAGCGGAGACCATTCCCGACAATACAGCAGGAAATTCTGCCCCCCCGATGCCTTTGCTGGGAAACATTTTAGCGTAATGACAACCGATGTGGTCGACTACTTGCAAAGGGCGTCCGGTGTGTATATCTACCAGACTATATTTTTTCTGAGCTGCAATTTCATTTCTGAATTTATAGATGACATCGGAAGTATGTGCCAGGTTCTTCGGCTTTTGGAATTCCCGTTTCGTTGCTTTCCATAAAAATTCCCGGGTCTTTTCTTCCCATTCGGGATGAGTCTCCCAGGTATGCAGGATTTCTGTATAAATACCGAAAGAAGTAATGCAGGAGGGAGTCATATTTTCGAATCCGGCTTCAGTCATCAAAGCAAAATGACGGGCGACGACGGTCATGATAGTCTCGATCGGTACGACATCGGAATGATAACCGATACCTGTGCAAGTCGTGTGTCGCGGATCGTCGAGAACAGTTTTTCCCAATTTATTATTCAGTATATCCAGATAAGCCCATTCGGACCCTGGAAAAAAAGTCTGACGAATACAACTTCTCGCATAATAATACCGATCATCAGCAATCTCTTTCTGATAATCATTCCATATTTGTTGTTTACCTTCCAGATTCATTTCTTTTTCCTCTTTCTGTATTTCTCCTTTTCTCTCTTTTTTCCCTTCTTTCTTTCTAGCCTCTAGCTTCTAGCCTTTCGCTTTTTACCTCCCCCCATGTCTCCCATTGTTATCCGTATAAGTATGCAGAAAATAACTTTCCGGGTCCATCCCTTCTTCCTCGGCTTTTTGGAGGGAATAGGTTTCGATATTCTCCATGAATTCCGATCCTCCGGTTACTTCGAAGATTTGTTTCAGTTCGTTGAGCGAGTCGTCGTCGACTTTTCTTAAGGCGCCGGCTCCCGTTTGTTTGTAATTCGAATGTGTTCGTTCGTATACCTCGTCGCGGTGTTCATAAATCCATTCCCAGACAGGACCTTGTTCCGGATGCATTTCCGGTTTCACAATATCGGGAGTGACGCAATAGCCGTAATTCAGTATGTTATTTCCTAATATTCTTTTCAGGGCAAATTGTTGACGTCCTTTTTCAGATTCGGTAAACCATCCTTTTTCCTGTGATAATCTGCGTAGTGCCATGATGATTCCGCCGGGTGTATTACAGCGTGGACAACGGGTTTTGCACGACATACATTCTCCGCAATACCAAATCGTATCGGATTTCAGTAACCCTTCGATACTCTCTTCGTCCTGGCGTTGGACTGTGTCGGCTATTATTCGGGGATCATAATTGTAAAATTCGGCAGAAGGGCAAATAGCTGTACAAACTCCACAGTTCATACAACTATTTAAGCTTTCTATATAGTGAATATCTTTTTTTAAACTGTCTATTAAGGACATGATTTTACCATTTATTTAAAATGAATGCCAAAAAGGCATATCGAATCACATGCAAAGGTATCCTGATCATGCTGGAAAATAAAGATGGTAAATGCGTATTAGGCGGTGGTGTTTATACTTACAACCTGAGAATTGGAGAAGGAGCGAATTAAAGTTTGTTCTTCTTTTCTCCATTGTTCCTGAGAAAACGTAGAATTATTCTGTTACTTACTCGTCTTCGGTGTTCGTGTTTGGGGACGCGGTCGCTTCTGTCGGTCATCTAGCTTTTTCTTTCACTGACCGGCGGAACTCCTCGCAGGCTCGTCAGACACCACCGGTCGGTCGTTCAGAAAAAGCAAGACGACACTCGCCAGAGCTCCAATGGTCCCCGAACACGAACACCTCCGACTTACGTTATCACTGCCTGGCAAGCTAAACCGAACCTGAAAACCATAAATTTCAGCAAAAAAAGATTTTCCGATAAAATAACCCAATTATCCATAATCCGATAGAGGTGAGCCGGTCTGACGGTATAAAACCCGGAATCGGAATAGAAAGAAAAAAAATGAACCTACGTTTTTTGATGACTTTATCTGTTTAATTATATGGAGGTAATTGATAAGTAAAAGTTCGCTGGTCTTCCTTTCGTATCTTATGAGATAGATCAATATGCCGGAAAGCTGAAAAATAAGATTGCTCAGACTAGTTTATCCGGATTCTTCTTGATGAAATCGTTCCAGGATTTACAGGTATGCCCTGCTGAAGTCAGCGGATTACAACTTTGCAGATAATGACAATAAGCGATAGCAATAGCATCTGTTTCGTCCAGCATTTCTGAGGTGGTGTGTAAAGTCATAAACTTACCTAGTAAAAGGGCGATTTGTTCTTTTGAGGCGGTTCCCGAACCGGTAACACTCATTTTAATCTTCCGTGGAGCATATTCGAAAATGGGGATATCTCTTTGGAGAGCAGCTGCAATAGCAACCCCTTGAGCCCGGCCGAGTTTTAGCATGGATTGAACGTTCTTTCCATAAAACTGAGCTTCTATCGCCAGTTCATCCGGTTGATAACTATCGATCACTTGTAGGGTACGGCTGAATATCCGCTGAAGTTTGATATAAGGGTCTGTAATTTTAATCATATCTACAATTCCCGATACTACTAATTCCGGTTTTTGGTTTTTTCCGAATACTTTGATGATCGCATATCCCATAAAGTTGGTACCGGGGTCGATTCCCATAATTAATTTTTCCATAACTTTAGATTTCTGTCAATATACTACTAAAGCATAAATACCGATTAGAAAAAATTTGGATAATCTTTTTTTCTATATCTGGCAGCCATTCATCCAAAAAGTGGTTTTGTTGTTCTTCGGAATTGAAAACCAACTGTAAGGAATAAGTTTTACCTTCGGGCTGATCGATCGATACTTTGGTGAAGATAATATCTTCACAAAGGCGGTTGGTCTGAAGTACGGAAATATAGTTCTTCCGGATAAAACCGATCCATGCTGTTTCGATGTCTTCATCGATGATAAAACTGGTATTGTAAATGATTCGCATAAAATTCGTTTTAAAGGTTATTTACCTCTGTTTGTTCTCCGGCTTCCAGATCCCGGTAGAGTTTGGCTGCTTCAATACTGTAAACACTACCCGAATAATCGGTGACGAGTAACCGATACAATTCTTTCGCTTGTTGCAGTTCTTTTTGTTTTCTCTTCAGACCGGCAAGTTGGAATAAAGCTTCGGCCTTGATATATACTTGTTCCGAACGATCTTTTAATTCGCTTAGTAACTTGGCAGCCTCTTCATCCTGGAAACATGCGCAGAGCGACCGGGCTTTTTGCAGGGTGGCGTAATCGGAGATACCCGGCGAACAGTGCCCGATCAGGCTGTCCAATCGGGGGAGAACTTCTTGAAACTGTTGTTTATAAAGCAGATATTCTGTGCGTCCCATTTTTTCTAAATCCCGGTTATCCCCTTCTGCCTCATAATTCATATGGATGAAATGGGACATTTGGATAGCATCGTTAGAGATCAGCTTACTTGTTGCTCCTTTCAATACATCGAACTGAGCTTTTGCCCACAAGAGATCACCTGCATAATAAGCTAACATTGCCTTTTTCAGTTTGGCCTCATACCCGATGTCATTGTTCGGATTTGCCTTTTCAAGCTGGGTATATAGGATAGTCGCTTCCCAGGGATTGTCCATAAAAGTCAATAGATCGGCTCTTTGGGATTTCAGCTGACTCAAAGTGTTGGAATTTAACCTTGGCATCCGGATGGCTTTATCGAGCAAGCGATCGGCCGAATCCGGTCGTTGGAGTCGATAGGCATAGAGCTCGGCCAATAAAGAGAGAATGTCTATATTGGTCGGAGTATAACCGAATTCCTGCATATATTTCTCACAATCTCCGGCTATTTGCAGGTAGTCTGAACGGTCGGCAGGACTTTGCCGGAGTTGTTCATACCGACAAGTCAATATACCTTTACGGGCCGGAAGGTAAAACGGATTGTTCTCCTTGCCTTTGCCGAGGATCTTTTGGTAAGCTATGGTGGCTTGGTCGAAAGCTTTATTGTTTATCGCATCGAGAGCTATATTCAAAAAAATATGCAGTTTATTTTCAGACTTGTTATTTAATAATACAGCATGTTGAAGTGCCAGGAGATAATTCCGGATTTGTAGATTATACCATACAGCCAATTCATCAAAAACCGGGAGATAATCCGTCTTCTGGCATAAGGATTTCAGTGTTTTTTCGATCACCGGGTCTATACTATTGACAATGTCGTTCGAACGGGCAAAACTTAGCTGGGCGGTAATATTGTCGATACTCCCCGGGTTCAGTTCCAGGGTGCGGACAAAGAGAGGCATCATCTGTTCGTAATCTCTTTCCATCAGATAGCAATCCCCTAATTCTTTCAGAAAGGCATCCGGTTTTTTCAAAAGTATCCGGCCTTGCTGATAAGTCTTGATCGCCCAGCTATATTCCCGGATATTTTTAAATTTATTGGCCAGATTAATGATTGCTGTATTTTGCGGAATAATTTTTTTGATTGCTTTCCCGTAACATTCCTCCGATTTACTGGTTTTCCCTTGTTGTTGATAGATATAGCCCAGGTCGATCAGAAAATCTTTATTGCTATCGTCGGTTTTCAGTAATTTTTTCAGGGTATCTTCGGCTTTGTCGTATTCTTTACCATTAATCAGGCAGATAATATAATAATCCAGAAAATTTGCCGAGTGTGTGCGTTCGTATAATTTCAAAAATTTTTCGGCAGCTTTATCGTATTCTTTGGCTTGATAATAGGTATAGGCCAATTGAGAATCACTTTGTTGGGCCAGTGTATAAATAGAAGTGAATAGCAAAAAAAGAATGACAATAAATTTCATAAACCCCGATACATTTGCTTACAAAGATACGGATTTCTCAGCTATTTCCTATTTTAAAAAGTAAAGGAGCTATCTTCTAAGTCAAATTTTTAACTTCTAAGATAGCTCCCATTCTTTGCCTTCGGCATCTAATACCTTTTAACCTTTAACCCATCGCCTCTGGCTTTTTTTAGTCCATCACTTTTAGTCTTTACTTTTTACCTTATCATCTCTGTCCCCATAAACGTCTGCAACACCTCCGGTAGCCGTATACCTTCTTCGCATTGATAGTTTTCCAATAAGGCAGCGACAATCCGGGGAAGAGCCAGTGAACTTCCGTTCAGCGTATGGCAGGTTGTCGTTTTCTTATCTCCCTTGTCTTTGAACCGTAATTTCAAGCGGTTGGCCTGGAATTCCTCGAAATTGGATACAGAGCTGACTTCCAACCATTTTTCCTGTGCTTTGGAATAGACTTCAAAATCGAAAGTCAGGGCAGAGGTGAAACTGATATCTCCACCACATAAGCGAACGATGCGATAGGGAAGGCCTAGCTTGATCAGCAGGCTCTCCACATGTTTCACCATACCTTCCAGGGCCTCGTAGGATACTTCGGGACGGGTGATCTGGACAATTTCAACTTTATCGAATTGATGTAACCGGTTCAATCCTCTTACATCTTTGCCGTAAGAACCGGCTTCCCGGCGGAAACAAGCGGAATAAGCGGTATTTTTTACCGGTAGCTGGTCTCCGTCCAGAATGACGTCGCGGTAAATGTTGGTTACCGGAACTTCGGCAGTCGGGATCAGATAGAGATTGTCTTCGTTGACATAGTACATCTGACCGTCTTTGTCCGGTAACTGTCCGGTTCCGTAGCCAGAGTCGGCATTCACCATCAGGGGTGGTTGTACCTCTTGATAACCGGCTTTGATATTTTCATCCAGGAAGAAATTGATCAATGCCCGTTGCAGTCGTGCTCCCAGGCCTTTATACAGGGGAAAACCGGCACCGGTGATTTTTACACCGGTTTCGAAATCGATCAAATCATATTTCCTGGCAAGTTCCCAATGGGGCAGATCGTTTTCATGCTTTTGGGGTATGTTGTCGACAATTTTAACGATCTCATTGTCTGCTTCAGACTTTCCTTTAGCCACAGAGGCATGGGGCATATTGGGCAGGCGGAGCAAAATGTCGGTTAATTCGTTGCTGACTTCGGTGCGCCGGCTATTCAATCCCGCAATAGCTGATTTCAGATCGGCCGTTTCCTGGCGGGCTTTTTCTGCGGCTTCTTTTTGTCCCGATTGCATCAGTTTACCGATTTCTTTGGCGATGATATTCATTTGAGCCTGTTTGGCTTCTGCCTCCTGTTGTAAGGATTTACGCTGGTTGTCGAGAGCGATGATTTTTTCAACGGATTCACGGGCATCAAAATTTTTTACAGCCAGGCGCTCTATGACGGTTTCTTTATTTTCCTGGATAAATTTCAGATTCAACATAATTTGAATATTTTAGATTTACGATTTCAGACGGACAATGTATTCAAGGGTAAGCTGACTGTTAATCGTTCCACCTTCTATCGTTACTCATTCCTTATTTTCGAAGGGTAAAATTATAAAAAAACTCCTGTATCCGGGCAGAATACAGGAGTTTAATATTTCATATCTTTTCAGTTTATTCTGCAGCAGCTTCCACTGAAACGAACGATTTGTTGTTTCTTTTCTTTCTGAAAACAACTGTTCCGTCGATCAGAGCGAATAAAGTATGATCTTTACCGATACCTACGTTTTCACCCGGATTATGTACAGTACCTCTTTGGCGAACCAGGATATTTCCTGCTTTAGCAAATTGTCCACCCCAGATTTTTACTCCTAATCGTTTGCTTTCTGATTCACGGCCGTTCTTTGAACTACCGACTCCTTTCTTATGTGCCATATCGTATTAATAATTTAGAAGTTACAAAATAATAAAATCACTCTACAGAGCTTAAGCGTTGATAGATTCGATTTGAATCTGAGTCAGATATTGACGGTGACCGTTCTTTCTTTCGAAAGTTTTTCTTCTTTTCTTTTTGAAGATGATCACTTTATCCCCTTTCAGGTGGCTCAATACTTTTGCGGTAACTTTTGCGCCTTCTACTTTCGGTGTACCGATCTTAACCTGACCGTCATTGTCCACTAAAAGAACACTGTCGAATTCTATCTGAGCGCCTTCTTCGGCTGCCAGTCTGTGAACATAAACCTTACGGTCTTTTTCTACTTTAAATTGCTGTCCTGCAATTTCAACAATAGCGTACATTTGTTTTGTTGTTTTAATGTTAATACCATGGGGTGGGTTATGAACCGCTTATTGTACCCCTGAGGAAAATTTTCAGGTCGCAAATTTAATGCTTATTTTCGGTGAAACAAATATTTGTTAGAAAAAAATCATCGCTTCGGGAGAAGAAAAATCAGATATTTACAAAATTAAAATTTTGGAAAAATGAACGAATGTTTATATTTGCAATACTAAAACAAATTGTGCTATAAGGAGTATTTTTTATGGTGATTAATGGGATATGGAGGAAAAAGATTACGCACTGATTAGTGATAGGGAATTAGTCGATCGGTTACTTATCGGTGATGAAGAGATTGTCCGTTATTTGTTTTTTGATAAATGTACGCCGATGTTCAATTATATACTGCATCGGTTTTGTCCTTGTCAACTCGATAAAAACGAGCTGATCAACGAGTTGTATCTTTATTTGCAATCGGATAATTGGTATAAACTTCGGCAGTTCGATTTCCGGAGTAAACTGACGACCTGGTTGACGGTTGTTGCTGTACGTTTTTTTCAAAAAAGAAAAGGGGTACTGATGGATTATCGGAATCAATCGGCTCCAATAAAAGAAGAAGAGAAAGTTTTTGATTTTTTACCGGAACTGATCAGTAAGATGGACGTCTGGAATGCTATTCGTAAAATGAATAATGAACGATATCGTCAGGTGTTGGTCGATTTGGAGTTAAAGGACCTCGACCCGAAAGTGTTAGCCCGGGAAATGAATGTAACTGTGGAAAATTTGTATAACATCCGGCATCGGGCTGTAAAACAGTTAATAGCAGTAATAAGAGAGGAGGAACATTATGTTTGATCGTCTGGACTCTTTATCGGATGAGCTTTTGGCTGCTTATCTGGATGGGAATACTACTCCTGAGGAGAATCTGAAAATATGGCAGGTCCTGCAGCATGACGGACAAGAGAGAGAGGCTTTCGAGGTGGCTTGCAATAGTCTCGATATTCCGGTGTTTTTTGCTGCATCGTCTTGTCGGAATCTGTGTGTGATTCGTTCTGAACTTGCTGTATTACAAAAGCGAGGGAAAGAGGTGACGGAAGAGGAACTGATACAGATTGCGCTGAAGCAGCATTGGTATGAGGAGGAGAAAGGGACTCCTTTGAAATATATCGGAAAATTGGTCGAGAGTTTCGGATTGAAGGTGGAGAGACGCTTCTGCCGGGAGATAAACGAATTGTTCCGGGAGTTAGAACAAGGGCACGATGTCATTGCTTGTGTCGATGGTGGTGAGCTGAGCGGGAATCTTGAACAGGAGGAATTCGAGGATCGCTGGATTGGGGAAATACCCGATCACGTAGTCCTCGTTCGTAACATAGATTATTCGGAACCGCCTCGGGTCGAAGTCTACGATGTTGCGATGGAAGAGCCTGTCCGGTATTATCCTTTGGATCGTTTTATCGATAGTTGGAAAGATTCGAAATATTATATGATTAGTATAAAATAATAAGTTAAGTTATGGTAAGACCTGCTGATTATATTCATCCGGAAGATGAAGCTGCACGCCGGAATATGGAAGCTATCCCTGGGTTTGCAGCAGCGATGAAATTGTTTATGCGTTATTATGACGAGCAGATTGTGCACGGTATGAATATGGCGAATAAAATTCGGCTTTCACCGACTCAGCTGCCTGAAATTTATCAGAAATTGCCTCCGATTTGTCAAAGGCTCTCAATTTCAGAACCTGAGTTTTATCTCGAAATGGATCCTTATCCGAATGCTTATGCGATGGGGGATACCCGGACGATGGTGACTGTGACTTCGGGATTGCTGGAATACCTCACCGATGAAGAAGTCTCTTCGGTTATAGCCCACGAATGCGGACATATCGCTTGCCGGCACATGCTTTACCATACCCTGGCTTCGACTTTACTCAGGAATATAGAACGTATGGGAATACTGGGAAATGCAGTGATGCCGGTGTATTGGGCTTTGCAATACTGGAGCAGGCGAAGTGAACTGTCGGCAGATCGTGCAGGTGCTGTCGCTTTAGGGAGTATAGAGAAAGTGGTCGAAGTACAGCTTCGGCTAGCCGGTGGTCCGCGGGAGATTACTCAAAATGTGAATGTCGAAGAGTTTGTAAAACAAGCCGATTATTATGATACGCTGCAAAACAATACTTGGGATAAATTGTTACAGAATTATGCTATTTTAGGAGCTTCTCATCCTTTTACGGCAATTCGGGTACGTGAGATTCTGAAATGGGGTAAAACAGAACAATGTCAGCGAATATTGAAAAATATAAAATTGGAACAAGACGGACTGATTTGCCCTAACTGTGGAAAGCCTTTAGAAAAGGATTGGATTTATTGTAAACATTGTGGTTTCAAATTAAAATAAAAGAATATGTTGTTTGATAAAGAAGGAATACTGAACATCGATGAATTGGTTGCTCAGCGGCCGACATTCAGGAAAATAATGGAAGATCAGATCGTAACAGACGACGAGCTGACAAATCAGGCTAATCTGGTGGTTAATTTATTAAAAAAATTGGAACAGACTCTTTCGCCCGGTCAATTGAGTGAGGTAGAGAATCTTTTGGCAGAAATGAGTGTATTGTATGCTATCCATCAGTACAAGGAAATTCAGGATTTAAAACTTTAAAAGCTAGGCTATGGGAACGTTTAAATCAACAAAGACATTTTTTGCTTCACCGGAGATTATTCCGGCTATAGTTAAAGATATAACCGGGACTTTTACTAATGAGGGTTACCAGGTACAGGCTCAGGATCTGATTAGCGGTGGGTATGATATCTCGATTACGAAAGGGAATATGTTTAAAGCTGTATTGGGAATGAAAACTGCATTGAAAGTCCATATTTATCCGGCAAACGAACAGATTCGGGTCGATGCCGGAGTCGGGATTTTCGGACAACAGGCGGTTCCGACTTTGATTTCTATGTTTTTGTTCTGGCCGGTATTGATTACCCAGATTTCCGGGATGATTGCCCAGGCAAAAATGGACGATAAAGTGATGATGATTGCTGCCGATACCATTGCCCGCGAAGCTTACCGGAATACGAACAATAACACCGCTGCTCCGGCAGGAGGAAAATTTTGTACCCAATGTGGTAAATCGATGCCTGCTGAAGCTCTCTTTTGTAGCGGATGCGGAGCTAAACTGTAGTTTTAGGAAAGCTCTTACAGTGGGGTAAAAAAGTGTACAGAGCGCTTTCGGGCGCTCTGATTTATTGTAGTATTTGTGGAACAAGCCAATAAAGTGAACTGATGTTGAAAGAGGAATAATTAAATGGTTGATATGATGGAGAATTTGATTTTTGAAATCCTGAAAATGGCAGGATTTATCGTTGTGTTGTTTTTGTGTTGTCTGTGGTTGGTGAAGGATAAACGATCGTTTTACAAGTTCAGGGATTGGGGCTTGATTCCACTGACTGCCCTGGCAGGATTTGTAATTTATTGCATCGGCTATTGGGAAGCTGGGACGAAAGAATCGCTGATAACCTTGGTGGTCCGTTCTTTTTTGTCCACGTTTCACATGTTTTTCCTGCATTCGGATTTACTCGAAGTCAGGCATCATATGCATACAAACGCGACTTATATGTTCGCTTTTTCTATTATTCACTTTGCGGCATTTCTGGTCAGCTTTCTGGTCGTTTTGCAATTGTTCGGCAAACAATTCCTGTCCTGGCTGAAATTAAAACTCTCTACCCCGAAAGACAGTTATATCTTTTTCGATTTGAACGAAGGAGCTGTAGCTTTGGCGGAAGATTTACTGAAAAAAGACAGGAAGCGTTTTATTCTTTTTATCGATAAGAATGTAAAACACAAATTGGTGGCTTTCCCAAAAATAAATTTGTCCTTACCCCGTCTCCGGGATAAAGAATCTTTATTTGAAAAAATCAGTAAAACAGAGGCGGTGTTCCTGAAAAAAGATTTTTCTGAAGAGGTTGCTTTCGACGAATTAAAGATTTCCAAATTGGTCGATAAATCGGTTTGCCGGATGTTTTTCTTGTCCGAGAATGAAGATTATAATATTCACATGTCCCTGAAAGTGATCGGGGAAATCCGGCGATTGCAGTTATTACCCAAGGAATTAAGGCTTTATGTGAATGCCGATTCGGAAGAACTGATCGATCTTTTTGCAGAAAAAATCGGTCCTTTGAATGTCGAAGTACATATTTTTAACCGGTCTAAGTTGGCGGCTCAGGAATTGATCACGAATTATCCTCCTGTGAATGCCCTGAAACTGGAAACTTCTAAAGCTGTCGCCTTGTCTGATTTCAGTATGCTGATTATCGGATTTGGGAATATGGGGAGTGAGGCATTGAAAGCAATGATAGAACAGGGGCAGTTTGTCGGATCGACTTTCCGGGCTACGATTATCGATAAAGAGATGAAATGCAAGGCGGGTCTTTTCGAACATTATTATCCGGGCTTAAAGAATTATCAGCTCGAATATCACGAGGCGGAAGTGAATAGTAGTGAGTTTTTCAATTTGTTGAAAGATAAGTTGGCCGGGTTGAAATACATTCTGGTCGCTTTGGGAGAAGATGAATTGAATATAAAGACTGCGGTCGAATTGTCGCATTTCATTTCAAGGGAAACCGATAACGATCAGATTAAAATTTTGACAGATGTCTATAATACAAGAGATTACAGTTATATTCAGCAAGCGAAGGAATGTTTTAAAGAAATTTGTTTATATGGCAGTAACGACAATATTTACACTGAAGATATTATCATCAATGAGAGTCGGGAGATGACTGCCCGGAAGATCCATGCCTATTACAATGCACAGAAAGCTGTGGAGAAACAGGTGCCTTGGCAAGCGTTGTCGCCGATTAAAAAGATGACCAATATTTCGGCTGCCTCCCATATTTATACCAAGTTGCAATTAGCCGGGCTTACGCCTCAGGATTTTGCACAATGGTCTACTGAAGAGGAATATGTAAAGGCTTTGGGAAACGAGCGGTTTGAAAATTTGGCCAAAGGAGAACACCTGCATTGGAATGCCACCTTGTTTGTTCACGAGTGGGATGTCTGGCATTTGAGCGATATTCCCGACTTTGTTTCGGTGAATAAGGACGAAAAACATAAGAAGCATGCTTGTTTGGTGGATTGGGAAGAATTGAAGAAAGTGGAGGAACGGTTCGGAGAACCCTACCGGAAGTATGACCGGGATAGCGTGAGAAATATTTGGGAACTGGCCAAAGCGAATCTACTTTGACCGATGTAATGTATTTCTTGTACCTATTGAAATCTTGGTACCTACTTAAAAGGTAGAATTATTCCGGTCCTTGTTCGTCTTCGGTATTCGTGTTCGGGGACGCGGTCGCTTCTGTCGGTCATCTACCTTTTTCTTTCACTGACCGGCGGAACTCCTCACTGCGCAAAAAACTTTACGTTACGTTTCCGTCAGACACCACCGGTCGGTCGTTCAGAAAAAGCAAGACGACACTCGCCGGAGCTCCAATGGTCCCCGAACACGAACACCTCCGACTGACGTTATCACTGCCTGGCAAGCTAAACCGAACCTGAAAACCATAAATTTCAGCGAAAAAAGATTTTCCGGTAAAGTAACCCAATTATCCATAATCCGATAGAGGTGAGCCGGTATTTTATTCTATAAAATTTTTCTAATTCTTCCTTTGCCAGGTCGTGTTAACGTGAGATGCAGGGTTTTATGGCGGAAGACCATTGGAGCAGGAACGAGTGTCCGGTTAGGTTTTCCGAACGCCCGACCGGTGGTGTCTGAGCGAAGCGAGTTCCGCCGGTCAGTGAAGGAAAGCCTTAGCGGACCGGTCCTGGCGAACCGGTCTGACGGTATAAAAACCGGAATCGGAATAGAAAGAAAAAAAATAGACCTACTATTATTTGAACAGATGATAGATTTTGGGAAAAATAATATCTAATAGATATAGATAAAAGTAAATCTTAAAGTCGAATTAAAAAATAATAGTATGAAAATTTTTTGGAAAGTTATCGTTGCTGTGATTGCCTTCTCTTTATTGGGGATCATGATTGTTCTAGGAACAGCTTATATTAAAAGTGTGGAACGGCATACCTATCTTGCTGACAATAAGGTATTGAGTGATAAGTATGTGTATGAAGAATTTTCGAATGGGAAAAAGAGGGTGAAAAACCGGGCTACGCAACAGGTGATTTTGGATCGTTTAGAGTGGCTGGTGACCGGTGATAAGGCCGATTCTTTAGCTGTGTTTTGCCGGAAGGGGAAAAGGGGATATCTGAATTGTTATACCGGCGAAGTGGTGATTCCCGCACAATATGAACGGGCCTGGGTGTTTTCGGAAGGATTGGCGGCTGTGATGTCGGGAGGGAAGATCGGTTTTATCGACCGGCAAGGACGGACGGTTATCCCGCCGACCTGGAGCTATCCGGTCGGTAGTCAGGAGATGGATTATCTGTTTAAAGGAGGCTATTGTGCCGTCTTCGACAATGCCCGGCAATGTGGTTTGATCGATCGCAATGGACAATGGAAAGTTGCACCTCGATACGATTATATTTATATGCCCGAAGAAGGACTTCGGATACTTCAAAAAGGAGATCGGTGGGGGGTTTTGGGTGATTCGTTACAAATCCTTATGCCAGTGGAATACGATTGGCTGAAAATAGTACCCGAAGGGATAGTCTGTATTCAGGGGGGCAAGCAACAAGTGATCGGAAAAGATGGAAAAACGGTGGTCCGGCCTTTTGTATATGATGCTATCCTTCCCCTGTATTATTCTACTGGAGAATATTTCGATAATGGAGAAGAAAGGATGAACCGAAGCCGCTATTTTTCTTATTCGGTTTGGAATCCCAAAGGAAACCGGTATGGACTGATGGATGCAGAAGGTAAACGGATTACAGAGGCTCTTTATAGTGATATCGAGGCCTTGTCGGAGGATCTCTATCTATGCTCTATAGAGGATGGACTTTACCGGATAACCTTGAATTATAACAGATAAACTTTTTCAAGGCTGCTAAACAGGATAAATCTTTGCCAGAGAATGAATTTATTTTGTAAATTTGACGCGAATTGGTAAATAGGATTGGACCGACAAAAAGTGTATACTTATGAAATATCTGGCAAGATTTATTATGTGGCTGGCCGGCTGGAAATACAAAGGTGAATTGCCTGCAGAGAAAAAAGCGGTGATTATATCTGTTCCTCATACTTCGAATTGGGATTTCTTCTGGGGAGAACTGGCTTTTTTGAGTCAGGGTATTCCGGCTTTTATTTTGATGAAGAAGGAATTCTTCTTTTTTCCGCTCGGGATGATTCTGCGGGCATTGAATGTGATACCGGTGGATCGCGGTAATAAAGATAGTCAGTTGGTAGAGCAGATGATTACCGAGTTTAAACAACGCGATTCGATGTATTTGTGTATCACCCCTGAAGGAAGCCGTAAAAAGCGGAAGAAATGGAAGAAGGGTTTTTTGGTTATTGCGAAAGCGGCAGGTGTTCCGGTTTATTTGGGCCGTATCGATTATAAAGGAAAATATTGTGAAGTGGGGCCTTTGTTTTATCCGACGGAGGATGTGGATGCTGATTTAGCCTATATTATGAGTACTTACCACGATGCTAATCCAAAGTATCCGGAGAATTTTTCTAATGGTAATTAGTACGCTCCGGAGAATAGTTTTTTTCGGTAGCGTATGTATTTTTCTTGGAAGTGCCGGAGGAGGTAGCGGTAACCAAGAAAAGAGGCAGAAGCCTGTTTTGACAGAAGAAGTACCGAAAATCACCGTTGAGCGTGTCGCTGCGGATACCACCGGACAAAAAGAAGATTCCGGAACCGAACGGCGGATGCGCCAATTAGGATTGGTGGATATCGGGGAGGTCGATCCTACGATTGCTGTACATTTGGTGTATGCTACATCCGATAATTTTGCCGGAAAGGTGCTGTATCGGGATATCCGGAAAGCATTTCTGTTACCGGAGGCCGCCGGGCGTTTAGCAGAAGCCCAGCGAAAGTTGAAACTTCTGAGGCCGGAATTGAGTCTGCTCGTATATGATGCAGCCCGTCCGATGAAGGTGCAGCAAGAAATGTGGGATTTGGTCAAAGGGACTGAAAACCGGGTGTATGTCAGTAATCCCCGGAATGGTGGTGGATTGCATAATTACGGTGCTGCTGTCGATCTGACTTTGGTCGATTCTTTAGGACATGTTTTGCCGATGGGAAGTGAGTTCGATTATTTCGGGGAGGAGGCGAGGCCTGACCGGGAGGAGGCGATGGTGAAGCAAGGGCGGATTATTTTACCTCATTTGCACAACCGGAGGTTATTGCGTAAAGTGATGACCGATGCGGGATTCCGGGTTCTTCCCAGCGAATGGTGGCATTTTAATCTAATGTCGAGGGCAGAAGCGAGGGTGCGGCTGAAAGTGATAGAATAGTTTATATAAATCTGATTGAATGAATACGACGATCATCGGTGTTGCCGGAGGTACGGCATCGGGGAAATCTACTTTGGTAAAAAAGTTGCAAGAGGCGTTTGAAGGAGAAAGTGTCATCACGCTTTGTCATGATTATTATTATAAAGCGCATGACGATTTGTCTTTCGAAGAACGAACAAAGCTGAATTACGATCATCCCGGTGCTTTCGATACCGATATGATGATTGAAGATATCATGAAACTGAAAAAGGGACGATCTGTTTTCCGGCCCGTTTATTCTTTTGTCAATCATAACCGTACGGATAAGACCGTCAAAGTCGAGCCGGCACAGGTGATTATTATCGATGGAATCCTTATTCTGGAAAACCGGACTTTACGCGAATTGATGGACGTGAAAGTATATGTAGATACCGATCCCGATGTGCGCTTAGGACGCCGTTTGTTACGGGATGTGCAGGAACGAGGGCGTAGTATAGAGTCGGTATTGACCCAATATTTTTGTACGGTAAAACCGATGCACGATGAGTTCGTAGAACCTTCGAAACGTTATGCCGATATTATTATCCCGGAAGGAGGGTTCAATTCTGTTGCGGTCAGTATGTTGATTCATAATATTAATTCATTGATTCACCACGAGTCGGAAAGGGATAGGAGATGAAAATAGCATTGGTACAGTCCCCTTTGGCCTGGGGAGAGCTGCAGGAGAATTTACAGAATTTTGACAAAAAAATGGCGGAGTGTGAGGATTGCGATGTAATTCTACTCCCTGAGATGTTCACTTCGGGCTGTATGATGATAAAGAAGTCGGCAGAGGTGGCATTTGCCGCTAAGGAATCTGTCGCAAATGCATATCCTGTCGTAGAAGAAAAGATGCTGGCTTGGGCGAAACGTCAGCATGCTTTGGTAATGGGATCGACGGTTTACCGGGAAAATGGGAAATATTATAATCGCTTGATTGCTGCTTTTCCTGAGGGAAATTGCCGGTATTATGACAAACGGCATTGTTTCAGAATGGGCGGGGAGAATGAACATTTTACTCCCGGAGACCGGCAGTTGACTTTCGAATTTCGGGGAGTAAAGATAGCTGCTTTTATTTGTTATGATTTGCGCTTCCCGGTTTGGTGCAGGAACACACAAAATTATGATCTGGCTGTTTTCGTGGCGAATTGGCCGGAATCGCGCCGCGAAGTCTGGAAAACATTGCTGAAAGCCAGAGCGATTGAAAATCAGGCTTTTGTTGCTGGCGTCAATTGTGTCGGAGAAGATGATAACGGTTTGACCTATTCCGGTGATTCGATGGTCGCCGATGCCCGGGGGAGGGAGGTCGGAAGTACCTCTCCCGGAAATGAAGCCATTATCCGGGTGGAACTGGATATAGAGAAATTGAGGCAATTCAGAAAAAAATTTCCGGTATTGGACGACCGGGATGACTTTCTTTTCCGGGAGAAATGAGGCTAAAACGGAGTTTTTGTTATCTTTGTGCACCTTTTTCAAACGTTTGTTATAATTTTAATCGATATAAAATGAAAAGTATATTAATGACATTCATGGGAGTTGGAACAATAATGAATCTGACTGCCGGGAATTTGTCGGAAGACCGGACAGATCGGCCACAAACCGGTGGCGGTAAGGTATTGACTATGGAGGAAGCGGTACTTGGGTATCAGCTTTATCCGAAGAATTTGTATATTCAATGGCAGGGAGACCGGAACGTACTGACTTATCCGGAAGGGACGAACCTGATGGGTGAGGTGGCCGGAAAAGAAAAACCCGAAGTATTGATGACATTAGCTGAACTGAATCGTTTGCTGGAGGCGGATTTGAAGGGATGGCCCCAATATGAATGGAAAGATGGCCGTACCCTGGTGATTATGCGCCAGGGAAAAAGATATGAGATCGATACCGATAAAAAAGTGTTGGCGTATGTTTTTCCTATTGCCAAAGGAGCACAGAATGTGACCTCTAACGGACAGGAATTACTGGCTTATACGAAGGCTAACAATTTATATTATGTAGATGCTAACGGGAATGAATTTGCCGTTACTTCCGATGAAGATCCGAATATAGTCAACGGACAAACGGTGAGCCGGAATGAATTCGGGATCAACGGAGGCATTTTCTGGTCTCCGGATGGCAAACAACTTGCTTTCTATCGCAAGGACGAAAGTCAGGTAGGAACCTTCCCTTTGCTGGATATCAATTCCAGGATGGGGACTTTGCGGGAGATCAAATATCCTATGGCAGGAATGAAATCCGAGCAAATCAGTCTGGGGGTTTATCAGGTTGCTTCGGGTAAGACCGTTTTTTTAGACGTAGATGACTTCGGGCGGGAACAATACCTGACGAACATAGCCTGGAGTCCGGCTTCCGATTATATTTATGTGCAGGTACTCGACAGGGCTCAGAAACACATGAAATTGAATCAATACAGTGCCAAAACCGGTGAATTTGTGAAGACCTTACTCGAAGAGCAGAACGAGCGCTATATAGAACCTTTGACCCCGATCGTGTTTTTGAAAAACGATCCATCCCGGTTTATTTACCGGACGAATAACCGGGATGGCTATTTTAGTCTTTATCTGTGTGAGGCTGCAACCGGAAAAGTGTTGAAAAGGCTGACCGATGTGAATGCCGATGTCGAAATGGTGGGGCAGGATGATAAGTTTGTGTATTATACTTCGGCTGAAGTAAGTCCTGTCGATAATCATTTGTTCAGGGTGGAAGTGAAAAGCGGAAAGAAAACCCGTTTGACACAGGCCGAAGGTTGGCATAAAGTGACGATGAGTGGCGATATGAAGTATTTTGTAGACAATTATAGTAGTCTGAAAGTGCCTCGTGTGATTCTGCTGGTACAAAATGACGGGAAAAAAGTGAAAGAATTGTTGAAGGCGGAAGATCCTACCAAAGATTATAATTTCGGTGAGATTACGTTGGGTACGGTAAAGAGTGCCGATGGTAAGTTCAATAATTATTATCGTCTGATCAAACCCATGAATTTCGATGCTTCCCGGAAATATCCGGTTATCGTTTATGTTTATGGGGGGCCGCATTCACAGATGGTAAAGAATACCTGGCAGGCAGAAATGCGTCGTTGGGAAATGTATATGGCACAACACGGTTATGTGGTTTTTGTCATGGATAACCGGGGTACTTCGAATCAGGGGGCTGAATTTGAAAAAGCGATTCACGGACAATGTGGTCAGGCTGAAATGGCCGATCAGATGGAAGGAATTAAGTTGCTGAAATCTTTACCATATGTCGATGCCGACCGGATCGGTGTACATGGATGGAGTTACGGTGGTTTTATGACGATTTCCCTGCTTACCAATCATCCCGACGTATTTAAAGTGGCTGTTGCCGGCGGTCCGGTGATCGATTGGAAATGGTACGAAGTGATGTACGGCGAACGATATATGGATTCCCCCCATACCAATCCGGAAGGATATGCAAAGGTAAGCCTCATTCATAAAGCCAGGGATCTCAAGGGAAAATTACTGATCTGTCAGGGAGCTATCGATAATACGGTGGTTTGGGAACATAGCCTGAGCTTTATCCGGGAATGTATTAAAAATAATATACAGGTAGACTACTTTCCCTATCCCTGTGCCGAGCACAACGTTATGGGAAAAGACCGGATTCACCTGATGCAAAAGGTGACCGATTATTTTGAGGATTATTTGAAATAAAAAGGAGAATTGTAATCAGAAAGGATGAGGCTATCCGATTTTGAAGTTGTCCTTCAATGGGATAGCCTCGTTTTTAAGAAATTTTATTTTCTTCCGTGATGACGGATAAAGAATGAGCGTAAGTTCAAATTCTTTTTATCAGAAGGGAGTAAAGACCGTACTTTGAGATTATCACTATCATTATCAATTGCAACATAGGAATAAGAGTACGGAGAGCCATTGATATATTCCGTTTTAATGGTTTTATCCGTATTTAAAACGTATGTCATGTTTTCGCTATATTCGTTTTCGTAATTTTGTTCCGAATCTTTCTCGTAATATTCCTCCGTATACGAAACCGGGAAATAAGCCGATGCCTTCCCTAGCATACCGACTAACGCAAAAACATCGGCATCCTCCATATCAAGGACCTTTGCCTGTCCCAAAGTATATTGTCCCAGTTCATTCTTCTCTTCCCCATACTCGATTGTACAAGTAGAACCGTATTCATATTTTTCTCCATCTTCTGTACTTTCTTCCTTGGTAACCACCTTGATCAGGTTTCCATCTTTCCAGGTGTAAGTCGCCTTGTAGCTTCCTTGAGAAGAAAAGCTTTCCCCATCCTCCTTCCCACTCTCGCTGGAAGATTCTGTATAAGATACTAACTGACCGTTTCCGTTGTATGAAAATGAAATCTTACCGCTACCTTTATAGCTGTAACCATCCTCATTATAATTCCAGGATGCGCTGATGCCTGTGACGTATCCGTCACTGTTAAACGACACTTTGGCTTCTTCATCATCCATGATCACAACTCCCTTGTCATAATCGATCTCGCCATACACGTAAGAATTATTTTTAACTTGAGTGCAACGATTGTTATCATCGTACACGAAAGTGTAATCCCCGATACGGGAAGGTAACTTTCCGGCGTATGTGATTGCCGGCCCTTGTGGGATTTTGTCATCATCATCATCGTTACAAGCTGAAAATAAGCACACTACCATGAGTGCTGTTCCTCATAATAATTTTTTCATTTGTTTTTCTATTAAAAATTTATAAATAATCGGTTTGCAAAATTAATTAAGCCCATTGAAAAATCCAATTCATAAATTTTTTTATATAAATAGGTTCGGTCAAAAAAATCGGATACACTCTGATTTTCACTTTTTATATCTAACTTTGCAATTTAAATCCATTATAAAAGAAGTTATGCGTATCGATATATTAAGTGTGGTGCCTGAATTACTGGTGAGTCCGTTGAACCATTCGATTATCAAGCGGGCGCAGGATAAGGGAATTGTAGAGATTCATATTCACAATATCCGGGATTGGTCGAAAGATAAGTTCCGGAAGGTAGACGATTACCCTTTCGGGGGAGAAGCGGGGTTGGTGATGATGATTCAACCGGTATTCGATTGTATTAACGAGCTGACTTCACAGAGGCAGTATGATGAGATTATCTATACAGCTCCGGATGCTCCGACCTTTAATCAGAAAATGGCGAACGAATTGTCTTTGAAGGAGAACATCATGATTTTGTGCGGTCACTATAAAGGGATCGACCAGCGTATACGGGATTATCTCGTAACCAGGGAAATATCGGTGGGGGATTATGTCCTGACGGGAGGAGAATTGCCTGCCTGCATTATGACGGATGCGATCGTAAGGCTGATTCCCGGGGCGATGAACGATGAGAGTTCGGCTTTGAGTGATTCTTTTCAGGATGATCTGTTAGCGCCTCCTGTATATACTCGTCCTGCGGAATTCAACGGTTGGCGGGTTCCTGATATCCTGCTGTCCGGTAATCATGCTAAAATACGGGAATGGCAGGAGAAGGTCGCTTATGAACGGACGAAAACATTGCGTCCTGATTTACTCGGGGAGCAAGGAGATTTTTGATCGTTTTTTTATAAAATAATTAATTGTAAAACAGATTATTATTCTTACCTTTGCGGCCGTATTCAAAATAATGTCTAACTCATTAGATAGGAAACAATTAAATTTATGTCAGAAGAACAAAAAGAGATGCAGGTGGAAGCTGCAGAAAAAGCCGCAAAGAAAGTAGCTCCGGTAACAACCGCTGAGCCGGAAGAAAATTTTGATTGGGATGCCTATGAAAACGACGCCGTGGTACCGGCATCCGAAAAAGATGCGTTAACTCAAAAATACGCAGAAACTCTTTCTAAAGTAGGAGAGAAAGAAGTTGTTGAAGGAACCGTAATCTCTATGAACAAAAGAGAGGTTGTGGTGAACATCGGCTACAAATCTGACGGTATCATCTCATTGAACGAATTCCGTTACAATCCGGAACTGAAAGTGGGAGATAAAGTAGAAGTTTATGTAGAAACTCAGGAAGACAAAAAAGGTCAGTTGACCCTTTCACACAAACAGGCTCGTGCTCTGCGCAGCTGGGATCGTGTGAACGAAGCGTTGGAAAAAGACGAAATCATCAAAGGTTTTGTTAAATGTCGTACCAAGGGCGGTATGATCGTTGACGTATTCGGTATCGAAGCCTTCTTACCGGGCTCTCAGATCGACGTTAAACCGATCCGTGATTACGATGTATATGTCGGTAAAACAATGGAATTCAAAGTGGTTAAAATCAACCAGGAATTCAAAAACGTTGTTGTATCACACAAAGCTCTTATCGAAGCTGAACTCGAACAGCAGAAGAAAGACATTATTTCTAAACTGGAAAAAGGACAGGTACTTGAAGGAACTGTTAAAAATATCACTTCTTACGGTGTATTCATCGACCTCGGTGGCGTAGACGGATTGATCCACATCACCGACCTGTCATGGGGCCGTGTAAATCATCCGAACGAAATTGTGACGCTCGATCAGAAACTGAACGTGGTTATTCTGGACTTCGATGATGAGAAGAAACGTATCGCTTTAGGTCTGAAACAATTGACTCCACATCCTTGGGATGCTCTGAGTGCTGACCTGAAAGTAGGGGATACTGTAAAAGGTAAAGTAGTGGTTATGGCTGATTACGGTGCATTTGTCGAAATTGCTCCAGGTGTTGAAGGACTGATCCACGTTTCTGAAATGTCATGGTCTCAGCACCTGCGTTCTGCTCAGGATTTCATGAAAGTGGGAGATGAAGTAGAAGCAGTTGTATTGACCCTGGACCGTGACGAACGGAAAATGTCTTTGGGTATCAAACAGCTGAAGTCTGATCCATGGCAAAATATTGAAGAGAAGTACGGTGTAGGTACCAAACATACCGCTATTGTACGCAACTTCACGAACTTCGGTGTATTTGTAGAAATCGAAGAAGGGGTTGACGGATTGATTCATATCTCCGATCTGTCCTGGACGAAGAAAGTAAAACATCCGGCAGAATTTACTCAGATCGGTGCTCCGATTGAAGTCGTTGTATTGGAAATCGATAAAGAAAACCGTCGCTTGAGCTTAGGTCACAAACAATTGGAAGAAAACCCATGGGATGTATTCGAAACGATCTTCACCGTTGATTCCGTACACGAAGGTACGATTACCGAAATTTTCGATAAGGGTGCTGTAGTCGCATTACCTTATGGTGTTGAAGGATTCGCTACTCCCCGCCACTTAGTGAAAGAAGACGGAAGTCAGGCTAAAGTGGATGAAAAATTGGAATTCAAAGTGATCGAATTCAACAAGGCCGCTAAACGGATCATCGTTTCTCATTCACGTGTATTCGAAGATGCTCAGAAATCAGAAGAGAAAGCAAAGAAGAACGCTGAAGAGAAATCTACTAAAAAAGCGGTTAAACAGGTGAAAGAAAAATTGGAAAAAACCACTTTGGGAGATATCACCGAGTTAGCTGCTTTGAAAGAACAGATGACTGCCGATGCAGCTGCTGCTAAAGAAGAGAACAAAGATTAATCTCAGATTTCAGATTCTGGATTTCAGATGAGATGCATTTGGAAAAGTCTTCGTAACTTGCAAACGAAATCTCAACCTGAAATTGCAGATCGGAAATGAAGTTTGAATTAACGATATTGGGAAGCGGGTCATCCATTCCTACTTCCAATAGAAACTCTGCCGCTCAGGTACTTCATGTACTTGGGCGGTATTTTCTTATCGATTGTGCCGAAGCTACCCAACATCAGCTCAGGCGTTTTCATGTGCCTTATAATAAGATCAATCACATCTTTATTTCTCATCTCCATGGAGATCATTTTTTTGGATTGATCGGTTTTTTATCCACTCTTTCTTTACAAGGCAGACGGGGAGAAATGCACATTTATGCAGAGCCGCGTTTACAGGAACTGTTCGGGTGCCAGATGAAAATCTTGCATAGCCGTTTCACTTTTCCTTTGTTTTTTCATGCCTTATCCCGCCGCGAAGAGGTGATTTATGAAGATAAAGTGGTTACTGTGACGGCTTTCCCGTTGAAACATCATTATGACACACCCGTTAGTGGGTTTCTTTTCCGGGAAAAAGAACGCGAAAGGACTATCCTGAAAGATCGGACTGCGGCCTGGAACGTACCGATAGCGTTTATGCAATACCTGAAACGGGGGGAAGATTTTATAACTCCGGAGGGAGAGATTGTGGCTAACGAACTTTTGACGGTAGCGCCGCCACCGGCCCGTTCCTTCGCTTATATGACAGATACCCTGTTTCGGGAGCGTTTTGCCGATTATGTCAAGGGGGTGGATTTACTTTATCACGAAGCGACCTATATGAATGCTGATGCTGTTTTAGCGAAAGAAAGTTATCACAGCACTACGGGGCAAGCAGCCCGTATTGCTGAGTTAGCCGGAGTCGGAAAATTATTATTGGGTCATTTTTCGGCCCGTTATACAGAATGCTCGGAACTTTTAGCTGAAGCACGGGAAGTCTTTCCCAACACTTTTTTGTGTTCTGACGGAGATCTTTTTGAAGTGCCTGCTGTAAAAAGAAGAAGCTGATGATCGATACCCGGAGAAAGTGTGATATATTTGCGCTGAATTAATAATCTGAAAATATTTTTTGAATAAGAACATGTGTTTTATTCCTGTTAGGGGCATGGATGTGTTGTGTGGCCTGTACCTCTGAACAAAATTCGAAGGTGAATATTAATGTTGTACGTGCCGATTCGTTATTGAATCAGGTGCTGGCTCTTTATGAAGTGAAAGAATATGGGTTATTGCTGGAGAATTATCCTCCGAAAGAAAACGAACGAGCGACCTATCTGGCCGATGAGACACAGCAGAAAACCAATCAAAGAGTCTCTTATCTTTGGCCGTATTCCGGTATGGTATCCGGTTGTGTTTCGCTGTATAAGACTACAGGAGATGAAAAGTATAAACAATTGTTGGAAAATCGTATACTACCTGGGTTGGAGAAATATTGGGACGGTAAACGGGAACCCTATTGTTACCAGTCTTATCCGATGCAATTCGGGTATAGTGACCGTTATTATGATGATAATGACTGGTTGGCTATCGACCTTTGTGATTATTATGCTTTGACGAAAGATCCGGCGGTTTTGGAAAGAGCGAAAGAGCTACACCGGTATATTTACAGCGGCTGGGATGAAGTATTAGGAGGAGGGATTTATTGGTGTGAACAGAAGAAATTGTCTAAGAACACTTGTTCGAATGCACCTGCTACGGTCTTATGTATGAAATTGTATAACCTGACTTCCGATCCTGATTATCTCGATCTGGCCAAGAAGACTTATCGATGGACCAAAGAAAATTTATGTGATCCCTCGGATGGTGTGTATTGGGATAATATTAATCTGGAAGGGAATATAGCTAAGCAGAAATATACCTATAATAGCGGGCAAATGATTCAGGCCGGCGTGTTATTGTTCCAGGCGACCGGTGACAGCACCTATTTGAAAGATGCTCAGGTGACGGCAAAAGGAGCTCACGGATATTTTCGGAAAATGCAGCCTGTTCAGGGGGGAGAAGCGATGTTTTATACCAGTTCGCCTTGGTTCAATGTGATCCTGTTCCGGGGATTAAAAGCTTTGTATGAAGTGGATAAAAATCCGGTATATGTAAAGGCGATGATGGAAAATACAGATTATGCCTGGAAAGAGACCCGGGATGAACATGGACTGTTGAATGGAGATTGGTCGGGTAATCACAAAGACGAACACAAATGGTTGCTGAATAATGCCTGTATGGTAGAAATGTATTCGGAAGCGGCTCAGCTTGACTGGTGATCTGTAAATTTGAATGAATAATAGTGAACCTTCGTTGTCGGTACCGATCCGGACGGAGGTTCATTTTTTTAAGGACTGGGAATACCCGGGCAGGGATATTTTTTACTGTCACCGAAGAGTAAAAACAATTCTTTGCGGGCTTTTTCCAGATTCTGACGATAGTTTTTTTGTCCGAGTTTGTCGATTTTATTTGTAAGTATATAATTATCCGGATAATAGGTTTTCCCATCGTTCATCCTGAATTGCGTTTCCAGCTGCATATAGTGATTCAGGTCACCGACTGCTTTCCGGGAATCCAGAAGGGGAGGCAGGCGGTGAAAAAAGGCGGAATCATATTTTCCGGTCGGATAGCGTTGAGCTAAATGAATTTTGACCAGGACAGGGTCTGTCTGATAGGCTGTTTTTATCTTATTCTGGCCGAACAGGTGGAAAGCTTCCTTTTCGATCAGGCGATTGATACCGGGTTGGTGCCGGGAAGGTTGTTCGATCAGGATAAAATCTTTTCCCAGGTTGTATTTCCAGGTGGTTTGTTGATGGCAGGAAGAGATATAGTTTTGTCCGCAACTATCATAAACGAAGGTGAGTTGGGCATGGGTCGAAAAAGGTGAACTGGTTTTTCTCCGGTTGGTTAATAAAGTTTGTCTTAATAGTTGATAATCGATATAATCGAAGGTCATGTTTTTTACATAATAGTTTTCTCTGTCGATAATCAGCGTACCTTTACATGAAATCCGGGTACGTTCGGGATAGGCCGAACGGCGGGTCTGGAAGGTAAAGGTATAATCCGGATCTTCGGTGTCTATGGCCCGGATATCGTAAGAGTCGATTCCGTCGAAAAGGGGACCGAAGAGTTGGATCGCCCGGAGAAGGGTGAAAATTTTCCGGGTACCTACATCGAACCGGATATCTTCGTAAGTCAGAAACATCGGTGACAGGGTATCGCTTCCGTTATTGGTCAGATTAAGACTACGGGCGATATACTGGGGTACCAGATAAGAACGGTAAGTTTCATCCCAGGTATTTTTAGCTTTTATGTTGCCTGAAGTGAAGTAAAAACCGAATTCTCTCCGGTATTCGACTGTCGTATCCCGGCAGACGGTGATCTTTTCATATTGTGCCGGTCCGTAATAACGGCAAACGGGTAAACGTCCTGCTTTTATTTTTTGTAATTTTTCGATGGCTTTCTTTAAGATTTCTTTCGGAGATATGCCCGTGGCTGTCGCCTCCTGTAGGTTGTATTGCAGCTCCTGCATAGTGAAGGCCGGATGCCTTTTCAGTTCCTGTAAACTGTATTGGACCGTTGCATATCCTATGCCTTGGAATACAATGGTATCGGAAGGTTGTAAAGAATTGACCGGGAAAGTTCCTTCCCCTTCCATATCGGAAGTAGCTAAAAGTGTAAATTGTTTTTTTAAAATAAAGTATACTCCAAAAATGGGTTTTTGGTTCTCGTCTGTGATCCTGATTTTTATTTCTTCGTTGGCAGGATTGGCATAAATATTTGCTGAGACAGACAGGAGTAATAGAAAACCCAGATACCATTTTCGCATATTCAGATGTATTTTTAAGTTGAGCGAAGTTTTTCTGCTGCAATCGGTTTGGTTGGAAAATCATTATATCCTGTATTTAAAATACGTCTTGTAAAAATAGGATTTTTTTTTCAACCTGCCAAATATGAAAAGCGGTTGCTGTCTTCATCCAGGCTATTCTCTCCGATTAGGTTCACATCAGCTTCCGGTTTTCCGTCAAAGGTCGGTCTCACGTTTTCCGGGATGAAGTTGTTCCCATTTTTGTATTCACCGTTTTTCTGAACGTAGAACTTGTTCTGGCGACGCCCGTTGCTTCCGTAAAGTGTGGAGATTCCCCCTTGAAAGGAGCGTTTTCTGAAAGGAAGCGGAGACTGCTATGATAGCCCGCTGTTTCTGCTTTTTTTGTACGATCCATTAATTTGCAAAACTAACGGTTTTAATCATCACTCGCAATACCTACGAATAATGATTTGCAAGTATAAACACCATGTATATTTGTTACGGATACCAGGACAGACCGTCTTATTCCTCCAACCACTCGTCTGAGAGCCCGAAACTCCTGTCGCGAAACAATTCAGCCAGACCTGAGATTTGCTTGAAACGGAGTAACTCGTTCTTGTCCATGCCTGTGTTGCGCATGATCCAGCTGTCGGACATACTACTGTCACAACAATCAAAGGCAAAAATGCATTTTTTTTTACTACTTTTAAAGCGCTATTAAAACGTTTGATTCATGGAACTATTTGAATTAGATATTAACGCTTTATCCAAAGGTAAAAAAGAAGCTTTTTTCATATTGTACAAAAAATTCTTCGTTGCTTTGTGCCTCTTCGCTCAGAAATTTTCCATTGAGAAGGAGGCAGCAGAAGATATTGTACAAGAAATATTCTATAAGCTGTACGAAGAACGCCAGATATTCCATAATATTCTTACACTACAATCATACTTATATTCTTCTGTTAAAAATAGTTGTCTGAATTACATTCGTGATGAAAAAAGACGAAAACTCCGTGAAAGTTATTACTGTGACGAAATTTATAATAATGACACTACATTTATTAACGACGTTATCGAAAACGAAGTGTACCGAGAATTATATCAACTTCTAGATGAACTACCACCACAATGCAGAGTAATCTTTGAGAGAGTCCTGCAAGGAGAAACTTCAGAAACAATAGCCAAATCCATGCACCTGTCCATTGAGACTGTTAAGACTCAACGGAAAAAAGCCAAACATATACTAAGAGAACGTTACAAATTATTATTCAATATTATCGGAATCTTTCTATAATTTTTTTTCATATATAGGATACCCACTTTTTTGTTTGGCAGTGTCTTTATAAAAAAATAAGAAAGTGGAAATATACCTAAAAATCTCAAAATTGCTTCTTGCACACAAAACTCAAAACATCAGTGCGCAAGAAACAGAGGAACTTTTAGCTTGGCGACAAGAGAAAACTGAAAACGAAGAACTTTTTCAAAAAATCAGCCAGGCAGATGGCTTTGAACAATTCCGCCAGCAATACGAAGAGTACGATTTTACTCCAAAATTCCTTTTGTTAGAGCAAAAAATCAAACAAGAAAAACGTAAAAGAATTATCAAACGTTTATCCTATGCTGCTATCCTGCTTCCCTTCATATTTGCAATATGGGAAATTATCCAATTTCAGAATCAAGGAACTACCCCAACAGAATACTCATCGATTGCTCCAGGTAGTTCCAGAGCTATTTTAACCATTGGTAAAGACAAAACCATTTACATTGAAAGAGATTCCAATATAAATATACATAAAATTGACTCTAACGTTTTTATTCAACACAACACATTACAATATAAAAAAACAGCACAAGCAACCGACAACGAGATACATAAATTAAACATTCCCAGAGGAGGAGAATTCTTTGTCTGCCTATCAGATGGAACAAAAGTATGGCTAAATTCCGAGAGTGAATTAAAATATGCCTCCGAATTTGTAGGGGAAGAACGGCGCGTATATTTAACCGGAGAAGCCTATTTTGAAGTTGCTCATAATCCTAACAAACCTTTTTTTGTAGAGGCAAAAAATTTACAGATTCAAGTATTAGGAACCTCTTTTGGAGTCAGAGTATACAAAGACGAGGATTATGCCCTCACAACTCTGGAAGAAGGGCAGGTCAATATCCATACAGCAACTTCATCTGTAACCTTAAAGCCTGGAGAACAGGCAAAACTTCATGATAATGAAATTACGGTCAATAAAGTTAATACCTGTCAACGGTGTACATTCACCATTATTCATGCGTTTGATGTGATTCTTACGAATACGACGTTCCAAATGCACAATATCTTTATGATGTTCC
>ENA-UEQW01000012-UEQW01000012.1-human-gut-metagenome-genome-assembly--contig:-NODE-12-length-159838-cov-10.014634_pt1 | contig 159838 bp, 119 predicted proteins | sample MGYA00242947_ERZ507947 | MGnify/ENA primary metagenome ERZ507947 (study PRJEB26167, sample SAMN06115421) | human gut metagenome | host: Homo sapiens | place: China:Guizhou | collected 2015-03-17... | reverse complement strand
AGTTATCGTTCTTAAAGTGTTGATTATCGGTTTTGCTTTGTTGGGTGCGGTTGGAATAATTATAGGATTAACACGCGGTGATTTTACGTTGTGTAACTTTTTTTGGTTATCTGTTTTATTTGCCGTTTGTTGGGGTTTGCGTTTTTTCGGATTAAAAGATTCTAAATTTAATGTTACCAACAAGACGATTAACGGAGTAAATTCGCTATTGCTTTTCAAAAAAACTTATCGTTATCGTTTGGATGAAATCGATAATATTGAAATGGAAGCATCTTTTTTGGGAATACATACGTTGGTATTGCATTTTTCTCAGGGCAAACTTAGCTCTCAGCGCAATGTTAACTATGGAATCGGGGTGTTAAGTATTCGAGGTGCGAATGTATTTCGGATTTCACATATTGAAAATTACGAAGAAGTCTATGATAAACTTTCTGATTTGCTTGCAAGCGTGAAAAACGATAAAGACGTGGCGATTGATATAGAAATGCGTAAAGCGGAAGCAGAGGATAGAAAAGCAGCGGCGTTTGAAATGGTTGCTTCAAAGCTCGGCAGTACAGAAGTGCAACAAGATGACAGTCTGACGAAGCTGGAAAGGCTGCTGAAACTGAAAGAAAACGGGGCGATTACCGAAGAGGAATACAACGAAAAGAAAGAAGAAATTCTTAAATATATTTAATTGCAGACATACAAAAAAATCGGCGTTGACTTTGATAAGTCAACGCCGAAATTCTTTTACTTTGCGAATCGCAAATTATTCTTTTGCGGCAAGCTTCTTGTAGCCTTCGAGACGCTCTTTCGAAGCCTGTTCTTCCTGCTTGTAGAGTTTTTCCGCAAGTTCCGGTTCCGTCTTTTTAAGCGACGCGAAACGTACTTCGCCCTGCAGGAACGCCTGATAATCGCCCGTGGGATCTTTCGAATCCAGCGTGAACGGATTCTTGCCTTCCGCTTCCAGCGTAGGATTGTAGCGATACAACTGCCAGTAGCCGCAATCCACGGCGTTCTTTTCTTCGCTCTGCGATTTCGTCATGTTGATGCCATGGTTGATGCAAGGCGCATAGCAGATGATGAGGGAAGGTCCGTGGTAAGCTTCGGCTTCTTTCAAAGCTTTTACAAACTGCGCTTTATCCGAGCCCATCGCGCACTGCGCCACGTATACGTAGCCGTACGTGCTGGCAATCATGCCGAGGTCCTTCTTCTTCACTCTCTTGCCGCCGGCAGCGAATTTCGCAACCGCCGCGATAGGAGTGGACTTCGAAGCCTGTCCGCCGGTGTTGGAATAAACTTCGGTATCCAGCACAAGCACGTTTACGTCCTCGCCAGAAGCAAGCACGTGATCGAGTCCGCCGTAGCCGATGTCGTACGCCCAGCCGTCGCCGCCGATAATCCAGAACGACTTCTTCACAAGGCAATCTTTCGCCTTTAAGATTTCGTTTACAAGTTCAAGCTCTTCGCCCTCGCAATCGTCCTTGCACTTTTCGAGGTCGGCCACAAGCGCCGCGGCGGTTTTCTTGCTGCCTTCCGCATCGTCCATGTTTTCCGTCCAGTCGGTAAGAATCTTCTTGCATTCGGGGTACTCGTTCCAAAGTTCCGCAAGCGCGGCAACCTTATCTTTCAAAGCTTCTCTTCTCGCCTTGTACGCAAGGTTCATGCCGAAGCCGAATTCCGCGTTGTCTTCGAAGAGGGAGTTCGCCCATGCGGGACCGTGTCCCTGTTTGTTGGTGGTGTAAGGGCAGGTAGGGGAGGAACCGCCGTAAATCGAAGAGCAGCCCGTAGCGTTGGCAACGATCATTCTGTCGCCGAACAGCTGCGTAAGCACCTTCACGTAAGGCGTTTCGCCGCAACCCGCGCATGCGCCGGAGAATTCGAACAGAGGCTGCGAGAACTGCGATTTCTTCACGTCCGCCATCTTTTCGATAACGGCGGGATCAACGTCGGGCAGAGTCTGCGCATAGTTCCAGTTTGCCGCCTGTTTTTCGGCAACCGTTTCAAGCGCAACCATATTGATGGCGTTGTTTTCCGCTTTCGCCGCTTTTTCGCCGTTCTTCACCGCGTCGGCAAGAGCTTTCTGGTTTACGGGGCAGATATCCGCGCACACGCCGCAGCCCATGCAATCCAGCGGGGAAACCTGCATACGGAATCCGTAGCCTTTCGCCTGCATCGCGGGCTTCGTAACGAAGTTTTCGGGTTTGTTCGCGCCGTCCGCCACAAGGTAGGGGCGAAGGGTTGCGTGAGGGCACACGAACGCGCACTGGTTACACTGAATGCACTTATCCACGTTCCATTCGGGCACTTTTACGGCAACGCCGCGTTTTTCGAATTTCGTGGTTCCCGTAGGCACCGAGCCGTCCGCATTGAACGCCGAAGAAGGAAGTTTGTCGCCTTCGAGCGCGAGGATGGGTGCAACCACGTTGCGGAAATATTCGTTATCCGCAAGTTTCACCATTTCCGCGCCTTCTGTTGTGGTAGCCCACGAAGCGGGGATTTCGATTTTCACAAGGTTGGCTTTCGCGGAATCGATGGCGTTGTAGTTCATCTGAACGATCGCGTCGCCCTTGCGGGAGAACGACTTGTACGCCATGTACTTCATCAGCGCAACGGCGGTGTTCTTGTCGTCGGGGTTCTCGCTTTCGTAAGGCATGATCTGCTTGTTGATGCAGAAGAACGCGGACTGCAGAATCGTGGACGTTTTGCCGCGGAGACCGAGCTGACCGGCGATTTTGATGGCGTCGATCACATACAGATTCGCGTGCTTTTTCGCCAGCGCGTTTTTCATCTTGGCGGGCAGTTCTTTTTCAAGCAGTTCGAGGGTTGTCCACTCGCTGTTCAGAAGGAAAGAGCCGCCGTCTTTCAGGTCGCTTACCATATCGTAACGGGTAACGTACGAAGGGTTGTGGCACGCGATGAAGTCCGCCGCGTCGATTAAGTATTCGGACTGAATGGGTTTATCGCCGAAACGCAGGTGCGATACGGTGATGCCGCCCGACTTCTTCGAATCGTAGAAGAAGTACGCCTGCACGTATTTATCGGTGTGGTCGCCGATGATTTTAACGGTGTTCTTGTTGGAACCCACGGTACCGTCGGAACCGAGCCCGTAGAATTTGCAGGAAGTGGAGCCGGCGGGAGCCGCGTCGAACTTCTCGGAGAAATCCAGCGAGGAGTTGGTAACGTCCTCGTAAATACCTACGGTGAAGTGGTTTTTCGGTTCTTTCCGTTCAAGGTTCTTATATACGGAAAGCACCATGGTGGGCGTGAATTCTTTGGAACCCAAGCCGTATCTGCCGCCGTATACCTTTACGCCGCCTCTGCCTTTTTCGGCAAGCGCCGCGCATACGTCGAGATACAGAGGTTCGCCGAGGGAGCCGGGTTCTTTGGTTCTGTCAAGCACGGCGAGTTTTTTGCAGGAAGCGGGAATCGCGTCTACGAACGCCGTGGCGTCGAACGGGCGGTACAGGCGGACTTTCAAAAGACCGTACTTCTTGCCCTTGGCGTTGAGCGCGTTGATCGATTCTTCGATGGTTTCGGCGCCGCTGCCCATAACTACGATAACTTCTTCCGCGTCTTTCGCGCCCACGTAATCGAAGAGGTGATACTCTCTGCCCGTGTACTCGGAAACGACTTTCATCATTTCGGCTACGATTCCGGGAACGGCCGCGTAATGCGCGTTTGCGGTTTCTCTGTTCTGGAAGTAGGTATCGGAGTTCTGCGCCGTACCTTTCTGGATGGGATGTTCGGGGTTCAGGGCGCGGGCTTTGAAGTCGTCCACGTATTTCTGCATGCCCAGCTTATCGAAAATCGCTTTGATTTCGGCGTAGTTGTTCGTTTCGTCGAATCCTTCGATTTTGGAATATTCGTGCGAAGTACGGAAGCCGTCGAAGAAGTGCAGGAAAGGCACGGAGGACTTCAGCGTGGAAAGGTGCGCCACAAGCGCAAGATCCATAACTTCCTGTACGGAAGAAGAAGCCAGCATCGCAAAGCCCGTCTGGCGGCAAGCCATTACGTCGGAATGGTCGCCGAAGATGTTCAGCGAGTGCGCCGCAAGCGCACGGGCGGATACGTGCATTACCATGGGCAGAAGTTCGCCGGAAATCTTGTACATGTTGGGAATCATTAAAAGCAAGCCCTGCGAAGCCGTGTACGTGGTGGTAAGAGCGCCGGCGGAAAGGGATCCGTGAACCGCGCCCGCAGCGCCGCCCTCCGATTCCATTTCGGCGATTTTAAGCTTCTGTCCCCACATATTCGTGCGTTTTGCCGTAGCCCATTCGTCGGCGGATTCAGCCATAGGCGAAGAGGGCGTAATCGGGTAGATGGCGGCAACTTCGGAGAACGCGTACGCAACGTGCGACGCGGCGGTATTGCCGTCGATGGTCATTTTTTTCATCGAAAAAAGCCTCCGTTAATATATTTTTTGTCTTGTTGTGCGTCGGGCGCGGCAACCGCGCGTTTTCGCCGCAAAATTTTTTGCAGACAAAGAAAAACGGGCAGCCGCAGCCACGCGTATATATTATAACTTTTATTTTATTTTAAGTCAATAGCAAAACGCGGAAAAACGCAAAAATTTTTTGTGCAATTTTAATGTTTTTGAGAAAAATCGAAAATTTCACTGGTTTTTCATAGACTTTTTATTGTGTTTTTTATGAAAATCATTGTATTTTTCGTAATTATTTGTTATAATATTCCGTAATTGATACGAGAATTGATACGAGCGGCGGAACATCGGCGGTATAAGCGTTCCGGCTTTTCGCGCCGCGGATAAAGGAAAGGACGTAAAAAATTGAGCGGAAGAAATGGCACAACCGAATACGTCGGCGCGGCGGAAAACGGCGCGGCGGAAAACGGCGCGGGCGAAGCGCTTTTCGCGAAAGAGAATCGCAGAACGCCCGCGGTAAAACTGCAAAACGTTTCTTTCGCGTACGGCGACGGCGAAATAAACGCGCTGGAAAACGTATCGCTGGAAATCGGACAGGGCGAGTTCGTGGCGATTCTGGGGCATAACGGCAGCGGAAAATCTACGCTGGCGCGCTTGATCAACGGTTTGCTGACGCCGTCCGCGGGGAAAATTTTCGTGCTCGGCATGGATTCCGCCGACAGGAAAAATCTGTTCGAAATCAGAAAAAACGCGGGCGTGGTGTTTCAGAACCCCGATAACCAGACGGTGGCGAGCGTGGTTGAGGACGACGTTGCGTTCGGCCCCGAAAACACGGGCGTGCCGCGGGAAGAAATCGGGCGGCGAATCGATTTCGCGCTGCGCGCGGTGGGAATGGAAGAATTCCGCCATGCGGAAGCAACGAAGCTTTCGGGGGGGCAGAAACAGCGCGTAGCCATAGCCGGAGTTCTTGCGTTGCAGCCGCGGATTATTATTCTGGACGAATCCACGGCGATGCTCGATCCTCGCGGGCGGCGCGAGATAACGTCGGTGGTGCAGAAACTCAATAAAGAAAATAAAATCACGGTGATTGACATAACGCACTTTCCGGAAGAAGCCATGCTTGCCGACCGCGCGATTGTGCTGCATCGCGGAAGAGTGGTGTTGCAGGGCAAGCCCGAAGAAGTGCTGAAAAGCGAAGAAGAATTGCTTTCTTACAATCTCGCGCTGCCGAAAAGCGTTAAAATATGCAGAGACCTGCGCGCGCGGGGGCTGGACGTGTCCGATTCGCTTTCGCCCGAAGAAATCGCGAAGGAAATCGCTTCGCATATTACAAAAAACGGCGGAACAGCGTACGGCGGCGCGGAACATGCGGCGAACGAAACGGAAAGCAAAGCGGCGGACGGCGCGGAAAAAAACGCGGATGCGGAAAGCGGAAACATCGTCGATTGCAGAAATTTGTATTTTTCGTACGACGGCGCGGAAGAACACGCGCTGAACGGCGTTTCGTTACAGATCCGCGAGAGAGAATTTTTCGGGATCATCGGGCATACGGGCAGCGGAAAATCCACGTTCGTACGGCATCTGAACGCGCTGGAAAAACTGCCCACGGCGCAGAAAAAGTACAAACCGAAGAAGAAAAAGAAAAACGCCGCGGAGATTTCCGAAGAAAAGCGCACCGTTTTAACGGTGGACGGATTTGACCTGACGGATAAAACAACCGACTTTTTTGCACTGCGTTCCAAAGTGGGTATGGTGTTTCAGTACCCGGAATACCAGCTGTTTGCGGAAACGGTGGCTGCAGACGTGGCGTTCGGGCTGAAAAATTTTTCGAAAACGCCGCTGAGCGCCGAAGAAACCGGACGCGCCGTAAAAGAGGCGCTGGAAACGGTGGGGCTGAAGTACGAAGAAGTGAAAGATAAATCGCCGTTCGAACTTTCGGGCGGGCAGAAGCGCCGCGTAGCGATTGCGGGCGTCATCGTAACGAAGCCGGAAATCCTCGTGCTGGACGAGCCGGCGGCGGGGCTGGATCCGCTGGGCAAGGAAGAAATCGCCGCGCTTTTGAAAAAAGTGCATTCCGACTGGTGCAAAACCGTGATCGTGGTATCGCACGATATGGATGAAATCGCGGAATCCTGCGATCGCGCCGCCGTGTTTTCGGATGGAAAAATCGCGTTTTGCGATACGCCGGAAAAATTGTTTACGCAGGACGCGGAAGCGTTGTTTTCGCTGGGACTCGATATTCCCGTAACGGCGAAAATTTCCCGCGCGCTGGCGGCGGAAGGCATTGTCGCCCCGTCCGATCTGACGGAAAAGGGGTTCGTGAACGCCGTGGCGGAACAATTTGCCGCGGGAAGAACGGCAAGCGGCAATACGGAGCGTACGGAAACGGAAATCGGCGCGGCGGAAGAATACGGCAATGCCGCTTCGGGCGGGAGAACTGCGGGAGGCGATAAACATGAGTAAGATCACCTTCGGCAGATACGTTCCTTCCGATTCGTTTGCGGATAAGTGCGATCCGCGCGGCAAACTGCTGCTGCTTATCGCATACATCACGGCGGTGTTTCTCGCGAAGAATTTTTACGGGCTGGCAGTCGTGGCGGCGATGTTGATTGTGTTTATGGCGGCGGCGAAAGCCTCTCCGCTGAAAGTGCTTGCGTCGGTGAAAGGCGTGCTGTTTTTACTGCTGTTTACCGTAATCATCAACTTGTTTTTCTATAAGGGCGGCGAGCCGATTTTCAGCTGGGGGATTATCAGAATCTCGAAAGAGGGGCTGTACGCCACGTTGTTTCTGGCGGCGCGGCTGGTGCTTCTCGTCTGCGGATCTACGCTGCTTACCGTAACCACTTCGCCCGTCGCGCTTACGGACGGGCTGGAAAGTCTGCTTACGCCGCTGAAATGGATTCGTTTCCCCGTACACGAACTGGCGCTCATCATGTCCATCGCGCTTCGGTTTATTCCCATTCTTTCGGACGAAACCGCGCGGATTATGTCTGCGCAGCAGGCGCGCGGCGCCGATTTCGAAACTGGCGGGCTTGTGAAACGCGTGAAAGCGCTGATCCCCGTGCTGATACCGCTTTTAATCAGCGCGTTCCGGCGGGCGGACGAACTGGGCGACGCAATGGATGCGCGCTGCTATTCGGGCAGCAAAGTACGCACGAAGTATAAAAAACTGCGGTTTACGGCGCGCGATATCGCCGTATTCGTCGCGGGGGCGGCAATGGTTGCGGGCGTTGTTCTGTTGCGCGTTTATTTTCCCTGGAACGTTTAGACGAGCGGGAAAGGCGCGGAAAAATTTTTAAAGGAGAAAAACGGATGCGGTACGTGGCGGAAATTGCTTACGACGGCACGAATTACGCGGGTTGGCAGCGGCAGAAAAACGCCGTAAGCGTGCAGGAATTGCTTGAAAACGCGTTTTTTGCGGCGTTTAAAACGCGCGTTGCCGTAACGGCGAGCGGAAGAACGGACGCGGGCGTGCACGCGCTTTCGCAGATCGTGCATTTCGACGCGGCGCTTACGATTCCGCCCGAAAAATTTCCGGAAGCGCTCAACAAATATCTGCCCGACGATATATCGGTGCTGAGAAGCGGCGTCGCGCGCGAGGGGTTCGATTCCAACCGCACGGCGAAGAAAAAAACGTACCGTTATTCGCTGTACGTTTTTCCGCAGCGGCTGCCCGTAAAAGAACGGTACGCCGTTTATCTGCAAAGCGCGCCTTCCGCGGAACAGCTGAAAGAGGCGGCGAAGCTGTGCGAGGGCGAACACGATTTCAAGGCGTTCTGCGCGGCGAATTCTTCCGTAAAAACCACGGTGCGCACGGTATATCGCGTAGCCGTAGAAGAAAAAATTTCAATCGTCGGCGCCGCGGGGGATACGCTTCGGGAGATAGATATTTACGTAACGGGCAACGGTTTTTTGTATAACATGGTGCGTACGATGACGGGCGAGATTTTAGCGCTTGCGGAAGGGAAACGCACGGCGGAAAGCCTGCGGGAAGCGTTTGCGTCGGGCAAGCGCGAACTTCTCGGAAAAACGATGCCCGCCAAGGGACTGTCGCTGTTCAATGTGGATTACGGCTACGATTTATTCGCGAAAGAGAAAGCGGATAAACCGACGGAATAAGAGGCAAAATACAGGGAAAGGAAAGCTATGACTATTTATCGCATATTTGATTCGTTTATTACAATGTACACCTACACGAAAGGGTGTTACAACACGGGAAATTTCGAAGTTCTGCATAACAACGCGAAGTTATACGCCGCCGCGGTGTTGTCAGGCGTCGGCGTATGGGCGATACTGGAACTTCTGCTCGGGTTCGGTTTGTACGCCATGGCGAAAAAGCGTAATTTCGAAAAACGTTACATGGCGTTTATTCCGTTTGTGAATATGCTGTACGCCGGGCGGCTTGCGGGCGAAACGCGCCTGTTCGGGCAAAGAATGAAGCATGCGGGCGTGTTTGTGATGGCGGCGCAAATCATCGCGGTGCTTGTGGGCGGGTTTACGATATTTGCCGAAGTGACGCTCAATGCGAATTATCTTCTCAAGGCGGTTTCTTCCGCCGACGGCAGAACCGTTTCGCTGGTGTACGTAACCGAAAGCGGCGGAGCGCCTTCCAGCCGCTTTGCTATGTTTTTAATCGGTTACGTCAACGTGGCTTCCTACGTGCTTTCCATTGTGGAACTGGTGTATTCCGTCTTTCTGTTTATCACCGCTTCGGCTCTGTTCAGAAAATACGCGCCCGCTTCGTATACGGGGCTTGCGTTCCTTTCGCTTTTTATTCCCGCGGCGTTTCCGATTATCGTGTTCGTACTGAGAAACAAACAGCCTGTGGATTACGCGGAATATATCAGAAAAAAACGGGAGGCGTACTATCGCCGTTACGGCGCGCCGGGCGGCTACGGCGGCTATAACAATTCTCCCTACGGCGGCGGGTACGGCGGCGGAACGTACGGTTCTGCGGGCGGCGCCGATCCCTATCGGGGCAACGGAGAAGGCAACCGTTCGGGCGGCTCTGCGGACGACGAGCCTTTTTCGGAATTCGGCGGATCCGGGAATTCATCGGGAAACCGTGCGGACGGAGGCGCCGGCGGCAACGGCGATTCGCCTTTTTCGGATATAGACGGCTGAAACAATCTTATTTATGCCATCGTTTGCGGGGTACGGCGTTTTACGCGGTTCCCCGCAAAAATTTTTTTATCGGAAAAGGCGTAAAACGCTTTACTTGCCGCCGCTCGCCGTGTTATAATAGATATAATTACAGGTTATACTTATATTTTTTGTCCGCGCGCGGGCGTTCTGCTTGTCGCATGCGGAAAAAACAAAGAGGCAGACAATGTTTTCGGATAACGTTTCGGCAATCGCCACGCCGCACGGAAAAGGCGGCATCGCGATTATTCGTATCAGCGGAAAAAATCCGCTGGAAATCGCGGAAAAAATGTTCCGTCCGCGCGGAAAGGTAGCGGTGAAAGATTTCCTGCCGTACAGAATGTACCCCGGCGATATACTTTGCGACGGCTTTTCCGATTACGGGCTGTGCGTGTATTTCAAAGCTCCGTATTCCTACACGGGCGAGGACGTGGTGGAATTTCAGTGCCACGGCGGCGAGGGCGTTGCCGCGGGAATTTTAAAGCGTACGTTTGCGCTGGGCGCGGCGCCCGCGGGGCGGGGCGAATTTACGAAACGCGCGTTTTTAAACGGCAAGCTCTCCTTATCTTCCGCCGAGGGCGTGGCGGATCTTATCAACGGCGAATCGGAAGCGGAAATCCGCGCGGGGTATCTTTTATATAACGAAAAACTTACGGGGCGCGTGCGCGAAGTGCAGAACGTTCTGAAAAACACGCTCGCCGCCATCGGCGCCGGCGTGGATTATCCCGAAGAGGACGTGGAAGAAGAAAGCCGCGAAGAAGTGCGCGCCGCGTTGCAGAAAGCGAAGAACGGCATCGGCGTGCTGCTTGCGGGCTACGGTACGGGCAGACGCGCGAAAACGGGCGTTACGGTGGCGATCTGCGGAAAGCCCAACACGGGCAAAAGCTCGATACTCAATCGTTTGCTCGGCTACGATAAAGCCATCGTTTCCGCCACGGCGGGCACCACGCGCGACGCGGTGGAGGGCGAAATCGAACTGGAAGGCGTCCGCTTCAGATTTTACGATACCGCGGGCGTGCGCGAAAGCGGCGACGAGATAGAAAACGCGGGTATCGCGCTGGCGGAAAAGCTGATAAAAAGCGCGGATCTGCGCGTGTTCGTATCGGCAAAGGGCGCGCCGTTCACGCAGGAGGACGCGCAGGCGCTGGAACTGGCAAAGTGCGGCGCGTATATCAAAGTGCTGAACAAAGCGGATCTGAAAGGCGACGAAACGGAAACGGACGCGGACGTTACCGTTTCCGCCGCGACGGGCGAAGGCTTTGCCGAACTGAAACGGCTGCTGGTATCGCGCGGGGTTGGCGAGCGCACGGAAGAAAGCGCGTTTCTGGTGGAGGAACGGCATTATCAGGCGCTGTCGCGGGCGAAAGAGGCGTTAAAATCCGCGTTGGCGGATATCGACTCCGCGCCGCTGGATCTGCTTTCCGTTACCGTACAGGAAGCATGGGAAACGCTCGGCGAAATTACGGGCGAAACCGCTTCGGAAGAGATTATATCCGAAATATTTTCCAAGTTCTGCGTCGGCAAATAATAAACGTGTGCGAAAAACGGCGCATACCTTTGTCGCGCTCCGTGCGGTTTTGGTCGCGTACTGTTTGTACGCTCTCTGCGCCCGTACTCGCGCTTCGCGGTCTGCTCGTTTTTGCCGTGCGTTTGCGCGGCTGATAAGCTGCGCAATACAGTGTTGTCTTTGCGTTTTTGCTCGGTCATTTACTGTTTGTAAATTCCCGTCGCAAAATCCGCAGACGCCTTGTCTTGCTTGCTTCTGAGCCGTGTATATCGCGTTTTAAGGGGTGTTTGGCGCAGAATCAGGCAATAATAAAAAACACAAAAGGATAAATTATGGTTAATCTGGATTTATACCGCGTGTTCTATACGGTGGCGAAAAACGGTTCGCTTACAAAAGCCGCCGAAGAACTCTATATTTCGCAGCCCGCCGTGTCGCAATCGGTGAAGCAGCTGGAAAATCAGCTGGGCGTTACGCTTTTTAACCGCACGCACCGCGGCATGGAGCTTTCGGAAGAGGGCGGAAAACGCATCATCGGCAAGGTGGAACGCGCGCTGCGCCTTCTTGAAGAAGCGGAAAACGAAGTGGGCGGCGCCGTGGCGCGCCGCGGCGCAGAACTCTGTTTAAGCGCTTCCGACGAGGTGTTCCGCTACATTCTGGCGGATAAAATCGCGGCGTTTACCAAAAAATTCCCCGCCGTGCGATTGAAATTTCTGCGACTGAAAGACGAAAAAGCAAGGGAAATGCTGCGCGGCGGCAAGGTGGACGCGGTGTTCGGCGAACAGTCGTACGTCTGCGAGGAACACATCGCTTCGTTCCCTTCGGGCGTATCGCTTTCCAAAGTATATCTGGGCGATAAAAAGCAGGCGGAACGGCTGGAAGGCGCTTTGCAATGTATGAAAAGCTCGCGGGGCAAAAAGGCGTGCGACGCGCACGTCTGTGCGGCAAAATTGCCGCTCATCGCGCTGGAAGGCGACGACGACGGCGCGGCGATCGCGGGGGTAACGGCGGAAACGGCGAAAGAACTTGCGGCGGCGGGTGCCGGCGTGGTGCTTTTGCCGCAGATTTATGCGGAAAAAGAACTTTCGGAAGGAAAGTTATTCGTGCTTCCCGTCGCTCCGCCCGAAAATCCGGCGAAAACGCTGTACGTTTCAATCAATCCGAAATCCGAAAAAGAAAAGCTTGTTTCGGCATTTTTATCGATTGCGGGCATGAACCGTTCCTGCGGGGAATAACCGTGCCTTGTTACCGCCGCGCGGGTGCGGCGGAAAAAATTTTCAACGACTATAAGGAAAATATATGGCAAAACCAAATCAAAGACTTCGTAATTTTTGTATCATAGCGCACATCGATCACGGCAAAAGCACGCTTGCCGACAGACTGATGGAGCGCACCGGGCAGGTAAGCAAGCGCGACATGGAAGATCAGCTGCTCGATTCGATGGATATCGAACGCGAACGCGGCATCACCATCAAACTTACGCCTGTGAGAATGTTTTATCAGGCGAAGGACGGCGAGGAGTACGAATTTAATTTAATCGATACGCCGGGGCATGTGGACTTCACTTACGAGGTAAGCCGTTCGCTTGCTGCGTGCGAAGGCGCGATTCTGGTTGTGGACGCCACGCAGGGCGTGGAAGCGCAGACGCTTGCCAACGTGTATCTCGCGCTGGAAAACAATCTGGAAATTCTGCCCGTCATCAACAAAATCGATTTGCCGAGCGCCCGCGTGGACGAGGTGAAAAAAGAAATAGAGGACGTCATCGGGCTGGACGCTTCCTATGCGCCGTGCGTTTCGGCGAAAGAGGGCATCAACATCGACGAACTTCTGGAAGCGATTCCTAAATATTTTCCCGCGCCGCAGGGCGATACGGACGCGCCGCTGAAAGCGCTGATTTTCGATAGTTACTACGATAATTATAAAGGCGTTATTCTGTTTGTACGCATTTTCGACGGCGGCGTGCAGCCGGGCGATAAAATCAGAACGTTTTTATCGCCCAACGTGTACGACGTAACCGAAGTGGGCGCGTTCGCGCCGAACCTTCTGCCGCAAAGCAAACTTTCGGCGGGCGAAGTAGGGTATATCGCCGCCTCTATCAAATCCATTCAGGACGTAGAAGTGGGCGACACGGTTACGAACGCCGAACGCCCCGCGAAAGCGGCGCTGCCGGGCTATAAAAAAAGTCAGCCCGTGGTGTTTTGCGGCATTTACCCTCTGGACGGCAGCAAATTCGGAGATCTGAAAGACGCCATCATGAAGTTGCAGCTGAACGACGCTTCGCTTATTTTCGAACCGGATACGTCGGTGGCGCTCGGCTTCGGCTTCCGTTGCGGCTTTCTGGGACTGCTGCATATGGAAATTATTCAGGAGCGCATCGAACGGGAGTTCAACCTCGACATCATCACCACGGCGCCGTCGGTTTCGTATAAGGTGCACAAGACGGACGGAACGGAATTTTTCGTGGATAATCCCTCGCATCTGCCGCCCGTATCGGAAATAGAATATATGGAAGAGCCTATCGTAAAGGCGGATATTTACACGCCGCCCGATTATATGGGCGCGGTGATGGATTTGTGCAAAGATAAGCGCGGCGTATTCAAAAACATGTCGTACGTGGACGAACGCCGCGTGAAACTGGAATACACGCTGCCGTTGAACGAAATCGTGTACGACTTTTTCGACGGACTGAAATCCCGCACGAAGGGGTACGCAAGTTTCGATTACGAACTGGCGGGCTACGAACGTTCGAAGCTTGTGAAACTGGATATTCTTCTGAACGGCGAAGTGTGCGACGCGCTTTCTTCCATCGTGTTCGAAGAGCGCGCATACGAACGCGGCAGAACGCTTTGCGAAAATCTGAAAGACGCTATCCCGCGTCAGCTGTTCGAAGTTCCCGTGCAGGCGGCGGTGGGCGGCAAAATCATCGCCCGCGAAACGGTGAAAGCCGTGCGGAAAGACGTGCTTGCCAAGTGCTACGGCGGCGACATCACGCGCAAACGCAAGCTTCTCGAAAAACAGAAAGAGGGCAAGAAGCGTATGCGCAAGGTGGGCAGCGTGGAAGTGCCGTCGGAAGTGTTCATGGAGATTTTGAAAACCAACAAAGATTGATTTTTCGCGCGGCCGATAAGCGGCGCAATACTTTGTCGCGCTTGCGTTTTCGCCTTAGTCGCGTACGTTTGAGTACGCTCCGTGCGGCGAAATCCGCGGGCTTCGCGAACTGCTCGCTTTTGAGGCACGGAGAAGATTGAAGTAAAATTAAGGCTGAAATTAAAATTACAGGTGAAATTATGGCAGGAATTTATATTCATATTCCGTTTTGCAGGCAGAAATGCTCGTATTGCGATTTCGTTTCGTTTCCCGATAAAATCGGGTATGCCGAAGCGTACATGGCGTGCGTTTACAAAGAACTGAAAATGCGCGGCGAAGAACTGAAAGGCAGAACGTTCGATACGGTGTATTTCGGCGGCGGCACGCCTTCGTATATTCCGCCAAAACTTATTTTAGGCGCCATGAACCGCATCCGCGAAAGTTTTACCCTTTCCGATAACGCCGAAATCACGCTGGAACTCAACCCCGGCACCATCGGCGAAGAAAAGGTGAAAATTTACGAAAAAGCGGGCATCAACCGTTTTTCCGTCGGGTTGCAGACGGCGATCGATTCGCAGCTCGAAGATATCGGCAGAATCCACAACGTGCACGACTACGTGTATGCAACCAAACTTCTGAAAGGCAAAAATTTCAGTACCGACGTGATGCTCGGTTTAAAAAATCAGACGAAAGCCGATATTAAAAAGACAATCGAACTGGCGGCGGCTTGCGGCTCGTCGCACATTTCCATGTACGCCCTTACGGTAGAGGACGGCACGCCGATTTACACCGATTATCTGAACGGCGAACTGCCCGATTCCGACGAAGTGGCGGATATGTACGATTACGGGCGGAATCTTTTGGATGCACTCGGCTATCGCCGTTACGAAATTTCGAATTTCGCAAAACCGGGATTCGAAAGCCGCCACAATCTGAACTACTGGCGGCGCGGCGAATATATCGGCGTCGGGCTTGCCGCTTCTTCGTTTATGAACGGCAAACGTTTCACGAATACGTTCAACCTCGACGATTATATGAAATGCGTGATTTCCGGCTTCTTCCCCGCGGTAGATTGCGAGGAAGTAAGCGAAACGGACGCGAAATTCGAAAAGGTGATGCTTGCGCTGCGTACCGCCGAGGGGCTTTCGCTTGCGGAATACGAAAAAGAATTTTCTTCGTCGTTCGAAGAAGATTTTCCCGCGGCGCTTTCGAAAACGCGCAAATACCTCGATTTTTCTAAGGACGGCTCGCGCGTGAAAATCAAGGACGAATATCTGTACGTGCAGAACCGGATTCTGATGCCGTTTATGGAGGAACCGCGGCAGAGAGATTGAACAAAAGCGGAAAACAAACCGACGGGAAATAGGAATAAAAGGGGTAAAAATATGCAAAAACGCGAATTTACGCTGCAATCGAAGTACGATAATCTTGCGCTTTCCTGCGCCGAATACGCGGCGGAGGGAGTTACGCAAACAAACGCGAAAGGCGTTGTGCAGATCGTGCACGGCATGTGCGAATACAAGGAACGCTACGAGGGCTTCATCGATTATCTCACGCAGAACGGCTATATCGTATTCGCGCACGATCACAGAGGGCACGGCGGCAGCGTTACGGCAAACGAAAATCTCGGCTATTTCGGCGATAAGAAAGGCGAGGCGATCGTAGACGACGCGGCGCTGGTTACAGACGAAATCAGACGGCTGTATCCCGGGCTGAGCGTTACCCTGTTCGGGCACAGCATGGGTTCGCTTGTCGTGCGCGCGTATATTCAGAAATACGAAGAAAAAATCGATAAGCTGATTGTTTGCGGTTCGCCTTCGAAAAACTCTCTCGCGGGGTTCGGGCTGATGCTGAACGGCGTGATTTCGGCGTTCCGCGGCAAAAAATACAGAAGTCGGCTGATGGCGAACGCTTCCACGGGCGGCGGCGACGATAAATTCCCCGGCGAGGGCAAAAACGCCTGGCTCACGCGCGATAAGACGGTGGTGGAAAAATACAACGCGGACGAAAAGTGCAATTTCGTTTTCTCCTGCAACGGCTTTTCCAACCTGCTGCATCTTGTGAAAAACGCGTACAAAAAAAAGAAATATCCCGCGAAACATTCCGATTTGCCGATTTTCTTTATGGCGGGGGCGGACGATCCCGTGATCGGAAGCGAAAAGAAATGGCTTGAGGCGCAGCAATTTCTGCGCGACGTCGGCTACAAAAACGTTACGGGAAAAATGTACCCGAAAATGCGGCACGAAATTTTAAACGAGCTCGGCAAAGAGGAAGTGTACGCCGACGCGCTTGCGTTTATCGAAAAATCGGCGGAAAAACAGGCATAAACGGAAAAATAACGGCAGTAATCGCGAAAAATTTTGTAAAAATTTGTCGAAATCGTTGATTTTTGGCGATTTATATAGTATAATAAACTTAGAAAATTCGTTTTTTTCGCGGCGCACGTTCAAAAAAACGGCGAAAACAAAAGCGGAAAAATACGGAAGGAGAAGAAGATGTTAAATTCGTTACTTATCGGCGTCGGCGCGATCGTAGGGATCGTGGTTGTCGCACTCGTGATCATTCTTGTGATTGCGGTTGTTGTATGGTGGATTAAAACCGCCAACGCGCTTGTTCGCCTGAACAACAAAGCGGAAGAAGCATGGGCTACCATCGACGTATTCCTGAAGAAGAGATACGATCTCATTCCCAACCTGGTGGAAACTGTGAAAGGCTATGCAAAGCACGAAAGCGAAACGCTTACCAACGTTGTGGCGGCGCGTAACGCGGCGGGCGCGGCGAAAACGCCCGAAGAAAAAATGCAGGCGGCAAACGCACTCAATTCTTCGTTGAAAGTGCTGCTCAACGCGGTGCAGGAAGCATATCCCGAACTGAAAGCGGACGCCAACTTCCGCGATTTGCAGGAACAGCTTAAGAGACTTGAAGACGAATTGGAAAGTGCGCGCAGATATTATAACGGCGTAGTAAAATCGTTCAACAACAAGATTCAGGTGTTCCCTTCCTCCATCGTTGCCAACAAGAAAGGGTACGAGAAGAAGAAGTACTTCGAGCTGGATAGCGAAGAAGAGAGAAAGAACGTTAAAGTTTCGTTCTGAAACAGGTCTGCGGGAGATTTCGGTATGAAATATACATTTTCAACGTCTTCCGTAACGAAAAAAGCGAAATTGCGGACGCGGTGGTTTGCCGCGCTCGCATTTCTGCTTTTTTTTGTTATCGCGGGCGTTTTTGCTTCGGCGTTTTCTTTCCGTTCCTCTGCCCTTAATGGCGCGAACGGCGGCGGAGTCGCGTCTGCGGAAAGCGGTATCGCGGCGCAGTCCGCTTCGTATTCGGGCGACGCGTTTACGGTGAATCGATATGAAGCCACGGTTACGATCAATGCGGACAGAACGGTGGATTTCCGCGAACGGCTTGTGGTTACGATGAACCAAAGCGTAGGCACGCAGTTTTATCGTTCGCTTCCGATCGATCAGGGCGACGCATATTTCGACGTTTCGGCAAAGCGGAGCTATACGGACGGCAGACTTTCGGAAGATAGTTTTTCCGTGATCGAAAACCCCGATAACGGCGATTACATAGATATTGTTGTATACGGCGGCATTACGGCAAACGTAACATGGGCGTATGAATTTTCATATTCGATGCGCTCTTCGGAAGCTACTTCGAACGGACTGGGGCTGGACGTTGTGGGCGGCGGCTGGACGGTGCCTTTGAACAACGTAACCGTTACGGTGAATTTCCCTGCCGCGCCTGAATCGTGCGCGGTATACAGCGACGAATACGGGGTTGCCGGAAAGCGGTTTATCGATAACGAAAGCTGGAGCGCGGATAAAAAGACGCTTACGCTTACCAGCGTAAAATTACCCGTAATTTACAACGGGTATTTCGACGACTCTTCGGCGGCTGCCGTAACGGTGGTGTTCAAGCTCCCCGCGGGCATTATGTCGTCTTACGCGGCAATGCTTTTAAAATCGCCGAGCTTCTGGGTTGTGCTGGTTGTTTCGGCTATTGCAGCCGTAGCGTCCCTGTTTCTGAGCGGATTATTCAAAGTGCGCCACGAAATGATTACCGTAGTCAGCGTGAAGCCGCCGGAAGGGATGGATCCGTTGCTGATGGGGCGGATTGTCGACGGAAAAGTAGATAACGAGGACGTTACTTCGATGATTTACTATTTCGCCGATCAGGGGTATCTCACTATAGAATTGCCGGGCGAAAAGGAAGATCCGATTCTGCACCGTACCGAAAAGCCCGTACCCGATAAAATGCCGCCCTGGCAAAAGGCGCTTCTGGAAGGCTTGTTCGATAAAGACAGGCGCAAGGATACGCAAATTTCCGATTTGGAAAATAAATTTTATACTTCCGTAGATAAGGCGAAAACGCTTTTATCCACGCGGCGCGGCGCCGAATACGAGCCGAAGTCTGTCGTCGGCGCGTGCCTGATTGCGTTGCTTGCGGTGTGTTTGTACGCTTTCGTTCCGTTCTTTATCGGAAAAGCGAGAATCGGCGGCGGGTATAAATACTGGACGGGGTTAATTTCGGCGTTCCCGATCGCCGCGTGCGAATACGGATATTTCTGTGTGGAACAGTGGCGCTACAAGAAAAAGGCGGGCGTCAGACGGTGGGCGAATATCGGCATCACCGCGGTGCTTGCGCTGTTCGGCGTGTGGTATACGGCGTTGTTCGCAAGGCACATTCTTACGGTATGGGAAAAGCTGTTTATCTCCGTCGGGGCAACGGTGTGCGCGTATTTTGCGCCGAAGTGCATTTCCCGCACGGAAAAATATGTAGAAACGCTCGGAAAAATCCTCGGCTTCAAAGATTTCATTCTGTATACGGAAGAAGAAAAAATCAAATTCATGCTTCAGGAAAACCCGCAGCTTTATTACGACGTTCTGCCTTACGCGCAGGTCCTCGGCGTTACGAAAGAATGGGAAGGCAAGTTTAAATCCATCACCATCGAACCTCCGAGCTGGTGCAGCGGAGAAGCTTCGTTTTCCGTATTCGATTACGTGCTGCTCAATTCCATGCTGCGTTCGTCGTTCGTATCGGCGATGTCCCGACCGAAACCCAAAGGCGGCGGCACATTCCTCGGCGGAGGCGGCAGCGGCGGACATTTCGGCGGCTTCTCCGGCGGAGGACACGGCGGCGGAGGCGGCGGCGTAAGATAAAAGCCGTTTTCGGTACAATAAACAGAATATAACGCCGTACGAAAGGCAACACATGCTTTTTGTGCGGCGTTTTTCATATGGCATAAAACTTATCGCGACGCGAATCAAAAAACACCCCGCAACGGCAATGCCGAAACGGGGTGTTTTGGTGGATTCGACAGGGCTCGCGCCTGTAGCGGCGCGCCCCGCCAAACGATAATCAATCGTTTGTTTTCGCCCGAAGAAAGCGTAAACAAAGTGTAGCGGGGCGAAAACGCTTTGCTCGCGCAAAGCGGCTCCCACCCTCTCGCCCTGCCGAAAAAGCGCAACAAAAAACACCCCGCAACGGCAATGCCGAAACGGGGTGTTTTGGTGGATTCGACAGGGCTCGAACCTGCGACCTCGTGCATGTGAAGCACGCGCTCTAACCAACTGAGCTACGAATCCGTCTTTTAAAAACGAACATTTTAAGTTTATCACTTTTTTCGCGGTGTGTCAATCTTTTTTACGGCTGTTTTTCTAAAAAAATTTTTTTGTCGGAAATTTTTGTCGTTTTTCGGCTTTCGCGCAATGATAATATTGACTTTTCGATTGTAATGTGTTAAAATAATTACAGTTACGTTCGGAAACGGAAAACACAAATGAAAAAATTATGCAAAACAAAAAAATCGGCGGTGCGGGGCGGTATTCGCGCCCGCGCGTCGGCAATCGCGCTGATTTGTCTTTGTAGTTTCGTTGCCGGCTGCGCCGTGAAAAGTCTCGGAGCGGACGATTCGTTGTCCGTCGGCACCTCCTCCGGCGAAATTTCGGAAAGTACGCCTTCGGGCGGTTCCGGCTTAGAAAACGACTCCGGAAACGAAAAAGCAGACGGTGAAAACGAAGCCGGTGCGGGTGAAATTACCGATTTCGGCGAGAATACGGGGGCGGGCGAAACGCCGTTCGGCGGCGATGCTCCAACGAATACTTCCGAGGGCACGGCCGACGACGGCATAATTCCGCGCCGCGCGGCGTTTTATGCGGACGGGCAGTGGATTTATACTTCCGATATTCTCGGCGATGAAATTATCGCAAAACCCGCCGTACCGCCACGCGCGGGCTATGAAGGAGAATGGGTGCGTATATCGGCGCAAAGCGAAACGACGCTGCGCTTCGAAGCGCGGTATACGCCGATCGTTTACGAAATCGATTACAATCTTAATCGCGGTATGGTGCCTGCGGGGCAGGAAGTTCCCGCAACGTACACGGTGGAAACGCCGTCGTTCGAATTTTTTATTCCCGCGCGCACGGGGTATCTGTTCTGCGGCTGGTTTTCCGAAGCGGAATATCTGCATCAAACAAGCGGGGTAGAGCGCGGTTCTACGGGGAATCTGCGCATTTACGCAAAGTGGTCTGCCGATCCGTCTGCGGTGAAAATCGTTGCCGTGCACGGCGGCGAACTGAACGGAACCTCGCTGAAATTCACGCTATCCGCGGGGCAGAGCGAACTGTCGCTGGCGGATAAAATCGACTGCGGCGCGTTGTGCGATTTCGAACTTGCGGCAGCCGGCGGCAAAACAATCCCGGCGGAAAGTCTGCAAAACGGCGTGAATACGTTTATGCTGCGGGTATTTTTAAAGGACGACGAAACCGCACAATCGGGCGAAGCCGACGGCAATGCCGCGGCGGAAACCGCGGAGGTGTTTTACACGGTAGAAGTGTACAAACAATTCAAAGTAACGGTTACGTATATGTGGAACGGTAAAGTTTTGTATACGGAAAAGGCGACGGCGGGGCGGACGTACGTAGTCTGCGATTTATCCGTTCTCGATGCGGAAACGCTTGCGGAACTGTCGATGCAATATACGGAAGCCGAGCTGGAAAACGCGTACTGGCAGGACGAAACGGGAAATCACGTCGGCGAAACGCTCGTGCCCGACGGCAACGTAACGTTGCGCCTTTGTATTGCGGAAACAAGATAAAAAACGAACAGAGGTTTTTTATATGGAAATCGAAAAATTATATCCCGAATGTAAAGATAATTTGTGGGGCGGAATGAAACTTGTGGAAAAATACGGCAAGCAGACGGAAAAGCGCCCCTGCGCGGAAAGCTGGGAAATTTCGTATCATCCCAACGGAAAAACGCGGCTTGCAAACGGCAAAACGCTGGAAGAAACGGCATCCGCCGCCGAACTCGGCGCCAACGTAACGGCGTTCGATCGATTCCCCATGCTGGTGAAATTCATCGACGCCGCGCAGGATCTTTCTGTGCAGGTGCACCCCACCGACGAATACGCGCTGCGCGATTACAACAGCTACGGAAAAACCGAAATGTGGTACATCGCGGAAGCGGAAGAGGGCGCGGGAATTTACCTCGGCTTCAGGGAATCCGTAACGAAAGAGGAGTGCGAAAAAGCGATAAAAGAAAACACGCTTTCCGATAAACTTCGTTTTTATCCCGTAAAAAAGGGCGAGCATTATTTTGTTCCGGCAGGCACCGTGCATGCCATCTGCGCGGGGTGTCTCGTATATGAAATTCAGCAGAACTGCGATCTGACGTATCGCATTTACGATTACGGCAGACGCGATAAAAACGGCAATCTGCGCGAACTGCATATTAAAAAGGCGCTGGAAACTGCGTGTCTGGAAGCGAAAGAAAAAATCGCGTTTTCGGCGGAATGCGCCGAGGGCGATCGTATCGGCGTAAGTCGTTACTTTACGCTCACCCGCCTGAAATTAAACGGCGAAAAACGTTTGAAAACCGACGCCGCAAGTTTCCGCGCCGTTACGTGCGTAAGCGGCGAAGGCAAAATCGGCGATAAAATCATGCGCCGCGGCGATACGTTTTTCGTGCCTGCCACGTACGGCGAATTCACCGTTACCGGCACGGCGGAGCTTCTGATTGCGGAAGTAAGAAAATATCACGCCGCGGTGTCGTATTCCCGAAATTGCGGCGAACTTTCTTTGGCGGACGACCTCGGCGCCGTGCTTTGGCGCGATACTTTTGCCGCCGGAACGCCCGGCGTGCTCACGGAAAACGAAAAGCGCGCGCTGGCAAGCGGATTCGAAAAAATGTTCCGTAAAACGGGCATTACCGCACGCGACATCACGTATATCGATTTTTGCGGCGAAAATCATGCTATCGAAGAAATTTTCGGAAATTTGCGGTAAAAACGGCGATAAAAAGTCGATTTTCCCGAAAATTCCGTCGATAAATTTGTAAAAACGCGGCGGAAACGGTTGACAGAACGTAAAAAACGGTTTATAATACAAACATAAAAAATCATAATAGAGGCGCGTCCGATATGATAAACGTCGGTGCGGATTGTTTTTTTGCAAGTGAAATCACAGCGAAAAACAACGCCGACGCGGTAAAGGAGAGGACGCCGAAGAGAGAAATTTTGATTCCGGAAAATTTCTTGTCTGGGCGCAAGAGAAACACTTTTGCGACTGTCCTGTAATTGCGGCAGGCAATTTCAGGTTGAGCTATTGAATATTCAGGCGTTCGCCGCAACAAAAAAAGCGCGGAACTCACGATATTTGATAGTATCGTGAGTTTTTATTTTTCAAATAGCAAAAAATAATTTCGCAGGAGAAAAACCATAATGAAAAACATGAAAAATCTTTTAACTTCTCTTCTTGCCGCCGCCACCGTTGCGGCTTCGGCGTTTTCGCTTGCTTCCTGCTCTTCTGCGGGCGCGAAAGATTTGGATAAGGTGCAGGGAAAAGGCACCCTCGTGGTGGGCATGGAATGCGCGTACGCGCCGTACAACTGGGCGCAGACGACGGAAAACGAATACACCGTCCGCGTTTCCGACGGAATGTACGCCGACGGTTACGACGTGCAGGTGGCTAAAAAAATTGCGGAGCATCTGAACGTAACGCTGGTGATTCAGCCGCTGGAATGGGACGGGCTGATTCCTGCGCTGAATGCGAATACCATCGATCTCGTCATCGCGGGCATGAGCCCCACGGCGGAACGGAAAGAGTCGATTGATTTTTCCGATACGTATTACGACAGCAACCTCGTAATGGTCGTCCGCAAAGACGGCGCGTATACCGCCGCAACGAAAATCGCCGATTTTTCGGGCGCGAAAATCACAGGGCAGCTGAATACTTTCCATTATTCCGTCATCGATCAGATTGCCGGCGTTAAAAAACAAACGGCTCTGCCCGATTTCGCCGCGCTGACTTCCGCGCTGAGAAGTTCTTCTATCGACGGTTACGTTTGCGAAAAACCGGGCGCGATTTCCGCGGTTACGGCGTATTCCGAATTTACGTATATCGAATTTGCGGAAGGCAACGGCTTTACCTGCAACCCGGAGGACGCGTCTATCGCCGTAGGGTTAAGAAAAGGCAGCTCGCTCACCGCAACGGTCAACGAAGCATTGGCGAAAATCACCAAAGCGGAACGGGAAGAACTGATGAGCGCCGCAATCGCCCGTCAACCCGTTTCTAACGAATAACGACGCTTTGCCGCGTTTTCGCGGCGTTTTTGAAAAACATTTACCCGGCGGATAACAATGACGACTTTTGACTGGATTATCAGATTATTAAAAGAATACGGTTCGCTCTTTCTCAAAGGGACGGGCTATACAATGGCAATGGCGGTGGTGGGCACGCTTATCGGGCTTTTCATCGGGCTTTTCATCGGCGTATACCGCACGATTCCTTCGCCGAAAAACAAGGGGCTCCGCGTGCTGAAAAAAGCGGGCGACGCAATCGTTTCCGCGTACGTGGAACTTTTCCGCGGCACGCCCATGCTGGTGCAGGCGCTCCTTTTCTACTACGGCTTTCTTTCCAAAATGGAAATGCCGCTGGTTTCTGCGATTATCATCATTTCCATCAACACGGGCGCGTATATGGCGGAAATCGTCCGCGGCGGCATCATTTCCGTGGATAAAGGGCAGTTCGAAGGCGCTCACGCAATCGGCATGACGCACGGGCAGACGATGCTTCACGTCGTTCTGCCGCAGGCGATGCGCAACATTATGCCGTCCATCGGCAACGAGTGCGTGGTGAACATCAAAGACAGCTCGGTGCTTTCGGTCATCTCCGTAACGGAGCTGATGTTTATGTCCAAAAGCGCGGGCGGCACGTATTTCCAGTTCATCCCCGCGTACCTGATTTGCGCCGCGATTTATTTCGTGCTTACGTTCACCGTAACGCGGCTGCTGCGCCTTGTCGAACGAAAAATGGAAGGCAGCAAAAATTACACCGTGTTCGGTTCGCAGACGGATCCGGAAGCCGAAATTCACATCAAGGAGGCGTAAAGCATCATGGAAACGTTTGAAAATACGCCCGTATTCGAAATTAAAAATTTGCAGAAATCGTTCGGCGATCACGCGGTGCTCAAAGATATTTCTTTCGGCGTAAACCGCGGCGACGTGATTTCCGTCATCGGTCCGTCCGGTTCCGGCAAAAGCACGATGCTGCGCTGTATCAATCTGCTGGAAGATCTCACCGGCGGCAGTATTCTGTATCACGGCGTCGATATCCGCGATAAAAGCGTAAAACTCACCGAATACCGCGCAAAAGTCGGCATGGTGTTTCAGTCGTTTAATCTGTTCAATAATATGACGGCGTTGCAGAACTGCGTGAAGCCGCAAACCGTCGTATTGAAACGCGGCAAGGCGGAAGCTACGAAAATCGCTCTGGAATACCTTGAAAAAGTGGGCATGGGAGCATATGTGAACGCGAAGCCCGCACAGCTTTCCGGCGGACAGAAACAACGCGTGGCGATTGCTCGTACGCTTTCCATGAACCCCGAAGCGATTTTATTCGACGAGCCGACTTCCGCGCTCGATCCCGAAATGGTGGGCGAAGTGCTGGAAGTAATGCGTTCTCTGGCAAAAACGGGGCTTACGATGATTGTGGTTACGCACGAAATGGGGTTTGCGCGCGACGTTTCCAATCGCGTGATTTTCATGGACGGCGGCGTGATTGTGGAAGAGGGCGCTCCAGCGGAGATTTTCGGCGCGCCGAAAATGCCGCGTACGAAAGATTTCCTTTCGCGCGTGCTGTAAATCGCGCGTGCCGTAAACGCGTAACGCGCCGATTTCCGCGCAAAATCGCGCAAAACAACGCGCGGGAAAACCGATAGAAAAAGCATTTAAAACTGCATAAATAAACGAGGGAACCGCGTTTTGCGGTTCCCTCGTTTCAAATCATTTTTCGTTATCCTGTTCAAAAAGGGCGCAACGCCCCGTAAGCAAGCGGAAAAATAATCAAAAGCGTTTTACAGCGCGCTTTTTTCCGTTTCGCTCTTTTGTTCCCGTTTCGATTCCTTGTACTCCGCAATCGCCTTGGAAAGCTGGTCCGGGCAGGAAGTATTGTTTCTGCAACGGATTCCCGCAAGCAGCTTTTCCACCTCGTCGATGTCCTTGCCTTCCACAAGCCGCGCGATGCCCTGCAGATTACCGCCGCAGCCGCCGATAAAGCGCACGTTGTGCAGCTTATTATCCGGCGTTACGTCAAACAGAATCTGTCTTGAACAGGTTCCTTTCGTAGAATATGTATACATTGTTATCACCTCGATATGTTGTGTTTTTTCCAACGTTTAACGATGTCGCGAAAAGGGGCGTTAATCCACCAGCGTATCGTAAATCGCGGAATACAGTTCCGAAGCTTTCAGTTCCCAGCTTTTATAAATGTTCTGCGCCGTTTTCTTGTCCGGCACCACGAATTTCAGTTCCAGCATCGGCTGCACGGGCGCCAGAATTTTTAAAAACACGGTGTACGTGCCGTCTTTGTTCAGGTAATAATCCGCCTTGCATTCCTGCCTGTTGCGCAGCTTTCCGCTGTTGTTTTTCACGAACGCCGAAATTTCTTCGCGCACGCTTTTCGGAATATTGATATAAAAGTTGTTCAGGCTTTCCCGCCCGTCCGCCGTAATCGAATATAACGGCTCTTCGTCGGAAGAAGTACGGCAGATGAATCCGTCGTCCAGAAGCTTCGGAATCAGCTCCATGCAATCCATGTAGTTCAGCCAGCCGTTGCCGGTGGTGCACATTTCTACAATCGTGCGCTCGGAAAGAGCGCTTTCCATCTTGTCAAAGACGAAAAGCAGAATCAATTTGTTTACCGAAGTTTCGCCTTGAATCTGCATGTTCTCCGAATCGCTCCTTTTGTGCAATGAAATCTGCGCCCCTGCAAGGGAAAACGCAAAACCGCCCACGTTCGTCTGTTTTAAAAACAGCCGGACAAGGGCGAATTTTCGCCGTATTCTGCTTTACGCGGCGGTATGCGCAATCGCCGTCCGTCGCGGCAAAGTTTTCGTTTGTTTTGCTTTACGCGGCAAACGCGGCAAGCTTCTTCAAAAAGTCGTCGCAGTCGTCGGAATAAACTTCCACGGTAAGCGGCTGGGAAAGATCCAGCGAGAAGATTCCGAGAATCGATTTCGCGTCAACCACGTATTTACCGCTCTTTAAAAGCACCTCGTAAGGGCAATCCTGCGTAAGAGCAACGAATTCTTTTACTTTCTGAGCCATTTCCAAAGCAATTTTAAGAGATTTCATAATAAGAAATTCCTCCCTATAATTTTTATTGTTATTATTATACATAATTTTTCATGCGAAAGCAAGACTTTTTCAAATAAAATCTGCCGCAAATCTCGTTTTTGTGCTATAATGATAGTTACGGCGGTAAAAAACTGTTCATTTTTTCAACGCGGCGCGGGCGAAAATCATTTTGCAATTTCCCGTGCGCGGGTGTATAATAATTGCGGAATCCGGTTTTAAAAAGGAAGGCGGCAGGATGGATACTACGGAAAAAACGGTGGCGAAAAATTATGTATATCGCGGCGCAATCATAAACGTCCGTTGCGACGACGCGCTGCTTCCCGGCGGCAAGCCGTGCAAGCGCGAAATCGTGGAACACCGCGGCGGCGCGGCGGTGTTGTGCGTGAAAAACGGTAAAATCGCGTTCGTAAAACAATACCGTTACGCTTACGGGAAGGAGATGACGGAAATTCCCGCGGGCAAGCTTGAAGCGGGCGAAGAACCGCTTTCTGCGGCAAAACGCGAACTGAAAGAAGAAACGGGGACGGAGGCGGAAAAATTCGAAAAAATCGCCGAAGTGTATCCCTCTCCGGGCTACACGAACGAAATCATTTACGTGTACCGCGCCTATCCGCTTTCGGTGGGGGAAGCTTCGCCGGACGCCGACGAATTTCTGCAGGCGTTCTGGCTTGACGAAGCGGAAGTAAAACGAATGATAGCCGACGGAGAAATCAGCGACGCGAAAACGTTGATCGCGCTGCAATATTACTTCCTTTCGGAAAAAAAGTAAGAAAAATCACAAACACAAAGATTCGGGGCGGGAGAAATTCTCCCGCCCCTTAACATGCGTTTTCCGGCGATTCCGTCCGGGCGCCGACTCAGTTGTCGCAGCAGCAGTTGTTGCGCGGCGTGAGCCATTCGCTCAGCGTACCGTTTTTATACAGACAGTACAAAAGCGCCGCGATAACGGGCAGAGTGCAGCCGCAGAGCGTGCCGCCGTTCAAGAACCCGTCTTTCGAGCCGAGTACGAACAAAGCGATTAAAATCCAGAGAGTGGCGTTGTTGCCTTGAGTGCAGCAATTCATAAAAAAACCTCCTGTGCTTACTACCGCAGGAGTATGTAGGTAAAAATTTTTCGCGCCTGCGGTGTTATCTTCTATTATCATTTTATTACGGAAGCGTAACGAAGTGTTCCGTTTTCCGCGTTTTTCGAAATGTTTTTTGTTTTTTGCGTTCAAATGCTTGCCCTCGGCGGCGAAAACGGCTATAATAATAGGCGATCGTCCGCAAAAAAAGATCAGGGCGGGCAAACAATTTTGCCAAGGAGAAAAATTTCATGAAAATCAAGTATTTCGGCACGGCTGCCTATGAGGGCATTCCCGCTTTGTTCTGTCAGTGCGAATCGTGCAGGCGCGCGCTCGCACTCGGCGGAAAAAATCTTCGTACCCGCGCGCAGGCTCTTATAGACGACGAAGTCCTCGTCGATTTCAACGCCGATACCGTGGCGCATTATCAGAAATATAAATTCGACTGGACGAAGATTAAATACTGCCTGATTACGCACAGCCATTCCGATCACTTCTACCCGCGCGATCTTTCCATGTTCGTTGGCAGATACTATACGCACAACGTGTCGCATATCGATTTTTACGGCGGCAAATCCGTGTACGATAAAATCGAAGAAATCATTCACGACGAAAGCCTGTGCCCCGATCCCTCGCGCCTTACCGCCGCGGAAGTAAAGCCCGGCGATCTTCTTACGCTGAACGGCTATAAAGTAGTGGCGGCGGACGCCGACCACGACCCCGAAGCGACGCCCGTGATTTACGGCGTCGAAAACAAAGAGGGAAAGCGCCTTCTGTACGCGCACGATACGGGTTGCTTCACCGATAAAGTGATTGCCGATTTAAAGAAGCTCGGTCGTTTCGATTTCGTTTCGCTCGATTGCACGGGCGCGTTCAACGCCGAGGGCTGGGAACACGGACACATGAGCTTTCGCACCGACGCGCTGATGAAAGATTGGCTGATAAAAGAAGGACTGGCGGACGAAAAGACGATTTTCGTCGTGAATCACTTCTCGCACAACGCGTTTTTCGGGCACGACCACGAGGAGCTTTGCGCCGAGGCGGCAAAGTACGGCTTCGTTGTTTCTTACGACGGGCTGGAAATCGAATTTTAAAACGGGCGGCGTTGAAAAACCGCCTGTATACAACATTATCAAAAGCGGGTATCCGACGTCAGGGCGGAACCCGACCGGAGGTATATATTATGAGCGAAAAAGAAAAATACTTTTCCGCAAAACGTATCACGGGGCTTGCCGTATTGCTTGCCCTTGTCGTAGTGCTGCAAGCGGCGCTCGGCACAATTTCAATCGGCGCGGTGCAACTGAACTTTTCGTTGATTCCCATCGTTCTCGGCGCGGTGCTTTACGGCGCCGTTGCGGGCGGCTTGCTGGGGTTTGCGTGCGGCGTCGTCGTTCTGGTGCAGGTAATCAACGGCGCGGGTTTCTATTCGGTTATCTGGACGAATTCTCCCGTCGTTACCACGCTTACCTGCCTTTTAAAAACGACGGTTGCGGGCTTCGTCGCCGGCTTATTGTTCAAAGTCATCGCCAAGAAAAACGTTACGTGCGCGCTGTTCGTCGCGTCGGCAACGGTTCCCGTCATCAACACCGCGCTGTTTATCGTAGGGTGCCTTTGCATGAATAAAAGCATAGCGGCGTTTCAGGCTGCCATTCCGGATGCCGCGGGGATGAATATGCTTGTTTTTATTCTCGTAGTGCTTGTTACGTTTAACTTTTTCGTAGAGCTTGCCGTGAATCTTGTCGCCACGCCCGCTTTGCACAGGGTAATCCGCATTGCGGAAAAACAATACCGAGGAAACAACAAAAAATGATTATTTGTATCGACGTAGGCAATACCAACGTGAAATACGCGATTTACGATAAAGACGATTTGAAAATTTCGTTCCGCGTTTCCACCGATCTGAAAAAAACGTCCGACGAATACGGTTCGCAGCTTGTCAACATGCTGAAAACCATGCGCCTGCAGCGCGGCGAAATCACGGGCGGCATCCTTTCGTCCGTCGTACCCTCGCTCGATTACACCATCGATCGCATGTGCGATTTATACCTCGGTTTCAAGCCGCTGCGGGTAGGTCCCGGGCTGAAATCCGGCTTGAATATCCGTTGCGACGACGCGCGCGAAGTGGGGGCGGACAGAATCGTGAACTGCGTTTCCGCGCTTCATACGTACGGCGGAGAAAATCCGCTCATCGTGGTGGATTTCGGTACGGCTACCACGTTCAATATCATTTCGGAAAAAGGCGAATTTATCGGCGGCGTCATCGCGCCCGGCATTAAAGGTTCGCTCGATTCCCTCGTAAACGGCACGGCGAAACTGCCGCGCGTGGAAATCGAAGCGCCGGAAAGCATCATCGCGAAAAACACCGTAACCAACATGCAGGCGGGCATCGTATTCGGCTTTGCGGGGCTGGTGGATTATATTGTTGCGCGCATCAAACGCGAACTGGGCAGGGCGGATACGAAAACCGTCGCCACGGGCGGCTTTTCCGAAATCATTTCCAAAGAAGTTTCGTGCATCGACGCCGTGGATAAACTTTTAACGCTCAACGGGCTGAAATATCTCTATTATCTCAACCGCCCGGAAAATCGCGCGTAAATCCGTCGAAATCCGAAAAAAATTTCGCGAATTGCCGTAAAAACGTTTGACATTTCGAATAAAAACGTGTAAAATAATAGAAAAATTCGATTCAAAGGCAGATAAAAAGCATGCAGGCAATCAGAAAAACAATGCGAATGTTGCTTTACCGGGCGGAAACGCGCGGGCTTTTTGTCGTGCTGAATCATAAAACCCGCGCATAGCGGCAAAGCAAGCGGCAAAAAATCAGGCAGCGGAACACAGCCCGGAAAACCTCAGCGTTTTCCGGGTGTTTTTTATACTTAAAACGGCAAAAATAAAGAAAGGAAAGACGGCTATGATACAAATCAGAAATTTAAGCAAGATTTACGAAAATTCGCGCGGCGAACGCGCGGAGGTATTGAAAAACATCGATCTTACCATAGAGGACGGCGATATTTACGGCATCGTCGGGTTATCAGGCGCGGGAAAAAGCACGCTGGTGCGTTGTATCAATCTGCTGGAACGCCCCACGTCGGGCGCGGTGTATCTGAACGGCGAGGACGTTACGAAAGTTTCTTCTTCGCGGCTTCGCGTTCTTCGCCGCCGCATCGCCATGATTTTTCAGCAGTTCAACCTGTTGAGTCAGCGCACGGTGTTGCAAAACGTAGAGCTGGCGGGGGAACTTTACGGCGATAAAAACCGCACGCGGAAAGCCGCGGAACTGTTAAAAAGCGTCGGGCTCGGCGATAAACTTTCCGCGTATCCGTCGCAGCTTTCCGGCGGACAACAACAGCGCGTCGCCGTCGCGCGGGCGCTGATGAGCGAGCCCGAAGTGTTGCTTTGCGACGAACCGACAAGCGCGCTCGATCCCGATACCGCCCGTTCCGTTTTGTCGCTTTTGAAACGGTTGAACGAAGAACTCCGCCTCACCGTCGTCATCATTTCCCATCAGATGAGCGTTATCGAAGCCGTCTGCAACAAAGCGGCGATTTTAAGCGGCGCCGGAATCGAAGCGCAGGGCGATTTGCGGGACGTATTTTTATCGCCGCGATCCGCCGTGGCGAAACGGCTGATTTATGCGGGCAAAATCGACGCGGCGGCAAAAGGGGAAACGCTGGTTAAGCTGATGTTCGAAGGCGATACCGAAGCTCCCGTCATTACAAACATCATCCGGGACTGCAACGTTTCTCTGTCGGTTTTTTATGCGGAAACGAAACGCATCGCGGGCAGGGTATACGGGCAGGCGATGTTCCGTCTGCAAAATTACGCCGAAGAAATCGCAAAATTGCGCGCTTACCTGAAAAAAACGGGCGTGCGGTACGAGGAGGTAACTACCGATGAACTTTTCTGAAATCGCCGTCATGACGGGCGAAACGCTTTTAACAACGCTTTTGTGCACCGCGCTTGCGTATCTTGCGGGGCTCCCATGCGGCGTGCTCCTTTGCGTAACTTCTAAAAACGGAATCGCGCCCCGCCGCGTGCCGCATTTTCTTTTAAGCGCCGTCGTCAATCTTCTGCGCTCGGTTCCGTGTCTCATTTTAATCGTGCTGTGCATGCCCGTAACGCGCGTCTGGTTCGGCAAAGGCACGGGCGAGTGGTACACCGTTCTGCTTCCGCTTACGCTCAGCGCGTTCGGCTTCGTCGCGCGCATGGCGGAACAGTCTCTTTCCGAAGTTCCCGCGGGCGAAATCGAAGCGGTGAAGTCGCTCGGAGCCACAAATTTTCAGCTGATCGTCAAAGTGCTTCTGCCGGAAGCGAAGCCGTCGCTGATATCGGGCGCGGCGGTAACGTCGGTAACCGTGCTCGGCTACACGTCGTTCGCCTACAACGTCGGCGCGGGCGGACTCATTGCGGGCATTTACACGTTTTACAGTCGCAACACGGGCAATTACGCCGCGCAGGGCGTGTTCTGGCTGCTGGTATTTCTGGTGGTAATCCTCGTTTTCCTGTTGCAGGAAGCGGGCTTGAAAATCGCAAAAAAATCAGATAAAAGGAGAAGATAATCATGAACAAACTTTTAAAATCTCTGTTTTCTTTCGTGTCCGCGCTTTGCGCCGTCTGTTTTTCTTTGGCGGCAACGGGCTGTTCGCGCGGCGCCGACAAAACGATTTACGTTTGCGCTTCGGGCGTGCCGCATGCGGAAGTGTTGCGCGGCGCCGTGAAAGCGGAACTGGAAAAGAAAGGCTATACGCTGAAAATCACCGAACTGGACTGGACGATGCAGAACGACGCCGTGGCGGGCGGCGATTACGACGCGAATTATTTTCAGCATCTGCCGTATTTAAACGCGTATGCGGGCAAAACAGAGCTGTTCGCCGCCTGCGAAGTGCATTACGAGCCGCTGGGCGTTTATTACGGCAAAGCCGCTCCGGGCACGCCGCTTTCCGAAGGAAAGACGTTCGCGATCTGCAACGATTCGTCCAACGCGGCCCGCGCATTTTCGCTGCTTGCGCAAAAAGGCGTTATCGATAAGGAGGCGGAAGGCGAAAATTATCCCGTCAACGCGGCGGGAGACGGGCTTACTTCGGGCACGGCTTCGCGCTGGGTAAGCAAAAACGGCGTAACGGTAACGCTCGTCGCCGAAAATCTTCTCGCCGCGGCGCGAACGGATTACGATTTCGCGTGTCTGCCTTGCAGCACGGCGCTTACGGGTAACGTTTCCGCCGAAGAGCGGGCGGCGGCAGAGGACGACCCCGCGCAGATATCCGAAAAAGCCAACGTTATCGCCGCGCGGGCGGAAGATTATAAAAACAACGCGGCGTACCGCGCGAAAATCGACGCGCTCACGGAAGTCATGCTTTCCGAAGTCGTCGCGGCGTATTTCAAAAACGCCTATCGCGGCGTCATCGTCTGTAACGCGCAAACGCAGATCGATCTTCGCGGCGCTTTGTAATCCCGCGCGTCGGAATTTTTCACGCAATCTTCCGCGCCGATTTTGCGGGTAATTCCGCAGCATCGGCGCAAAAGCACGTTTTTTTCGTGCGGTAAAATCGGCTTGTTCGGCGCTCAGTCGGGGTGCGTATCGAAAAACGCGCAGTTGTATTTCACCGCGGGGTGGTCGGGGTATAACCGCATACATTCTTCGTGCAGCTTCCGCGCTTCGGCTTTTTCGCCGGCGGAATACGCGCAGTACACCGCTTCTATCAGCGGAATCGCGCCGCGTTCGTCGGGATTTTCGAAATCGCCCTCCGCGGAGTGGTCTTTGGCGTTGTACGCGGAAAGATACCAGAAATACGCCGAAGAAAAATCGTTTTTCCTCTTGAAAATGCGCCCCAGCGCGCACAACACGCCCGCTCGCGGCGCGCCGTAGGAAAACGTCGAAAAAAGCGCGTCTGCCGCGCCCGCTTCGTCGCCCGTGGCTTCGCGGCAGGCAGACTGAATTTTCCGCGCTTCGATTTTATTTACGTACCAGCCGTCGGGGCGTGCAATAAATTTCTCTTCGATCGCGTCCGCTTCCGTATAAAAACCGTGGTAAAACAGTTCTCTGCCGTAATAAAACAAATCGCGCGGAGAAAGCGGCTCTTTTTCCGAAATCTGCGCGCGGTAAATATCCAGATTTCTCGTTCCGCGCGGTTTTTCGCTGCCGAGATGCCGCACGCAAAACCCGTTTTCCGGCTCGGTCAGCGCGTTTTCGTAGCGTGGCAGACATTCGTGGACTCTGCCTTTCCACACCGCCGAACCGTCGTTTTTCACAATCCGCGTGCGGTAAAACGCCGTAACGGTCGGGGCGGCGGGGGAGGAATACGCCGCGATTTCATAGCGGCAGAACGCGGCGGGCGCGCCCGTTTCGGAAAGCCGCTTTTTCAGCGCAAACAATTTTTTCCTCGCCTCGTCCGAAATGTAATCGTCGGCGTCCAACCATAAAATATAATCGCCCGTCGCTTTGGAAAACGCGAAATTCCGCGCCGCCGAAAAATCGTTTTTCCAGGGAAAATCGTAAATTTTCGCCCCGTACGCTTCAGCGATTTTTTTCGTTCCGTCCGTCGAACCCGTGTCCGCGATAATAATCTCGTCCGTCGGATTTTCCTGCCGGTTGTTCTTTCCCGCGGCGCTTTCAAGGCAGCGTTCCAGTACGGCTTCCTCGTTTTTTACAATCATGCAGAGCGATAATTTTATCATAAACGCGCACCCTCCTCAATCGTTTTATAATATGATATAATAGAAAGAAAGCGTGTTTTAACGCGCTTTGAATGTTCAGGAGGCTAAAAATAATGTGCGAAAGACCTTTCACAAGGCGCAGTTGCTGTTGCGATAATCGCGACGCGCGCGTAATTATCCGCTACGTTCCCACGGGCGGCTCGGGCGGCGTTACCGGCCCCACAGGACCTACGGGGCCTACCGGTCCCACGGGACCGCAGGGCGTGCAGGGGCTGCAAGGTTTGCAGGGCGTGCAGGGCTTACAGGGAATCACAGGCCCTACGGGGCCCACAGGCGCGACGGGCGCCACGGGGTTACAAGGCGTTCAGGGCGCGCAGGGAATCGCCGGAGCAACGGGCGCCACAGGACCGACGGGACCTGCGGGAGAAGTCGGAGCAACAGGCGCCACGGGACCGACGGGACCTGCGGGAGAAGTCGGAGCAACAGGCGCCACAGGACCGACGGGACCTGCGGGAGAAGTCGGAGCAACAGGCGCCACAGGACCGACGGGACCTACGGGAGAAGTCGGAGCGACGGGCGCCACAGGACCGACGGGACCTGCGGGAGAAGTCGGAGCGACGGGCGCCACAGGACCGACGGGACCTGCGGGAGAAGTTGGAGCGACGGGCGCCACAGGACCTACCGGCGCTACGGGAGAAGTCGGAGCAACGGGCGCTACGGGACCTACCGGCGCTACGGGGGCTACCGGGGCGGACGGCGTAGTAACGCCCGCGGCATCGGTTGCCGCGTTGGCGGAAACGGCAACGCTTACGGAAACAATCGAAACGGTAAATTCCATTCTCGCGGCGCTCAAAGCAGCAGGACTGATGTCCGTATAAAACGGCGCGACGAACGCCTGAAAATTTTCTGAAAAGTAAATATAGCTAAAAAGAGCCTGCCATCATCCGATGGCAGGCTCTTCAAATGATTTCGGCGGAAATAAATCCGGAAATATGCAAACGAAGCGCAGTCAATATTTTTAAAACTCACTTTAAACGTAGTGCCGGCGGCGGAGGAAGATTGTTTTTTCAGGCGGTAAAAAGTATTTGACAGGCGCATTGATTTCCGCTATAATTGAATCATTGCAGGCGCGCCGCACGGACGGCGCGGGAACATATTGCGAAATGAAAATACGAAAAGGCGTGGAACACATGAAAAAAGTATATGCCGCGGGGGAAGTGCTGATTGATTTTATTGCGGGGCGGAAAGGCGAAGCGGACAACGCGGACGTTTTTTACCGCAACGCGGGCGGCGCGCCCGCAAACGTGGCGGTGTGCGTAAGCAAGCTGGGCGGGAAAAGCGCCGTGATTACAAAACTCGGCAACGACATGTTCGGAAAATTTCTGAAAGAAACGCTTGAAAATGCGGGCGTAGATACGGAATACGTACGGTTTACGGACGAGGCGAATACCGCTCTTGCGTTTGTATCGCTGGACGAAAACGGCGAAAGATCGTTTTCTTTTTACAGAAAGCCCTCGGCGGACATGCTTCTCGACGCCGCCGACGTTGCGGACGTTTCGTTCGATACAACGGACGTTCTGCATTTCGGCAGCGTGGATCTGATTGACGCGCCCGTGAGAAAAGCGCACGACGCGCTGATAGAAAAAGCGAGAAAAAGCGGCGCGACGGTGAGTTTCGACCCGAATCTGAGATATTCGCTCTGGAAAAGCAAAGACGAATTGCTGGAAACGGTAAGGCGGTATATTCCGCTTGCGGACGTAATAAAAGTCAGCGAAGAAGAGCTTGCCGATATTACGGGCGAAGCGGATATGAAAAAGGCGGCGGTTTCCCTCCTTGGCAGAAACGTGAAACTGGCGATTGTTACGATGGGTGCCGCGGGCGCGACGGCGTATACGAAAGAAGCGGAAGTATACGTTCCTTCCGAAAAGGCGGAACGGGTAGCGGATACCACGGGCGCGGGCGATTCGTTTGTGGGGGCAACGCTGTATCAGCTGGTGGAAAACGGCTTCGATATTTCCGCCGCCGCGCTGAAAAGAATATTGACTTACGCCAACAAAACGGCGGGGTACGTGGTGGGCAGAGCGGGCGCTATCCCCGCGATGCCCGCCGGGAAAGAAATCTTCGGAAAATAAGATGTATGAGCGGGGACGATTATGACGAACGAACATAAAAAAGACGATGCAACCTGCCCTGCGGCGGAGAAAAAAACGGAGTCCGTTACCGAATTTTCGGTGGAGCGCGCCGACGAATACGTGAAGCGTTTTGCGCCTTCCGTGGTGCAAAAATACCGCCATACTTATCATGTGATGCCGCCCGTAGGCTGGATGAACGACCCGAACGGTTTTTGTTACGCGCTTGGAAAATATCACCTGTTTTTTCAGTTCCATCCGTATTCTTCGGTGTGGGGACCGATGCACTGGGGACATTTTACGACGAAAGATTTTATTCGCTGGCACTGGGAAGGGGTTGCGCTTGCGCCCGATAAGGAATACGATAAAGACGGCTGTTATTCCGGTTCCGCGGTGGAAAAAGACGGAAAAATGTATCTGTTTTATACCGCGGTGAAGGGCGATATTCAAACGCAGGCGCTTGCGGTTTCTTCCGACGGCGTGCATTTTAAAAAACAGGGCGTGATTCTTTCCGGAGAAAAACTGCCCGCCGATTGTTCGCGGCACGATTTCCGCGACCCGTACGTTTTTTTGAAAGACGGTGTATATTATATGCTTTGCGGTTCGCAGGCGAAAGACAAAGACGGGCAGATATTGCTGTTCCGTTCGAAAGACTGCCTTGCGTGGGAATTTGCGGGAAAGTTGATAAAAGACGGAAAGCCGACGAGGGGGATTTACGAGTGTCCCTGCGCGTTTACGGCGGACGGAAAAGACGTGATTATGGCGAGCCCGCAGGGATATCTCACGGAGGACTGGAGATACGAAAACACCGTTTCTGCGGTATATTTTACGGGAAAAATCGATTTTGAAAAGGGTGCGTTTGCGCGGGAAAACGAGGACGAAACGGACGGCGGATTCAATTTTTACGCGCCGCAGGTTGCCGCGATTCCGGACGGCAGAACGGTGATGGCGGCGTGGATGCTGCCCGGCTGCATCGAATCGCCCGCGGCGGACGACGGCTGGAAATGCGCGATGATTCTGCCCCGCGAACTCCGTTTGCAAAACGGCAGATTGATGCAGTCGCCCGTGAGAGAGATAGAAGCGTACAGAAAAAACGCCGTGCGTTACGAAAACGTAACCATCGGCGAAAGAACGGTTTTAAACGGCGTCGGCGGCGTGAAAACGGAGCTGATTTTCGAGTTGGAGCCCGGCGACGCGGAAAGGGCGGGCATAAGGCTGTTTGAAAGCGAAAACAATTACGCCGCGGTGTATTATTCGAAAAAAGACGGTAAAATCGTGTTCGACCGTTCCGCTACGGGGCTGAACCTTTATTGCGACCCGAACGAAAAGGACGCCGCGTACCGCTCGGTGAAAACGGAAGAAAAGAACGGGGCGATTACGCTGCGTGTATTTCTGGACGTTTCGTGCTGCGAAGTTTTTGTAAACGGAGGCGAAAGAGCGATGACCGCCGTCGTTTATACGAAAGAAAACGGCGAAGGGATTTCTTTCTTTGCGGAGGGCGGAAACGCGAAACTCCGTTCGCTGGAGCTTTACGATATCTGCGTGGAATAATATACGCGCAAAGGCACGGGAAAACCGGGCGTAAAAAGCTTGTTTGGCAAGATAAATAATGAGAGAGCGCGCCGGAACAAACGGCGCGCTTTCGTATGCTTTTCGACGCGAGTTTTAAATTGCGGGCGGCGGTCAGTCGAGTTCGAATACTTTTTTCAGTTGCGGTTGCGCGCCCGTTTCGGGATCCGTTTCCATAATAAGAACGTCTTTCATATATTCGTTTCAGCGCGAAACCGTTTCGCTTTCGCGTTGAATTTTTGCGGCGTATTCTATGCCTTTTTCGCATTCGTAATAACCGAAAAGAGTATCTCCCGAACGCCATATCGTATAATTTTTTATGCCGGCGGATTTTAAAACCGCTTTCATTTTTTCCCATATTTCGGCGTGGCGTTTTTCGTATTCCGCTTCTTTTCCTTTCACGACTTTTGCCGTCCATGCGTATTTTTCCATAGTGTTTTCTCCTTACGCAGCTATTTTACCGCGCCGCGGCAGGCGTTGTCAATGGATAATCCGACGAAAAAACAGGAAGATTCAACGAAATCGGGGAAACGGAATCGTTCGCGGCGAAAGCGTTGCCGTGCTTTTTCAATAACCGGGCGGTATTTCCGAACGGAAAATTCGTTACGGTGAATCAGACCGACGGCGCGGCGCCGGAAAAAATACTTCGCCGCGGCGGGAAATAAAAAGAAAAACGTCGGATTCGTCGTCCGGCGTTTTATCGGTATTTTAATTGTTGCCTTAATGATAGCGCAACCGATTATTCGGGCAGGAGCATATCGTTTTGTTTCATCCAACCTTTTTTGCGGAACCATTCGGAAAACAGCAGGTTTAACGCGGCGGGCAGAATCATCGTCAGCAAAACGATTCCGATACAGCCGAGGGCGCCCGAAGTGTACTTGAACGAATCGAACACGCCTACCAGTCCGCTGGTGCCCATACCGCCGCCGCTGGCGCCGCATTTCACTTTGAAAACGCAGGTGGAAAGCGGACCGAGAATCGCCGAGGAAAGAATCATCGGCAGCATGATTACGGGCTTTTTCATGATGTTGGGAATTTGCAGCATGCTGGTGCCCAAGCCCTGCGCGATAAGTCCGCTCCATTTGTTTTCGCGGAAGGAAGCCACGGCAAAGCCCACCATGTGGCACGCGCAACCCACCGTTGCCGCGCCGCCCGCAAGCAGCATTGCGTTGTACTGCGCTTCGGTAACGCCCGCCGCGCCGCTTGCATAGCCCGTTAAAATGGGGCTGGCAACCGAAATCCAGATGGCGGCGGACGACGTGGGCATCGTGAGCACGACGCCCATGACGACGGCGATGACGACGCCCATGACGAACGGCGTTGCGTCCGTTGCGAACGCGATGAAATCGCCGAGCCGGCCGATCAGTTTAATGAAGGGATACGCCGCGAAAATTCCCGCAAACGATAAAAACAGCGCGCCGAGGGGAATTAAAATAATGTCGAGCTTCGTTTTGCCCGCGTACAGCGATACGATTTCGATGACGAGCATTGTGGCGACGTATGCGCCGATGGGGTTGCCGGGCGCGCCGAGCGCGATAGCCGAAAACGGCGCCGCGGCGGACGGGAAAAACTTTTCGGCAAACGCGCCTACCATGCCGGCGACGGCGGCGGAGAAGATTAAAAGTTTCGGTTTTTTCAGCGCGTGCGCGATGCCTACGCCGATACCGGCGCCCATCATGCTCTTCGCAATGTTCGAAATGCCCGTCAGCGTTCTTCCGAAATAATTGTCGGGAAACCAGCCTGCAATCATGGCGAGAATAGTGCCCGCGATGAGCGTTACGAACAAGCCTTGCGCCATGCCCGAAAACGCCGTGATGAAATAGCGCTTCGGCATGGCTTTGATATAGGTTTTGATTTTTTCTTTCGCGGTAGATTTTTGCGCCGCGACGGTTGTTTTAGCGGGCGTTTCCTGCCGGGGTTCGGGGGCGGGCTTTTCGTGTTCTGCCATGTTTGTATACCTTCCGTAAAAAAATTTCGATAATATAGTAGCACTTTTTTTGAAATTAAGCAAGCGAAACGGGGCGGACGGAAAAAAAACAGAAGAAAACCGAAAGAAAAAACGCGCGGAAAACGGAGAAAAGCGCCTGCCGACCGCTTGACGAATCGCGTGCGGATATGGTACAATATACATATATTTTTACGCGTTACGAAGGAGAACGGGACTATGAGCAAGGCAGACGAGATATTTATTGCGAATATGACGGATATTATGGAAAACGGCGTGTGGGATACGAATCTGAACGTACGCCCGCACTGGGAGGACGGAACTCCCGCGCACACCGTAAAGAAATTCGGCGTGGTGAACCGTTATAACCTGCAGGAAGAATTTCCGATTCTGACGATTCGCCGCACGGCGTTTAAATCGTGCGTGGACGAGCTCTTATGGATCTGGCAGAAAAAAAGCAACAACGTGCACGATCTTCATTCGCATATCTGGGACAGCTGGGCGGACGAAAACGGTTCGATAGGCAAGGCGTACGGGTATCAGCTGGCGAAAAAGTCCGTTTATAAAGAGGGCGAATTCGATCAGGTGGACAGGGTGCTGTTCGATTTGAAAAACAACCCCGCTTCGCGGCGCATCATGACGAATATTTATAACTTCGAAGATCTGCACGAGATGAATCTGTATCCGTGCGCGTATTCGATGACGTTCAACGTTTCGGGCGACACGCTGAACGGGATTCTGAATCAGCGTTCCAACGATATGCTTACGGCGAACAACTGGAACGTAACGCAGTATGCGGTGCTGCTTATCATGCTGGCGCAGGTATCGGGGCTGAAAGCGGGCGAACTGGTGCACGTGATTGCCGACGCGCATATTTACGACAGACATATTCCGCTGGTGAAAGAAGTGCTGGAAAAACCGCGCCACGCCGCGCCAAAACTGATTGTAGACCCGTCCGTGAAGAATTTTTACGATTTCACGACGGACAGCTTCGCGCTGGAAAATTACGAGGCGGAAAAACTGGATAAAAAGATTCCCGTGGCGATTTGAAAAACAAAAAAAGGAGCAAAAAAATGATTCGGGCGATTTTGCACGCAGATAAAAACTGGGGTATCGGCAAGAAAAACACCCTGATGTTTTCGTTGCCGAAAGATATGAAATTTTTCCGCGAAACCACGTCGGGGCATACGGTGGTGCTGGGCGAAAACACGCTGAAATCGTTTCCGGGCGGGAAACCGTTGAAAAACAGAAAGCATATCGTGTTATCGCCGGACGCGGTGCGGGACGATTGCGAAATCGTAAGGAATCTGGACGAGGCGAAAGCGGCGATGAAACGCGCGGAAGAAAGCGGCGAGGACGTGTACGTGATCGGCGGGGCTTCCGTGTATAAGCAACTTCTGCCGTATTGCGACGAGGTGTACGTAACGAAAGCGGACGCGGACGGCGGGGCGGATACGTTTTTTCCGGATCTGGACGTCGTCGACGGCGAAAAGAACTTCGCGTGCGTGAAACAGAGCGAACCCGAAGAGGACAACGGGATTACGATTACGTTCTGCACATATAAAAACAACGCTCCGTTGCCGCTGTAAGGCGCCGGGCGGAATTTTTTGCCGCTCGGGCGGGGAAAAATAAAGAAAAAAGTAAAAAAATTTTTGCAATGCGGTGAAAAATCGTTGCCAAAGAGCCGAAAAAGGTATAAAATATTCTGCGTATATAATTTAAAGACTTGGAGAGAAATACAGTGATCAGAGAAGATTTAAGAAACGTTGCGATTATCGCGCACGTAGACCACGGCAAAACGACGCTTGTAAACCAGATGTTGCAGCAGGGCGGTATGTTCCGTGAAAATCAGCAGGTGCAGGACCGCGTGATGGATTCCAACGCGCTGGAGCGCGAACGCGGAATCACGATTCTTGCGAAAAACACTTCCGCGCACTATAAGGGCGTGAAAATCAATATTGTGGACACGCCGGGACACGCGGATTTTTCGGGCGAAGTGGAGCGCGTTTTAAAGATGGTGAACGGCGCGCTGATTCTGGTAGACGCGGCGGAGGGACCTTTGCCGCAGACGCGTTTCGTAATGCAGAAGGCGCTGGAACTGGGGCTGAAACTGATTATCGTAATCAATAAAGTAGACCGCCCCGACGCGCGTATTTCCGAAGTGGTGGACGAAGTGCTGGAACTGATGATGGACCTTGACGCCACGGACGAACAGCTGGAAAGCCCGATTGTGTACTGCTGCGGCAGAACGGGAACCTCTTCTTTGACGCCCGATAAGCAGGAGCCGAATTTAAACCCGCTGTTCGATACCATTTTATCGCACATTCCGCCGATGGATATGGACGTGGAAGGTCCTACGCAGCTGCTTGTTTCGTGCATCGATTACAACGAATTCGTGGGGCGCATCGGCATCGGCAGAATAGAACGGGGCGTGGCGCGTACGAACGAGCCTGTTTCCGTGTGCAATTACAACGATAAAAAAGTGCGTACAAACCAGAAAATCGTAACGCTTTATCAGATCGAAGGGCTCGACCGCGTGCCCGTGGAATCGGCGAAAGCGGGCGACATCGTGGTATTTTCCGGCATCGAAGGGCTGAACATCGGCGATACCGTTTGTCAGCCGAACGCCGTGGAGCCCGTGCAGTTCGTAAAAATCGAGGATCCGACGGTGGAAATGACGTTCTCCGTGAACGACAGTCCGTTTGCCGGCAAAGAAGGAAAGTTCGTAACCACCCGTCAGTTGCGCGAAAGACTGTATAAAGAACTGCTGCGCGACGTTTCTCTGCGCGTAAACGATACGGACAGCGCGGATTCGTTCCGCGTGTGCGGCAGAGGCGAAATGCATCTTTCCATTCTGATAGAAACGATGCGCCGCGAAGGGTACGAATTTCAGGTTTCCACGCCGCGCGTATTGTATAAGGAAATCGACGGCGTGCGCCACGAACCGATCGAACGACTGGTGGTGGACGTGCCCGAAGATATGACGGGCCCCGTGTTTTCGGCGATGGGCAACAGAAAAGGTACGCTGTTGCATATGAACGCCATGGGCAGCCGCATGCGGCTGGAATTTGCCGTGCCGTCGCGCGGACTCTTCGGGTATAAGAGCGAATTTTTAACCGATACAAAAGGGCAGGGCATCATGAACTCCATTTTCTACGGATACGAGCCGTACAAGGGAGATATGCAGCGCCGGAATACCGGTTCGCTGGTGGCGTTTGAAACGGGCGAAGCGGTTACTTACGGGTTGTTCAACGCGCAGGGCAGAGGCACGCTGTTTATTACGCCGGGCACGCCCGTATACGAAGGCATGGTGATAGGCTATACCAACCTTGCCGACGATATCAACGTGAACGTGTGCAAAACCAAGCATCTGACGAATACCCGTTCATCGAACAGCGACGACGCGCTGACGCTGATTCCCGTGAGCAAAATGAGCCTTGAAGAGTGCCTTGAATTCATCAACGACGACGAACTTCTGGAAGTAACGCCGAAGTCGCTGCGTATCCGCAAGCGGATTTTAGACAGCGAACTGAGAGCAAAGGCGAGATTCAAAGAGAAAAACATGAAATAAATTTCGCGTTTATGCAGCCTTCCCCAAAGCGGGGAAGGCGTTTGTTTACGTGAAGGGAAAATATGGGGTTGAAACGATTTTTTTTCATAAGACGCGTTTTTTTCGCATACGATAAGGTATGCAGGAAACAAATCATTCGATTCAGATAGACAACAGAAAAAGTATCACGGCGACGGGCATAGAGGCGGTGAAAAGTTTTTCGCCCTCGAAAATTGAATTGAGTCTTTCGGGTACGAAAACCACGCTGACGTTTTTCGGAAACGATTTTAAGATCATCGGTTTTTCGAAAGAGAGCGGTACGTTCCGCGCCGGCGGCGTAACCGATTCGTTTCGTTACGGCGGTTCGCTCCGTTCGAAGCTGTTCCGCTGACGGCGGAGGGAAGCGTTATGGATTCGGCGGCGCAGTTGCCCGCGTTTTTGTGCCTTGCGGCGGCGGGCGCGGCGGCGGGATTGATTTACGATGTTTTGTCGCCGCTGCGGTTTTCGAAAATTTCCGCATTTATAGCGGACGTGCTTTTCTTTCTTCTGGCGGCGGTTTTGTATGTGCTGATCGCCACGTTCTGTCGTCTGCCCGATTTTCGGTTGTACGCGTATTTCGCGATGACGGCGGGATTTATAATATATTTGAAAAGTATGCGCTCAGCGGTTGCATTTTTCGGAAAAATGTGCTATAATACATGTGTAAAGGCACAAAAAAGGCTGTTTGAGCCTCTTTTTCGTGCTGCGGCCGCGAAATTTTCACAAAAAAAACAAAAAAGAAAATCGGCGCGGAGAAAAAAATCCGAAGAAAAATCAAAGCGCACGCGCGAAAAAATCGTTCGCGCGGCAAGGAAAAAGGTTAGCTTATGACGCAGGAAAAGATGAAAAGAACGGTGATCGCATCGGTTGTTGCCGCAACGCTGCTTGTTGCGGTGCTGATTGCCGTGCTTATTTATCAGGTGGTATCGATTTCCGTGCATAACAAGCGTATTGCGAAAGCGGAAGAAGAAATCGCGCGCTTGCAGGAAACGATCGATCGCCGGGAAAACGACTTGGATTATTATCTTTCTCTGATAGGGAAGGAACATTTGCTTTACGCCAACGGGTACAAAAAAGGAAGTTGATTTTACGGTATTCCGGGGTACGGCGGCAGGGAAAAACCATTGCCGCGAGGAGAGGAAAACAGATGAATAACGAAATATTCCGCGGTAAAAGCGCGGTGATCGACGTGGGGTCAAATTCCGTTCGCCTGATGTTTACGGCGGACGGAAAAGTTTTATATAAAACGCTTGAAACAACGCGCCTCGGCGAGGGACTGGCGTTTTCGCCGCGGCTGAAAGACGACGCGATGCGCCGCACGGCGGAGGCGATTTCCGCGTTTGTCGCAAGGGCGAAAGACGGGGGCGCGGAACGGATTTTCGCTTATGCCACGGCGGCGGTACGCGAGGCGGAAAACCGCGGGGAGTTTCTGAAACTCGTGAAAAATTCGTGCGGGGTACTGCCCGACGTGATCGACGGGGAAGCGGAAGCGGCGCTGGGGATGGACGGGGCGCTGAACGGGGCGGACGGCGCCACGATAGACGTAGGCGGGGCAAGTACGGAAATCGCGGTGCGCGTCGGAGGAAAAACGGCGTATAAAAAAAGCGTTCCCGTAGGCGTGGTTCGTATCAAAGATATGTGCGGACGGGACGTGGCGGAGATAAAAAAACTGTGTGAAAAATACGTAAGCGGTTTCAACGGCGCGAAAACGGTTATAAATCAAGCGGGGGGCAGGACGGTTGCCATCGGCGGCACCGCCACCACGCTGGGCGCGAGAAAAGCGGGGTTGAAATCGTACGACGGGCAGAAAGTTACGGGCGTTTTTCTTGAACAAAGCGATTTGCGCAATTACGCGAAAGCGTTTTTATCGTTGCCCGTGAGAGAAATCGCAAAGCTGCCCTGCATGCCGGAAAAACGTGCGGACGTCATCGGCGGGGGCGCGGCGTGGCTGTATATGATAACGGAATCGCTCGGATTGCCGGGAATTACCGTAAGCGACGAGGACAATCTGGAAGGGTACGCGCGGCTGAAAGGTATTTTATAATTTTTTGCCGTAAGACGGCGCGAAAGAAAAATAAACGATAAGGAGAAAGACGGTGAAACGGTTTTTTGTTAACGTATATGCGATAACGCTTGCGCTTTTGTGCGCGGCGGGATTTGCCGTCGCGGCATTTTTCGCGTATACGGGTTTCGGTTCGTCCGGGCTTTGGCTCTGCCTTGCGGGCGGCGTGCTTTCTCTGTTTTTCGCTCCGTTTTATCACGAAACGGGGCATATTGTTTTTGCGCGTTCCAAAGGATTTTTTGTGGTATCCTGGAAAATCTGTTTTCTGAAATACGACGGAGCGGACGGCAGGAAGAAAATTTCGTTCTGTTCTCCGTTTGCCGCGGACAGCACGCAGGCGGTGCCGGAACAGGCGTTTGCGGATATGAAAAAGCGCGCGGCGGCGTATACGGCGGGCGGATTGTTGTTCGGCGGGGCGTTTTTGCTTACGATCAGCGTAGTGGCGGCGGTGTTCGGCGGATATGCCGGGGCGTTTGTCCTGTTCGGCGCGTTGCCGTATGCGGCGTATCTGTTTTTGCTGAATCTGCCGCCGTTTGAATATGCGGGCGGAAAAACGGATATGCGCGTTTTATGCGATATTCTGAAGGACAAGCCGTACGGAGTCAGACTGATTGCGGCGATGAACGCGCAGGGCGAGCTGGCGAGCGGCAAACCGTATTCCGCAATCGATAAAAACTATCTTGAAAATCTGCCCGTGATCGCCGAGGACGAGCCGCTGTTTGTCCTGAACGAATTTTATTCGTATTATGCGGCGGCGGAACTGCGGGATTATGAAGCGGCGGCGAAACATATCAATCGCATCGCGTTGTTATCTCCGTATCTGACGGTTGAAGAACAGCGCGCGGCGCTTTGCGAACTGACTTATTTAAACGCGCTGTTAAACGACGAAACGCAGGCGGATAAATGCTTTGCGGCGCTTTCTTACGGCGCGGAAAACGCGGAAAAAAGCGAAAAAGCCGTGGAAGCGCGCTCGACGTGTGCGGAAAACAGGGCAGCCGCGGCATATTATGTAATGCGGGGCGATTTGCCTGCGGCGGAAAAGGCGTTGTCGGCTGCGGTAAAATGTGAGGAACAAGAAAGATTCAAAGGCGCGGCGGCAAGCGAAAGATTGCTTTCGGAGCCGTTGAAAGAGCGGCTTGACGAGTTGAAAGCATAAATGCCCGGAAAGAAAAATCGAAATGAAAGGGGGGCAATCGTGGCAGTTACGGATAATCAACAGTTGTCGTTTGTCGGAAAAGGCAAAAAAAATCAGCCGACGGAAGATTTTTTAAAGGAATACGCGCGCGTAAAGCCGCTGTATTCGGGCGCGCTGAAAACGGCGTGTTCCCGTTTCGAAATTCTGGACGACGAATTTTCGATGACGCACGGGCACGATCCGATTCACCATATCGAAAGCCGCCTGAAAACGGCGGAAAGTTGTTATGAAAAACTGAAGCGGCGGGGGTATAAGCAGGCGCCGGAAAATCTGAAACAGCTGACGGATATTGCCGGCGTGCGCGTGGTGTGCGGATACATCGAGGATATTTATAAAATCGCGCGGGTGTTTCTCAATCAGCACGACGTACGGCTGCTGCGGCAGAAAGATTATATCAGAAATCCGAAGCCGAACGGGTACAGAAGTCTGCATCTGATTGTGGAAGTGCCGGTGGCGCTTTCGTTTGTGGCGACTTCGGTGCCCGTGGAAATACAGCTGAGAACGATTTCGATGAACATGTGGGCGAGTCTGGAACACGAAGTTTCGTATAAAGCGGGGGCGGAGCTGAAAAAATCGGCGTTTACCGAGCTGAAAGCGTGCGCGGACGATTTGTTCGGCGTGGAAGAGCGAATGCAGAAAATCTGCGGAGATATACGCGCGCTGAACGCGCCGCAACAAGAGAACAACACTGAAATAAATTCCATAAAATAAGCGGAAAGGAAACGGATAAGATACGGAAGATGAATTACGAAGCGCAACGGGAAGAGAGAAATCGGAAAAGGAAAAAACGCAGAAAAATCGAAGCGTGCGTCGGCGCGATCGTCTTGTGCGGGCTGACGGCGTTCTCGTTTTTCGTGCCGCCCGCAACCTGGAAATATTATGTGAAGAAGCCGAAGATCGCAAAGCTTGCCGCAGGGGATTGCCGCGTGCATTTTCTTTCCGTGGGGCAGGGCGATTGTTCGGTGATCGAACTTCCCGACGGAAAAACGATGGTGATAGACGGCGGCGACGGCGCAAACGGGCATACGGCGTATATTTTGCGTTATTTAAACGCTCTGGGCGTTAAAAAGCCTGATTATCTGGTTGCCACGCATACGGACGGCGACCATACGGGCGGGCTGGCGGAAATGGTTTCCGTAAAAGGCGCGGGCGAAATTTTTATGCCGTACGTAACGTACGACGGAGGAACGGCGTTTGACGAATTTCTGCTTGCGGCGAAAAAAGAAGAAATCCGGACGACGTTTTCGCGCCGCGGTATTTCTCTATCCTCGCACGATTCCGGATTGCCGTACGATTTGTGCTTTATCTCTCCTTTAAGCAAAGATACGCCGGGAAACGAATATGCGAAAGCCAACGGGAACAGCGCCGACGACGGCGCCGTGAACGATACTTCGGCGGTGATTTATCTGGATTATTTCGGCTCTACGGTGCTGTTTTGCGGCGACATTACGGCGGAAAAGGAGCAGGCGATTCTGCGCGAGGCGGAAGCGGGGCTGATCGCGTGCGACGGAAAAGAAATTACGCTTTGCGGCGTGGAAATTTTAAAGGCGGCGCATCACGGTTCGGCAACCTCTTCGTGCGAGGAATTTATCCGTGCGCTTTCTGTGCGGGACGCCGTGGTTTCGGCGGGGATAAACAATGCGTATTCGCATCCGTCCACGGAAGTGCTCGGCCGCTTCGAACGGAACGGCGTAAACGTACACAGAACGGATTACGACGGCACCGTTACGATAACGTTGAAGCCGGACGGAACGTATACCGTAGATAATATACCGGCGGCATAGGGAGCAAAGAAAACTGTATCCGAGCGCCGGGCGCAACGGAGAAAAATCGCATAGGACCGGCATATATACGCAGCGCCTGAATGGTAATTCAGGCGTGTTTTTATTATACATGAAAAACGTTTTTTTGTATACCGTGCGTCGTTATATCGGTTAGCTTTTGCTAACCTGTCGGGATATTCCGCAATAAGAATATTTTTGCGAAAAATACCGGGGAAAACAAAATTTTCCGCGGCTTTTTTCCGTTATTTTTGTTGACAGTTGCTGTTTGATAGGATATAATAAATATATCGGTTTTTATATAGGAATATATAGAAAAACATATACGAATGGTGGGTTATTTATCCGTAGAAAAAAACGGTGAAAAAGCCCTTAACGCAGTTATGATTGTTTCCTCGGTTTTCTATCGCGGAACTATGATAAAAACATATTATAATTACTTATGTAAGGAGGCTAAAAATGGCTCATTTAAGCGAAGCGGCTGTTGCGAAGATCAATGAAATCTGCGACAGATACGCCGATGAAAGAACGCCGCTGATGATGATTTTAAGCGACGTTCAGAAAGAATACGGGTATATTCCCCTGGAGGTGCAGGAACTGGTTTCCGAACGTACGGGAATTTCCGTGGCGGAAATTTACGGCGTGGTAACGTTTTATTCGTTCTTCTCGCTGAATCCGAAAGGGAAATACGTCATCGGCTGCTGTTTAGGCACGGCGTGCTACGTGAAAGGGGCGCAGCAGGTAATCGATAAATTTTCGGAAATTCTGGGCATCAAACCCGGAGAAACCACGAAAGACGGACTGTTTACGCTGGACGCTCTGCGCTGTATCGGCGCGTGCGGCATCGCGCCCGCCGTTTCCATTAACGGAAAGGTGTACCCGAAGCTTTCGGTAAACGCCGTTCCCGCCGTTATCGAAGAATATAAAAACGCGGAGGCGAACGTATGATTAAGAATTTCGAAGAACTGAACGCTACAAGCGAAAACTGCTCGGCGTGCCTGAACGCCAAATTTTCCGGTTCGGACGGCAAGCGCCACGTGGTGCTTTGCGGCGGTACGGGCTGCCTTTCCTCTCATTCGCACGAAATCAAGGAAGAGTTTGAAAAGCAGATTGCGGAAAGAGGGCTTTCCGATAAAGTAACGGTGAATCAGGTGGGGTGTTTCGGGTTCTGCTCGCAGGGGCCTTTCGTGAAAATTTATCCCGAGGACACGTTATACCGCATGGTGAAAATCGCCGACGTTACGGAGATCGTGGAAACCGATCTGATCGGCGGCGATATTGTGGAACGCCTTCTGTACGTAGACCCCGCCACGAAAGAAAAAGTTACGAAGCAGGACGAAATCAACTTCTATAAAAAACAGGTGCGCGTGGCGCTGCACGGTTGCGGCAGCATCGACCCGGAAAACTTTAAAGAAGCCCTCGGCGCGGGCGCGTTCAAGGGCTTGGCGAAAGCGTTGCAGATGCCCCGTCAGGACGTTATCAACGAAGTGCTTGCTTCCGGACTTCGCGGGCGCGGGGGCGGCGGCTTCCCCACGGGAAGAAAATGGCAGTTTGCCTATAATCAGCCGGACGGCGAAAAGTACGTTGTGTGCAACGGCGACGAGGGCGACCCCGGCGCGTTTATGGACCGTTCCATTCTGGAAGGCAACCCGCTTGCCGTAATCGAAGGGATGATGATTGCGGGCTATGCGATCGGCGCGCAGAACGGTTATTTCTACGTTCGTGCGGAATATCCCATTGCGGTAAACCGTTTAAAAATCGCCATAAAAGAAGCGGAGGAAGCGGGGCTTATCGGCGATAATATTCTCGGTACGGATTTTTGCTTCCGCGTACATATCCGCCTCGGCGCGGGCGCGTTTGTCTGCGGCGAAGAAACGGCGCTTTTAAATTCCATCGAAGGACAGCGCGGCATGCCGCGTCCCCGTCCTCCGTTCCCCGCGGTAAAGGGGTTATGGGAGAAGCCCTCGATTATCAATAACGTGGAAACGCTTGCCTGCGTTCCGTATATTCTGCGCGAAGGCGCGGCGAAATTCGCTTCTCACGGCACCGACCGTTCGAAGGGCACGAAAGTATTCGCGCTCGGCGGAAAAATCAATAACGTGGGACTTGTGGAAGTGCCGATGGGCACGACTTTGCGCGAACTCATTTACGATATCGGCGGCGGTATTCCGAACGGCAAGAAATTCAAGGCGATTCAGACGGGCGGGCCTTCGGGCGGCTGCCTTACCGAAGCCGACCTCGACGCGCAGATCGATTACGACAACCTGATTGCGAAAGGTTCGATGATGGGTTCGGGCGGCGCGATCGTCATGGACGAGGACAACTGCATGGTGGACGTTGCGAAGTTCTATATGGAATTCATCTGCGACGAATCGTGCGGCAAATGCACGCCCTGCCGTATCGGCACCAAGCGCATGCTGGAACTTTTAACGAAAATAACCGACGGCAAGGCGACGATGGACGATCTGGACGCGCTGGAAGATCTGGCGCATAACGTAAAAAACAACTCGCTGTGCGGGCTGGGGCAGACGGCGCCTAACCCCGTGCTTTCCACGCTTTCCAGATTCCGCGACGAATACGTTGCGCACATCGTTGAAAAGAAATGCCCCGCGCACGTCTGCAAGCACCTGATGAAATACGAGGTGATTAAAGATAAATGCTTCGGTTGCGGTCTTTGCGAAAGACAATGCCCCGTGGGAGCCATCTCCAGAACCGATTACGTGGCGCCCGGCAAGAAACTGCCCGCGCGTATCGTGGATCAGGAAAAGTGCATCAAGTGCGGCATGTGCATCGCTTCCTGCAAATTCAAAGCGATCGAGAAGAAATAAGGGGAGGAAAGAAAAATGTCGAAAATCAATATTAAAATCGAGGGAATGCCCTATCAGGTGGAAGAGGGGCTGACGATACTCGAAGCGGCAAGAGAGTGCGGCTATGAAATTCCGTCCCTTTGCACGTTCAATCACGGCGAATGTTCGCGCGGGTCGTGCCGCGTGTGCCTTGTGGAAGCGACGGGCGCGAGAGGACTTGTGGCTTCGTGCGTGTACCCTGTGGCGGAGGGCATGGAAATTACGATTTCTTCCCCCAAAGCCGTGGAAGCGCGCAGAACTTCGGTGGAACTGCTGCTTTCCAACCACAATCGCGATTGTCAGGAATGCGATAAAAACGAGAAGTGCGAACTGTTGCACGCGGCGCGGCTGACGGGCGCGCGCGACAATGCGTATACGGGCGCGAAAACGGAAACGACGGTGGATAAACTTACGCCTTCGATCAAGCGCGATACTTCGAAATGCGTGCTTTGCGGCAGATGTATCGAACGTTGCAAAAACGCGCACGGGCTTTCCGTTCTGGGCTTTGAAAAGCGCGGATTCAAAACGATTGTTGCGCCGGCGGAAAATCGTTCGTTCAAAAATTCGCCGTGTATTCTGTGCGGGCAATGCGTAAGCGTGTGCCCCACGGGCGCGTTGATGGAAGTTTCGGAAATCGAAAAGGTGGACGAAGCGATGAAAGCGGGCAAGTACGTGGTGGTGCAGACGGCGCCTGCGGTGCGCGCGGCGCTCGGCGAAGAATTCGGCATGCCCGTAGGCACGCTGGTTACGGGTAAAATGGTGGCGGCGCTTAGGCGGCTCGGCTTTAAAAAAGTGTTCGATACCAACTTTGCCGCCGACCTTACGATTATGGAAGAGGCTACCGAGCTTCTGCATCGCATGAAAACGGGCGGCACGCTGCCGATGATTACTTCCTGTTCGCCGGGGTGGGTGAATTACTGCGAATATTATTACGGCGATTTATTGCCGCACCTCTCTTCGTGCAAATCTCCGCACGAGATGTTCGGCGCGATTCTGAAGAGCTATTATTGCGAAAAGACGGGCATCGATCCCCGCGATATGTTTGTGGTTTCGATTATGCCCTGCACGGCGAAGAAGTACGAAAAAGAACGCCCGCAGCTGCAGAAAGACGGCATCAAAGACGTGGACGCGGTGCTTACGACGCGCGAACTCGGAAAACTTATCAAGCGTTCCGGGATTCGTTTCGATAAGTTGCCCGAAGAACAATTCGATAACGACATCGTGGGCGAATACACCGGCGCGGGCGTGATTTTCGGCGTAACGGGCGGCGTAATGGAAGCGGCGTTGCGTACGGCGATTTATACGGTTACGGGCAAGGAACCCGAAAAGGCGGAGCTTACCGAAGTGCGCGGCTTCAAAGGCGTGCGCGAGGCTGCATACGATTTGAACGGTACAAAGGTGAAAATTGCCGTGGCGCACGGCATGAAGAACGCAAAAGTACTGCTTGACGACATCCGCGCGGGAAAGAGCGAATATCAGTTCATCGAAATTATGGGTTGCCCCGGCGGGTGCATCGCGGGCGGCGGACAGCCGTATGTGCGCCCTTGCTTCCTGCCGAACGAGGGTACCGATATTCTGGATACGTATAAGGAAAAACGGGCGGCGGCGCTGTATAAAGAGGACGAAAGCAAAACGTACCGTTTTTCGCATCGGAATCCGCAGATTATCGAACTGTATAAGGAGTACCTCGGCGAGCCGAATTCGCATAAGGCGCACGAGCTGCTTCACACGACTTACGAGGCGAAAGAAAGATTCAATTAAGCCGTTCGGCCGTGTAAAACGGGATAAAATGCGACAATATCAAGGAAACTAAATCGGAGCCGTCGGAGATATCCGGCGGCTTTTTCGCGCGAAAAAACAGGACGTCGCGCGGAAAGTAAAGCGATAATCGCGGCGCGTAACGGAAGAATTTATATAAGAGAAACGGCACGATTCGGCGCTGTACGGAAAACCCGCGGCGGAATCGGAACAACGAACAAAAACACAATTTTACAGAACATTTCTCTATTGAAAAAAAGAAAGAGGCATGATATAATAAGTATTATCAGGAAAAATTTCTGAAAGAATAACGCAACGGAGAAACCGATGAACGAGCAGGAACGGAATCAAAACGGATACAACGGTGAAATTACGGAAGAATCGCCTTCCCGCAGCGAATATTTTTCGTGGATCAACAATACGAACGAAGGCTCCACAGAGGCGCAGACGCTGGCGAATCTTGCCTTTTTTGCCGAATTGAATAAAAAGTACGGCATGCGGCTGGATATTTACGCGTGGGACGCGGGAAATCTTGACGGCGCGGGCGAAGGTTACGGCAATCCGGACGGAGAAAAATTGCGTGCGCAATATCCCCGCGGCTATGCGCCGATAGCGGAATATGCGGCGGCATGCGGCACGCGGCTGGGCGTCTGGGGCGGCGCCGACGGCTACGGAGATACGGAGGAAGAGGCGGAAAAACGGAGAAATATTCTTGTTTCGTTGTGCCGCGATTATCGGCTCGGTTTGTTTAAATTCGATACGGTGTGCGGGGTACTGCGCGAAAATAAAAAGGAAGAATTTGCACGGACGATGCGGGAATGCAGAAAGTATTCGCCCGATCTGATTCTTCTGAATCATCGGAACGATCTGGGAAAATATCAGTCGTACGCCACCACGTTTTTGTGGGAGGGGCTGGAAACGTATACCGACGTGCATTGTTTCAACCGCCGAACGGCGCCGCATAACCGCGCGTACATTTTCTTCCGCGGGCATACGCCGCAGCTGAAACGGCTTACGGAAGATCACGGCGTTTGTATTTCTTCTTCGGTGGATTATTTCGAGGACGATCTGATTTATCAGGCGTTTAACAGATGCCTGATTCTTGCGCCGGAAATTTACGGAAATCCTTGGCTTCTGCGCGACGACGAATATGCGATTATGGCGCGGATTTTCAATTTACACAGGAAATACCGCGACGTTTTGACGCACGGCATGCTTCCGAAAACCGATCTCGGCGATAACGCGGTGCTTCGCGGCGACGACAAGCGGCGGTTTCTTGCCACGGGTAACGGCAGCTGGAACATTCGAAAAATTTCTGTGCCGCTTAACGAAAGCGTGGGGCTTACGCAGTGCGGAAAAGTGTGCGTGATTCAAAGATTTCCCACGGAAAAAACAATCGGCTGTTTTGCTTACGGCGAAACGGCGGAAATTTCTCTGGCGCCGTTCCGGGCGGCTCTGATAGAAATTTGCGCCGCGGAAATTGCGGGCGAGGCGATTATCGGCGCGGAATACGAAGTGCTGCACGAGGACGAATCCGGCAGGGCGGATAAAGCGAAATTGCTTTGCGGCAACGGAACCGAAAAAAACGAGGACGAAGTTTATCTGGTAAATTTTTCGACGGGCGCGAAAACCCGTCTGCAAATTCCCGGCGGACATTTAGCCGATCATCGCGAACGCGTGCCGCAAAAAATCGGCGCGCTGCACGCCGCTCCCGTGCCGGCGGATAGCGAATATCTGTACGAAACGGCATGTTTTGCGGCGGACAACGAATCGATGGAACGGCGGAGTTTGCTGCGTTCGGGCAAGACGGCGATGGATTCCGTGAAAAAAGCGCGGGAGTTTTTCTTTTCGCAGAAGTCGTATCGTCTGCGCGGCGTCGATACGTCGATTCCGTTCGACGGAAACGAAAACACGTGTTTCGACGTGAAGTCGCGTTCGTATATCAACCACGACGGCAGGACGGGCTTCCGCGTGGAGGGCGGCTGCCTGCGCGTGGATTTCGGTGCGGAATATGCGGCAGACAGGCTGGAAATAGAATATTTCGACGCGGACAAAAAGGACGGAATGTTTTTTGAACAGATTCCGCAGGACGGAGAAGTTTCCGCCGATTTGCGCAAATGGAGCGCCGCAACGTTGAAAAAAATTGCGACGGTGCGCCCGGAAAGAAACGAATTTTTATATTTTTACAGCGATACGCCCGGTACGGCGGAGGGGCAAAGAAAGCGAGCCGTTTATACGGTTGCCGCGGATGAGGGAAAAATCCGATATTTCCGCACGCCGTGCCCCGTGGACAGAATTTATTCGATTCGGCTGTTTTCGGGAAGCGAAGAAATCTCATTGAAACAGGCGAAACTTACGAATCTGTTTGCGGCGTATGCGAAAAAGCGGACGAATGCTTATGCGGAGAGGACGATTACGTTGAAAGATCTGCCCGAATATCCGTATCTCGCCGTGGCTTTGGAAGGGAAAACAGGCGAGGAAAACGTGGTTTGTCTGGCGGAAATCGGCGGTAAACCATACGGATTCCCTTTCCGCGCTCCCGCGTATCCTTCCAACTCGTTCGAATATCCCGTGCATCCGACGGACGGAAATTATACTTTCTTTCTGCCGTTGAAAAAAGAATGGGAGGGGCGGGAAATTACTCTGAAAGCGCTGTTTGCGGCAGATCGAGTGCCGACGGACGTGTATCTTTGCGACGGACATCAAGAGAGAAAAGGCTTGGAAATCTCGCTCCGTTGAATCTCGGTTTTACCGCGAAAAAGAACAAATGCACAATATTATAGAACATAACGTTCTTGAAATCAGCGCTTTTGTGTGTTATAATGTTTAGCGAAATGAGGAAAAGGGCGGAAAGCGTTAGGTAAGCCCGGAAGCGAAAAATCTTTCGTTTCAATCAAAATACATAAATCAGAACGATTTATTAAGGAAGCAAAAAGAAAAATGGACAGAATTTTCACTGTTGCGATTATCGGTTGCGGTTCGCGCGGGGCGGAAGCGTACGGCAGAGAAATGTTCGAACAAAAGGACAAATGGAAAATCGTTTCCGTTTGCGATACGAATCCGGTGAAAACGGCGAAATACGGAGAAATATTCGCCGTAACGGAAGAAAACAGATTCTGCGACGAATTTGAATTTTTTAAGGAAAAACGCGCCGACGCGCTGATTATAGCCACGATGGATAACGATCACGTGCGGCAGTGCAAGCGGGCGTTGGAACTCGGCTACGACGTGCTTTTAGAAAAGCCGATTACGGCAAACGAAGAAGAATGCCGCTCTTTGCTGGAAGCGCATCGGCGTTACGGCAAAAAAGTGATGGTGTGCCACGTGCTGCGCTATGCTCCGGCGTTTGTGAAGCTGAAAGAACTGCTGGAGAAAAAAGTGTGCGGCGAACCGGTGATGATAGATTCTATCGAGCAGGTTTGTTACTGGCATCAGGCGCATAGTTTCGTGCGCGGCAACTGGCGCAACAGCGACGAAACTTCGCCGATGATTCTGCAGAAGTGCTGCCACGATCTGGATTTGCTGCAATATTATGCGGAATCCCGTTGCGAAAGCATTTCGTCCATCGGAGATCTGCGCTTTTTTAAAGCCGAAAACAAGCCGGAGGGCGCGGCGGACCGTTGCGCGGATTGCAAACTTTGGAAGGATTGCACGTACAGCGCGCAGAACATTTACATAGGCAACTGGAAGAGTATCGGTTCTCCCGAAAATTGCTGGCCGTACAATGCCATCACCACCGCGGTGCCGCAAACGGAAGAAAATCTGACGGAAGCGATAAAAACGGGTCCGTACGGGCGGTGCGTGTTTGCCTGCGATAACAACGTTGTGGATAATCAGATTGTTATGGCGCATTTTCGAAACGGCGTGAACGCGAATCTCAGAATGACGGCGTTTACCGCCGGCGGCGGAAGAATTATGAAATTTTACTGCACGCAGGGGGAAATCGATTTCGAGGACGCGCTGAACAGAATCGCGGTGAGGCGTTTCAATCGGCCGGAAGAAATCATCGACGTGAATACGCTGCATTTCGAGGGCGGGCACAACCACGGCGGCGGCGACGGCGGGTTGATTCACGCGTTTTACGAATGTCTTTGCGGCGAGGAAAGCGCGCCTACGGGGCTGGAAGCTTCGGTGGAAAGTCATCTGATGGCGTTTGCGGCGGAAAAATCGCGCCTGCACGGCGGCGAACCGTACAAAATTCATAAAGACGAATCGGAACGACGTTAAATTTGAGAAACGGAGGAATAAGATGAAAAACAAAAACAAAAAGGCTATCAGGTGCGCGGCGGTTTTTGCGGCGCTTGCCATGGGATTCGGCGGCTGCGCCGCAGGCGCCGAAACACATCGCGGCAGCATGAAATTGCTTGGCGAAAGCGGCGAGGGAACGGCGCAGGTGAAACGTTACGGCTACGAACAAAACGCCGTACCGGGCTACAAAACGGTCGCGTTTGAAGAAACGGAAGATTTATGCGCCGATAACGAGGGCATGGGCTGGGTAATTCTGGAAGAACCGCTGTACGGAGGTCTGCCTTCGCTCGGTTATAAGGGCGTTTATCCCGAAGTGAAACAGATATCCATGTCTACCGGCTGGTCGGTGGTGGAAACTTCGCCCGGCGAGTTCAACTGGAGCGTGCTGGACGAAACCATCGCGTACTGGGCGGAACAGGGCAAAACGATCAATCTCAGACTTTGCACTGACGGACTTGTATTGAATCAGGGCGTCGTGAACGGTTGCCCTGCTTGGTTGTTCGAAGCGCCGTACAATGTGCCCAGTGTGGTGCACGACGGGCAGACGTACGCCGATTTATCCAACGAAAAATATATGGAACGGCTGAAAATCTTCCTGGAAGAATTCGCGACGCATTATACAAGCGAAGATTATCCGTATGCCGACGCCATCGAAGTGGTGGAACTCCGCGGCTACGGCATGGTGGGCGAATGGCACTCCGGCTGGAGCAGCTACGGCAGCCCTGAAGATCGTTCGAAAATGCTTTGCGACGTCATCGACGCGTGGCGCGAAGCCTGGGGCGATAAACTGCTGATTCTTTCCTGCACGTATGAATTCGGTTCGTACATGACGGGGATGACCAACGCGGCTTCGTATGAAGATTTCATGTATTACATGGGGTACGACCATGCGTTGCAGCTGGATAACATCGGCTGGCGGCGCGACGGCATCGCGTTTGCTTTACAGGAATACGACAGTCGTTTCGCCAACGATTATTTCTATCTGAACACGGGCGTTCCGCTCTGCGGCGAACTTGGCGACGGATATGCGAAACACGGCGACGATTCGCCTTATCCGCTGTTCGAAGCGCTCAGCGAGGCGTTGCATAAGTGGCGCGTGAATTACAACACCGCTGTAGGTTGGGTGGCGCAGGATTTCGCCGACGTGGTGAAGAACGATAAAGAGTGCGTGGAATATTTCAACCGCATGATGGGCTTCCGTTTCGTTCCCGATACCGTCAGCTATTCCCACGGCGTGAAAGCAGGCGATAAGTTTTATCTCAATTCGCTCTGGAGCAACAACGCGATGGGGCGTTGCTGGAAAGATTACGACCTTTCCGTGTATTTCGAGGACGCCGACGGCAACACGGTGTATACGGGAACGGACGAATCGTTCAACCCCGCATCGATCAACGGCGGCGAACCGCATTTCTTCGATCTGGAATACGATCTGCCCGCTTCACTGCCCGCGGGAACGTATACCGTGAAATTCGCGATGACCGATAAAAACGGCGTTCCGAAAATCGAAATGCCGATAGCGGGAAAGGACGCGGATAAAAAGTATTACCTCGGCGAGGTTACGGTGGGCGATACGGCGGCTAAAAAACTTGCCGAAGCGGATTCGCTGGACGGCGATACGGCTTTCAAAGCGATCGGTACGGGAAAAATCACCGACAGACTGGTAACCGTGAACGGTTCGAAAGCGATTGTCGGCGGCGGCAACGGCGTGTTTGCCGAAGGAATGCCGCTGGAAAACGGTAAAACGTATTACGTGTCTTTCGATTATAAAACGAATATCGAAAAATCGGCGATTAAAATCAACATGCAAAGCAAATATCTCGTGGGCGCCTACAACGCGGAAAACGGCGTCTGGGGAGATAAGTACGAGTGGCTGGACGTTTCGAACAACGTTTCTCACCGCACGGCGACGATTACCGTGCCCGACGACGGAAAGCAATACAAACTCAGCTTCGGCGCCGCCGAAAACGCGGCAATTGCGGCGTTTGACGATATTTCCGCGGTTACGGCGGATAAACAGGACGTCGGCTTTAAACTGAATCCCGCGTTTGCAACGAAGGAAGAGGACGGTTCGTATACCATTTATTCGCAGAATACGCCGTACTGGGCGGACGGATTGCAGCTGAAAAACGAACTCGGCGCGCACGAAACGTATATGCTTACGTTCGATGCGGCAACAACAACGGAAATTTCGGGCGGCGGTTTCTTCTATGCGATGATTACCGATTCGAACGCCGACCCGGACGATAAGAACGGATATATCGAAAGCTTCTCGTTAAACCGCATCGGTTCTTTCTGGAAACCCGCGGATACGGGGTATACGAAGTATTCGTACGTGTTCAATACCGACGATTATCCCGAAGGTTCGCACGTGGTGTTCGGCGTGCGCGATCGCGGCGGCGTGAATATTAAAAACATTACGCTTACGAAACTTTCGAGCGACGAATCGTACACGCGGGACGCGGTGGCTGTGAAACATAACGTAGTGCCCGAAAAAGGAATCGACGCAGACGGCAAAGGCGTTGTGGAAAACTTCGAAGCGGGCGTGTTCAACGGCGGCTGTATGTATCCCGGTATCGGTTCTACCGGCATTATTTCAGGCAACCCCGAATATCTCATCAGCGGTAAATATTCCTGCTATGTAGATAACACGCACTCCACGGGAAACGCATGGGAGTTCAACGTATTCTGCAATACGAATCTTGCGGATATGTGCCTTTCGGTAAACACCACGTACCGCCTGAAATTCAAATATAAAGTGGTGAAAGACGAAAGCGCGGCCGACGGCGGTTACTTCTATTGTCTGGCGCGCGAAGACGGTACCTTCCTGCACGATACGGGCGTATACGAATGGCGGAAAGGCGATTACGAAATCGGCGAAGTGTATTCCGTGGAATACGAATTCACCACGGGTTCGCAGGGCAGATATTACCTGATGTGGGGTATCCGGTTCGGCGGGGCGATGGCTATCGACGACGTGGTGATTGAAAAGGTGGAAACCCCTTCGGGACAAACGAAACCGAAAGTAACGAAAGGGCATGCCTATACGGTAACGGACGAAGTGCTTTATAAACGTTAAAGCGCCCGCATATAAACAATGAAAGTACGATTAAGGAGATAAATACGATGAAAAAATCAATTCGCATAATCGGCGGCATGCTTGCCGTAACTACAACGTTGCTGACGCTTGCTTCCTGCAAAGCGTCGCCGTCCGGGAAAGACGATGACGATACGTTCGGCGGAAACGGCGGCAAAACCGTGGTGAGATATTATTCGTTTAACGACGAACAATCGAATAAAGAGCTGAAAGCAGCCATCGAAGCGGATTTCTATAAAAAGAATCCGGACATCAAAATTCAGCTGGAAATTTCTACGGGGAATTTCTATTCCAACCTTCTCAACGATATTTCGGGCAAAAACGAAGCGGACGTATTCGGCATGGAGCCGGGCGAAATTTATCCGTTTTTAAGCAAGAACTATCTTGAACCTCTGGACGATTATTTCGCCGCATCGGAAAATATTTCGTTGGACGATATATGGGACATCAACAAGCAGGCGTATACGTACGACGCCGCGACGGATACGTTCGGCAAGGGAAAAACCTATGCCGTGATGAAAGACTGGACGACGGACAGCATGCTGCTGTATAACCGCGATTTGTTTTCGCAGGAACAGCTGGCGGCGATCGAGAAAGATTCCGACGGCGACGGCATCGCCGATCCGCTTACATTCGAACAATTCAAAAAATTGTGCGACGAACTTCTGGTGAAGAAGAACGGAACGATTACGCAGTATTCGTTTTTACCGGGGCTTGCCGAAGCGAAAGTTCTGGCGCAGTTCCTTACAAACGCGGGCACTTCGTGGTTTAATTCTTCTACTTACGAATCGACGTTTTTACAGCAGAACGTAAAAGACGTAGTGAAATACTATTACGATATCTTAGCAAAAAACGAGGTGAACAATACCGGCGCTTCGATGCTTCCGCTGTTCGCGCAGGGGAAAGTGGCGATGATTATGAGCGGTATGTACGCCGTGGAATATTACGGGCTGGATAAGCTGAATCTGGGCGTGGCGTATCCGCCTGCGAAAGCCGGATGCGAATCAAAACCGTACACGACGGGCTGCGTGGGCATGGCGATTTCCGCCCGTTCGAAGGTAAAGCAAGCCGCGTTTAAATTCGTGGAGTGGTATCTCGATTATATGGGCGAAAAATCGGCGGAGCGCGCGCTTAACTTCCCCGCGTTGAAAAAATATGCCGAAGAGTATATTCTGAATCCCGAAAAGAACACGAACGCGGTGCGGCTGGCTGCGGCGCAGAAATTCTACAAATCGCTGGATAAAGCTGTGGTGATCGACCGCAATAAATATTGTTCGCAGGCTTCTCTGGAGAGCATCGAATTTATGTATACGGGCGAATATCTCGAAGGGGCGATGACGTTCGACGAGTTCTGCGAAACGCTCGATTACGAAGTGAATAAGCGCGTAAGGCTGGCAAAACAATCGTAAAATTGCCGAAGGGAGGAGTTTTATACCGATGACGAGGGAAAAGAAAACGACGTTATCGTTCTTTGCGTATATCAGTCCGTGGCTTCTGGGTTTTGCCTGTTTCGGATTGTTTCCGCTTGTGTATTCGCTGTATATCAGTTTCTGTCATTATCAGATGGGAGGAACGCCCGTATTTGCGGGATTTCAGAATTACATCGATTTGTTCAAATATGAAAAATACTTTTTTACCACGCTGAAAAACACGTTTGTGTTCATGACGGCGACTACGGTGTTCGGCATGGGGTTCGGGTTGCTGTTTTCGCTGATGATCAACGCCGTGCCGGAGGCAAAGAGATTTTATCAGACGGTGTACTATCTGCCTGCTATTCTGCCCTTCATCGCGGGAACGATGCTCTGGGAATCGATGTATGCGAAATACGGTATTCTGAACGGGATTCTCACCACGATGGGGTTTGACAGAGTTTTGTTTTTAGGACACAAAAACGCGATGAAAAGTCTTGTCGTAATGTCGGTGTGGGGCGGCGTCGGCGGAAAAATCACCATGTTTCTTCCGGCGGTGGCGGGCGTGCCGAAAGATCTGCTTGAAACAATGGATCTGGACGGCGCGAACGCCTGGCAGAAATTCTGCCACGTTACTTTGCCCATGATTTCGCCCACGATTTTTTATCTGCTGATTATGGATATCATCGGCGGATTGCAGGCGTACGGACCGATGATGATGCTGGGCGGCGGAACCGCTACGATTACCGCAACGCTGCAGATTTACAACTACGCGATGATCGATCACACGATGGGCTATGCAAGCGCGTATGCGTGGATTATTTTCCTGATTGTGCTTGCGGTAACGTTTGTGTTCTTTAAATTCGGCGGAAAGAAGGTGTATTATGTTGACGAATGATATGATATCCGATGCTTCCGTTCTTTCGCCCGAATCGGGAAACGGATTGAAAACACCCGGCAAAGTAACGAAATTTCACGACCGGAAAAAAGCGCGGAGAAGAAGCAATATTATTCTGTATACGATTCTTTCTCTGGTGGCGGTGCTCATGGTGCTGCCTACGCTGGTAATGCTGTGTTCTTCGCTGAAATCGTACGACGATTATTATTCGCTGCAGTTTCATTTGCTGCCGCGCGACGGAGTGCATTTCGATAACTACGCTCGTGTGTTTACTTCCAGCGAAAATTTCCTGTTGTGGATTAGCAACACGCTGTTTTTAATCGTTACGAACACGGTGCTTTGTACGGTTTCCACGTCGCTGGTGGCATACGGTTTTGCGAAATTCCGTTGTAAAGCGTCAGACGCGCTGTTTATGGTGCTGCTTGCCACGATGATGATTCCTTGGGCGGTAACCATGGTGCCTTCGTATCTGCTGTGGGCGCGGCTCGGACTGACGGATAGCTTCTATCCTTTGATTCTGCCGAGCGTCGGCGGCAGCGCGTACTATGTGTTTATGTTCCGCCAGAACATGCGCGGGATTCCCAACGAGATTATGGAAGCGGCGGAAATGGACGGCGCGAATTCGCTGACGAGATTATTCAGAATCGTTCTGCCCAACTGCATCCCCGTCATCGTTACGATGGTGCTTTTTACAGCAATGGGCATCTGGGGCGATTATCTCGGACCGCTCATTTATCTGCGCCGTCCCGAAAAATTCAATATTTCCCTTGGCATCAACATGCTTCGTTCGCAGACGACGCAGGGGAAACAGGATACGCCTATGCTGCTTGCGGCAAGCGTTTTAATGGCGATACCGTCCATGATTATGTATTATACGGGCACGAAAATTTTTGCAAAAGGCATTTCGCTGCAAGGCGGCGTGAAAGGCTGAGATTTACAGGAGTACGATAAGAGGTAACGACGGATGGACAAAATTATTTTCGATACGGATATCGGCGGAGATTGCGACGACGCGGGCGCGCTTGCGATTCTGCACGAAGCACAGAATGCGGGAAAGGCGGAATTGCTTGCCGTTACGCTGAGCACTTCCAGCCCGTACGCCGCGGGCTGCGCAGACGCGATTAACCGCTATTACGGCCATATCGTGCCGATCGGGCAGACGGAAACGAAAGCGCCCGGAGAGGACGAAAACTTCTACGAAAATTCTTACGGAAAGGCGATTTCCGAGGCTTTCGAAAACGGGTATCCGAAAGAAGAAAAGCCGCAAAGCGCCGTGAGATTGTTGCGCAGGCTGCTTGCGGAAAATACGGGCGAAAAAATTACGATTGTCGCGGTGGGAAATTTCGAAAACCTTGCGGCGCTTCTTACAAGCGGCGCCGACGATATTTCTCCGCTGACGGGCAAAGAACTTATGCTTGCGCAGGCGGAACGCGTTGTGGCGATGGCATGCTTCTTCCCTTCGGAAAGCGTACCCGAAGTGTGGTTCGGCGACCAGAAAATGGAAGCGGAATTCAACGTTGCCGTAGATATTCCGTCTGCCCGCACAACGTTGGAAGAATGCCCCGTACCCGTGTATTTTTCGCATTATCTTACCGGAATGAACGTGCTTACGGGCGCTCGGCTGATGAAAAAGGACGAAAAAAACCCCGCGGGGCGGAGCTACTACGTACATTCGAAAGGAAATCGTTCTTCATGGGATCCCGCTGCGGCGTTTTTTGCCGTATACGGTTGCGGTAAGGCGTTTGAAATCAAGCGCCGCGGCAAAGTTACGATCAACGAAAAAGGCGTTTCTTTGTTTCAAGAAGACGCCTCGGGAAGCCATTATTTAATCGATTACATCGGCGAATCTTTGGCGGAAACCGCCTTGGACGAAGCGATGTGCGGAGAATATTCCGACGACGAAAACTAATCGTCGTCGTGCAGAGTAAAAAAGTTCTTATCGGTTTCTTTGTTGAATTGTTTAATCGTGCGGTAGCGCGAACGGAATTCGGTGGGAGAGCAGTCGCATTTTTTCTGAAACGTTTTGCAAAACTGCGTGGTGGAAGAAAATCCCGCCATTTCCGCAATTTCGTAAACGCGCAGATTCGGGTTCTGCAATAAAAGCTCGGCGGCGCGTTGCAGGCGTAAATTCTGAAGATAGCGATAGGGCGGCTGTTTCATTACCGATTCGAACAAAGTGGAAAAATAAGAACGCGATACGTACAATTCGTCGCAAAGCGAGGAAATCGTAATCGGTCTGCTTAAATTCAGCTGCATGTATTTGATAGAACGATCGATGATAGAGGAGAAAAACGCCTGATTTTTGGAATTTGACACGTTGAATTTAGCGGCGAGGTTTCCAAGCAGCGAAAAACACGAAGCCATGGCGCGGAAAGAAAACGCCGGAGAATTTTCGTCGGCGGCGTCGCGCGCATAGGAAAGCAGTTCTGTTAAAGGCTGAATGTCTTTATCCGAATAATCGAAAACGGTAACGCCTTTCAAGCCGCATTGTTCAAACAAAACGCTGCAGTCCGTTCCCGAAAACGCCACCCAGCAATATTTCCATTGCGTATCTTTTTCGGCGCCGTAATCCACAAGATCCTGCGGCGAAATCACAAACGCTTTGCCTTTCGACAGCGAATATTTTTTGGAATTGCTGCAAAAAAATCCGTTGCCTTCCAGCACGAAATGCACAATGTAATTTTCACGATGAATCGGCGTATCGAGAAACGGTCTTTCGTTGTTTTCTTCGCCGAATTCCACCAGATTTATCCCTTTGTAGGTGGGCTGGTAGTTGATGTAAGTGAGCATATACGGATTGCGGATGATGTACACGGCTGAATTCGCTCCCTTGAAATTTCGGTGTAAATATTGTAACATAAAAAGAACAAAAAAGCAATAAAAAAATTCAAAAATTTTATTGCGCGTTTAAAAAAAATGTAAATAAACGGAAGATATCTCGTTAAAAGCCGTATAAATATCCGATATACGGCAGAGCAGGGGGAGATGTTTTTCCGCAAGGAGGAAATTTATGGCAAACAAAAAGACAACAAAACGCACGGCGGCAATCTTTGCCGTGATCGGCGCGCTGTCGCTTACGGGCGGCGTGCTTGCGCAAAGCCGTGAGGACGCGCATGCGGAGGGGCGGAAACTTTTGTATTCCGCGGATTTCGAAAATCTGAATACTTCCGCCACGGCAGGCGAAATTTACGGCGCAACGCATTTCGCCGGCGCAAACCGTTCGATCGAAGAAACTTCGGCTGCCTACATCGAAGCGCCGTATTCGTTTTACGATAACGGCTGTCAGATCGGGACGCTTTATCTTGATTCGGGCAGAGGGGTGAGCTCGACGGATACGGATAAAACGTATACGATTACAATGAAAATTCAGCCGTACGGGCTGGTAAGCAATACTACGCTGGGAATTACGGGCGAAAACAAGGCGGCATACAATTCGGTGGTTATTCTCAATGCGGACGGAACGTCGTCCGCCGCAAACTATGGCAGCGAGCAATATGTCAACCTTGTTTCCGCCACGAAAGACGACGCCGGATGGTGGACGGCGGAATTTACGGCGCAGGGCACGGGCAGCTACATATTTTTCAACTTTTTTATGAATACCACCGATTATGCTACGGCAAACGCCGAAAAAAACACAGGTTTGCGTCTGATGAATTTTACGGCGAAGTGCGGCGATGCCGTCGTATACGATTTTGGCGCGCCCGCCGGTCTGAGCGGCGAAGCCGCGATTTTCGGCACAAGCGGTTTTGCGGGTATCGCAAATGCGAAAACAACGGCGTCGGGCATCACGGGGAAATCGTTGAAAACCGTATACGACTTTTTCGGCACTGCCGAAGGCGGCTGGCAGAGAGAGCCTTTGTACATAAACGAAAACGAACTGAACGTGAATATGGAAGCGGGCAAAAAATACGTTGCGCAATACGACGTGCGCCTGTTCGGCAGAGTAAATCAGGCGATCTGCATTTTCCGGCAGGGCTCGAACGATACCGATTCGCAGGTGATTTTAAAATCCGACGGCTCGTATCAGACGGTGGAATATAAAGATACGAAAATGTTCGATAACGTTTCCGTTGCTTGTGAGGGCGGCGTATTTCACGTACGCGTTACGCTGAACGGACTCGGCGGGTTGTTCAAGCTGGAAACGCTGATGAATTCTTCCGACGCCGACGGTGCGAACGCCGCGAAAGATACGGGGCTGTATTTCGATAATTTTTCAATTTACGACGTAACGGACGGCGATACCGATCCCGTAGAACCTGCGGACCCCGCAACGTTCGAATATACGAAGCTTTTCGGGCAGACGTTCAACGCGGTGGATTCTTCCGTTTCCGGAAGCGACGCGATGTTCCACGCTTCGAAATTCGCGGGGCTTTCTTCCGGTACGCTGACGATCGACGAGCAGGGCATCGACGGCACGAAATCGCTGAAAGGCGTTTATGCGTTTTACGATGACGGCGGCTGGCAGAAAGATAATTTATATCTCGATGCCGGCGCGACGGGCGGAACGGCGGAGGATAAACTTTACCGCATTTCGTTTGATTTAAAACCGTTCGGCGAATGGGATATGGTGTACGTCGGCTTCCAGACTCCTGCGGGAAAAATCGATTACCTCCGGCTGAACGCAGACGGAACTTTCGCGAAAGAGGGCGACGCGAATATTATCGTGAAACATACGGTTACCTACGCCGACGGCGTTTTCCGGGTGGACGCGTACATGAACGGCACGGGCGGATACATTTTTAATTTCTTCAATCTGCATTCCGGCAATCCCGCTACGGCGAACGCGGAAAATAATACGGGCGTGCTGCTGGATAATTACGTATTCGCGCAGAAAAAAGAACCGGAAGCGCCTTCTTTGAATAAAAAGGCGGCAACTTACAACGCGGCGGCGGAAAAAGATTTTTCCACGTACACGAATCTTGATAGCATAGCGGAAGTGAAATTCGGGGAAACGGTGCTTGAAACAACGCAATATACGTTTGCGGACGGCGTGCTTACCATAAAAGAAAGCGTGATGAAAGGGCTGCCTGCGGGAACGCACGCGCTTACCGTTACCGATGAGAAAAATACCGTTGTTGCGGCGGAAATCAACGTGATCAACGTGAAAACGGGCGCCGATTACGTTGCGGACTTTGCCGATATGCCGGAACTGACGGGCGATCAGGATTCGAAAGATATGTTCTTCCGCAGCAGCTTTATGGATCCCGGCGTACAGCGCGTATTCACCGAAGATTTCGACGGCAACAGAACGATTAAATTCGTATCTGCTTCCGTAGATTCCGACGATTTCACTTCGATGTTCCAGACGAACCCTCAGGGCGGGCGCCTGAACATGATGACGAAAGACAAATGGCATACGATTACCGCCGATTTCAAACCGGTGAACGCATCGTTGTTACGTTTGCGTTGCCATATTTTCGATTCCGGAAAAGATACCGACTGGTGGTCGATGGAACTTGATCTGGCGGCGAAGAAACGCACGGACGACAACGCGCAGTCGAAATACGTGAACTTCGCGGTGGAAGAACTGGAAAACGGCTGGTACAGAGTATCGGTATCGTTCTTCTTCACGGGCGAAGAGTATTCGGACGCGGCGAGCGCGTATGTGATTTATTCTTCCGCCAAAGAACATGCAGACGCCGTATGGTATATGGATAATTTCGAAGCGGATTCCGAATTGATTCCGTATTTTGTGGACGAAAACGAAGCGGGCTTTGATACGGCTACGAAAAAGGAAGCGTATCGCCTTGTGCAGCTTTACGATTTCACGGTAACCAAAGTTACGGCGGGCGACAAACAACTTACGGAAAACACCGATTACACGGTAACCGCAACCCCCGTAGGTACTTATCGTCTGGCGATTACCAAAGCATTCTGCGAACAGTATTCCGCAGGCGATACGGTAGCTGTTTCGGTTCTGACGTCGAAAGGCAACACGCTGAATTTCAATCTGAATATCTTTGACAGCACGCCGTCGCTGCCTGCGGAAACGCTGACGTACGATAAGGCGCCGAAAAAGGATTTGTCTTTCGATATTTCGCTCGGCGGCTATGCGCTGGTTGCGGTGAAAGAAGGCGAAACGGCGATTTCGGACGGCGTTTATTATATGGACGGCGACAAACTTGTGCTGAAACAGACGTATCTTAAGACGTTGACGAACGGCGCGCATGTGTTCACGATTGAAACCGCTTCGGGCGCGACGGGAACGTTTACGGTGGAAATTTCCGATTCGACGCCCGTCATTGCAGCGGTAACGCAGTATAAAAAGAACAGCGGCGCGCTGGAAATTGCGGTGGAAACGTACGGAAAAGAAATTGTTTCGGTGAAGTTGAATAACCGCGTATTGCAAAGCGGCGAATATACGTATGCAAACGGCAAACTGACGATCGCCGAATCGGTGATGAACTCTCTGGTTGCCGGAGAATATACGCTGGAAGCGGAAACGGTAGCAAGCGCTGCGGGGAAAATCGTTGTCTCCGACGAACCGCCCGTATTTGCGGACGGCGAAGCGAATGCCGTGAAAGGCAGCGATTTCGTGCTGACGGTGGACGTGAAGAATAAGACGGTGATTTCCGTATCGGTGGACGGTTTACCGCTCGGCGAGGGCGATTATACCTACGAAAACGGTACGCTTACAATAAAAGCCGCCGTTCTCGAAGAGATTGCGGCGGGCGAAAAGGAAGTTGAAATCGTAACCGAAGGCGGAAAGGCCGTGAGAACGTTCACGCTTACGGAAGCGCCGAAACAGGAAGAAAAGAAGAAAGGCTGCGGCGGTTCTGTGGCGGCGGCGGGCGCAGCCGCGTTGTCGGCGGCGATTGCCGTGGCGTTTGCGGCAGGCAAAAAGAAACGCGACGAATCGGAAGATTAATCTGAAAATTTCGTTGCGGAAAAATAAAATATTCCGCGGATAAAACCGCGGAATATCGAAAAAAATTAAACAGGGCGTGTTCTCTTTATGTATTCTTTGGGGGACGCGCCCTCGTATTTTTTGAAGATTTTACAGAAATGCGATTGATCGTAAAACCCAAGTTCTTCGGCGACGCGGCGCACGGAAAGGGCGTTTTCGGATAAATACCGCTTGCTCTTTTCTATTTTCATTGCGGTGCGCAGCTCGGAAAACGTTTTTTTGTATTCCGCTTTGAAAAATCGCTGTAAGGTGGAAAGACTTACGGAAACGTGCGCTGCGGCTTCGGATTCGTTCATCAGTAAAAAATCGTCGCCCGAAATCATTCGTTCTATCCGTTCGCGGAGCGTTTCGCCGGACGACGAACCGCTAAGCACGTCGAATATGCGGTAAAGAACGGATTTCACTCTGAAAGCGCCGCCGTAAGAAAAATTCGCTTCCGCGAGGTTTTTGAACAACAATTTCAAATCGCTTGTCGCGTTGTTTGCGATGACGGATACGCTTTTATCTTCCAAAAATACGGCTTTGTCGGTTGCTTCGAAATCGGCGCATTGAAAATTAATCAGAGTGTCCCGCGTTTCCGCATACGTCTGCCCGGGAAGGCTATGTTCCGAAATATCCGCGTCGGTTAAGGAACGGAACGACGCTTTATAGCAGCTGCCTTTCGGTAGATACACCACGTCGCCCGCTGAGGCGATAAGTTTTTTTCCGTTTAAAAACGTGTACTCGATTTCGCCCGATTCAATCAGGCAAAAACCGAAATTCGGGCGCGGCACGCCGAGAAAAGAGTAATAGGCGTTGTGTCGCCAGCGTTGCGCCGCGGCGTAAACGCAGGTAAGGTTTATATCGTAATCTCTGTAACGTTTAAAAGGAAACATGATATAAAAATTATACCCGTAAATGCTTGAAATGTCAATAAAATTGACGTAAAAATACAAATTTGTGATAGATTTATCGTTGCGCCGAGTCTGCCGCGGGTGTACAATGAAAGCGTAAAATTACTTTCGGAGGTAAGATAATGAAAATACGGGCGGTTACGACGGATAAATACGGATTTAAACGCGAAATCGGCGCAACGGAAATCTTTGAAGAAATATACGGTGCGCAGCGCGTGGAGGCGAGCGATAAGCCTGTTACGGAAAATTTTCTCGGGTTCGGTATAGCGCTTACGGGAAGTTCGTGCAGTCTATTGCAGAAAATGGATGCCGCCGCAAGGGCGGAAGTGCTCTCAAAGGCGTTCGGAGAGGAGGGGCTGAATTTGTCGCTTGCGCGTATTTCCGTCGGCTCAAGCGATTATTCGCCCGAATTGTACTGCTGCGAGGACGCCGAAGGTAATTTTACGATCGATAAGGATAAAGAATACGTTTTGCCCGTGCTGCGCGAAGCATTGAAAACGAACGAAAATCTGAAATTTTTCTGCGCGCCGTGGTCGCCGCCCGGAAGAATGAAAACGGGCGGTTCGATGTGCGGCGGATTTATGCGCGAAGGTTTTCTGGCAGAGTATGCCGCATATTATTGTGATTTTCTTGCCGCTTATCGTCGCGAAGGAATCGATATTTTTGCATTGACGGCGCAAAACGAGCCGGAAACGGATCAGATAGGGAAAATGCCTGCGTGTTTGTTTTCGCCGGAGCTGGAAGCGAAATTTATTTTTCTCATGCGCAAAAATCTGCGGGAACGGGGATTGAATCCGGAAATATGGCTGTGCGATCATAATTTCATTTATGTAAAGCGCGTGCTCTGGCAACTGAAAGAATATCCGGAACTGTTGTCCGCCGTAAACGGAGCCGCGTTTCATTATTATGCCGGAGGAGCGGAACAGACGGAAGCGATACGGGCGGATTATCCGCAGCTGGGGCTGCATTTTACGGAAGGCGGTCCGGGACTGCACAATAATTACGCCGCCGATTATTGTAAATGGGGCGCTACCGTCTGCCGCGCGCTGAATCACGGCTTCAGAAGTTTTACGGGGTGGAATCTTCTTCTCGACGAATCGGGGGCGCCGAACATCGGTCCGTTTTTCTGCGGCGGTTTAATTACCGTCGATTCGGTTACGGGCGAACTTTCTTACAGCGGACAATATCGCGCTTTTTCGCATTTCTCACCGGTTGTTACTCGCGGAGCAAGCGTTTATCCGTGCAAAGTATACGATTCCGCGGTAACCGGAACGGCTTCTTATCAGGCTGCGCCGATTGCGTGCGACGCAACGGCTGTAAAAGATAAAAACGGCGTATTCAGCCTGTTTTTTGTGAATCCCGCGCAGGAAAAGAAGCAAATTATGCTAAAACACGGTAAAAAAACCGTTTATTTCGAAGCTTTGCCCGATTCTCTTACCACCTTGCAGATAGAATAGGTACCGACGCCCTTGTAATAAAATTATTATGTGTGTCAGACATAATACAGTATAAAATTATATAAATTGTCTGAAATTATATAAAATATACGTTTTTTATTACTCTATCAGATATAATTATAATGTCTGACAGAGTAGTCCGGCGAAATTAAAACATGCCTCCGATTGCCGTATCGCCGGCAAAGGAGTTTGTATCGACGGCATAGGAGTGTTTTATTAAAGCGGAAAAAACATGGCGTTTTTGAGGCGGAAAGCAACGTGCGATTATAGCGATAAGAAAAACTTCCGCGGAAAGTTTAAAAAAACGCTTGAAAAAACGCGACAAAATAAAAAAAACGTGCTATAATGTTTTTCGGAAAACAAGATCGCTTTACGGTCGCGGGGCGCGAAAGCGCCGTGAGGAAAGTCCGGGCAGCACAGGACAGGGCGCCTGATAACGTCAGGTGAAGGCGACTTCAAGGAAAGTGCAACAGAAATATACCGCGGAAGCGATTCTCGTTTCCGTAAGGGTGGAAAGGCGAGGTAAGAGCTCACCGGCGCTGCGGTAACGCGGCGCGCCATGTAAACCCCGCCCGCTGCAAGATTGGGCGTTCGTCGCACAGGGTTGTCCGCCCGACGAACGCCGTGAATATCGCTGGAGCTTGCCGGCGACGGCAAGCGTAGATAAATGACCGTACACGACAGAACCCGGCTTACAGACGGTCTTGTTTTCTTTTTTTGCATAAAACGCCCGCAGAGCATTTTTCGGTAAACTCTCTGCGGGCGTGTTTTTTGAATGCGCTCTTAAAACTTAAAATTTAAATTAAAAAATACCTAAGGAAAACGCGTTGGCGACGCGGTGCTTTTTTCCGTATAGCAGCCGGGAGTATGCACCCGGGAGTATAGCAGCCGGGAGTATGGCACCCGGGAGTATGGCAGCCGGGAGTATGGCAACCGGGAGTATGGCAGCCGGGAGTATAGCAGCCGGGAGTATGGCAGCCGGGAGTATGATGGTCGATTTCGGATAAAAGTCTGTATTGCTTTTCGGGATTTCAGTCGTTTTTCACATGCACGTCCATCTGATTGAACGGAATGGAAATGCCGTTTAAATCAAACGCTTTTTTAACCTGCTCGTTCATATCGAACAGCACGTCCCAGTAGTCCTCCGTTTTGCACCAGACGGGGCAGAAAAGATCGATGCTGCTGGCGGAGTGCGCGGTGATTCTTGCTTTCGGCGCGGGCTCCTGCAGAATTTTCGGGTTTGCGGCGGCGACGTCTTTTACGATTTGTTCCGCTTTTTCGAAGTCGTCGGCGTAAGAAATCGAATAAGTAAGGTCTACGCGCCGCGTATTTTTTTCGGTATAATTCACGATTTCGCTGGTGGAAAGTTTTCCGTTGGGCAGATAAACGATTTTGTTATCGTTCGTACGGATTTTCGTGTTACAGATAAAGATATCTTCCACGTATCCCTCGTAGCCGTTTGCCGCGATATAATCTCCGTCTTTGAACGGACGGGTGAAAAGCAGCAGCATGCCGCCCGCAAGGTTTGAAAGCGTACCGTTGACGGCAAGCCCGACGCCGACGCCGAGCGAAGCGATTAACGCCGTGATTGCGCCCGTATCTATGCCGAGATACGCCACAAGCGATAACACAACAAGAATCTTCAAGCCGATTTTCGCGATGTAACCGAGCGTGCGATAAACGGTTTTATCCACGTGTTTAGTTTCTTCCTGTTTTCTGCTGCGCTTTTCAATCTGTTTGCTGATACGGTTGATAAGCGTAAACGCCACGATTAAAACAAGCAGCGCAACAAGAATTTTAATGCCGGTCGTCGTCAGCCAGCCCAAAACGGTTTCCTTTATTTTATTCCAGTCCATACATTTTTCTCTTATACAAATAAATTTTTGGTTTTTGCGTGCCGTTTATATAGCGTACGTGTTACGAAATGCGGTACACTCTGATTTCAAACGGTCGGAAATGAGTTGCGGCCGATTCGGCGTCCGGATAATTGCAAAGGAGAATTTCCGTGCGTGCGTTTATAGGCGTTGCGGGAAGAATAATTTCGTTATTCTTTTCGAAATTGACGGCGACTACGATTTTTTCGCCGCCGAGCGCGCGTTCGTAAACGAAACAGGCGTCGTTTTTCGTAACGTCTTTGAAAGAGCCGTATCTGATTGCGCCGCTTGCCTTGCGGAGCGCAAGGAGTTTTTTATAAAAAGCGAATATCGATTTTTCCGAAGCGCGGTCTTTTTCAAGATTGATTTCGTCGGCGCGCGACGGCATTTTCAGCCACGGCGTGCCGCTTGTAAAGCCATGTGCGCCCGATTCGTTCGTCCAGGCGAGCGGGCGACGGGTATTATCGCGGCTGCCGTAATTGATTTCGGCAATCAGTTTTTCCCGCGGCTTTTTATTAAGATTGTCGTGATAATAATTCACCGTTTCCACGTCGTTGAAGCAGGAAATATCGCCGTAAAACGAATTTGCCGAGCCGAACTCCTGCCCCTGATAAATAAACGGGATGCCTTTCAGCAGGTAAAACATGCCTGCGTACGCCGTGGCGCATTCGTAGCGGAATTCTTTATCGTTTCCGAGGCGGGAAAGAAAAAACGGCTGATCGTGATTATCGGTAAATAAAATATATAAAAGGTTGTGTTCCGCAGTGAAATTCTGCCATTTGACGAGCACGTTTTTAATGTCGTCGCAGCGGTAGGGCGCGGGATTGTATTTATCCGATCTTCCCAGCCCGATATGTTCGAACTGAAATACCGATTTCAATTCGTCGCGGTCTTTGCCGCAGATATCGCAGATGCTTTGCGCGTCGGACTGGCATTCGCCTACGGTGAAAAGATGCTTTGTTTTTTCGCGCCCGAACAGCTGCCAGATATATTCGTGCAGGCGCGGACCGTTCAGCATTTTATCGGCGGCAAAATCTTTTGAAATAAAATCCAGCACGTCGCAACGAAAGCCGTCTGCGCCGAGGTCCGTCCAGAAATCCACAACGTCGCAGCAAGCCTGCCGTACTTTCGGGTTTTCCCAGTTCAGATCGGGCTGCTGCACGGCGAAAGAATGCAGATAGTATTCGTTCGTCGCGGGGTTATATTCCCAGGCGCTGCCGCCGAAGCACGCCGTCCAGTTCGTAAGCGGTTTGTCCGCCCAGATATAATAATCGTGGTAGGGGTTATCTTTGGAAGAACGCGCCTGCCGGAACCAGAAATGTTCGGAGGAAGTGTGGTTCACCACAAGGTCCATGATGATTTTCATGCCGTTTGCATGCAGTTCTTCCGCCAGTTTTTTCCAGTCGTCCAGCGTGCCGAATTCGTCCATGATATCCCGGTAATCGGAAATATCGTAGCCGTTATCGTAATTCGGACTTTTATAGCAAGGGCAAATCCACACGGCATTCACGCCCAGTTCTTTCAGATAGGCGATTTTTTGCCTGATTCCGTTCAGATCGCCGATGCCGTCGCCGTTCGAATCGTAAAAGCTGCGCGGGTAAATCTGGTAAACGATTAAATCCTGAAACTCGTCTTGTTTTTTCTGCATAATTTCTCCTTCGGGCGGAGGATAGCCGCCTGTTTTGTCCGGGTTCCGCGAAACTTTCTCCCAAAATCCCGACTGCCTATATTATATACTTATTGCGGCGGATAGTCAAATCAAATTTCATCGGTTCTCTTTCAAATATCTTCTTTTTACGGGGAAAATATACCCGAAATCGGGCGGAAAAGATACGCCGGGAATTATGTTTTAATTGTTTTTTGTCGTACGCCGGGCAAAACAAGGCGAAAAAGCAAAGAATGATTGACAAAACAAAAAAAACGGGTTATAATGAAAACAGGCAGGTCGAATTTATTTACGGCGGAATACAACGGCAAAATCGGGGCGGCGAAAGAAAAAGCGTATGGAAGAAAAGACATTCGGCGAACGGCTGAAAAAATTAAGAAAAGAGGCGAATATCACGCAGAATGATTTTGCGGATAAACTGCTTGTACATTCGCAGACGGTATCGCGCTGGGAACGCGGGCTTATCGAGCCGGACATCTCGCAACTCGGCGAAATCGCGGCGGCGTTCTGCGTTACGCTTGAAAAACTGCTCGATCTGCCCGAAAGCGAAAAAACGTACTCGGGCGCGTTCGAGCCCGCGGCGTTCGGAAAAACGCTTTGCGAAAAACGCACGCAGAAAAACGAAAGTCAGGAACTTCTTGCCGATTATCTTTCGGAATATAACGTTTCGCCCGATACGATATCGCGCTGGGAACGCGGCGTAACATGCCCGGATATACCGCAGCTGGTCGCGCTCGCGGAGCATTTCGCTTGCCCCGTATCGGAGCTGTATTGCGGCATGGGCGAAAAGGAAAAAGCGGAAAGCGAAAGCGTAACGTACGTGAAACGGGGCAGGCGCGCGGGGCGAATCGTGGCGGCGGCGGTGATTGCAGGCTGTCTGCTTACGGGCGCGGGGGCGATGGCGGCGGTAACGCAATATAAAAAATCGGCGGAAAACGCGTACGACGTTTCTTTCGACGGCGAGATCGTAAGCGTTTCTTCGCTGCAATCGTATATGCCGAAAACGCCGCAAAAGGCAGGCTACGATTTTTGCGGCTGGGTGAACGAGAGCGGCGAAACGGTGCAATTTCCCCGTACGATTACCGGCAACGAAGAGTATTATTCCGTGTTTGCGCCGCACGAATATTATATCGATTTTTGGCTGAACGGCGGAGAGTTTACGGCGGAAGCACAAAACACAATCACCGTAGAAAACGGCGAAGTTTCGTTAATTTCGCCGCAAAAAGCGGGCGCGGAGTTTCGGGGCTGGTATTTAACGCCCGATTATTCGGGGGAAGCTGCCGTAAGCGTGCGTTGCGCGTGTTCCGATATAAAACTGTATGCGAAGTGGAGCGACGCGGTGTATACGGTGCGCTATGAATTGTACGGCGGCACGATGTACGACGTAAACCCCGATACGGTTACCGCGGCGGAAGAGATTGCGTTGCATGCTCCGGTGAAAAAAGGGCATAAATTCGTAGGCTGGTACGAATCGCCGTACGGCGGCTCGATGAGAGACGATAAAGCGGCGGGCGGCATAGCCGCGATGAACGGAGGTAACGCGGCGAACAAAATTTCGACGGTAGGCGGAAAAAACGCAAGAAATTTAACGCTGTACGCACTCTGGCAGAAAACCGACGAAAAATATACGGTGTCATACGATTGCATGGGCGGCATAATGTCGGCGGAAAACCCCGGAATCGTGCGCGCGGGCGAGGTGTTTACGCTGAACGGAGCGGAAAAATTCGGATATGAGTTTATAGGGTGGAACGATCTGCCGGACGGTTCGGGCGCATATTACGAAAAATTATACGATTTGCAAGCCGATCTGAAATTGTATGCGATATTCCGCGCGAAAACGTATCTGATCCGCTACGAATACACGGGCGCGTACGAAAACGAAAAAATCAATCCGAATTTTATTTCGTACGAAGACAGGGCGGAATTATACCCCGTAAACAAACGCGGATACGAATTCATCGGCTGGTATACGGAAAAAACGGGCGGCGAAAAAATCGAAACGATCGATTCTTCGAACGTGGCGTTTCTTTCGGTGCTGTACGCAAGATTTTCGCCGGTTTCATATATTTTAAAACTTGACGCGGACGGCGGAAACATCGTATTTTCGGCAGCCGATAGCGATGAAACGGAAAGCGCAACCTACGAATATTCTCTCACGGTGGAAAGCGCGTCTTTCTATTTGCCGTCCTGCAAAAAAGCGGGCTATGATTTCGTGGGGTGGCAGGATAAAGAGAGCGGCGAATGGTTGGGTAAAATCGATTCGCTGGACGTGAAAAACCGTACGCTTACGGCAATCTGGCGCGACAGCGAAAAAACGTATAAGATTACTTATGTTTTGAATATGTCCGCGGCGGAAAATCCGAATCCGACGGAGGCGAAGTGTAAAAACGCGTTGTTTCTTGCCGAAGCGCAAGCGGGCGGGTACGATTTTCTCGGCTGGTACGATAACGCGGCGGGCGACGGCGCGGCGATCACGAAAATAGCGAAAGGAAACGAGAAAGATATTACGTTGTACGCGTTGTGGCAGGAATTGAAAACGTACGGTTCAACGGAATTTTTCGATTACGAAGAAACTTCGTCGGGCGTTACGATTACGAATTATAAAGGGGCGTGGGGCGCAAACGTTACGGTGAACGTACCCGCGTATATCAACGGCTCGCCCGTGGTGGCTTTGAAATGTAAATTCGGGCAAAGCGGCGTTAATAAAGATGGCGTTAATAAAGAGTATAATGCCATCAATCTTCCGGACGGTATGGTGATTCTCGGCGAGCGGGCGTTTGCGCTTTGCCGGGTGAAAGACGCGTTGAAAATTCCCGCAGGGGTGAGAGAAATCGGGGCGCTTTGTTTCTGTGTTTTTTACGGAAACGTTTATTTTGACGAACGCAATACGATAGAAACAATCGGCGAGAACGCGTTTTTCGAATGTTGTGCGAAAAACGTTCTGACGCTGCCGGAAACGGTACGGACGATTAAGAGACAGGGATTTAATCGATCGCGGTTCAGCGGGATCGTATTGCCGGACGGTATAATATCGATTGAAGACAATGCGCTGTATACGCAAGAAAGCAACTGTATTGTTTTCATTCCCGATACCGTGCGGTATTTAGGGGAGTGTGCCTACGGAAATTCTGCGTTTACGAATCTTTCCTCTAAAGCGATACGTGCGGTGAGCGCGAAACCCGATTCGATGTTGTTGCCTATGACAAAAAACGTTTCGAAAAGCGTTTTAACGTTACGGGACGGAAGCGGCGTACAGACAACGGAAGAGGACTATACTTTTGTATTGCCGCGCCGCGAAAAAGAAGGGTATCGTTTTATCGGCTGGGCAGACGCGGGCGGAAATATCGTAAACGAATATTACGTTCCGCTCGGCAATCAGACGTTGTACGCGCAATATATCCGGATTTCGGAAACGGACGGGTTGACGGAAAAAACGCCCGCGATAGTAACGGCGGATGAAGTAGAGGAAATTTATATTTCGCCCGATTTCGATTATTATTTTGTTTTAAACGTGCAGCGCACGGTAACTATCTCTGTGATTATCGACATTGTGCCGGATGACGCTTACGATTATTGTTTGCCTTTGCAGGTTTTTTGCGAAGAGAACAAATTGCAGGGGACGTTTGAGTACGAACAAGGAACGGTTTTGAAAATCGATTTTGTTTCATACAAAACCCGTCCGCCGTGCAGAATTAAAATCAAAGTAACCGTTTTATCGTAAAAATTCATTACGAAAGAATAAAAAACGCAATTCTTTTCGCCGGGGATATCCGATGAAAGGAAAAGCGTTTTTTTATGCCGTTTTTTCGGTAAAAATATAAAACTAAGCGTAAACCGCGGGAAAATAAGCGTAAATTGCGGGTAAAAACGCGGAATACGCTGACAAATTTCGGCGTTATTTGTGATATAATATAAGCGTTGAAACGGGAACGGGTTTCCCGTGCAAGACGACGCGTCGTCTGCCGACAAAATAAAAAACAAAAGAGGCAGACAAATATGAAAACCAAATTAGTATTATTGATGTACGACGCATTTCTTTGCGGCGGGAGCGTTTTGCGCGACGATTTTTGCAAAGAGTATAAAATCAGCGAGCGCACGTTTTACAGGTATCTTCTTGCCGTGAGCAAGTTTTTTGCGACGTATAAGCCGAATTATTACATCCGGAAAGACGGCGCGGGCGTATATTATTTAAAGGGATATTAAGAAGAAAAAATACGGAAACCGCTTGCGTATGTAAAGCGACTTCCGTATTTTTATAAAAAAGAACCGCTCGCAGTGCGAGGGGATATGGCTTGTACATGTATAAAAAAATCAGTCGTTTTCCGGAAAGAAACGACTGATTTTTTGGCCTGCCTGAGACGATTCGAACGTCCGACACCCGCCTTAGGAGGGCGGTGCTCTGTCCGGCTGAGCTACAGGCAGATAGGGTGAATTTTTTACAAAAACAAAAGCTTTAACCGCGTCTTTGTTTTTGTTTCTACGTTATATTATACACGTTTTTTCGAAAAAAAGCAAATATTTTCGTCGCGCCTTCAAAAATTTAACGCACGGTTTCCGCGAAACTTTGCCGCGGCGTTGTATAAATACAAGGCGTCAATACAATGCGTCGTATAAATATAACTTTGCCGCGGCTTTACAAATTGTGTTCCGTTAAAAACCTCTTACAGCACCTTCGATAAAAATTCTTTCAGACGTTCGTCTTTCGGCGCGGAGAAAATCTGTTCGGGCGCGCCTTCCTCGCGGATAACGCCGCCGTCCATAAACAAAACTTTCGAAGCTACTTCCCGCGCAAACCCCATTTCGTGCGTAACCACCACCATCGTCATGCCGTCGGCGGCAAGATCTTTCATCAGCGCCAGAACTTCGCCTACCATTTCGGGGTCCAGCGCCGAAGTCGGCTCGTCGAAAAGCATCACTTCGGGGTTCATGTTCAAAGAACGCACAATGGCGATACGCTGTTTCTGCCCGCCGGAAAGAGTGGAGGGGTACACGTCTTTCTTATCCTCCAGCCCGATTCTTTGCAGCAGCTTCAGCGCGCTTTGCTCGGCTTCTTCCTTTGTTTTCAGCTTCAGCTTTACGGGCGCCAGAGTCATGTTCTGCATCACGGTCAGGTTGTTGAACAGATTGAAATGCTGAAAAACCATGCCCATTTTTCTGCGCGCCAGATTGATATCTATCACGTTTTCTTTGTACAGCGATTTTATCGCCTTGTTGTATTCGGCGCCTTCGTGTTTTTCGTGCAGCAGATCTTTCGCTTTGATTTCATGCACAAGTTCGCTTTTTTCAATCTCGCCCGCCGCAAGCATCTTCGCGTACGTTTTCGATTTTTCTATGATTTCCGGGTGCAGATAGGGGTCCACGGGCGTTACCAGCTTCCCGTCCAGCCACACTTCCCCGTACGTCGGCTTTTCCAGCAGATTCATACAGCGAAGCAGCGTGCTTTTGCCGCTTCCCGAAGGACCGATAAGAACGATTCTTTCGCCTTTTTTCACGCGGCACGATACTCCTTTCAGCACCTGCAGCGCGCCGAAATTTTTATAGATGTTGTTTACGTTTACAATGCAATCCGTTTCAGTGGCGTTCACTTCTGTTCAACCTCGCTTCTATGCTTTTTTGTATTTTCTGCAATCCCAGCACGATAATCAGGTATATCGCCGCGATAATAAAGAGGGGCATATACAGCTGCATCGTCTGCACGGTGATGTACGTCTGAATTTTCGTCAGGTCCACAATGCCAACGTATCCCGCCACGGAAGTTTCTTTCACCAGCGTAATGAATTCGTTGAACATCGTGGGAATGGCGCTTTTCAATGCCTGCGGCAGCACGATTTTCGTAAACGTCTGCAGCCAGGTCAGCCCCAGCGTTCTGCCCGCTTCCATCTGTCCGGCGTCCACCGAATTGATTCCGCCGCGCAGAATTTCCGCCATATACGCGCCGCTGTTCAGTCCGAACGCGATAATCGCCACGGGAATGCCGCGCGTTTCGGGAATCCCTAAAAAGTTTGCCGATTTCATGCTTTTCAGAATCACGAAATAGCAGATAAACAGCTGTAATACCACGGGCGTGCCGCGAATGACGGTTACGTACAATCCCGCAACCTTATCGAAAAACCTCGCAATCGGCTTGTCTTTGGGGATAATGCGCACGCAGGTTACCGCAATGCCGATGATCAGTCCTAACAAACAGGAACCGAAAGCGATTAAAAGCGTGTTCCGCAAGCCTTTCAGATAGAGGAGATAGCTTCTGTTTTCCAGAAAGCATTTGTAGAAATCTTTTCCCGCGTTCGCAAGAAAAGCGTTTATGGCGTTTGTCATGTTTCGTCGTCCTTATTATACGGCTAAAGAGCCGAAACATCATCCGGCTCTTTATTTATTTTGTTGCGTTTGTTTTCGTTTATTCGGCGGGCTCGATGGCGGAATACTGTTCCAGCCACTTGTCAATCTGCGATTTTCCGTCGGCGCCCTTGGCAAGAAGTTCGTCTAAAGCGGCGTTCACTTTCTCAATCAGAGCGGTGTTGCCTTTCTTCGCCACGATGCCGTAGCTTTCCGCGTCAACGCCTTCGATAGTGGAGTACGCACAGGAGCTGTCCGAAGCCACAAGCTGCGCCGCTACCTGCGAATCTACCACAAGGTAGGTGTTCGCCGTATCTTTCATTTCCTGAAGCGCCGCGGCAACCAGAGTGAAGTCCTGTTTGGAAGAAATCTTCCAGGCGGCTTCGTTTTCTTCAATCGTCATCTGGCTGGTGGTACCCGTCTGATATACCACTTTCGCGCCTTCGAAGTTGGAAGCGGCGAAGTCGTTGTCGTCCGTCAGAGTCGGGTTCGAAGATTTCAGGTAAACAACCGCCTGGAAAGCTCCGCCGTAATAGAATTTGGAATATTCAACGGCTTCCGCGCGGCTCGCTTTCCACGAAATGCCCGCAATGCCCAGGGCGTTGTCCTCGGAAATGCCGGCTACGATCGAATCGAACGTACCGTTAATTACGTCAAGCTCGTAGTTGTATTTGTTCGCGATGTACTTCGCGATTTCCATATCCACGCCGATGATGTCGGTGGAACCGGCTGCCGTGAATTCCCAGGGCGCGAAGCCCGCTTCGGTGTAAACGATCAGCGTTTCTTTTTTGTCGTCCGTTCCGCAGGAAGCAAAGGAAGCGGCGGCGGTAACGGCGGTGGCGGCAAGCGCAATGGCGGCAAGTTTCTTGAATTTCATTTTTTTAATCTCCTTAAAGTTGGTTTCGTTTGATTTTCAATGAGGCTATTTTACACCTTTTTGCTTGCTTTGTCAAACATTTTTATGTATATTTTTGAATATTTTTTATAATTTTTACGCTTTTTTTGCCGTTTTTATGAATAAAATAAAATTTGTATTGCATAAATGTATAATATGCAAAAATCGGCGGAGCGGCTTCTGAAAAACGCGGCTCCGGGAAAAACATGCAGAGGCAAGCTTTTATAAACGTTACATGTGCGGGCGCTTATTTTGCTTTGCCTTGAAAATATATTTAAACGTTCCGAACAAAAGCACCGCGCATGCGGCAGCCCATGCGAGGGGGTCGGCAAACGTCAGACCGAGCAGCGCGGACGTGCCGGCGTTGATGTCAATCGGTCCGTGGTTGAGCGCCGCGGGCAACAGCAGGCATAAAACGGTTCTCGCTATCAGTTCGCCCACCCCCGCAACCAGCGGAAACAGCGATTTTTCGATGCCTTGTAAAGAATTGCGGAGCACAAACAATACGCCGAGGAGATAATATAAAGTTAAGTCGCAGTAAAGATAGGCGTTTCCGTAGCGGATAGCCTCCGCGCTGATTTTTTCGTCCGAATAAAATATTTTCATATATGTTCCGCCGATGGTCAGAAGCAAGCCGCCTCCCGCGCAGACGATATAAACGATGAAAGCAATCAGCAACGCGTCTTTCACGCCTTTTTTCACTCTTTCCGTATTTCCGGCGCCGTAATTCTGCCCGCAGTAAGAAAGCATGGCGGTGCCAAGCGCGTTAAACGGACACATTAAAAAATTGTTCAGTTTCGTAGCCGCGCCGAAGCCGTTCTGCGCCGCCGCGGAAATCACCACGCCGTCGGCGGAAGTGTCGAATTTTACGATGACCGCCTGCATGACGATCAGCCCGATGCACAATATCGAAAACTGAAAAGCGAGGGGCAGACCGAGTTTCAGATGATTTATCACGGGAATTTTTTCAATACGGAAATCCGCTTTCGTCAGGCGGTATTCTTTATACCGCGCAAACGTATATACAAAACACCCGATTGCCGAAATCGCCTGAGATATAATCGTGGCGATCGCCGCGCCCGCCACGCCCGTATGGAATACGGCGATAAACAATAAATCCAGCGCGATATTCAGTACGGCGGAAACAATCAGAAATATCAGCGGAGCAAACGAATCGCCTACGCTTCTTAAAAACGACGCGCTTAAATTGTAAAAAATCTGCGCAAGGCAACCCGCAAAGATGATGTAAACGTAAACGTATGCCGAGCGGTATATTTCGTTCTGCACCGGATTCGCGGAGGCTTGAAGTCCTATTCCTTTCAGCAGCGGGTTAATCGAAAGAATCGAAACCGCCGTAAGGATAACGCCGATAATGAAAGATAAAACAATCTGCGTTGCCAGCGAACGCCTTATCGCGCCGATGTTTTTTTGCCCCGAATGTTTCGAAGTAATCACCGAAAAACCCGCGGTACAGCCGAAAGCGAACTGCAACACGAGAAAGACGATGGTTCCCGTGTTGTTTACGCCCGCTACCTGATTTTCGCTGAGAAATTTCCCGCAGATGGCGGCGTCCGCAATCGTATAGATTTGCTGAAACAGATAACTGATCAGGATAGGTACCGAAAACCCCGCGATTACTTTCCATACGCTTCCTTTCGTCAGATTCACCGGTTTGAACAATTCGTTTATTTTTTTCATAAGTTAAAGCGTCCTCTTAAAAAACAAAATCATTATACATCTTTTTCGGAAAATGTAAATCGAATCGCACCGCTTTTCGAAAAAAAATTCCGGTAAAAAAATCCGCCCGTCTATAAAAAGACAGGCGGATAAAAATATCGGATTTAAAAATTCGTACGTCCGTAAAAATCAGTCGTCCAGAAAATCCACGGAAGACAGCTCGTACACCAGCGTTCCAAGATTGAACGAAAGGGGAGTTTCCATTTTTAAAATCACGTTGCGGTATTCGTTGTTTTCTGCTTTCGTGGTCTCGGCAACCCATACTTTCTGTGTGGCGCCGGGGGCGGTATCGTTGATCGCCAGCGAATACGGCACGTAGGAAACGTCGTGTTTCGCGGCGGCTTCTTCCTTGCCCGCAATCATAAACGAAAATTCTGTTTTTTCCGCATTCGATTTCGATACGGAAACGCTCTGCAATTTACCCGCCGCCGTGTTGTATACGTAAAGGGTGGAGGTTTTATCTATCGCCCGCACGGCAAGCAGCAGTTCTTCGTTGTCGATGAGGGAATATTTGTCATCCGGCTCGAACGTGTGCGTCTGCGCCTTGTACGAAGGATGCGCGGTTTCGAAAGTCTTGTCCGCAAAATATTCAATCGTGCAGCTGTTCGCCGAATAATCGGTGGTAATCACGTAAAAATATTCGCGGTAGCAGCTGTTGCTTCCCGTCAGCGAAACGGGGGAAGCGGAAGCGGGCACGTGCGCCGCTATTTTTTTCACGGAAGATACGGGTTTCAGTCCGTTCTGCGTGCTTTTCGCAATCACTTTCGAATATACGGTATCGCCGTTTTCGCCCGCAAACGAGGCGGTTTCCGTGCCGAACGTATAGCTTACGTCAATCGAAAGGGTTGTTTCGTAAACGTAGTTTCCGTTTTCCGCCGAAAGTTCGGTTTTATATTTCCCGTTCGAATAGTTTACGGAATACGCGTCGTTGCCGCCTTTTTCAAACGAAACGTTATATTCGGCGATTTCCTTCGCGCCGCCGAGGTCCACGTTTTCGCTGGCGTCGGTAACGGCTTTGCGCCACCGCGCGTTAAACTGAGTGGGCTGCGATACGGAACAAGCCGAAAGCGAAACGACGGCAGCCATGGAAAGCGCGGCAACCGCGCCTGTTTTTCTGAATTTCATAATGTTTTCTCCGGTTCGGAATGGTAAATTTTCAAACGCGGCAACCGCGCTTACCCAACTATTATAGCACGTTTTTAAAAAATTGTAAAAATAAAAAAGGGATTTCTTTCAATTTATTGTGAAAAATTTCCGAAATTTTCATCGTTTTTGCCCGCCGTTGTGCTATAATAGAAGAAAACGTCTTTTTCCGCGGCGAAAATATGCGGCGGATGATAAGGAGAATTGCACACAGATGATACGGGCGATCGGGGCGTATTCGCTTTCCGAATGTATGGAAATCATGGCGCGGCTCGTTGCCGAAGGCGAACGGGCGGACGAAAATAAGCGCAGCGTGGTATTCTGCGAGGACAGGCTCACGCTGATAGCCGAGCGCGCGCTTACGGCGGCGACGGGCGGTTCGTTCCGCTCGTACGTAACCACGTATGCGCGCGCGTTGAAATCGCGCGGGCGCGTCCTTACCAAACAGGGCTCCGTCGTGGCGATCGACGGCATCGTATCGTCGCTACAAAAACGCGGCGGATTAAAACGCTTCACGCGCGGACTTCCCCGCGGCACGGCGCGCGGCTTATACGAAACCATCTCGCAGATAGCGGCGTCGGCGATCGATCCGGAAGCGCTGAAAAACGGCGCCGACGCGCTGGATAGCGGCATTTTAAAGGACAAAGTTTCCGATCTCGCCGAAATTTACGCCGAATATAAACGCTTTTTAACGGAAAACGGCTACGTGGACGAAAGCGGCTATCTCGCGCTGCTGCCCGAATATTTAAAAAGCACGGGCGAACTTTCGGGCGCGGACGTATACTTTCTCTGTTACGGCTCGTTCACGGCGCAGGCGGCAAAAACGCTGAAAGCGGCGTTCGCGGCGGCGGATAACGTAACGGGCATATTCTGTTACGGCAAAGAGGATATCTATACGGGCTCGTCGCTCCGCTCCTTTCTGCGCGCGGCGGAAGAAACCTCCGGCTGTTCCGTGCAAAAAATCAATCTCGGCACGCCCCTCGGCGGCGCGGCGGAAGTGCTCCGCAAAGGTTTGTTCGATCCCTCGGCGTTTTCGGGTGCGAAAAAACCGCACCTCACCGACGCCGTCCGCATTTTCGAAGCGGAAGATAAAAACGACGAAATGGAGCGGGTAGCGGCGGAAATCAAAAAGCGCCTTGCCGAAAATCCCGCGCTCCGTTACCGCGATTTCGCCGTGCTCGTGTCCGATCTCAAAGCCTACGCCCCGGCGGTAAAAAAGGCGTTTTCCGAATACCGCCTGCCTTGCTTTTTCGATGAAAAACGCTCGCTGAAATCCCACCCGCTCGCCGCGTTCCTTCTGTCCTGTTTCGAAACCGTCCGCACGGGCTTTTCTCCCGAAGCCGTAGACGCGCTTTTGCAGAACCCGTTTTTCACCGCTCCCGACGAACGGTCGGCTGTCCGGTCGGCGTCGGAACAAGAGTCGGAACAAACAACTGCGGAACAACCGTGGGAGCAACCGTCGGCGGAAGAAGTATCGGAACAACCGGCGGCGCGCGAGGAACTTCCCGCATACGAAATTCTGCGCAAAAGCGACGTATACCGCAACTATCTTTCCCGCTACGCCAACTACCGCGGCGGCGCGAAGCGCGAAATCAAAAACCTGCGCGATGCCGCCGCGCCCGATAAGCCCGCCGCGCCCGATAAGCCCGTTGAGCCCGACGATTCCGCGGCAACAGACAACCCGGACGAAGAGGTGTTAAAAGAACAGCGCGCGCGCCTGCTTGCCGTAACCGAGCCGATAAAGCGCCGCGCGAAAGGCGAAGAATACTGCGCTGCGGTGCGTACCGTATTAAACGTCGCGGGCGCGGAAGAACGGCTCGCCGAAATTGCGGAGCGAGTGCGGGACGTGGCGCTCGTCGATTATCTCCGCCGGATCGGCGGCGTGCTCGATCGCGTCCTCGGCGAAACGGAAACGCTTCTTTGCGGGCGCGAAATGAACGTGGGCGAATTTGCCGACGTGCTGGCGGACGGGCTGGACGCCACGGAAATTTCGTTGATCCCCGTTAAAACCGACGCGGTGTTCGTGGGCGATATCACCGATTCCCGCATCGAAAAAGTGAAGTTTCTGTTCGCCGCGGGCATGAACGAAACCGTGCCGAAAACCACGTCCGATACCGCGCTCATATCCGATCGCGAAATGGAAAAACTTGCCGAAGTCAAAGCAAAAATGGAACCCACGGTGGCGGAAGTCAACCTCCGCGGTCGCGAGGACGCCGCCCTGAACCTCTGCACGTTCACCGATGCGGCGTATTTTTCCTACGCTCTTTCGCCGGACGGCTCCGAACCCGCCGTTTCCGAAATTCTGCGTTACGTAACGGCGTTGTTCCGCACGGCCGGCGGCAATCCGATCCGCGCCGAAAAACGGCAGAGCGGCGATGATTTCGCCTACCGCTGTTCCGCGCCCGCGCCCGCCCTCCGCGAATGGTATATCCTCCGCGAAGAGGACGAATCCGCCGGGGTAAAATACGGCGTGAAGTGCAATTCGCTGGAACAGGCGCTGGCGAGGTACGAAGAAAACGACGAATGGGCGCGCGCCGCCGCGGTATTCGGCGACGAAGCGGAAAATTCGTTCGTGGCGTGCGGCGAGCGGCTGTTTTTCAAAGGCGGAAAAATTTCGCCAAGCGCCTTGGAAACGTATTTCACCTGCCCGTTCAGGCATTTTCTGCAATACGGCTTGCGGCTGAAAGAACGCGAAGAACAAAGCGTTCTGGCAACCGACTCGGGCAATTTTATACACGAACTTTTAGAAAAGACGGCAAAGCGTTTCGAAGAGGCGAAAACCGAATCGGAAATCCGCAAAGCGGCGGAATCCGTCGGCAACGAGCTGCTTAAAAAGCCGCCGTATTGCTATTCGTGCGATACGCTTTCGGGCGAATACGCGCAAAAGCGCCTGCTCCTCGAAGGCGTCGAAGCGGCGGCGGCGGCGTTCCGTCAGGTGAAAGGCTCGCTCTACCGCGTGACGGAAACGGAAAAAAGCGTGGAAACGGCGGATTTCCGCGGCAAAATCGATCGGGTGGACGTTTCCGGCGATTTCATCCGCATTATCGATTATAAAACGGGCGGCATCGACGATTCGGTAAGCACCTACTATACGGGCAGAAAAATTCAGCTGGAAATGTACATGGCGGCGGCGAAAGGCGATAAAATCCCCGCGGGCGTGTTTTATTTTCCCGCTTCTTTGTCGTTTTCCGACGAAGACGAAGCGCCTTTCAGAATGCGCGGCTTTTTCTGCGGCGACGCCGACGCGCTCACGGCGGGCGATCCCGTGATGGCTGCGGGCGAAAAGGGCACGGAAAGCGAATTTTTCGCGGCGAAAAACGGCGATACGCGCAGCACGCACTCTATGGACAGGCTTACGTTTCAAAGCTTCGTCGAATATTCTTCGTTCGTTGCCGAGGGCGCGCGGAAAGAACTGAAAGCCGGTTATATCGGCGTTTCTCCCGCGAAAGCCGCCTGTTTGTACTGTCCGTACGGCGGTATCTGCGGCTTCCATCCCGAAAAATCGGTGCAGCGCAAAGAGGAACTCAACGTCAAACCGGAACGCGTCGCCTCCATCGTCAACGAGCTGATCGAAAGCGGAGCGAAAACACGCGCCGTAACCGACGTTTCGGGCGGCGGCACGGCGATTTCCGCGTTTGAAAACGCGGCGGAAAATTCCGGCGAACGCGAAGAAACGTCGCGGGGAGAAAAAGAAAATGGCAAAAAATAAATTTACCGAAGAACAAACCGCCGCGCTGGAAGCGCGTGGCAAAGCAATCGTTTCGGCTTCGGCGGGCAGCGGCAAAACCACGGTGATGATCGAAAAAATCGTCCGCCTCATTTTAGGCGGGGCGGACGTATCGGAAATTCTCGCGGTAACGTTCACGAAGAAAGCCGCGCAGCAGATGAAAGATAAACTGAAAAGCGCGCTCGTCAAAGCCGTCAATTCCGAAGATACGCCCGTTTCCGATCTGCCTCGGCTTAAAAAGCAGCTTTCCGCGGCGCAAAACGCGGAATTTTCCACCATACATTCTTTCTGCGCAAACCTTATCCGTACGCATTATTTCGCGGCAGGCACGGGCGGCGATTTTTCCATCGTTTCCGCGTCCGACGCGCCGGGCAGAGAATTGCAGCTGCGCGCCTTAACGGCGCTGTTCGAAGAGGCGTATACGGCAAACGATCCCGATTTTCAGCTTTTGTTGTCGGTGTTTTTCCGCAAAAAAAAGGACGACATGTTAAAAAAAGTGCTCATGTCCGCCTATGCCTCGCTGCGCGATAAAGACGATTATCGCAGCTTCCTGCTTCGCGGAACCGAATACACGGAAGAAAAATTCAACGCCGTCTGCGCGGGCTTGCTCGATAATTTCAAACGCAAATGCCGTTATTTCCGCCGCCGCGCCGAAGAAGAAAAAGAATATTTCGCGGCGGTCAACGCGGGCGGAAGCACGCGCCGGTCGATGGATAACGCCACGTTTATAATCGCCGCTTTTCTCGATTTCGAAAACGCGGAAGATTATTTCGCGTTGAAAGAAGTGCCGAAAGAAACGGGCTACACGCGCAAGCAAAGCAAGTCCAAATCGTTGCCGCCCGATTTCGATAAACATGCCGACGCGCTTGCCGATTGCAAAACGGCTTTCGATACTCTGCATAAAAAAGCGGAGGAAGTTCCCGTGCGCGCAAAGGCGCTGGAAGATTATCTCGCAGCGGGTAAAATCGCGAAGAGCCTCGCGAAATACGTATTGCTGTTCGAAGAAAAATACACGGCGGAAAAGCGCGAAAAAAACGTGCTCGATTACAACGATCTCGAACATATCGCGCTTGCGCTTTTAAAAGACGAAGCCGTCAGAAGCGAACTGCGCGAAAAATACCCGTACGTTTTCGTGGACGAATATCAGGACGTCAATCCCGTGCAGGAAAAACTGCTTTCCGCCGTCGGCGGCAAAAACGTGTTTCTGGTGGGCGACGTAAAACAGGCGATTTACGGTTTCCGCGGCAGCCGTTCGGAATATTTCGCCAAAAAGCGCGGCGCCTACGCGGCGGAAAGCGGCGCGCATTCGCTTTCCATGAACAGCAATTTCCGCAGCGCGCCCGCCGTTTTAAACGCCGTCAACGAAATTTTTTCGGCGGCGATGCGCGAAGATACCTCGTTCGTCAACTACGCGGAAGAAGGCGTGATGACGGAGGGGGCGAAGAGGTATACAACCGACGGCAGAGTGTGCTTTCATCTCGCCGTAAAAGAAAAGAAAACCAAACCGCCCGTTTCCGGCGTGTATTCGGTGTTCGAACGCAGCAAAATCGTCCGCGACGAAAAATTCAACGCGCTTTCGGGCAGGTGCGCCACGGGCGACGAAATCGCGCGTATCGTGAAAGAGGAACTGAAGCGCAGCTGGTTCGATCCCGACGAGGGCGTTACGAAACAGGTGAGTTACGGCGATATCGCCGTGCTCGTGCGCAAAAACAGGCAGCCAGTAACGCAGGGAATCATCGCCGCGTTCACGTTCGAAGATATTCCTTTTTCCGCGTGTTCGCCCGTCTGTCTTGACGATTTTCCGGAAATAAAAACGGCGAAAGATATTCTTTCTTATATCGATAACGCCGAACAGGATATTCCGCTTTGTTCGTCGCTCTGTTCGCCCGCGGGCAACTTTTTGCCGGACGAGCTTTCGGCAATCCGCCTCGCTTATCCCGAAGAGGAAACGTTCCGCGGCGCCTGCCGCGCGTACGCACGGGAAAAATCGGACGATATCGCCGCGCGCCTGCGCGCCTTTTTCGCTTATTTTTCTTATCTGCGCGATTTATCCTGCGTGGCGGGCGCGGAAGAAGTGCTTACGAGGCTGTTTTCCGATTGCGGCGCCGAAGCGGGCTTGCTGGCAAGAAAAACGGGAAAGGAATGTCTGAAACGTCTGCATTATTTTCTTTCGTTCGCTTCCGATCCCGCTCCGCTTTCCGTGCACGAATTTCTGGCGAAACTGCAGCTGATGAAAGGGGAAATCATGTACGAGGAAAACGCGGGCGAAAACGTGGTGAAAATTCTCACCATGCACTCCTCCAAAGGGCTGGAATACCCCGTGGTGATTCTCGGCGACGCGTGCGATCCGTTCCGCGGCAAAAACGACAGGGGAGAACTTTCTGCGGACGACGAACTGGGCGTCGCCGCAAAAATGTACGACGTAAAAAACATGGTGAAGCGCGAAACGCTTCTTCGCGATCTCATCGAGGAAAAGAAAATCGCTGCGGAACGCGCGGACGAACTGAACGTTTTCTACGTGGCGCTCACCCGCGCGAAATTCGCGCTGCACGTGGTGTTCGGCAAAGAGCCTCCGCCGATGAACGTTCTGTACGCCGATACGTACGCGGAATTTATCCCCGATTACGTGTTCGATAAATACCTTGTGAAAAACGAAGAGGAAGAGGAAGCGCAGCAGCCGAAACAAACAACGTATTCCACGGAATTCGACGCCGCGCTGGCGGAATCGATCCTTCGGGAAATGCGGCGGCAATACCCGTTCGAGGGCGGCGAAAATCTGCCCGTGAAGCAATCCGCCACCTCGGTGATGAGCGAAATCGAAGCGGCTTCGGGCGGCGGCGCGCAAGGGGGCGCCGTATACGTCGCGGACGAGGACGTTCCCGCCGGCGTGTTTGCCGCCGGCTCGGAAACACGGCGGCTTACGGGGCTTGCCTATCACGCCTTTTTGCAGTACGCCGATTTCGCGTTTCTGCGCGCGGGCGGCGATACTACGGCGGAACTTGCAAAAAAGGAACGGGCGCGCATGAAAGCCGCGGGGCTGTTGAGCGAGGAGTACGACGCGCTTTTAAATAACGAAAAGCTGGCTTCGCTTCTGAAAAACGAAGTGTTCGCGCGGTTTGCGGAACTTTCCCGTCGCCCGCAGCCGAAAACGCACATTCTGCGGGAGCGGAACTTTCTTGTTGCGCTGCCCGTGCGGGACGTATATTTTTACGATAAAGAGCGCTACGGCAATCTCGGAAACGAAACCACGCTGTTTCAGGGCGCGGCGGATTTACTGCTGCTGGAAGAAAACCGCGCGCACATCGTGGACTATAAATACTCCTCGCGCGACGCCGCCTCGCTGAAAGAACGGTATAAGCCGCAGCTTTCGTTGTACCGAAAGTCGGTGGCAAAAATCGCGGGGGTGAAAGAGGAAAACGTACGTTGTACATTGTTTAACTTATTCCGCGGCTACACGGTGGAAATATAGCGAAAAAACGGGTAAAATGTGTATAAATACGGGTTAAAAACGTTGAAAAACGGGCATAATCTGCGCATGAATTACCTGAAATTTACCGAAAAATTAACGATTTCGCCTGTTTTTTTAATTGTTTTCGGCGTATTTTGCGCCTTTTTTACGCTGATTTTCGCCTGTTTTCTGCGTAAAAACGCGGCTTTTTTCGCCTGCGGCGGAGCGTTTTTCATTTTGTTTTCGCTTGCCTGCGGGTACTGCCGCGAACTTTCCTCCGAAGATTTCCGCACGCTGCATTACAGCCTCGCCGCGCTGTATTTTTTGTTGTACGCGGCGTTTTTGTGGCATCTGCGCCAAGCGAAAAAACGGGAGGAACGCCGCGAAAAATTTGCCGCGGCGCGCGCCGCGGAAGAATACGTTCTGCCGGAGCGCGGCAACGGCTACGTGCGCGAAAAACTGCGCGAAGCCGCGGCTGTGCTCGCCGCCGCGGGCGGGGGCATCTGCGAACCCGCGGTGGAACTTCGCCACGCGCGGGAGCTTTTGAAACGCCTGAAAAAAGCCGCGCTTTCCGTTGGCGACAGGCTGGAAGCGGAGAGGCTGGAAGATAAAATCGGCGCGTTTGAAAACGCGCCGGAGCTGAATGCGGAACAAATCCGCGAATTATCCGATAGTTTTTCCGCCGTACTGAAACTGTCCGCGAAATATATGCTGTGAATTACTATCTGACGTGCGATGGCGGAACGCCCTTGTGCTTTTTATAACAGGCGGAAAAATAATTCTGATTGTAAAATCCCACCGAAAGAGCCGCTTCTTTTACGCTTGCGCCGTTGAGAAGCAGCTCTTCCGCTTTTTTCAGGCGCATTTCGTTGTAGTAGCTTATCACGCCGCAGCCAGCATAACGCGCCATCGTTTTGTTCAGCGCGGGGAGGCTTAAATTGCACAGCCCGGCGATTTGTTCCGCGGTTAAATCGTCCGCTATGTGCATTTCTAAAACGGATACGATGCGCGCGTAATTTTCGGCGGATCTGCCCGCGTTTGCGTTTACGAATCCCGTTTCCGGCGCTTCCGTAAACAGCGACAATACAAATAGTTCCAGCCGCTTCACCACGGCGGAAGCTTCCGCTTCTTTGCCTTCGCGGACGGCTGCCACGCGCACGCTTTCCAGTACGAACGCCTTCTGCGCCGCGGCGAAAACGGAAGAGATTTCCGAAAGCTGCTGCGCCGAAAGGGTGAAGATGTGTTTGTCGCTTTGCGGAAAGGCGTCGGCGGCAAAAGAAAACACGATGATTTCCGGCGATGTGCCGAGGGCGGACCACAGCGAATGGAATTCGCCGCCGCGGTGAAAAATCGCCTGACCCGCCGGCAGGCGGTATACGTTTTTATCCGCCGTTACGCCCACCTCGCCGGACATAACGCAGAGAATCTCGTGAAAATCGTGGCTTTCGCCTTTGAAATTGTAATCGCGCGGAATCTGCTTCCTGAAAAACGTGTAGAGAGATTTTACGGAAAGCACGTCTTTCACGGGACATTCCGTATAGTAAGGGTTGTTCATCCTGCCGTTCTCCGTAGGTAAAAATAAGAAAAATTATCGAAATTTTTAGAAAATATATATAAAAATATATAGATTATTATTTTCCGATATGTTATAATTATAACGCGAAACGGAGAAAAAGTCAACGCGGCGGCGGGAAAAAACGAAAAATTCCGCAAAAAAACCGTCCGCGGCGGGAAAATCCGTTAAAATTATTTTTTCAGAGGTAGAAAAAGTTATGAAAACTACGCTTGTAGTGATGGCGGCGGGCATGGGTAGCCGCTTCGGGGGGCTGAAACAAGCCGAGCCGGTAACGGCGGACGGCAAGGGAATTCTGGATTTTTCGGTGTACGACGCGAAAAAAGCCGGATTCGATAAAGTTGTATTTATCGTGCGCGAAGATATGGAGGAAGATTTTAAAGAACTCATCGGCAACCGCATCGCGAAAACGATTCCCGTAGAATACGTATTGCAGGATACTTCCGTACTGCCCGCGGGCAGAAAGAAGCCGTTCGGCACGGGGCACGCGATTTATTGCTGCAAAGACGTTGTGAAAGAGCCGTTTGCCATTATCAATGCGGACGATTACTACGGACACAACGCGTTTTTCGAAATTCACGATCATCTGGCAAACGCGAAAAAGGGCGAATACGCGATGACGGCATATCATCTTGCCAACACGCTGAGCCCCAACGGCACCGTTTCCCGCGGGATTTGCGAAACGGAAAACGGGTATCTGAAAAAGGTTACGGAAGTAACGAAAATCAATCCGGACGGCTCGTTTGAAAAGGACGGAAAAACGGTGATGCTGCCCGGCGATACGCCCGTTTCGATGAACCTCTGGGGGCTGACTCCCGATATTTTCGGAGTGCTGGAAGAGGAGTATAAAAAATTCCTTGCGACGGCGGATCTGACGAAAGACGAATTTTTTATTCCTTCGGTGATTTCGAAGGCGGTGGATACGGGCAGAGCTACGGTGAGAGTGTTTAAAAACGCGGACAAATGGTACGGCATTACCTACCGTGAAGATTTGCAGGAAGTGAAAGACGCGATAGGGGGATACGTACATGACGGACTTTACGAAGGATTATAAGGCGGTAGCGGAGCAATTCGCGCTGGAAGGCGAGGTAACGGATATCCGCCCGTACGGAGAAGGGCACATCAACGTAACCATGCTGGTTACCACGGATAAAAAGCGGTATATCATGCAGAAAATCAACACGCGCGTGTTTCCCGATACGGACGCGCTGATGCGCAATATCTGCTACGTTACGGAATTTTTAAGAAAGCAGGACGTGGAAACCTTGAACGTGATAGCGACGAAAGACGGAAAAAACTATCTGAAAGGCGAAAACTGCTACCGCGTGTACGATTTCATCGAAAATACGGTTACATATCAGACGGTTACCGACAAAGAAGTTTTCAAAAATTCGGGCAAGGCGTTCGGCGAATTTCAGAATTATCTCGCCGCGTTCGACGCATCGCTTTTAACGGAAACGATTGCGCGCTTCCACGATACGCCCAAGCGTTTCGCCGATTTCAAAGCGGCGCTGGAGGCGGACGTCAAAGGACGCGCGAAAGACTGCCGCCCCGAAATCGATTTTATTCTTGCGCGGGCGAATACCTATTCGAAGGTAACGGACGCGCTGAAAGACGGTTCGTTGCCCTTGCGCGTTACGCACAACGATACGAAGCTGAACAATATTTTAATGGACGCGACGACGAACGAAGCGCGCGCGGTGATCGACCTCGATACGATTATGCCCGGTTCGATGCTGTACGACTTCGGCGATTCCATCCGCTTCGGGGCTTCCACCGCCGCCGAGGACGAAAAAGACCTTGACAAAGTGCATTTCAGCGTGGATTATTTCAAGGCGTACGCCGAGGGGTATGTGGGCGCGGTGCGCGGTTCGATTACGGCAAAGGAAGCGGAGCTGCTGCCTTACGGCGCCTATCTGATGACGATAGAATGCGGCATGCGGTTTCTTGCCGATTATCTTTCGGGCGATACCTATTTTGCCACGAAGTACGAGGGGCACAACCTCGTGCGTTGCCGCACGCAGCTGAAACTGGTTTCCGAAATGGAAGGAAAATTCGAAGAAACGGGAAAAATCGTTGCGGAAATTCTGGCAAAGTAACATCTGTTTATAATCAAACTTCCTCTCCCGAGAGATTGTAAAATAAAGTGTGTAAGTCGGATAAAAGGCTTACGCACTTTTTCTTACTTTTCCGGAAAATAAGCAATTTTCCGAATTAAATAAAAGCAGGAAAAAAGAAAGTAATAGTTCTCTCGGTATGGCTTTTGCGTTAAAATCTGTTCATAAAAAATCCGGCGGAAAAAGATTTTCCGCTTTTTTTTATCGTATTTTTTCGACAAAACGTGATTTTTTACATTTTTGTTACAATTTATGTGGCGATTTTATTACTACCGCGGGTTATTCTATATGCGTTGAAAGTCGAAAGGAAAAAACAAAAAAGACTTGAAGGAGAAAAAGTAAATGAAAAAGCAGAATGAAAAACAAATGAAAAATCAGACGAAAAAAGTTGTATCCGTGCTGTGCGCGGCGGCGCTTTTCGGAAGCGGCGCGATCCTCGGCGCGTGCGGCGGAAAGAAAGGCGAAAATAAAAACGTTACGATTTCCGGTTCGTCTTCCGTAACGCCGCTGATGGAAAAACTGGCGGCGGCTTACGAACAGGATCACGACGTGAGAATCACCGTGAATATGTCTTCTTCGGGCGCGGGCATTTCCGATGCGCAGAACGATCTGAACGATTTCGGAATGTCTTCCCGCGGACTGAAAGCGAGCGAAACGGGAGTGAAGGGAGAAACGCTTTGCATGGACGGCATTGCGCTGATCGTGAATAAGGATAGCGCCGTAACGGACGTGAAGAAAGCCGACGTGAAAGCTTTGTACGAAAACGGTACGGCGCTCCCCGATACTTCGATTACGGCGGCGGTGGGCAGAGACGCTTCGAGCGGCACCCGTTCCGCGTTCGACGAACTTTTAAAAATAGAGAACGGCTATTTCAAGGACGTTGCCACGCTTGCCGAAACGGGCAATGTAATCGAAACGATCAAATCTTCGAAAAACAGCATCGGTTACATTTCTTACGGCAGCCTCAACGATTCCGTGAAAGCGGTGAGTCTGGACGGAATCGCCTGCACGGTGGAAAATATCAAGGGCGGCAAGTACGCGTTGCAGAGACCTTTCGTCATCGTACTTAAAGACGGTAAGACGCTTTCCGAAGCGGCGCAGGGTTTCTATGATTACATTATGGGAACAAGCGCGCAAACGGTGATTTCGAAAGCCGGCTACATCACGATGAAATAACAAGTCGCCGTAAAAAGCGATTCGCATAACACGGCGCGGGAAAAAAGGCAAGCCGCGCCAAAGAGAAAATCCGTCGGCGGAAAAGCCGACGGAACAATAATATTAAGCGGAAAAAGAAAAATATGATAGCAGAAGCAAAGAAAAAATTCATATCGAAAGAAAGCGTTGCAAGATGCGTATTCGCGCTGCTTGCGGCGTTTTCCGTGCTTGCCGTGTTTACCATCGTAGGGTATCTTTTGTATGCCAGCGTACCCGCGTTTAAAAGATCCGGCGTACTCAAATTCATTTTCGGCAGCGAATGGTCTGCAAAATCGCAGACGTTCGGAATCTGGAGAATGATTGCGGGCACGTTTGTTTTAACGATTTGCGCAACGCTTTTCGGCGGCACGCTTGCCGTATTTACGGCGATCTGGCTTGTGTTTTACTGTCCGCGTCCGCTGAAAAAAATTTATACGCAGATCGTAAATCTTCTGGCGGGGATACCCTCGATTGTGTACGGGCTGTTCGGCTATAAATTTTTAATGCCGCTGCTCGTGAAAATCTTCCACCCGAACAATGCGGGTTTCGGGCTTCTTTCCTGCACGCTGATTCTTTCGGTGATGATTTTGCCGACGATCGCTTCGATTACAAAAAACTCTCTGGAAGCGGTGCCGATGCACTACTACGAAGGCGCGCTCGGGCTGGGGTGCACGAAAAATCAAGCCGTGTGGCGGGTTTTATTCCCGGCGGCGAAAAGCGGCGTGATTTCCGCCGTGATTCTCGGTATCGGCAGAGCGATCGGCGAAACGATGGCGGTGCAGATGATTGTGGGAAACGGCTCCGGCTATCCCTCCGGCGCGTTTGTGCCGTTTACTACGCTGACGAGCAATATCGTGCAGAATTGGGGCTATGCGGCGCCTGCGGAACAAGCGGCGCTGATTGCCGACGGCTTCGTGCTGCTCGTGCTGATTCTGCTTCTGAACGTGTGCCTTACCGCCGTGAAAAAGCCGAGAGAGGGCAACAAGTTTTTCTCGCGCCGTATCCGCGAAAGCGAAAACCGCGAGGAAGTACGCAGCTATCGCCGCACGGGCAGCGCGCAGGATATTTTATTCGTGATTTCCTGGATTGTGGCGGTGCTTGTGGCTTTTATTCTCGCCTTTGTGGTGGCGTTCGTATTCGTGAAAGGCGTGCCGTATTTAAGCTTCGATTTCCTGTTCGGTAAAAGCGGCAACGCGCATACCACGCTTGCGCCCGCGTTCGTTTCCACGATCATGCTTGTGGGGCTTGCGCTGCTAATTGCTTTGCCGCTCGGCGTGGGCGCGGCGATTTACTTGAACGAGTACGCGAAAAAGAACAGCAGATTCGTGAAAATCGTGCGGCTTTTCGTGGATACGCTTGCGGGGATTCCCTCGATTGTGTTCGGGCTTTTCGGCATGGTGTTTTTCGTGAAAGGGCTGGGATTCGGGTATTCGTTGCGTGCGGGCGGCATAACGCTTGCGCTGATTATTCTGCCCACCGTGATACGAAGCACGGAACAAAGTCTTTCCGAAGTGCCGGACAGTATGCGCGAAGCCAGCCTTGCGCTGGGAGCCGGGAAACTTCGAACCACCTTTAAAGTGGTGTTGCCGCAGGCGATTTCGGGGATTGTTACTTCGATTATTCTTTCGATCGGGCGGATTGTGAACGAAAGCGCGGCGCTGATATTCACCGTGGGTTCGGCTTCTACGTTTGTGCCGGAAAGTTACTCGGACGGTGCGGCGAGCTTTGCCGTGCTGGTGTGGAAATTCATGAGTAACGGTTTGCAGGTGAACGAAGCTTACGCTACGGCAAGCGTGCTGCTGGTGTTTGTGATCGTACTGAACCTGTTGGTATCGTTCGTACAATATCTCTATAACAAAAAGGAAAAAATCTGACAACTATGAAAAATCACGTGATTGAAAAATTTGATCTGAGCGGAGATACCGCCGTATCGGTGAAAGAGTTGAATTTATATTACGGCAATTTTCACGCTCTGAAAAGCATTTATCTCGATTTTCCGAAAAACAGGCTGACGGCTCTCATCGGTCCTTCGGGATGCGGTAAGTCTACGCTTTTAAAATCGCTGAACCGAATGAACGATTTGGTGGAGGGGTGCAAAATCACGGGCGAAGTGAAAGTGGGCGACACCGATATTTACGCGAAAAATACCGACCTCGCGCGGCTGAGAAAAAACGTGGGCATGGTGTTTCAGCGCCCGAATCCGCTGGCGATGAGCGTATACGATAATATTGCGTACGGTCCGCGTACCTTCGGCATTAAAGCGCGTTCCGTGCTGGACGGCATTGTGGAAGAATCTTTAAAGGGCGCGGCGATGTGGGACGAAATGAAAGACCGTCTGAACAAGTCGGCGCTGGGGCTTTCCGGCGGACAGCAACAGCGGCTGTGTATCGCGCGTTCGCTTGCCGTGGAACCGCAGATTCTGCTGATGGACGAACCGACGAGCGCGCTCGACCCCATTTCTACGGGTAAAATCGAAGAACTTTGCGTCGAGTTGAAAAAAAACATTACCATTATTATGGTAACGCACAACATGCAGCAGGCGTTCAGAATCGCGGATAATACGGCGTACTTCCTTCTCGGCGAAATGATTGAAGTAAACGAAACGAAAAAGCTGTTCGAGCATCCCGCCGATAAGCGCACGGACGATTATATCAACGGGAGATTCGGTTGATTTTTTGAGATTGTATCGAAAAGGTTACGCCGAACGCTGTACTAATTTTTCTAAGTGTGATATAATTTCGATATAAAAGGCGGCAAGGACGGTAAAACGATGAAAGGCAAGGTGTTTATTTTAGAGGACGATACAAGCATCTGCGGGCTGATTAAGGTGGCGCTGGAAATGAACGGGCTTTCGTTCAGGGCGTTTTCCACGGTGCGCGGTTTTACGGATGGAATTTCGGAAGAGCGCCCGGACGTGGCGCTGATCGATATTATGCTGCCGGACGGCAGCGGGCTGGACGCGCTGCAATTCGTGAAAAGCAGATACCCCGAAGTCGCCTGTATCATTCTTTCCGCGCTTTCCAAAGAGGAAGATAAAGTAAACGGGCTGAATCTGGGGGCGGACGATTACGTTTCGAAGCCGTTTTCCGTGCTGGAACTTACCGCGAGGGTGAACGCGAGACTCCGCGAAAAGCAGAAACCGGCGCTGATGGCTGCGGGGAACGTTACGTTGAACACGGAAACGTTTTCGTGTACGGTGGGCGGCGAAGCGGTGGCGCTGAACAGAAAGGAATACGAGCTTTTGCGCGTACTGATGGAAAACAAGGGAAAAGTGCTTTCGCGCGACAGGCTTTTAACCGACGTGTGGGGGTACGACGCGGGCGAATCGCGGACGCTGGATAACCACGTGGCGCGGTTAAGAAAACTGGGAATAAAAATAGAAACCGTATTCGGGGTAGGGTATAAACTTGCCGCGGACTGACGAATGGAAACGGAACGTCGCCTTCCGGGCGGCGGAAACATAACGGAGATAAAAGGATATGAAATGGAGAGTATGGCTGTTATCGCTGGGAATCACGCTGTTTTGCGTGCTGATGTTCGGGCTGGCAAGCACGCAGGTATATTATAAATCTTCGGTGGACGACGGCAGGAAGTATTTAAGCGTGTATATGAACGAGTATGCCGAAAGCGAATACCCGTTGGACGAGGCGGGGGCGAAGGCGTTTTCGGAAAGACTGAACGGCGCGCGCGTTACGTTTATGGACGCGCAGGGAAACGTTCTGGCGGACAGCGAAGCCGAAAAGCCGGAAACCAACCATTCGAACCGCGAGGAAGTGATCGAAGCGCTGGAAAACGGAAAGAACGGCGACGGGTTTGCGGTGCGTTCCAGCGCCACGATCGGCAAAAACATGATGTATTACTGCCGTAATTTCGACGGCGCGTATTTGGTGCGCATTTCGATAGTAACCGACAGCGACTGGCTGATTTTCGTTAAAACGCTGCCCGCGCTGGCTTCGTTTTTTGCGGTGATGCTGCTGCTTTGCGTGGCTACGGCGTTCGCCGCCACGAGTATCGTGGTAACGCCCGTGAAAAAACTGGCGGAAGAAGCGGCGAATAATGACAGCGTTACTTCGGACTATTCCGAATTGCAGCCGGTGGCGGAACTTCTGAACGAACGAAGCCGCAATATCAACCGTCAGATGGAAGAAATCAAGGCGGAAAAAGAGGCGGTGGAGCAGGCGCGGGCTTCGAAGGACGAATTTATTTCCAACGTTACGCACGAAATGAACACGCCTCTGACTTCCATACGCGGTTATGCCGAACTGCTGAGCGCGGGAGGAATGTCCGACGAACAGAAAGCGCTGGCGTATAAAACGATTTTAACGCAGAGCGACAGGCTGACGAATCTGATTGCGTGCATCATCAATTACAGCGAAATAGAAAGCGACGATCTGCCCGCGTACGAAGTGAATTTTTCGGCGTTGGCAAGGGAAACGCTGAGCGCGCTGAAACCGGAAGCGGATAAGAGAAAAGTTACGATTACCGAGCGCATCGACGACAACGTGATTTTACTCAGCCGCCACGAAAGACTGAGCGAATTATTCGGAAATCTGGTGCGGAACGCCATCAAGTACAATAAAGAGGGCGGCTCGGTTACGGTAACGCTGAACCGCGAAAAACTGGAAGTGGAAGATACCGGCATAGGAATTTCGGAAGAGAATCTCGGAAAGGTGTTTTCGCGTTTTTTCACCGTAGACAAATCGCATAACGGCAAAAATGGCGGATTCGGGCTGGGGCTTGCCGTGGCGAAAAAAATCTGCGTGAAGGCGGGCTGGCAGATCGGCGTGGAAAGCGAGCTTGGAAAAGGCAGCAAATTTACGGTGAAATTTTAACGAAGAACAGTATCGTTTGCCGGCTTTGCGAGCGGCGACGAAAGGGAAAACGGACAGATGTATTATATCGCGAAATATTTATCGCCGATCGGCGGAATCACGATGGCGGGCAGCGGACAGGCGCTTGCCGGTTTGTGGTTGGAGGGGCAGAAATATTTTGCCGACGCGCTGCTCTGCGGAAAGGAAGAAAAAGAACTGCCGGTGTTTGCGCAGACGAAAAAGTGGCTGGATATTTATTTTACGGGGAAGGCGCCCGATTTTACGCCGCCGCTTTCTATGGAAGGGATTTCGCCCTTCCGCAGACGCGTATGGGAAATTATGCTGACGATTCCGTTCGGGCAGACGATGACGTACGGAAACATAGCGAAGCTGATAGAAAAGGAAACGGGAAAACGCGTTTCGGCGCAGGCGGTAGGCGGCGCGGTGGGGCATAATTGCATATCGATTATCATTCCCTGCCACAGAGTGGTTGGCACAGGCGGAAGACTGACGGGGTATGCCGGCGGCATCGATAAGAAAATAGCGCTGCTGAAAAACGAGGGCGCGGACGTTTCGGCGTTTACGTTGCCGAAAAAGGGCGCGGCGCGGTAAAAATCGCGGGTTTATCTGTATAAAAATGCAAACGCGGACGGGAGCAAGGCTACCGTCCGCGTTAATTTTAATTTGTCTGTTTAAGTTTACCCGACGATTAAGTTTATCAGTCTGCCGGGAACGATGACGCATTTTTTCAGCGTTTTCCCTTCCAGCAGCGGGGCGACTTCTTCGCGCGCGCTCGCCGCGGCTTTGATTTCATCTTCCGACGCGTCTTTCGCAACCATCATTTTGCACTTGATTTTGCTGTTTACCTGTACGGCGTATTCCGTTTCGTCTTTCACCAGCGCGTTTTCGTCCGCCACGGGGTAGCGTTCTTCGAATACCGAGCTCTTATGCCCGAGCATTTCCCAGAACTCTTCCGCGGTGTGCGGCGCGAACGGCGCAAACAGGCGCACGAGGTCTTCCGCGCAAAGCCGCATGAAGCTTTCGTTTTTATTTTCCAGCGAATCGTATTTCGAAAGGGCGTTTACGTATTCCATCAGTCTTGCCACCGAAGTGTTGAAGGAGAACGCTTCCGCGTCGCGCGTGATGTTCTTGATGGCGTAGTTGCGCGCGTAGTCCAGTTCTTTTTCGGCGGCGCCGAGTGCGAAGCCTTTTTTCATCGGCTCGTATTTCGTCGCTTTTACAATCAGGCGTTCCGTTCTTTCCACGAATTTCGCCACCGATTTGATACCGTCGTCGTTCCACGGTCCGCCCTCGGTGTAAGAAAAGCCGAACATCAGATACAGGCGGAAGACGTCGGAACCGTACTCTTCCACGTATTTGTCGGGCGAAACCACGTTGCCTTTCGATTTGCTCATGCGGTTGCCGTCCGGTCCTAAAATCACGCCCTGATGCACAAGCCGCTTAAAAGGCTCGTCGAAAGAAATATAGCCCATGTCGCGCAAAGCTTTCGTAATGAAACGCGCGTACAGAAGGTGCATGCAGGCGTGTTCCGCGCCGCCCACGTATACGTCTACGGGCAGCATCTTATCCGCCGTTTCTTTCGAAAACGCCTGTTTATCGTTGTGCGCGTCCGGGTAGCGAAGATAATACCACGAAGAGCAGACGAACGTATCCAGCGTATCGGGATCGCGCCGCGCCTTGCCGCCGCAGACGGGGCAGGTGCAATTCATGAATTCTTCGCACGAAGCGAGGGGAGATTTGCCGTTCGGATGAAATTCCACGTTGTAGGGAAGTTTTACGGGCAGATCTTTTTCGGGCACGGGCACCGCGCCGCATTTTTCGCAGTGGATCATGGGAATCGGCGCGCCCCAGTAACGCTGGCGGGAAACCGACCAGTCGCGCAGGCGGTAATTGACTTTTTTGCCGCCTTTTCCCGCTTTCGTCAGCTTTGCGGCGATGGCGTTGCGCGCTTCTTCGCCGGACAATCCGTCGAATTCGCCGCTGTTTACTAAAATCCCGTCTTCGGTGAACGGAAGAACGGTTTCTTCGCCGATTTTCTGCACTACCTGCGTTACGGGCAGAGAGTATTTTTTCGCAAATTCGAAGTCGCGTTCGTCGTGCGCGGCAACCGCCATCACGGCGCCCGTGCCGTACGAATACAGCACGTAATCGGCGATATACACGGGCACTTTTTTGCCGGTGAGCGGGTGCGTTGCGTAGGCGCCCGTAAACGTTCCCGTTTTTTCGCGCGCGGTGGAAAGACGATCGATGTCGTTCGCGGAAGCCGCGTACGCCACGTAATCGTCGATGTCTTTCGCGCGTTCGGGGTGCGCCGCTTTCAGTTTTTCCACCAAGGGATGTTCGGGCGCCAGCACTACGTAATTTACGCCGAAAAGGGTATCGCAACGCGTGGTGAACACCGTAATCGGATCGCCCGTTTCGCATTCGAAAATCACTTCGCAGCCCGTGGATCTGCCGATCCAGTTTTTCTGCATCAGTTTGGTTTTTTCCGGCCAGTCGAGGTCGTTGAGTCCGTCGAGGAGTTCTTCGGCGTATTCCGTGATTTTTAAAAACCACTGCGTCATGTTTTTGCGAAGCACGGGGGAACCGCAGCGTTCGCACACGCCGCCTTCCGCCTGTTCGTTGGCGAGTACCGTTTCGCAGGAAGGGCACCAGTTCACGAGCGATTGCTTGCGGTAGGCGAGTCCTTTTTTATACAGTTCGATGAACAGCCACTGCGTCCACTTGTAATAATCGGGGTCGCAGGTTTTGATTTCCGCCGACCAATCGAACATCGCGCCCATGTTTTTCAGCTGTTTTTCCATGGTGGCGATATTCTGCTCGGTGGAATCTTTGGGGTGGATTCCCGTTTTTATGGCGTAATTTTCCGCGGGCAGACCGAACGCGTCGAAGCCCATCGGCTGAAACACTTCGAAACCCTGCATTTTTTTGAACCTTGCGTAAGAATCGGCGGGTCCGTAATTGTACCAATGCCCCACGTGCAGTTTTGCGCCGGAAGGGTAGGAGAACATTTCCAGAACGTACCATTTTTTATCGGCGTTCTTTTTATTGAACGCGTATTCCTTGTTCTTCTCCCAACGCGCCTGCCATTTGCTTTCTACCGCTTTTACGTCCATACTTTTTTTGCCTCCGTACTTGCGTGCGGAAAGGGGGAATTATCGCCTTATTTTCCGCCGTCGCAAAAAATTTCATGTTATATTATAGCAGAAAAATAAATATAAGTCAAATAATTCGCGGCGTTTGGCATACAATAATAGCGTGGAAAAAATACGAGTGTCGAAGGACGGAAAACCTGACGAATGTATAGCCTACGTAAGCGAACGGGTGAGCGGCAAATATGCCGCTCTGCCTTGCGTTGCGGGCGTTTTCGGGCGCTCCGGCAGAACTTCGCTGGAATTTTCCACGGAAAAACCGTACGAACCGTACGTCCGTGGAGAAACGGTTTCCGCCGTGGCGGAAGTGCTTGTTTTATCGTACAAATACCGTTTTTTCAAACGGTTGCTGCCGCTGCCCGCACTGGAAAGCGAGGAGCGGGAAATTCTTCTGACGGCGCTGGTTGCCGCCGATTTCGACGCGGATAAAGAATACGTGAAAGCGCGCCTTTCCGGGCTGGACGAATATCTTCTGGACGGCGTGTTTTTCTTCCGCATGCAGGAACTGAAAAAAAGCTGGGAGCGCATCGCGTCGTACGTGCCCGCCACCTTTTCGCGCGAGGCGCTGGAATCCTTCCTTGAATTTCTGGTAGCGGAGGGTAAAACGCGCGTGTTTCTGCAGGGCGATACGGCGTACGACGAAGATTATCGTCCGTTGAAAAAGAGCGCGCTCACGGGCGAATATTCGGCGCCGAAAGAAATTCTGTTGTCCTCGGCGAAGCTTGTGTATTGCTTCGGCGGACAATCGGAAAAAACGCGCGCGTTCTTAAAAAAATATTATCCCGAAAAAACGTTTTTCTGTTCCTGAAACAAAAATTCGCGAAAAGTTAAAAAATCTACCGAAAAACCGTTGACAAATTTCCGCGAAAGGGTTAAAATAACGATAGTCGGTCGGGAGTTCCGTCCGGCTGCGTAAAGACAAGTAACTTTTCGTCGGCGGGTACACAGAGAGGCTGTCCTTCGGCTGCAAGACGGCTTATCCCGGAAAATGCGAAACCGCTTTGCGTACATTTGATAAAACGGCATAAATAAAGCGGTCGGTCGCGCGCGGATTTTCCGCTCGGCGCCCGGCAATTAAGGTGGAACCGCGCAAAGATTGCGTCCTTAAACAGTGTGTTTTCGCTTGCGGAAAGCAGGCGGAACGCGGCATTGTTCGAGGCGCTTTTTTATTTGCCCGGAACACGGAATAACGGCATATACGTTTACGAAACACGAAAAAAACGGAGGAGAACTCATTATGAATATCATTTTGAAAAACGGCGACGTACTGAAAACGGAAGAAAACGCTACCTGCATGCAGGCGGCGCAGGCGATTTCCGAGGGGCTGGCGAGAAACGCCGTATGCGCCCGCGTGAACGGCGAACTGAAAGACCTTTCGCACGTACTGAAAGAGGGCGACGCGCTTGAAATCGTTACGCTGAAAGATCGCGACGGTCTGCACGTATACCGCCATACCTGCGCGCACGTTTTGGCGCAGGCTTTAAAAACCATTTATCCTACCTGCAAACTTTCCATCGGGCCCGTAATCGACAACGGTTTTTATTACGACGTAGACTTCACCACGCCCATCACGATGAACGATTTTCAGCAGATAGAAGTGGAAATGCAGCGCATCATCAAGAGCAATTTCCCCATCGAAAGATTCACGCTGCCGCGCGAAGAAGCCATTAAATATATGCAGGGCTTCAAGGAAAATTACAAAGTGGAGCTCATCGAAGATCTTCCCGAAGGCGAAGAAATCTCCTTCTACAAGCAGGGAAATTTCGTGGACCTTTGCAAGGGACCGCACCTTCCTTCCACGGGCAAAATCAAGGCGTTCAAGCTGGTGAGCATCGCCGGCGCGTACTGGCGCGGCGACGAGCACAACAAGATGCTTACCCGCATTTACGGCACGGCGTTCGCGAAGAAAGACGAAATGGAAGCTTACTTCACCATGCTGGAAGAGGCGAAGAAACGCGACCATATCAAACTGGGCAAAGAACTGAAACTGTTCACGATTTTAAACGAGGGCAAAGGCTTCCCGTTCTTCCTGCCCAACGGCATGATTCTGAAGAACACGCTAATCGATTACTGGCGCCAGATTCACCGCCGCGAAGGATATGTGGAAGTTTCCACGCCCATCATGCTTTCCCGCTCGCTGTGGGAAACCAGCGGACACTGGGACCATTATAAAGACAATATGTACACCACGAAAATCGACGGCGAAGATTACGCCATCAAACCCATGAACTGCCCCGGCGGCGTTCTGGTGTACAAAACGGAGCCGCATTCCTATAAAGATCTGCCCATCCGTATGGGCGAACTGGGCATCGTGCACCGCCACGAAAAATCGGGGCAGCTGCACGGATTGTTCCGCGTGCGCTGTTTCACGCAGGACGACGCGCATATTTTCATGACGCCTTCGCAGATTACAAGCGAAATCAAAGGCGTTGTGCGGCTGATCAACGAGGTGTACACGCTGTTCGGGTTCAAGTATCACGTGGAACTTTCCACCCGTCCCGAAAACAGCATGGGCAGCGATGAGGACTGGGAAAACGCCACGAACGCTCTGAAAGAAGCGCTGGAAGAAATGGGCACCGATTACTTGGTGAACGAGGGCGACGGCGCGTTCTACGGACCGAAAATCGATTTCCATCTGGAAGATTCCATCGGCAGAACGTGGCAGTGCGGTACCATTCAGCTGGACTTCCAGCTGCCGCAGCGTTTCGAAATGGAATACGTGGGCGAGGACGGCGAAAAGCACCGCCCGATTATGGTGCACCGCGTGATTTACGGTTCGATCGAACGGTTTATCGGTATTCTGATCGAACATTACGCAGGAAAATTCCCGGTATGGCTTTCGCCGGTGCAGGCAAAAATTCTGCCGATTACCGAAAAGCAGAACGAGTACGCGAAGAAAGTGGCGGCGGCGCTGGAAGAAAAGGGCGTGCGCGTTTCCGTGGACGACCGCAACGAAAAAATCGGCTATAAAATCCGCGAAGCGCAGATGGATAAAGTGCCGTATATGCTGGTTGTGGGCGAAAAGGAAGCGGAAAGCGGCACCGTTGCCGTACGCCGCAGAGATAAAGGCGATACGGGCGCGGTGAGCGTGGAGGAATTCACGGCTGCGATTACCAAAGAAATCGCGGATAAAACGGCGTTTTGAAAAGTATCCGGAGGCAGACGATGAACGAAAGAATGGTTTCTACGCAGACGGGCGGATTATGGAAGTACGGCTCTCTGAAAGAGGTGCTAGCTCTTTTGAAAGAAAGCGGATTCACGGCGTACGACTGCACGATGTGCGATAACCGCACGGAAGCGGAACTTCTGATCGAAAGCGAAAATTATCTTGAAAACGCACGCGAGCTGCGCGCGTATGCCGATTCGATTTCTTTGCCGTGCAATCAGACGCACGCGCCGTTTCCTTCGGCGATCCGGAACAACGAAAAATATAACGAAGAAATTTTTCCGAAGCTGATCCGCGCGATAGAAGTGAGCGGAATTCTGGGCGCGAAAGTGTGCGTGGTGCATCCGTGCAACGATTATACGCCGGAAGAAAACGCCGGAAAAGTATATCTGCCGCTGGCGCCGTACGCGAAAAAGGCGGGCGTGAAAATCGGCGTGGAAAACATGTGGAACTGGAATAACGCGAAGAATATTTTCGCGCCCGCGGCATGTTCTTCGCCCGAAAATTATCTCGCGCACATGAAACTGCTTCCGCCCGACGCGTTTGTCGCAAATCTCGATATAGGGCATGCGGAGCTTCGCGCGATGAATACTTCCGCGCCGGAAATGATCCGCGCGCTGGGCGGGTATTTTCAGTCGATGCATCTGCACGACGTGAATTTTTACGAAGATTCGCACACGTTGCCGTTTACGGAAAAAATCGATTACGAAGCGGTGATTGCGGCGATGAAAGAAATCGGCTACAAGGGCGACGTAACGCTGGAATCGGGCAATTTCGCCGCGAAATTTCCGAAAGAACTGATGCCTGCGGCGGTGAAGCTGATGGCGAAAGTGGCGACGTACTTCAAAAAACGGCTGGACGAATAAATTTTTACGGATTTTTTCGTAAAGAGGCGAAAAAACGCTTGACTTTCTTTGCCGCGGTATGCTAATATATTAAGGCAAAGCAGAAGCCAACCTTCTCGCCGTGCGGTTTGAATCGGTACGGCTCGATAGTTTTTTCGGAAAGTCCGCGTTGAAAAGCGGCGGCAAAAAAGCGAAAAACGGGGTTGCTTGTGCAAAGCAGCCCTGTATTTTTTTTGTGAGGTACAAGACCATTAAAGACCAGTATCAGATGAACGGAGAAATCCGGGACAGAGAAATCAGAGTCATTTCTTCTTCGGGCGATATGCTCGGCGTGATGAGCGCGGCGGAAGCGTTGCGCCTTGCGGAAGAGGAGAACCTCGACCTTGTGAAAATTTCGCCCGCGGCGGTGCCGCCCGTATGCAAAATCATGAATTACGGCAAGTTCAAGTTCGAACAGGCGAAACGCGAGAAAGAGAACCGCAAAAACCAGAAAGTGGTGGAAATCAAGGAAATTTATCTTTCCATGACCATCGACGTGGGCGATTTGAACATCAAGGCGAAAAAAGCGATAGAGTTTCTCGGCGAAGGAAACAAAGTGAAAGTTTCCATCCGCATGCGCGGCAGACAGATGGGGCGTTCCTCGATGGGCGTGGACGTAATGAACCGCTTTTTCGGGATGCTGGAAAACAAAGCCGCGATGGATAAACCGCCGCTTGCCGAGGGAAGAAACATCGTAATGGTGTTATCTCCCGCGAAAGCAGACGCGAAAGCGACGAAGAAGCAATAAAAATTCGTTTATGTTCCGCCGCGGCATTCATGCGGACGGCGGCTACACAATAAATCAAGAAATTATAATTCGGAGGACAAGTTATATGCCTAAACAGAAATCCCATAGCGGTACCAAAAAGCGTTTCTGGCTGACGGGCAGCGGTAAGGTCAACAGACCTCACGGCGGCAAGAACCACAAAGCCGAAACCAAGAGCAGCAAGAGAAGAAGAAATCTTCGTCAGTCTACCCTCGTTTCCACCACGCAGGAAAAGACGGTGAAGAACATGATGCCGTACAAGGACTAATAAGGAGAGAAGAACATGCGTATTAAAAGAGGAGTAAACGCCGTTAAAAAGCGTAGAAAAATTTTCAAGCTTTCGAAAGGCTATTTCGGAAATAAAAGCAAATCTTATCGTATCGCCCGCGAAGCGGTGATGAAGTCTTTGAACTATGCCTACATCGGCAGAAGAAGAAGAAAGAGAGATTTCAGAAAACTGTGGATCGTACGTATCAACGCGGCGGCGAGATTGAACGGTCTTTCTTACAGCAAGTTTATGCACGGGCTTTCCGCGGCGAACATCAACCTGAACAGAAAGGTTCTCGCCGAACTTGCGGTGAACGATTCGAAAGCGTTCGCACAGCTTGCCGAAAAGGCAAAAGCGGCGCTTTAAGCTTGTTCCTTTAATTGCGGGAACGGCGCCGGAATTTTTCGGTATAAGCGGTATAAGCGGCATAAGCGGCATTTTAAGCGGCTGAGAATAGGGAAAAAGCCTTTTGGAGTGCGTTTCTGAAAGGCTTTTTTGATTGAAAACGCCGTAAACGCGGCGGAAATCCGGGCGAAGATATTCGCCGCAGAACGCGCGGAGGAGCGCCCGTGAATACGATTATTTCATCGAAAAACAACCCGATAGTGAAGCGCGCCGCGGCTTTGAAAGAAAAGAAAGGCAGAAGAGAATACGGCGCGTTTCTTGCAGAAGGCGAAAAGTTGACGGCGGAATGTCTGCGTTCTTCTTTACAGGCGGAGCGTGCGTACGTTTCGGAAAACTACGCGGGAAAGCGCGCGGAAGAAATTTTCGCGCTGCTTGAAAAACGCGGTCTGGGCGAGGATAAAATCACTTATTTATCCGAAAGCGCGTTTTCGTTCGTTTCCGAAGAAAAAACGCCGCAGGGCGTGATGCTGGAAGTGAAAATTCCGGTAAATGTTCCCCGCGCGCCCGAAGGCGACTGCCTGATTTTAGACGGTATAGCCGACCCCGGAAATCTGGGAACGATTATCCGTACGGCAAACGCGGCGGGTTACGGGGAAATTTATCTTGCGGAGTGCGCCGACGCGTATTCGCCCAAGTGCGTGCGCGCAAGCATGAGCGGCATTTTTTTCACGAAGCTTTATACGCTTTCCCGCGAAGAACTGCCCGCGTTGTTTGCAGGCGAAAAAATTCTGGCGGCGGATATGGGCGGCGAAAACGTGTTTACCTTCCGCGCGGAAGGTAAAATCGCGCTGGCGATCGGCAACGAAGCGAACGGACTTTCGGACGTCGTGAAAAAGCTGACGGCGGCAACGGTGGCGATTCCCATGCGCGGCACGCAGGAAAGCCTGAACGCGGGCGTTGCGGCGGCGGTGTGCATGTACGCGCTGCGCCGTGAAAAATTTTTATAAACAATTAAAATAATAACAGGAGATAATAACGATGTCAGGACATAGCAAATGGCATAACATACAGGCGAAAAAGGGTAAGGCGGACGCGGCGAGAGGTAAAATCTTCACCAAAATCGGCAGAGAAATCGCCGTAGCGGCAAAGAGCAATCCCAACCCCGATACCAACAGCAAACTTGCCGATATTATCGCGAAAGCGAAAGCGGCGAATATGCCCAACGATAACATTCAGCGTTCCATCAAGAAGGCTGCGGGCGAACTTTCCGGCGCGGACTACAAGGAACTTACCTACGAAGGGTACGGTCCCGCGGGTTCTGCCGTAATCATCACCACGCTGACGGATAACAACAACCGTACCGCGGGCGACATCCGTGCGATTATGGGCAAGCACGGCGGCTCGATGGGCAACACCGGTTGCGTTTCGTACAATTTCGATAACAAGGGCTACATCGTTATCGAACGCACGCCCGAACTGGACGAAGATACCGTTACCGAATACGCACTGGACGCGGGCGCCGACGACGTAACCGTCAGCGACGACGTGTACGAAATTTTTACTTCGCCCGAAGCGTTCTCCGACGTAAGAAAATACTTCGAAGAGAAGAACAAAGAGTTGATGGCGGCGGCGCCGAAATCGCGCCACGGCGACGAAGAAGAACCGAAAATCCGTTTCGTGCAGGCGGAAATCGCCATGATTCCGCAGAACAAAATCACGCTGCCCGAAGATAAAGTGCGCGTATTCACCAACATGCTCGACGCGCTGGAAGAACTTGACGACGTACAGGAAGTTTATCATAACGTAGACCTGCCCGACGACGAGGACGACGAGTAACCGAATGCTTTCAAGCCGGTTTTCATTCGGCTGACCGGGGCGCGAACGCGTTTTATGCAATCATTTTCGCCTTTTTCCTTATGCGGAAGAGGCGAAAAAATTTTATAAAAGGAAAAAGCGGGTATGAGCGAAGGCAAGAGAAAACTGTATACGAAAAAGCGGGAAAATTCCAGAGAAACGGCGCGCGGCGCGGCGAAAGAAGCGCACAAATCCAAAACGGAATATACGGCGAAATATACGGTGCAGCGTAGCGATACGCTGCTTGATTTTCTGCTGAAAAAATGCAATCAGTCGCGCAATAACGTAAAATCGCTGCTTTCCGGCGGAAAAGTGCTGGTAAACGGCAGAGCGGAAAAACAATTCGATTTTCCGCTGGCGAAAGACGACGAAATCCGCATTTCGAAAGTCCGCACGACAAGCGCCGCGGCGGAGTTTTCCCGCGTTGCCGCAGGGAAGGAAAGAGAGAAAAGCCGTTTGAAAACTTCTGCGGCGGGGCGTCCCGCAAGGCTGCCTTTGCCGAAAATTATTTTCGAAAACGAACAGTTTCTGGTGCTGGATAAGCCCGCGGGGCTGTTATCGGTAGAAAGCGACGACGAGAGGCTTTCCGCGTACTATATCGCGGAAGAATATCTGCGACAGAAGGGCAAAAACGAGCGCGCCTACGTGCTACATCGCATCGATAAAGAAACTTCGGGCGTATTGGCGTTCGCCAAAGATATAAAACTGCATTCCATGCTGCGCATGCGCTGGAACGAGCTGGTGGAAAAACGCGAATATTACGCCGTGATTTCGGGCGTATTCGAAGAAAAAAGCGGCGAAATCGTTTCGTTTTTAAAGGAAGATAAAAATCATCTGGTGTACTGCGTTTCCCCGCGCGAGGGCAAGCGCGCCGTAACGCGGTACGAAACGGTTTGCGAAAACGGAAAATATTCTCTTCTCCGCGTGGAAATCGACAGCGGCAGAAAAAATCAGATCCGTGTGGCGATGAAGGCGGCGGGGCATCCCGTGGTGGGCGACGATAAGTACGGGTTGGTCGATTCGCCTTTGAAGCGGCTGGGACTGCACGCTTCGGAGCTTTGTCTGCGCCACCCGGTAACGGGCGAAAGCCTTGTTTTCAAATCTCCCGTGCCCAAGGAATTTTTCGGAAGTACCGGAAAGAAAATGTAAAATAGGTGAAAAAACAATGTCGGTATGTCGATAATTGTCGGCGGTTTTCTTGACAGAATAATTGAAATGTGTTACAATATTTATATATTGAGAACAACGCGGAAGAATTGAGCGCGGCTTCTGTTAGCCGCAATCGGTTGCGGACGGCTGCGGGCGGATTGAATGACGGTCTTTTCGCGGTAAGAGGAAAACGGGATGAAGTTTTGGCACACGAAAAGAGGACATGCGACGTTTTTGCTGGTAATGGACGTGCTTTCGGTATTGCTGGCGGAAACGATCGCTTTTTTTGTTACGGACACGGCGCCGTTCGGCAGAGAAATTCTGTTGTGGATGGGCGTAAACGTGGCGCTTGCCGTGCTGTTTTTGTTCCTCGCGCAGGGATATGCCGTCGTGTTTTCGCTGACGACGCTTTTCGACGCGTTGAAAATACTGCTTGCCGTGGCGTTGCAGACGGCGCTGAATATCGTTTTTGCGGCGGTTACCGGGCAGCGCGTCGTTTCCGTTTCCACCGTGCTGGTATTCGGCATATTTTTAATGAATTTTGCGGTGTATTCGCGTTTCTGCAAGCGCCTGAACGAAACAATCGGCGTATTTTTCCGCCGCGGTTTCAAGGGCAAAAAGCGCGTGATGATCGTGGGCGGAGGTGAAACCGGGCTTCTGATCGTCAAGGAGCAGTGCACTTCGAAGCGCGCTTCTTTCCGCCCCGTATGTATTCTGGACGACGATAAAAACAAACTGGGCAAGCACATTTTAAACGTAAAAATCGTGGGAGATATCGCCTCGGCGCCGCAAATGGCGAAAAAATATAACGTGGACGAAATCTTTTTCGCGATTCCTTCCGCATCGCGCCGGCGGCAGAAAGAAATCATCAATATTCTGAAAGACTGCAAAAAACCCGTGAAAATTCTGCCCGGCATTTTCGAACTGACCGACGGAAAAGTAACGGTATCGAAATTCCGCGACGTGGAAATCACCGATCTTCTGGGCAGAGAACAGGTGCAGGTAGATCTGAATCAGATTCTCGGCTATATCGAAGATAAAACGGTGCTGGTAACGGGCGGGGGCGGTTCGATAGGCAGCGAGCTGTGCCGCCAGATTGCGACGCATCACCCGAAGCGCCTGATTATTCTGGATATTTACGAAAACAACGCGTACAATATCGAACAGGAACTTAAGCGGAAATATCACGACAGCCTCAATCTTTTAACGCTGGTAGCCAGCGTGCGCGATATCGGAAAAATGCGCGACGTATTCGAAAAATACCGCCCGCAGATTGTGTTTCACGCGGCGGCGCACAAGCACGTGCCGCTGATGGAAACCAGCCCCAACGAGGCCGTGAAAAACAATGTGTTCGGCACGCTGAACGTGGCGCGGCTGGCGGACGAATTCGCCGTGGAAACGTTTGTACAGATATCTACGGATAAGGCGGTGAATCCCACCAACGTGATGGGCTGTACCAAGCGGATCTGCGAGATGATTATTCAGACGATCGGCAAGCACAGCAAACACACGAAATTCGTGGCGGTGCGATTCGGCAACGTGCTCGGCTCCAACGGTTCGGTGATTCCGCTTTTCAAACAGCAGATTGCCGAGGGCGGCCCCGTAACGGTAACGGATAAAAACATCATAAGATATTTTATGACGATTCCCGAAGCGGTATCTTTGGTGATACAGGCGGGGGCGTACGCAAAGGGCGGGCAGATTTTCGTTCTGGATATGGGCGAGCCCGTGAAAATTTACGATCTTGCGCGGCATCTCATTCAGCTTTCGGGCTACGAACCGGACGTGGATATTCCCATTATCTGCACGGGACTTCGCCCCGGCGAGAAACTGTACGAAGAACGGCTGATGGCGGAAGAAGGCTTGCAGAAAACGGAAAACGGCTTGATTAACATTGCAAAACCCATCGATCTGGACGAAAATAAGCTGTGGCATACGCTGGATAAACTTTATGCCGAAGCTTATGCCGAAACGGACGAGATGAAAAAGTATCTTGCCGAACTGGTTCCTACGTATACTTACGAGGCTAAAGAAGAGGTTATTCAACCGGACTTTTCTATTGCGGGGAAAGCCGGGAAAGCGGAATCTCTGGAAAAGGAAAATTACCGTCCGGGCGAAACGCTTCCCGCGCCGGGAAAGGTCCGGGCGTAAAAGGAAATTAAAACCAAAAAAAGGGGGACGGAAATTGACCGACGCAAAAATCGAGGCTGTCTGCAGAAATTTTTCCATCGAAGGCGAGTACCGCAGTTATGAGCAGATTACCAGCGGGCACATTAACAAGACGTATAAAGTGTATTTTTACCGCGACGGCGAGGTAAAAGATTACATCCTGCAAAGAGTAAATACGTACGTGTTCAAAAATCCCGTGGAAGTGATGAACAACATCATTTCCGTTACCGAGTATATTCGCGCGAAGATCAAGGCGACGGGCGTAACTGCAAAGCGGAACGTGCTGCATTATCATAAAACGCCGGACGGCGCCTATTATTTCATTGACGAGAAGAACGATTTCTGGCGGTGCAGCCGGTTTATCGACGATTCGACGACGTTTCTCATCGCTTCTCCGTTCGTCATGGAAGAATCGGGCAAGGCATTCGGAGAATTTCAGAAATATCTTGCCGATTATCCCGTAAAAAATCTGTTCATCGCGATTCCGCATTTCCATAATACGCCGATGCGTTTCGAAACGTTCAGAAAATCGGCGGAAGCGGACGCGGCGGGGCGCGCTGCGGAAGTCCGCCGCGAAATCGAAGAGTATCTCGCGCTGGAAGAAAAAGCTACGGAAACCTACCGGTTGCAGAGAGCCGGCGTGCTGCCGCTCAGGGTAACGCATAACGATACCAAGTGTTCGAACGTTCTGTTCGACAGAAAAACGCAGGAACATTTGTCCGTCATCGATCTCGATACGGTGATGCCCGGGTTGGTGGCGTTCGATTTCGGCGACGCTATCCGCGCCGGGGCGAATACGGCGGCGGAGGACGAGCGCGATTTATCGAACGTAGCGTTGGACATCGATAAATTCGAAGCGTTTACGCGCGGATTTTTAGGCGTGGATAAAGACGCGCTCACCGAAGCGGAAATCGATTCTCTCGCAGGCGGCGCGCTGGCGATGACGGTGGAATGCGGCGTACGTTTTTTAACCGATTATCTGGACGGCGACAAGTATTTTTCCGTCGATTACGAAACGCATAATCTTGTGCGGGCGCGGTGTCAGCTTGCTCTCGCGAAAGATATGCTGGCGCACTTTGACGAGATGAAGGAAATCGTAAAAAAATACGCGGAATAAGGCGGCGCGGCGGCTTATATAAAAGTTGAAAGAGTGAAATATTTTGTTATAAACCCGAACGATTTTTGTTGCAAAATTGCTCGGGTTTATATATAATAATACTTGAAAAACGCGTGCGAAAACGTGCGGGGAAACAAGGAGAAAAAACGAATGAAAAAAGGGTACTTGGGCGTGATGCTCGATTGTTCGAGAAACGCGGTGATGAGCGTAGCGGAACTCAAAAATTTTATCCTTACGCTGAAAAAAACGGGGTATAATTGTCTGCAATTGTATACGGAAGATACCTACGAAATCGAGGGCGAGCCGCAATTCGGGTATCGCCGCGGGAAGTATACGAAAGCGGAATTGAAAGAGATTGACGCGTTTGCAAAGAAAAACGGCGTGGAATTGATGCCGTGTATTCAGACGTTGGCGCATCTTAATCAGATTTTCCGCTACCCGAAATATCAGAACATCAACGACGCAAACGATGTTCTGCTTGTGGACGACGAGCGGACTTACGCGCTGATCGAAAAGATGATCGCCACGTGCGCGGAATGTTTTACTTCGCGCAATATTCATATCGGTATGGACGAGGCGCATTGGCTTTGTCGCGGCAGATATTTCGATCTGCACGGCGCGAGCAACCGTTTCAACGTGCTGTTGCGGCATCTTTCGCGGGTATCGCAGATTGCGGAAAAGTACGGTTTTAAGCCGATGATGTGGAGCGATATGTTCTTCCGTATCGCGGGAAAAGGCGAGTACTATCACAAGAAGAAAATTCCCGCTTGGGTAATGGAAAAAGTGCCTGAAAATCTGCAACTCGTGTACTGGGATTACTACAACGAGGACGCGGATCTTGTAGACTGTATGATGCAGCACCACCTTGATTTCAAGCGCAACGTGTGGATTGCCGGCGGCGCATGGAAGTGGCGCGGGTTCGAATCGGACAACCGCAAATCGCTGAGTCAAACGAAAGTATTGCTTGGTTCGGCAAAGAAACAAGGCATAAACAATATTCTGCTTACGATGTGGGGGGATAACGGCGGAGAATGTTCGCCTTACGCGGTGCTGCCTTCGCTTGTGTATGCGGCGGAATGTGCGAAGGGGAATTTTGGCGAAGAGAACGCGAAAAAGAGATTTGCGGAATTGTTCGGCGAAGAGTGGGACGACTTTATGCTGTGCGATTTTGTGGACGAAGATCTGAAAAAACGGCAGAAAGAAGGGTTTTCTCTCGGCGTGAAAGCGATGCTGTATTCCGATTATTTTCTCGGAACATTCGATTGCGGGGTGCTTGGCACGGGCGAAGAACGCAAGGCATACGAAAAGCTTGCGGAGAAACTGGAAGCCGCTGCGAAGCGCAGCAAAAATTACGGGTATATGTTTGAAAGCTACGCGGCGCTTGCGCGCGTGCTTGCGGTGAAATACGATCTCGGGTATCTTACGCGCGAGGCGTACGAAAAAGGCGACAAAAACGCGCTTGCCGCGCTGCTGCCGGACTATGAAAAAACGCTTGAAAATCTTGAAAAATTCGTTGCCGTGTATGAGAAACAATGGATGAAAGAAAACAAGCCGCACGGGTTTGACGTGCAGGATATCCGTCTCGGCGGTATCATCCGGCGCACGAAGAGCTGCACGCGCAGACTTCGGGCGTATTTAAACGGCGAGCTTGAAAAAATCGAAGAGCTTGAAGAAGCTACCGTAGATTTTACCACGGGCGGCGAGCCGCAGAAAAACGGCGCGAATTGCAATTCTTACGGCACGATTGCTACGGCAAATATATTATAAAAGTAAATTTTTTAACGGTTGAAGATTTGCCCGAAAGGCGGCGGAGCAGTCGTTTTTCGGGCAATGTTTTTGTTAATTTTCAAAAAATTGAAAATACGCGTTAAAAAAGCTTGCAAAAACTCGTGGAATAGTATATAATAATAGAGCTGTTGCAGAGATGGCGGAGCGGTCGAACGCGCATGATTCGAAATCATGTTATGGGGTTACTCATACAAGGGTTCAAATCCCTTTCTCTGCGCCACGGATATGTCGGATTTGTTTCGAAGAAGAAGAAACGAATTCGGCATTTTTCTTACCTTTTTTAAGGGTAAATAGGGGCGAATCGCGCTCGTCCGGGCGGATACCCCGTCGGGCACATGTTGTTAAAGTGCAGTTGCGGATTTTTTACGTATTTTGCGTAAGTTTAAAGATAGGGGAAACGAGGAAAATAAAAGATAAAATAAAGCCACCGGATTAACCGATGGCTTTTTGCTTCTTTTTCCGAACGGATTCCCGCGGAAATCCGCCGATTGCCTTACTCGCCTTTGAAAGGGAGAAGAGCCGCGATTCTCGCGCGCTTGATTGCGGTAGCGAGAAGTCTCTGATGCGCCGCGCACGTGCCGCTCATTCTGCGGGGCAGGATTTTGCCGCCTTCGGAAATGTATTTCTTCAAACGGTTTACGTCCTTATAATCGATCTGGTCGATTTTTTCCTGACAGAAAGCGCACACCTTTTTGCGGGGCATTTTCTTGAAACTCTTTTTAACGGCAGTTTTTTCTTCCATAATAAAAACTCCTTAACTGAATTTGTTTATCCCCGAACGCTTAAAAGGGGATGTCCGAGCCGTCGTCGTCCATCATCTGAAGGACGGGTTTGCTCTTGGCGGGGGCGGGAGCGGAATCGAACGATCCGCCGTTGTCGTCCTTGGGCGATAAAAATTCGCAATCCTGTACGATAATATCCACGGCGTTGCGTTTTACGCCCTGATTATCTTCGTAATTGCGAAGCTGAATGCTTCCGCCCACGGCAACTTTTTTGCCCTTCTTCGCATACTGCGCGATACGTTCCGCAAGTACTCTCCATGCCGTGCAATTAAAGAAATCGGTCTGCCGCTCTCCGTCCGTGTTGGAATAATTTCTGTTCACGGCAATCGCAAAGTGGCACACGGAAACTCCCGAAGGAGTAGAGGTAAGTTCGGGGTCGCGCGTCAAGTTACCTATAAGAAAAACTTTGTTCATTTTTCTCTCCTTAAAGCTTCGTAATGATGCGGCGCATAACGTTTGCGGAAATACCCGCAACACGGTCAAGCTCGTTCACTACTTCGGCGCCTGCTTCAAACGTCATCAGAACGTAGTAAGCTTCGTTCTTGTACGCGATAGGATAAGCCAGCTTCTTCGTACCCCACTTATCGGTGGAAACGATTGCGCCGCCCATCGATTTAACGATATTTTCGTATTTTTCGATTTCAGCGTTTTTCGCTTCGTCCGTCAGGTCGTTCGCGATCAGATAGAGCATCTCGTATTTAGCCATATTTGTTTCACCTCCCGGTCTTATTCGGCGTATCTAAGATAAGATACGCAAGGTTGTATTCGGTTTTTTGCCGCCCGTTTCAACGCAAAAACAGGCTTTTACATAAAACCTATAATATTATACAATTTTTCAAAGATTAAGTCAAACGTTTTTCGGGCGTTTTTTACTGTTTTCTGCTGCTTTTCCGCCGTTTTTTATAAGCCGGGGACGGATCCTATCAGCGTGGGGATATAATCGAACAATTCTTTAATCGTCAGATCGCCCACGTGCTTTCCCGTAAGCTCGTCTTTTCTCGCGCTTTCCATCTTTCCGGCGGTTACCAGCGTTTGCAGATTCGTGCCGCTTAACGCAAGGTGTAAAAACGAGGTTGCGGAGGTATCGATTTCAAGGTTAAAATCTTCGTTCAGTTTGTATACGCTGGAATTTTTGACGTTTTCCGTCATATTGTTCGTCAGCGCGCCCATATTCACTAAGGTGTACGAATCGGGCGTTTTCGTCGGGTCGGACGGGTCGCGGAGAAGGTAATTCCATTCGCCGCGCATCACCTTGTTTTCGTACGTTACGACGTTTCCGTTTTTATCCGTAAACTTACCGTCCGCGTTTTTATAATAGATATCGTCTTCGAACACGTCCGTGATTTTCAGATTTTTAATATCGTCGTTCAGCGTGTCGAACGTGGAAGTTTTCAGATGTTTTAAAATTTTGTTGCTGTCCGCATCCTCGAAAATGCTGCCCACGGTCAGGCGTTTGATATCGGCGCCGAGAGAATCGAGCGTGGAATCTTTCAGATTTTTAAGAATCTTGTTGTCGTCTACGTTGCCGAGCATCTGCCCGATCGTAAGCTCTCTGCGCAGTTTCGAAAAGATGGAATTTTCGCCTTTTTCCCGCAGTGCGCCGATGGTTTTCGGTGCGGCACCGTTCAGCATTTTTACGTTGCCTTCGGCGTCGATTTCGTAATCGATTCCCGCTTTTCCGTACAGAAGATACAAATTGATGCTGTCGCCAGTGTTTTCGGGGACAATCGCCCGAAGTTCGATTTCGTTGAACGCTTTTGTGGCGTTTTCCGCTTTCAGCGAATCGATCGAACGCTTTTTATGCGTAAGCGCCGCGCCGAACGCGTCGCAAAGGGGATAGTTTCCCGCCGCGGATACGTTTTCGGCATAAACGTATCCGAAAGCGCCGTCTTCGGAAAATAAAAATTCGTACGTGTTGCCGTCGGAAGAAACGGGGGTAACAATCGCGCCGTTTTCGTCTTTCCAGTCCGTGCCGTCGAACGTGTACGTAACGGGCAGCATGACAATCGATTTCATAACGTTACCGTTTCCGTCGGTAGTTTCTTCGATTCTGTACGATAAGCCCTGTTTGCCGTAGGCGAGTGAACGCAGCACGCCGTCCGTATCCGCGCCGACGCCAAGAAGGCTTTCCAGAGAAGAACGGCCGACGAGCTCCGTCGTCTGTAAATTTTTCAAATCCGCAATCGTGCGCGCCTTATAGGTAACGGGCGCCGTTTCGCCGACTTTATACGCATAGAACGTATGCAAACCGAGCGTTCCCGCCTTTTTCGCGGTGTAGGAAACGCCGTTCTGCGTAAACGTCCATTCGCCGCCGTTTTTCGTCGCGCCGTCTATTTTCTTTCCGTCCGCGTCGTACAGCGCGGTTTCCGCGCCGTCCGTTTTTTCGATATACCGCTTGTTCAGCCAGGTGATTTTTTCGGCGGAATCGTCGTAAGTATAGTGCTTGCCTTCTTCGCCGTACGCAAGATTCAGCTTCGTTTCGTTGGATCCGTCGTGCGGTTTGATTTTCAGAATGTCGCCCAGTTCCAGATCTTCGAATTTTACGTTTCCGTCGCGTAAATCTTTAATCGTGCGCGGCTTCGCGCCGTTTTGCATCACGATGTTTTTGTTTCCCGCCGCGTCCGTTTCGATGCGGTAATCTTCGCCTTCGGTGCCGTATGCAATGGCAAGCAGCGTTCCTTCCGAATCCGCCGTAACGTTTAACAGCGAAGCCAGTTCCACGCCTTCCACCATGCCCATAAAATCGCCTTTCAGCAAGTTGCCGAGCGTAGTGGCTTTATGTAAAATCCGTTTTTCCGCCGCCGAAGCTTCTCCCGCAACCGCCGCCGCAAGATCGGTTTCCGTCGCGTATGCGTACCACTTTCCGTCCGTTTCGTACAGGTACGAAGAGGGGGTATCGCCTTCCGCCGGAGTTTCGCTGCCGAACAACGCGATGACTTTCGTCGCGGCGTCGTAAGAATAAAAGTTCGTTACTTCTTTGTCGTGGTCGTCGGTTAAAACGCCTGTGCCTTCGTTGTAATCGTAGGCAAGAGGCAGCATTATTATCGTTTCTTTGCCGTCCGCGCCCGTCACAGCGGCATAATCCACGTCTTTCGTGCCGTACACCAAAACCCGCGTTATCGGGTCGTTCGTGTTCACGCTTCCGTTCGTTTCCATCACGGCTTTCAGGGAAAGACGATTGAACACGTCGGCCGTGGCGCCGTTATCCATAAAATCTTTCACGCTCAGCTCGTGCGAATCGCCTATCCAGGTAATGTTTCCGTCCTCGTCCAGCGTATAATTCACGCCTTCTTCTCCGTAGCACAAAAGCCCCATAATCGTTCCGTCCGGTTTCGCGCCGATCAGCGTTCCCAGCCTTGTGTTCTGTACGGTTTCCTGTAAAAATTCGCTCAGCCGATTGAACGGAGTCGTTTTCAGCGCGTCCGCGTCTACGTCCAGCCCCAGTTCCGAAAGTTTACCGGCAAGTTTATCCGCAATATCCGAAACGTAAGGAGAGATTTCCGCAAGCGTGGAAATCGAAGCTTCGGCGCCTTTCAGTTTCGAAGTAACGTCGCCGAGATCTTTGAAAAATTGCAGCAGCGTTTTTTCGGAATATTCGGCGGAAAGATATTTGTCGAGGTCGAATTTATCTCCGCCCGCGATGCCGGCGACCTCCTTGACGGATTTATGCGAAACAAGGTAATACCCCGCGCCCGCCGCGCCGCCGATCGTGCCCGCAACTCCGAGGACGAAGCCGAGAAGCAGCGCTACGCAGCGCGCCGTGAAGCCGCCGTCGTATTGTTTGCTTTTTTCTTTCATAATGCGTTTTTCGCGCTTTTTCTCTTCTTTTTCCAGCAGCTTTTCGCGCTTGGTTTTCTTTTCCGCATCCGCCATGATATTTTCTCCTCCCGGAGTCGATTTTTGTAGTGCTTTCCGATTTCGGGTAATGCCCGCGCCGCATCAACGCGCGCGGAAACAAAGTTGTCTGTATATATTATAACAAACGCGCGCGGAAAATGCAACCGTTTGCGCCCGTTTTGCCGAAGAAACGAAAAGGCGCGTTAAAGGCGTGCGTTTCAGTTTTTTCCGCCGACGATTGCAAACGACGGAGCAAGGCGCAAAAGCCGTTCTTTCGTATTGTCCGCAGGGGTAACGGCGCAGTGTAAAAGCAAGGCTTCCAGCGTGGCGCCCACATAGCGCGAAGAGGGCAGGAGCGGCGCGATTTCGTTGCCGCGAACGGCAAGTTCTTTCAGGGTGAACGGCGCGCCTTCCGCCCGCATTTTATTCGCAAGGTTTTTCAGCCGCGTTACGCCCGGCGCCGTGGAGAAATCGTCTTTGCAGGCGGAAAAATCCGCCTGTTTCACTAAAAGCAGTTCGTTGAAAATATCGTAGTGCAGCACGATGAATTTCCGCAGTTTGTTTTCTTTCGTGCAAAGGTCGTAATCGTACATATGGTACTTCGTCAGCGCTTCGACGAGCTTTATCGTTTTGACGGGCGCTTTCAGTTTTTCCAGCGCCGCGCGGGCAAGTACGGCGCCGACGTTCGGGTGATCGGAAAATTTTCCGTCGCGGAAGTACGCCGCCGGCTTTCCGATATCGTGCAGAAGCGCCGCCAGACGGACGTCGAAAGGCACGGGTATGTCGGGCGAAACGTCTGTAAGCGCGTTGGCGCGCGCCGAATACGCCGCCGCGCGGAGCGAGTGTTCCAGAACGTCGTGGTTGTGAAAATCGGCGCGCTGTTTCAGATTTCTGCCTGCCGCAAGATCGGGAAAAATACCGTCCAGCACGCGCGTTTCGTCCAGAATTTCGAGCGCCTGATAAATTCCGTCCGCGTTGCCGTATTTCCGTTCGGAACAAAGAATTTGTTTCAGTTCCGCAAAAATGCGTTCCGGGGAAACGTCGGCGATCAGCGCCGCGTTTGTTTTTGCGCCGTCAAGAGTTTCCGGGGTGGGCGAAAAGCCCGTGGCGCCCGCAAACCGCGCAAGGCGCAGCAGACGAAGTCCGTCTTCGCCGAATACCTTTCCGGGTTTGTCCACGGTGCGCAGCAGCTTGTTCCGGATGTCTTTCATGCCGCCCAGAGGATCGACGAACGTATCGGCGACGATATCGTAATATACGGCGTTGCAGGTGAAATCCCGCCGCCGCGCGTCAAGAAGAATATCCTCGGTGAAAAACGTTTCGGCGGGGGTGTGGGTGCCGCGAACGTATTTATCCGAACGAAAAGCCGCATATTCCGCTTCCGTTTTTATATCGTTTTTTTCGTTTCCGCCGTTTTGCCGCAGCGAAATTTTCATCGTCCCCGTCCGCGCGTAAGCGGCGTCGGCGCAAAACCCCGCGGCAAGCGCCGTTTTCATGAAAATTTCCGCGGGCACGGGCGCGCATATATCGAAATCGGAAGAAGCCATGGAAAATCCCGCCAGATAATCCCGCACTTTTCCGCCGATAAGATACAGCGGCTTACCCGTTTCTTTTTTCAGCGCCGCGGCAAGCGAAAACAGCGGTTCTGGCACAAAATCACGCATTAACACGAAAAACCTCTCAAAAAAACAAAAAATTTTTACAATATCATTATATCAAACGAAAAAATAAATTGCAAATTTTTTTTAAATGTTATATAATGAATACGCGAGTTTTTTTCGCGGACAAAAGAAGAAGGAAAAATGCCTTGTATCATCTTATCGTAAATCCCGATGCGGGAAAGCATAAAACGTTGCGCGCCGCGCGCGCCGTCGCCGATTATTTCGACGAACGGGAAGCGGAATACGTTATTCACGAAATGACGTCGAAACAGATTTTACGCATTACCATACGCGAACTTTCCGCTCCGCTGAAAGAGGACGAGGAGCGCCGCAACGTAATCGTAGTGGGCGGCGACGGTACGATGCACGCCGTTCTGAACGCGCTGGACGATATTTCTTCGGTGAACATCGGGTTGATCCCCGCGGGCACGGGGAACGATTTCGCCGCGTCGGTGAAACTTCCCTCAGACCCCAAAAAGGCTTCGGAAATTATTCTGAACGGCACGCCGAGGAATATGGATTATCTTGACGTGGGCGGCGTTCGCTGCATGAACGTAGGCGGGCTGGGCATCGACGTAGACGTGCTGAAACGCTACAATAAATCGCAGAAAATTCACGGCAGACTTAAATACATGCGTTGCCTGATTCAGAGCATCCTGCATTTCAAAGGAAACGATATCATCATCGAAAGCGAGGGCAAAAGCGAAAAACATCGCGCGTTTCTGGCGGTGGCGTGCAACGGTTCGCAAATCGGCGGCGGCATTAAAATCTGCCCGGCGGCGGTGGCGGGCGACGGGCTGATCGACGTGTGTTTCGTGGAAATGATCCGCGGACCGAAAGTCATCGGCGCGTTTATCAAGCTTCTCAAAGGAAAAGTTCTGGAATATAAAAAAACAACGCATTTCCGCTGTAAAAGCGTCCGCTTTGAAATTCCGGGCGGCGCCACCGTTCAGCTGGACGGCGAACTGTACGACAATCTCGATTTCGACGCGCAGATTAAAACCGGACTGAAAATGTATCTGCCGCATGCGGAGGTATAAGTTCGGAACCGTTAAAGCCGAAGAGGTCGGAAAAGTTAAAACAACGGGCGGAGGGGTTATGAAAAATTCCACGTATAAAAAAATACTCGGAAAAATCCCCGCGGGGGTGTTCGTATTCGGGGAAGATTTGCGTATTTTATATGCCAACGCCTCGTTCGCGCGCGCTTTCGCTTCGCCCGGTTATGCCAAAAAAGCGGGCGAAAGCATTAAAAGCGGCGCTTTTCTCGACGCGTATCTTTCCTGCCCCGTTCGCGCCGGAGGCGGCGAAAAAAAACAATCGTTCTGCGGAAAAAAGGCGGAGTGCGGTTATTGCACGCTGCACCGCGTAATGGCGCGCGCCGCGCAGGAAAACGCGGAACAATCGGATGTGATTTCCGTTACCGTAAATAAGGGAAACCGCACGGAAACCATCGGCACGAGAATCCGTATTTTACCCGTAGACGATGAATCGCCGCGCGGAAAAAAGCGCGGAAAGCGGCTGTTTCTCGGCTTGACCGACGGCGCGATGCAAACGGAAATCGCGCGGGAAATGCTCACGGCAAAAAGAATGCAGCAGCGGTTGTTGCCCGCGGGAAAGCAGACGGGCGGCGTGCCGTATTCGTATATGTATATTCCCTGCCTCGATATCGGCGGCGATTTGCCGGACGTGTACGAGCTGGACGGCAAAGTGTACGGCGTTCTATCGGACGTATCGGGCAAAGGTATTTCCGCCGGCATGCTTTCCGCGTTTATCCGCGCGGGATTTAACCGCAAGGAACAATCGGTGGCGAAAGCGGTATCGTCGCTGCGCGATAAATTCGTGGAATTAAACCCGGACGAACGTTCGTACATCACGGTGGCGGCGGTGTGCATGGATAAAGCTACGCACACGCTTTCGTACGTGCTTGCGGGGCACAACGCGCCCATACTTCTTAAAAGCGGCAGGGGGTACGGTATTAACGAAATCGAAGATCCCGCGCCGCCCGTTTCCAACTGGATAGCCGATTACAGGTACGCGGAAAAAACCATGCCTTACGAAGCGGGCGATCTTTTGGTGCTGTTATCGGACGGCGTTACGGAATGCGCCAACACGGCGGGCGAACGATTCGGCATCGAACGCGCGGAAAGCGTGCTGATGCAGTCTGCCTGTGCGGAAGATTTTATCGGAAAATTAAAGAACGCGCTCACCGTGTTCTGCGGCGGAAAATTCGGCGACGATATTACGGCGATGGCGTTCGATCTGAAATAAAACGCGGCGGCAAACCGCCGGAAAAGGGGAAATAAGGAAATGATCGATTTTCATACGCATATACTGCCCGGCATCGACGACGGCGCGAAAGACGTTTCCGTTTCCGCCGCGATGCTGGAGATGGAAAAGGAACAGGGCGTAAACGAAATCGTGCTTACGCCGCATTATTACGGAAAATTTTACTCTCCGACAGATTTCGTGCGCCGCCGCGCCGCCGCGTACGAAAAACTGCTTGCCGTTGCGGCAGGGGAGTTTTTTTTCACGCTCGGCGCCGAAATTCATTTTTCCGATACGCTGTCCGTCAACGCGGAATGCAGAAAGCTTGCCATAGGCGATACGCGTTACGCGCTGGTGGAACTGCCGTTCGGCGAAAAGTGGTCCGGCTCGCTGTTTACGCGGCTTCGGTATTTTATGGACGAAACGGAACTTACCCCGGTGATCGCGCATATCTGCCGTTATCCGCAACTCAGAAAAAATCCCGAAGCGTTGCTTCGTCTGGCGGAAATGGGGTGTTTGCTGCAGGTGAACGCCTCGGCGTTCTGCGATAAAGATTCAAGCGGCTTCGTTTTCGCGGCGCTGAAGCATAATCTCGTGCATTGCCTCGGATCGGATTGCCACAACGTAACAAATCGCGCGCCCGATTTGAAGCGCGCGGAAGAGGCGATTGCGCAGGCGGGCTATGCCGATCGGCTGGAAGAAATCGGGCGGATTATGAAATGCGTTACGGAGGACCGCCTTGTGAAATGCGCGGCGGCAACGCCCGTGAAAAAATTTTTTAATCGTTACAGGTAAACGATGCCGAAAAAAGAGAACGACAAAAAAAGGATGGTTCTCCCTCGCGTTTTTACAACGCTTTTTACGCTGCTGTATCTGGGCTGGATTTTTTCGAATTCGCTGGCTACGGCGCAGCAAAGCGGCGCGGCGAGCGGAAAAGTGCGCGACGCCGTGCAGAAAATCGTCGATTTTTTCTTCGGCAAAGGGCAAATCTGCGTTTCGCATCGATTCATCCGTAAAGCGGCGCATTTTTCCGAATTCGCGCTGCTTGGTTTTCTTGCGTTTTTTATGTATGATACGTATTTTTCCGCAAGGAAAAAAGCGACGGCAATCTGCGCGTTCCTTGCGGCCGGCACAACGCTTGCGGGCGGGGCGGCGGACGAGTGCATACAGATTTTTGCGGACGGCAGAGGTCCTTCCGTGTTTGACGCGATGATTGATTTTGCGGGCGGAATCTGCGGCGTCTTTGTGGCGTTGGCGGTGTTTTTTATCGCAAAAAAAGTAAAAAACACGTATCGCCGACGGTTTCTATAGTTTTGTATATTTAATTTAAGCGCAACATTATCGAAATAGAGTAAAAAAAGTGAATCAAAAGGAAAAATCCTATATCATTATGTCAGCCCGACAAAGTATAGGATTTTTGCGAATGAAACACTGAAAACGTTTTATGTTATTCGTTCTGCGTTTCTTGTTTCAGCAGTGTTGCGTAGCGTAGTAGCATTTGTTTGCGCGATGACACGCCGAGTTTTTCCGGAATATTGAGATTGTGAAATTTGAGCGTGCTTTCGCGTATATTCAGTAGTTCGGCATTTTATACCCTTGACGGAGCCGACTTTTTCCGTTTGCCTTACTCCGAAAAATAAAATCGAAAAGTTATAGTTCCAAGCTATTCTGGTCTAACAAAAACTCTTTTACTCCGATCATCAAGTAACCTTTTTCGTTGCGGCGCGGTTTCATGCTTTTGCCGACAACGATTATTTTTTTGAATGAATCGTTGGTTTTATCAAACGATTTGATTTCTTGTTTCATTGGAATGCCGCGTAAAGGGTTTAAGTTACCCCGAAATAGGCAGAGTCTTATCTCGCGCACAATCTACGGTATTTGAATACTTTATCAAAATGCGTCAAAGATATAATGCAAGTTACGGGTAATTTTACTTGCGAATATATCCGACTTTCCATTACTTCTGATAAGCAATGCATAAATTTTAAAATTTAATGTTTTTGTCTTTTTTCACGATTACGCTTTTTTTGTATTCGAGAGGCGTTTTTCCGATTACTTTTTTGAAATATCTTGAAAAGTGCGACGAATCGAAGAAGCCGCATTCCTGCGCGATATAAGAAATCGAGTAATTCGAGTCAAGCAAATTCAGAGATTTTTCGATTCTCGTATTTATTACATAGTCGTTGACCGTTTTTTTTGTATACAATTCGAATTGTTTTATAAAAAGCGAGCGGGACATCTTTGCGTTCTTCGCAAGATCATCTATCGTGATTTTTTGTGCAAAATTATTTTGTATATATTCTATGGAAGAAAGAATATTAAGAATATCGATTCTGCTGTTATTGTCGGGGGCGTTTTTTCTTAATATGTCGCCATGATGGTTTAATAACAGCGAACACAGCCGAGAAATGAGATAAATGGTTTTACCTACTATCGCGACGTTGTTTGCGTAACTTTGATTTTTCGAAAAATCAGTCAACTCGGTAAAATCTTTTTCGAAATACGACAATTCGTTCTCCGAAAGAATGAGAAACACTGTTTTGCGTAAGTTTGAACGTAGGGTCGGCTCAATTTCAAACATCGTTTTATATCCTTCGATACTTTCCAGTTCTTCCTTGTATTTTCCCATAAAGTACGAGCTTAAAAGGATATGAAAAATATTGAAACTGTGAGGGTCTTCGGTGTAATAACCGTGCCTGACGTTCGGCGGTATAACGAAAACGCTCCCGAGTTTTGCTTTTATGCATTGGTTTTCGATGTAGTGCCAGCCGCTTCCGCTTGTAACTATATTGATTTCGTAGAAAGAGTGATTATGCATCAAAATAGGAAAACCCTGAACGTCGTCGTGAAAATAAGCGTTGCATATAAAGTATTTCGGATAGTCTTTAAAAATAAATTGATTTGTATAAAAACCTATATCGTATGGGGCGTGTGTGTTTCCCGAATCGGGCAATGTCGTCGGATGCATATATTTTCCCCCTTCAATTTAATCAAACTTGTATATGAATTATACATCTTTTTTGCGGTAATGGCAAGGATATAAAACCGATTTTACAAAAAATAAGCGAGATTTTCCTATAAATGTATTTTTTATAGTGTTATAATGCTTTTACCGACAATAGGAGGAAAAGGAATTGAAGATAAAATCGAGGAGAATTATCATAGCCGTCGCGCTCATATCTATGCTGTCGCTGTGCTTTATAGGGACGGCGTTTGCATATGCCGCGGTAAAGGGCGCGAATAGAATAGAATTATTGTCGAATAACAAAGGCGAAACGGTACGGGTAACGGACGAAAGTATCGACGAATATTTGTCCGCAACCGACGAAGAAACGCAGATAGACATATTATTAAAGAACGAATACAGCGGAAAGGGCGCAAAAAGCGTAACGCTTTCGTGGGATCAGAACGGAAGTTCTTTTTATAACGTTTACATTTCCGAGGACGCCTCTTTTGAAAATTCGCGGGTGGAAAAAGTTTTCGGATATACTCCGACTCTCGAATTGTACAATCTTATTCCCGGCAGGACCTACTATTGGAAAGTTCGGGGAACTTATTCGAACGATACGTCGGAAGTCGGTTCGTTCACGACTAAGCAAAGCGCGGTAAGGGCGATATCCGTAGACGGCGTATCCAACGTAAGAGATCTCGGCGGTTATAAAGTCGGTAGCGGAAACGTGAACTACGGGCTGTTGTACCGCGGCGGAAAATTAAACGGAACGGCAAACGGCGAGGCTGTAACCGACGAAGGAAAAGCGACGATGCTTAATCGGTTGGGCATAAAAACCGAAATAGATTTGCGATCCGAAAGCGATGATGGAGGGCAAACTCAAAATGCCATAGGAGAAAACGTTAAATACGTTAAAATTCCTTTGGGACAATACGCAAACGTAATCGACTACGAATCGTGGCGAAATTTAGGGAAAGACAAGGTTTCCGGCGGTTACGACGCAAATTACAAAAACGCGATTAAAGGACTGTTTGAATTGTTGGCGGACGAGAGCAATTATCCCGTCTATTTTCACTGTAACGCGGGCGCGGACAGAACGGGAACACTCGCTTTGCTGATTAACGGCTTGCTCGGCGTCGACGAGCAGTCTTTAATAAAAGACTATGAGCTGACAACCTTTTCGAGATACGGCAGGCGTTTGAGAAGCGGCGTGGCGGAAGACGGAAAGTCGTTTACAAGCAGCGGAATAATGCAGAACGACGGCGGCAACTACGTTGCAATGGGTCTTTTCATAGACGCGTTGAAAGCAAATTATACCGTGAACGGAACGATAAACGAGGCCGTTTACAATTATCTTATCGAATATATCGGATTGTCTAACGAAACGATAGACAGGATAAAAGGTATATTGTTGTCCGAAACTTCTTCGGGCGAGGAATGTAAAAAAATCGACGGCGTTCAGGAGATATTGTTGGCCGACGATGTAAAATCTATAGATATTTCCGACTGCGGAGTTGAACTGAGCAGCGTAAATTCAATTAAAATCGGGCAGTTCGATTTGGGTAAAAATATAAACGCTCTTTCTTTCGACGGTCTTGACAAGAGGGTTTACGGAGAGAAAGAAATTATCGTTTGCGGAACGGGCGCGGACGGAAAAAGTTATCGCATAGTAGTACCCGTACTGATTATTACGAAAAATATCGGAAACGCCGAGGAATTGAGAGAAATCGTCGAATACTCCGAAACCAATACCGAAAGATACGGTTATTATCGTCTCGTAAACGATATTACATATACTTATTCTGCGGCATACGGGGCAAACATTACTAACGCTTCGGGTATTTACGGGTTTAAAGGCGTGCTGGACGGCAAAGACGGAGACGGAACGCTTCATACGATCAAATACGATTCGGTTTCGTGGTCGAACGGTATTTTCGGAATGATAGGCGTCGGCGCGGCCATTAAAAACGTAACGATCGGCGGCAAATACGGCGGAATTCAGGCTCCGATGATAGGGGCGACCGTCGTAGGAGCGACGTTTGACGACGTCACGTTTAATATTACGGGCGGCAGAGACAAAATTGCGAGCATGAACGGTCTTATTACGAAATGTATGATTTGCAGTACCTCGTTTAACAACGTTACCGTAAACGCCGAAGGCGTGGTAATCGATTCGTTATTCGGAGGTTCGCAGTATGCGGGGTATAAGACGAACAAACCTTGTACGTTTGACAACTTCGCGATAAACGCCGAAAATGTGTTGGAGTTGGCTCACGAACAATCTCCCGACGACGCTCTTAAATCGATTTCCGTTTATTCCGTTAACGGCATTAAGGGAAATTTATCGAAAGAATCCGCCGAAACAAGTACGATACATTTCTCTAACGGCGTAGGATATCTGACCATCGACGACGAATTTTCCGATTCCGAGATAATTTCGATAACGTTTGACGGTAAAACGATAACCGATTTCATAACGCTTGACGGAATGATAAGATTCAATATAAGCGAATTATTCAAAGAATCCGACACAGGCAATAGAAAGGTTGAAATCGCATTAAAGACAAAGAACGGTATAAACGTAAAATTGCATCATACCGTAGACGTTATGTCCGATTTGAAAGTTGTAGAATTCGATAACGTTCAGCAGATTATATTGGGACTTGACGAGAAGTCGGTTTCGCTGAGCGAGGACGGAAAAGATTATTCGTCCATGACGGTAAGCGGAATAAGTTGTTTGTCTTATGATTTAGGTACGGATATAAACAATCTGAACCTCAACGAAATCAAGGCGGACGTGACGAAACACGGCAACAACGTTATAACCGTAATCGGAAAGCAAGGCGGCAGGTCGGTTACTCTGACGATACCCGTACTGTTTGTGACGGACGTTCTTACAAAAGACAATCTCAAAGCGAATATTCAGAGTCAGGGAACGGCTTTGAGCGAAGGAAAATATTTTATACTGACCGACGATATCGACGCAAGCGGAATAGACTGGAAAGCAACTATGTTGTGGACGGAGTCGGACGGGTTTAAAGGCAAGATAGACGGCAGAGGTCATACCGTTAAAAATCTTAATATCGAGGACGGCGTTCCCGGTATATTCAACTGTACGGAAAACGCCGTTGTAAAGAATATAAACTTTACCGTAGCGAATTTTGTTCCTCAGGCTAACACATCGGTATTCGGAGTAATTACGAAAAAGACGCTTATCGAAAACGTAACGGTAACTTTCGATTGTGTGTTTACGGCGACGACGGGAGGTATTCTTTCGGGTAACAACGCGGTCGGAAACACTTACAGAAACGTAAAAGTCACGGCGGAAGGCAGCGAGATATTCTATCTAATAAGCCACGCGTCGAACGGCGGCTCGGGTTTTGACGGCATAGTCGCGGAAGCGAAGAAAATCAATTATATTTACGGTACGATTACGAGCGTGAGCGGAATAACGATAGGCGAAACGAAAGCAATAACCCTTTCCGGCAATCAGGATATTTTGCTCACGAGCGACGCTTATTCCGTAAGTCTCGGAGCGGAGCAGACGGGTCTGACCGTTCAGAGCATAACCTGCGACGGAATCGATCTGGGCAAAGATTTAAACAATCTCGACATGTCGAAAATCAAGGACGATTTAACGAAACACGGTGTGAAAAATATTGTCGTTAAAGGTCAGAAAAACGGTGAAAAAATAACTGTCATCGCTCCGGTAACCATTATTACGAAATACCTCACGAGCGGAGCGGAGTTTAAGGAAGCGGTTTATTGTTCGGCAAAAGACGGCGAAAAGAATAAGGGCGCGTATTACGTTATACCTTGGAATCTTAACGTTATCGGAACGGGCTTTACTGGCGCCGGCTGGGTAGATCTCGGCGCGGCGGGCTTTGCGGGAACGGTAGACGGCAGAGGTCATAAGATAGTAAACGTCGATTTGAGTGATTCCCTCGGACTGTTCAACGCTTTGAAAGGGGCGGTAATTAAGAACGTGGAAATAGAAGTTTCCAAGATGTATGCGGAAAGCGCGAACGCCTCGGTGTTCGGAGTTTGCGCCGAAAATACCCTTTTCGAAAACATAACGATAACGTTCAAGAATACGTTTACGGGAGTGAAATGCGGGATTTTAGGCGGCGCGAATCAGTCGAGAGGATGTACGTTCAAAGACATAACGGTAAATGCTCAGGGAAGCGATATATATCGGTTGTTCAGCGCGGGAGACATTGTTAAAAACAGCAAAGACAGTATAAGCGGCGTTGTTGTCAACGCGAAGAGCGTTCAGTATATATATGCGACGACAGATCCCGGAACTTCGGGTTTTGACGTAACGGTCAATACGGATGAAAATCAATAAAAAACCACTAATATGTGGAAAAAATATCTGAGAGGTAAATATGTTTAAAAAGGCAAAATTGATTTCAATGACTATGGCAATGGTGATGGCTTGCTCGCTTGCCGTCGGCTGCGGCGGTGGCGGAACGAGCAACGGGGGAAAAATCGATAACGAAAAAACGCAGGTTATTCTGAAATTTTTCCAAGGTACTGCGACGAGAGATACGGCGTGGCTCGATACTCTTATAAAGAACTTCTCCGAAGCGAATAAAAATACCGAGTTCGAAAGCGGGAAAAAGGGCGTTCAGGTAACGTTCTCCACTACGAGAAATCTTCCCCTTACTACCTTGTCAAGCGACGGCGCGGATCTGTATATGGCGGAAAACGACGCCGATATTTACGATTTGTCGATAAAGGGAGATATTCTCGATTTAACTTCCGTCGTAACTCCGCTCGAAAGTAAAATCGATAGCGACGCCAAAAAGAGAATGGTCGGAAAAGACGGTAAATATTATGCGCTTCCTTCCTACGATTTCTATGCGGGCGTTCCTTACGACGAAGATTTGCTTATAAAGAAAAACTGTTTCTTCGCCGCGCCCGAGACGTCCGATAAACAGACGTTTACAAGCAATGATTGCGCGTTTATCAAAGACGGTGAAAGCTTCTCTATGGTAGCGAACGCCAACGCTAAAAAATCGTGCGGTCCCGACGGCGTATACGGCACGCCCGACGACGGACTTCCGTCCTCGCTTCAGGAAATGCTCGTATGGTGCTGGTATATGAAGACCAAAGCGGGCATCAATCCGTTCGTTATGGGTAACGACACCAATATCTATTCTTTCTATTTAACTCACGCGATTTGGGCTTCGCTTGCGGGTTACGAGGCGATGAGAGCGGTTTACACTAATTTTGCCGAAGGCGGAACGGACGCGGAAGTCGTTACCGGTTTTTCTCCTTCCGAAAACTTTTACGTGAGCGCGGACGGAAGCGTGAAGATTCCTATGCCAATAGTCGAAAACGTAAAACTTACGAAAGAAAACGGATATAAGGCGTACGATATGTCCGCTCGTTATTATTCGCTTGCTTTCCTGCAAATTGCATATAAAGAGGGGTGGCTTTTGGACAATCAGGGTGGTAACACGGGCGCAATGTCGCAGTTCATCTGCGACGGCGACTCCGCAATGCTTTACGATGCGTCGTACTGGTATCACGAAGCGGTGGCGAAAGGGTATTTCGAGGATTGGGAAGATGAAGCCGATCCCGACGTGGCGGCAAAGGGCAGACATATTAAATTTTTGACCTGTCCGTCGCAACTTAGCGGAAGCGTTGCGGAAAACAGAGGAAAGAAAAATACGCTTATGAATTTAGGCAATTCCTACGTTTTCGCAAACGCGCATCTCGATAAAGCGGGTAACGAAGGTAAAAAGGCTGCCTCTTTATCATTCCTTAACTATATGTACACGGATGAAGGCCTCGGTATTTTCACCGGCGCGACGGGATTGTCGATTCCTATGGAATACAACTATACCATTCCTTCCGATGATATCTCCGCAGCGTATTACTATAACAACTTAAAAGATATCAAAGAGCATTCGGACGTTGTGAATTACGCTTCCGACAATCAATATTTCAAGAATAACCTTAAATCGTTTTCTCTTAGTTGGAGTTCTTCCGTCACGACGTTTACGATTAACGGAACTCTTATCGGAAACGGCTATCTTGACGCAATAAAGAAGTATAACGGAACCGCTCAGAACATATTCGAGGCAACGAAAAGGTCTGCCGACACCTGGGCTACGATCATAGGCTAAAAAACAATATGAGAAACAGTCGGAGCGAAACTTTTTTGCTCTGACAGTATTCTCCACCGAGTAATTATGGAAAAAGATTATAAGTTGCCCGTTCGGCGCAATTCGATGTATAAAAATAAAAAGAAGTTTGTTTTTTACCTGATACTGATGTTTATTCCCGTGGTGCACTTTTTCGTGTTCTACGTCTACATCAATTTCAATTCTTTCGCGCTTGCTTTTACTTCGTACGAAAAGGCAAGCGAGGGGTTTCTGGTGAAATCTTTTGCGGGCTTTTCAAACTTTGCGAAGGGATTTGAAGAACTTGCGAAATATCCGTACAGAATAAAAAACTCGTTGCTGTTCACGGCGGGAAACATCTTTCTCATTACGCCGATTACATTATTGTTTTCCTTTTATATCTATAAAAAAGGACCTTGCAGCGGGTTTTTCAGGGTAGCGTTATATGTTCCTCAGATATTGTCCGAGGTTGTTATAGGTCTTATTTACGTCAAACTGTGCAACAGCGTAATACCTTCTTTCGCAAAGCAGGTATTCGGGATAACTACGATGACGGGGCTTCTCGATAACCCTAAATCAAGTTTATATTTCGTGTTTTTTTTCAACTCTCTCTTCTGGTTCGGCGTCAATATGTTGTTGTATTCCAATACGATGAGCGCGATAAACGAATCAATAATCGAGTCGTGTCATCTCGACGGGGCGAATCGTATTCAGGAATTTTGGTATATCGTACTTCCGATGATTTATCCGACTCTTATCACGATGATGGTCGTTATGGTATCGAGTACTTTTACCGAACAATTCAGAATGTTTACTCTGTACAGCAACAGGGGAGACGCGATAGGAAACATCGGTTATTTCCTGTATTTACAGGTTCAGAAGAGTGACGTATGGGTGCCGCAGGGAATAAACTATGTGCCGTACACCGTCTTGTCGGCAATAGGTCTGATGTTGACGGCTATCGTGTTGCCATCGACTCTTATCGTTAAAAAGTTGTTGACAAAATACGGACCGAGAGAGGAGTGAGCCGTGGACAGAGCAGAAAAAAACATAAAGAACAAATTGAATAAAAATGGTATAGAATCGAAAAGCGTATCCGATAGAATTTTGTTTGCGGCAATTATCGTTTTGCTGGTTGCGCTCACTTTGTTTTTGATAATCACGCTTACATGGGGCTTATTAACCTCTTTGAAAAGCGAACGCGATTATCTGAAAAATATGTTCGGATTTCCGAATCTGAACCCTAAATACAAAAGGAACAGTCGGGAGCAGTTTTTTCATCTGAAAAATTACTTCGACGTTCTTAAAAATTTCGTGCTTACGCTGGACGGAACTTATTATAGGGGCAACACTCCCGTATACTCGCAGTCTACGACGGGATTTTTCGGAATGCTCGTCAACACGTTGTTATACGCCGGCGTGGGAGGACTGATTTGCGCCATTGTCCCTGCGGTAACCGCATACCTGTGCGCGAAATACAAGTACAAACTGAGCGGAATAGTTTACGTGACGTATATCGTCATAATGTGCATACCTATAGTCGGGTCGCAGCCGACGATAATAAGTTTTTTGCGTAACACCGGGCTGTACGATACTTTTATCGGGAATTATTTGCAAAAAATGTCCGGCGCGGGAATGTATTTCTTCGTATATTATGCCTTTTTCGGCGGACTTTCGGAGACTTACAGAGAAGCAGCGGATTTAGACGGCGCATCGGAAATGACTATTCTTACGAGGATATATTTTCCCTTGGCGGTGAAGATGCTTGCGACGGTGTTTTTAATACAGTTCATCGCGTTATGGAACGATTATCAGACTCCGCTTCTGTATCTTCCGACCCACCCGACGTTATCTTACGGCGTGTATCTCGTCGCGATAGATCCGCCGTCGGGAATAAATATCAGCGACGTTCCCCATTCTGTCTCCGCGTGTATGATGCTTGCGTTGCCGATTTTGATTATATTCGTAATTTTCAAGGATAAAATCATGGGGAATATTTCATTAGGCGGAATTAAGGAGTAAAAGTGATGACGAAAAAAACAAAAAATTACGTTACGGCGTTACTCTCGGTATTGTTCGTTGTTTTTGCGGGGCTTGCCGTAGGTTTTGGCGGCGCAAACGTTTCCTATGCCAAAGAGCCTTTCGTAAGTAATGCCGAACTGTCCGATTTGTATAATTACGGCGAAACCGTAACGCTTTCGGACGGGGCGGAAATCGAATACAAAGGACAAAAAGTAAAGGTCGAAAAAACATATCTCGTATATCCGGACGGCTCGGCAAAGGTTGAAAACGAGTACGTTCTCGACACTTACGGAACGTACGATGCCGTATTTGAAGGAAGGGTGGACGGGCATATCGTCACGGCGAAAAAACAGTTTACGGTTAAGAAGAGTTTTTATTCGGTAAGCAGCGATTCGCAAATCGGGTTCGGAGATCTCAATGCTTCGTTCGTAAATATGGGCTATCGAAAAGGTCTTAAATTAAACCTCGCCGAGGGCGGAACGTTCTACTACAATAAGCCCGTCAATATATACGAAAACGGCAAGTTTGATTTGATATATCTTAACTGTTTGCAATTTGATACGATATGCAAAAGCGTTACTGTAAGACTTACCGATTGCTACGATCCGACGAAATACGTCGATTTACACTACAATCGCGGCAACTACGATTATCAGACTTACGTGAACGTCAGCGCGTACGGAAAGAAAAAAGCCGGCGTTTCCAAAAACGAAAAGGGAAATATAGAAATCGACGGCGAAAATTATTCGCTCGTAAACAGTTTCAACAACAGCGACGGAACGATAATTACGGGCAACCTGAACGTAAACAAGAACTACTATAATTTCGGGTTTATATTAGATACGACCGATCGCAAAAACATAAAAGTGTACGTCAACTATACGAACGGCTCCAATACCGCGCTTGTCAGCGAACTCAACAACAGAAACATATACGATTATGATTTTGACGGCTTTACCGACGGTAACGTATACGTTTCCGTGACTGCGTCGGGACTTGTCGGCGTTAACGGCGCGCCCGTGGAAATAGCGAAAATTATGGGAGACAGTAACGCTTCGCTCGCTTACGCCGATTATTGCGAAGACGATACAGCACCGATTTTTATCGAAGAAAACGCCTTTTCGCAAAGAAAAATCGTAGCGAACGGAGATATGATAAAAGTTCCCGTCGTATATGCTTACGACGACAGCGGAATAAGGGGCGGAAACGTTGCCGATTACGTCGTATGGTACAACAGAGGTACGGCGGCGGAACGCATGATTAAGGTTGAAAACGGGAAATTTTTACCGACCTCGATAGGAAGATATACAATCGAGTACGGGGCGGTCGATTATTTCAATAACGTCGGAAAATATTCTATCGTACTCAACGCGACGAAAGACGGCGAGGACGGTATAAACTTCAATACGGTAAATGCTTTCGATAACGCGGAAGCGGGAACGTGGGTGAAGTTCGATAATTTCTCCGCGAAGGGAATAAACGGCGAAGTTTCCGTTAAAATCGTGGTTGTAAATCCGAAAGGCGAAACTGCGAAATTATCGCCGAGCGACCGTTATCTTATTGAGTATTCGGGAGAATATAAAGTCAGATATCTTTACGAGGACGCCTTGTATTCGGGAAGTAAAGACTTAACGTTTACCGCGGTTCCGTCCTCTAAGCCGATTTTCGACTCTCCGATAATGAACCTTAACGGATATTATATCAAAGGGTATACCTATTCGATTGAGGTAAACAAAGCGTATAATTATTCGGAAAACGGAGCGACACCCGCGAACGTGGAGGCCTACGTCAAGTTCGATAACGGCGATTTCGAAAAGATAGAGGACGTCGGCAATATAGTTATTTCGGCGAACGACTCCGTCAGATTCAAGTTGAAATGCGAGAACAGCGACGTCGAAATTCTTTCGGACGAGATTAAAGTCGTAGACGTCAAAACAGCGGACGGCAAGTTGGATATTACGAAATTCTTTGTCGGCGACGTAACGTCGGCGGAAACGGACAGAAACGGTACGACTTTCCATGTCGGAAGAAACGGAACGATAAACTTTATAAATCCGTTGCTGTTTAACAAGGCGTTCAACTTCAAGTTTACGCTCCCGACGACGGACGAAACGACCAAAATGTCGCTGATAATAACCGATTATTACAACGCAGACAATAATTTGAGAATAGACCTGACGGGCAACAACGTTTATTCTGTCAACTGTGGCGCGTCAAGAACTCTGATAACCCCGTGGAAAGGTTACACGACGAACGTCGCTTACGTTGACGGAAGATTGAAAATAGGCGATACCGACTTCGTTTATAACAGTGTATTTGAAAGCGGTCTGTGTTTCCTGAAAGTCGTTTTCGAAAATGAAAACGCTGCGAGCATAACCGTAAACGAAGTGTGTACGCAGTCGTTTGCCAACGTTTATTCGGATAATATGGGTCCGATAATGTATTACAGGGAACTCGAAAAGGTTGCGGCGCTCGATTCCGTCGTAACCATTCCGAGACCATACGCGGCGGACGTTCTGTCTCCGTCGTCTATGGCCGGCCTTAAAATGACGGTTTATAAGAACAACAGGGTAATGACTGACGTTGATGGTGTAAAACTTGAAAACATCACCGATTTCGAGAAAGAGTATTCGATTCTTCTCGACGATTACGGCGTGTATAAAGTGATTTACGAATACGCCGACCGATACGGCAACGTTGCGGAGCAGGCTTATTCGAGATTCACGATTTACGTTACGGATACCGAGGCTCCCGTTATAATGGTGACGGACGATATATCGAAGCCGATTACGGTTGAAGCGAACGCCGAAGTAAACGTGATAAATTACTCCGTCAGCGATAATTATACCGCCGCAAATCGCCTGACCGTATGGATAGTCGTAAGAGACGATTTATTTAATACCGTATCGGCTGAAAGAGACGCAAAAACGATTTATTTATCGAAAGCGGGGAGTTATACCGTTTACGTCTATTGTAAAGATAACGCAGGCAATACCTCTTACGTTGCGTACAGAGTAATTGCGAGATAAAGGAGGACAACGATGATAAAAAAGAATCTTTTAAAAAGCATTACGGCATTCATTATTGTCGCGATACTTGCGTTTTCAATCGTTGGTTGCAAGGGAACCGATAATTCCGAGTCGGATAGAGGAAACGTAAACAATTCGGGCGGCGGCGCAGAGCCGAATGGCGAAAACGAAAATCACAGGTTTTCGTATAAGGAAACGAACGAGTATCTTATAAAAAACGGTACTACGGAGTACAAGATAGTTATACCCTCCGAAAACGTAAGCGCGGAATTGAATATAGCGAGAGACGAACTCGTAAGACTTTTCAAAGAGGCGACGGGCGTTACTCTCGAAACGGTTTCCGACGAGGGAAAATCGCACGACGCGAACGGCAAATATATCTCTCTCGGCGATACGTCGCTATATAAAAGCAGCGGACTAAACGTAGATACGAAAACGCTTAAAAAGGACGGCGCGAGGATTTTAACCAAAGATAAAACCATTTACTTTATAGGCAAAACGGATACGGGCGTGATTAACGGCGTATACGATTTCCTGAATATGCATTTTAATTTCGAAACGTATTTCAAGGACACTTACACCTTAACCACGGGCGTGACCGAGTTGAAATTTATGAATTACGACGTTGTGGATATACCCGATATAGAATACAGAACTAAAAAGGGTATTTTAAACGCAAGTACTTCGGACGTCAACGACATGATGTTCGCGTACAGAATGCGTTCTCTCGATGCGGACAGCAATATGCTTCTGCCCATTCATTCGGGCAACAGTAAAAATTCCGACTGGAATATAAATCACAACAGTTTCTATTTTCTGCCGCTTGACGAATATTTTGAGACGAAAAGGAACTTCTATTCGGTTGCGGGAAATCAGTTGTGCTTCACCGCTCACGGGAATACGGACGACTTCAATCTGATGGTCGATTTGTGCGCGGAAAAGATAACCAATTCGCTTCAGTGGTACGACCCCGTAACTTACCCGAATTACAATGCGGTCGAGTTCGGAATAAACGACTTTTTCAGCCTGTGCGAATGCGACGCCTGTAAAAATTGCGCCTCGAGAAACAACGGCGCGAAATCGGCGAGCATCATCATCTTTTTGAACAAAGTCGGCAAAAAAGTCAACGACTGGATGGATGCGAACCCCGAGTATAAGAGGGAAGGTTTCAAGTACGTTTTCCTTGCTTACTCCGACGCGCTGCAGCCGCCGTTCAGAAATTATTCGACGGGCGAATGGAAAATGTCCGACGAAGTGAAGTCTCCCGAGGGGGTAAATCTCGTACCCTTCGTGGCGCAGGACAAATTCAATTATTCAAAGAGTCTTTACGATGCGGACAATAACTCCGTAAGACGGTTCGTCGAAGATTGGGCAGCGGTTTACGACGATTGCATGGCATGGTCTTACGGAACGTTCTTCCACGATTATCTGTGTTTTTACGACAGTTTCGGTTTCTATTCCGAGTATTACAAACTGCTTAAAGAAAACAAGTATATGTATACTTTTGCGCAGATTCACGATTGTCAGAGAGGAGCGGACACGGGATTCGGTGTGTTGCATAACTATTTGTGCAGTAAACTTGCGTGGAATTCGGACTTGGACGTAAATAAACTCGTTGACAACTATTTCAAGGCGATGTATAAAGACGCATGGGTAGAAATGAAAGAGTTGTTTACACAGGAAAGTCTGTGGTTCGCAGCCGAAAACGCAAGAACGTCCTTAACGACGAGTTCGTCCGTTACTTCGACCGAAAAGGATAAATTGCCTTTCGGCACGGTAAACGATTTTATGAAAACGATAGATAAAGCGTACGCTAAAATCGAAAGTTATAAAAGAGATACCGCGACTTATAACAGGCTTAAAAACAATATCGATATGGAATGGATCTTCCCCGCAAAAGCAATGCTTAGTCTGCATAAAGACAAGTATACGACGGCGGAATACGAAGAGATGAAACAAAAATTCAAAACCGTCGCACAGACCTTGAATTTCGCGGTAATCAAGGAAACGTGGCTCAATCAGTATCCGACGACCATAGACGAATACCTTGAAACGATATCTTAAACGGAGGGTATATGAAGAATTTCAGAATAATATCGGTTGCGATTTTGTCGCTAATGTTATCAGTATTCTTTTTAGCGTTCGTCGGGTGTAAAAAAGACGACTCCGATGCGGGAGCAGATCCGGAAGAGCCGACAAATGGCGGTATAACGCTCAATTATTACAACAAAGATCTGATATACGGAGACGGTTTAAGTTTAATCGCAACTTACGAGGTTCGGGAAGGAGAAACACTTTTGTGGAAATCGAGTAACGAAAACGTCGTTACCGTAAACGACGACGGCGACGTAAAAACGGTTTCCACGGGCGAAGCGGACGTCGTGGCGACTTACGGGGAATATTCCGCCAAATGTCATATAAAAGTGTCGTTCGGACAATTTTTGCCTCAACTCGTGATTGAAAACGTTTCGGATAATTACATCGTTCTCGGCAAGGGCGGCGATTACAATATTCATGGGTACGTTTATTTCAACAACGTAAGATATTACGACGGGGTGGAGATAAAGTGTGAAATTGCCGATACGTCGATAGCGACGGCAGACGATAATATGACGATTGCCGCGAAAAACGTCGGAGAAACCGAAATGATTCTTTCGACAACGTGGAAAGGATTCAGCGGTTCGACTCTGCAAAAAACCGTCAAGGTAAAAGTCGTCGAAGACGTAGAGGCGAACACCTTTGTTACCGTCGGCGAAACGACCGAAATTACCGATAAAATCCGGTTGAGTTTAGTCGGAGAATGGCAAGGAAAAACGTATGACGATTTCGCGACTTTAACCGGCGAACTTATCGTCGGCGGAGAAAGGCAGAACGTGACGTTCGAGTATATAAAAGAGGACGGAACCGACGTTATTTCAATAAAGGATAATAAGGTTGTCGCCGAGAATATCGGGAGCAGTTACGTTGAAGCGAGATGCAGTTATAACGGCGTGGAATATGTGAACGTGATTGAAATCGCGGTAACTTGCCCCGTAGAGGAATACGAAGGCAGTTTCGACTATTGCGTAAGCGAGGACTTCGACGTAAATAACGTATTCGGCGCGGGCGCTGTTATTTTGTCCGCAACTCAGGGAGACAGAAAACTCACCGTAAAACGCGGAAAGTTGATTACGGATATCGTTCCCCGCGGCAGAGAAACGGAAGGAATATGCGTTTTATCGTCGCTTGGCGGCTACGTTTTCAAAAGCGTGAACGCGTATACGAAAGCGATAAAAACCGCCGACGAATTTATCGAGGCACTTACCTTGAAAGCGGGCGGGAGCATAAGCGGTTATTATTATCTCGACAACGATATTACCGTAGATATGACCTCGCAGATCGGAAGTTTTTACGAAACCAACGGTCAGCAGAACAGATACTTCGAGGGCGTTTTCGACGGGCAGAATTATACGGTGAACGCAACTGTCGGGACGAACGGAATTTTCGGCGGGTTGGGAAAAGATTCGGTAATCAAAAACACGCATTTCAATCTTACGTTTTCGATTCCCGATAACGCTCCGATAAAAACGGCTTGCGGACTTGCGAGAAATGACGGCGCCGTGTTCTTGCAAGGGCAGTGGAACGTAAAACTTAACAATCTTAAAATTACCACCACGAATTATTACGACGGCTCAGACGGCTCTGAAAAACGTTCGTACGCCCTTCTCGACTTTATGAATTACAGATTGTCTATGGAAGATATACTCGTAGTCATAAACGGAGCGGCGGTCGATTATACGAATTACACTCAGCAAGTCGGCGCGCTGTTCCGCGTGGATTGCAACTCTATGTGCGCGTCATGCGATTCGATGTATAACGGAGGGTTTAAAAATATCAGAGTCGTTACGGGCGTATTTATGCCGATGTCCAACGGTTATTTCGGGGATATCGGGACGAATAAATCTTATTATACGACTTACGCGAGTACCGATTATTCGTCGGTTAAGACAGACGGAAAGGCGGTTGTCGGAAGCAGAGGCGGCACGGGTGAAAACACGGCGTTTTGTAGAATTACCCCGAGCAAGGACACAAGCGAATCGCAAAGGGCGTTGCTCGGCGAGGTGTTCTTTGTCGATTCGCTCGACGGACAGACAAAATCTAACAAATATGCGTGGGTATATTCGTCAAGCGTTACAAACGGAGGGATATACAGATATAATACGATTGCCGAATTAAAAGACAGCGGAGTAACGAAAGTCGGCGTGTGGAACGTCGGTTGACATTAAGCGATGACATTTTATGAAAGACTATAGATTTTCAATCCCCGGGGAACTGAAAGTTCGCGGGTACTGCCGTGATTTGACGGAATATGTAACGAAAAAACAACTGACGGACGAAGGGTTGTGGAAACTGTTTGTCAATCAGTATAAGATACATTCGGATAAAAGCGGCGAATGGAAAGGTGAATTCTGGGGCAAAACTATGCGCGGAGCGTGCCTTACTTATATATCCGACAAAAACGAGAGGTTATATAAAGTTCTGGTAAGCACAATCGAGGATATGCTTTCCGCGCAGGAAAAATCGGGGCGCATATCCACTTATGCCGAAGATATAGAGTTTAACGGCTGGGATATGTGGTGCAGAAAGTACGTTATGCTCGGAATGCTGTATTTCCTTTCAATCTGCAAAAGCAAAAAATTGAAAAGACGAGTGATAAACTCGCTTAAAAAACAAGCCGATTACATAATAGAGCGCATAGGTGACGGCGAAAACAAAAAGAGTATTTTCGACACGTCGAAACTGTACGGGGCTATGAATTCCTGTTCGATTTTAGAGGCGTTCGTTAAACTCTACGGCATAACGAAAGAAAGGAGATACCTCGATTTTTCTGCTTATATCGTAAACGGAGGATTCAGCAAAAATCTCAATCTTATCGAAGAATCTTTGAGTAAACGTAAATATCCGTATCAGTTCGGAGACGTCAAAGCATACGAAATGATGAGTTGCTTTGAGGGGCTGACGGAGTATTACAAATATGTAAAGGACGATAAGTACTTGCGGGCGGCGGAAAACTTCGTCAATATGATCGTCGAAACCGATTACACGATTATAGGTTGCTGCGGTTGTTCGGGAGAATTGCTCGATAATTCATCGGTAACGCAAACGAATTACAGCGACGACGTTATGCAGGAAACGTGCGTAACCGTAACTTTTATGAAGTTGTGTTCAAAACTGTATCTGCTTACGGGCAGTCCGAAGTATATGGATTATATCGAACGGTCGGCATATAACGCTATGTACGGCGCGGTAAACGATACCGAGCAGACGATGAAGAGAACGGACGGCGACGTATGGGTTGAGGACGGTTGTTATCAAGTGGAGCACGAGCCTTATCCGTTCGACAGTTACAGTCCTCTCGTCTATAACAGAAGAGGTAAAAAGGTCGGCGGCTTTATGGTTATGCAGGACGGCAGGTCTTACGGCTGTTGCGCGTGTATCGGCAGCGCGGGAGTCGCGGTTGCGAATCTTGCGACGATTTCCGCCTATAACGGCGGTTTTTCGGTCAATCTGTACAATTCGTTTACGTTTAAAACGGAATATAACGGGGCGACGGTAAAACTCGACTGCAACGCCGACGTTTACGCTAAAAACAAAGCGAAGATAAAGGTAAGCGGCGGCGGAAAAGAATTTGCGATAAAATTGCGTATTCCGCAGTGGATGGAAAAATACGAAGTTAAAATCGACGGCAAAAAAGTTGACGCCGAACGCAAAAACGAATATGTCGAACTCAAAAGAGTATGGAACGAGAACGCGATAGAACTTACCTATTCCGCTCGCGTAGAAAAGCATATTTTAAACGACAAGGTTGCGTTTACGAAAGGCCCCGTCGTTCTCGCGAGGGACGTGAGGTTGGGAGATATCACTAAACCCGTCGCGGCGAAAAGCGGTTTGGTCAGGGCTAAACGCGTAAAAAACGATAAATTCAAAAACAACGTAACTTACGAGATAAGTATCGACGGCGAAAAGTTTGCCGCATGCGATTATTCGTCCGCAGGCAAGAATTACGACGACGAGAGCAGTTGCATTACAGTCTGGCAAAATATAAAACCATAAGGAGGATTTGTTATGGAAAAAATATACGAAAGACCGAAGTTGGTTATAATCGGCGTCGATAATATCGACGTTATCACCGCTTCACCTGCAGAAGATCGCGATAATATCTTCGAGAATCCGTGGAACAAGGGGTGGGTACAATGAGTAAAACGAGAAAGAAAAATCTTTTATGTTTGATTTTTGCCGCGATTTGCTGCTTATTTGCGGGGATTTTATTCGGATCAACAACAAAAGCGTCGGCGGAAGAACCGATCGAATCCAAAATGTTCGAGATGGTAAGCGGAGCGTCGATTCGTATTACGGACGGACAGGTAAACGGTAAAGATATGACTAACGGCTTGCGTTTTCAAGTGAAAACGGACGCCGAAACCGCCAAGCTGATCGACGGCGAAAACGTTAAACTTTACGCGTTCATCGCGCCCGTCGGAGTGGTTGACTTAACGAGCGACGAAAAAGTCGCGGCGGCAGCCGATAAAATTGTCGGATATAAGAGCAAATGGCTCGAAATAGCCGCGGACAGTATTTATCCGATGACGGAAGAATCGGGCGAAGTCTGCTACTATGCGAATGCGGTAATCTGTAATCTTTCGAGCGATTTTTACGACGTAAAATTCAACGCGATTGCGATTATAGAAAACGGAGGCGCATATACTTACGCGAAAGCCGTTTCGACTTCGAGGTCGTTATACGACGTAGTAAACAGCGCGGTACTCGACAAATATGCCGACAGAATAATCGGAGACTCGGTCGCGGAAAATACAAAACTCGACTATGCGAACTGGTACGGACAAGGCGAATATCCCGTATCGCCTAAAACTGCGGCTCAGTATGCAAAGTATAACGAACTTAAAGAAACCACGTTAAAAAATCTTGGCGTCGTTCGTCAGGACGTGTTGGTTGACGATCCGACCGTTACTATCGGAGATACCGCAGTTGCGGTTGATATTCCGAGCGAACACGGCGAGCAGGAAGTTTCCGTAACGGTTAACGGGACGGAAATCATCGTACCGGTAACGATTATCGACGCAGTTTTGACGGCGGAAAATCTTAAAGCGAATATTCAGAGTCAGGGAACGACTTTGAGCGAGGGTAAATACTTTGTACTCGACGGCGATATCGACGCGAGCGGAATAGACTGGAAAGCAGAAATGTTGTGGACGGCTGCGGACGGGTTTAAAGGAACGATTGACGGCAGAGGTCATACCGTTAAAAATCTTAATATCGAGGACGGCGTTCCCGGTATATTCAACTGTACGGAAAGCGCCGTTGTAAAGAATATAAACTTTACCGTATCGAATTTTGTTCCTCAGGCTAACAAATCGGTGTTCGGCGTAATTACAACAACAACGCTTTTCGAAAATGTAACGGTAACTTTCGATTGCGTGTTTACCGCTACGACGGGCGGTATTCTTTCGGGAAACAATGCGGTGGGAAACACCTATAAAAATATCGAAGTCAATGCCGATGGCAGTACTGTTTTTTATCTTGTATGCGGTGCAATTTGGGGTAGAGATTGTTCATATACCGACGTAAGCGTATATGCCGATAAAGTTAATTATCTTTATGAAACCGAAACGGAAAAAGTCGGTATAACGGTAAATAAAACCGTAAGAGTTAATTTGACGACGAATCAGGATGTTTTGCTTACGAACGATACTTATTCCATAAGTCTCGGAGCGGAGCAGACGGGGCTGACCGTTCAGAGCATAACCTGCGACGGAATTGATCTGGGCAAAGATTTAAGCAATCTCGATATGTCGCAAATCAAGGACGATTTAACGAAGCACGGCGTGAAAAATATCATTGTCAAAGGTCAGAAAAACGGTGAAAAAATAACTGTCATCGCCCCGGTAACCATTATTACGAAATATCTTACGAGCGGAGCGGAATTTAAGGAAGCGGTTTATTGCTCGGCAGAAGACGGCGAAAAGAATAAGGGCGCGTATTACGTTATATCTGGGAATCTTAACGTTATCGGAACGGGCTTTACGGGCGGAGGCTGGGGTGAACTCGGTAAAGTTGGATTTGCGGGAACGTTAGACGGCAGAGGACATAAGATAGTGAATGTAAATCTAAGTGGATCTTACGGCTTGTTCAATGCTTTGAAAGGGGCGGTAATCAAGAACGTGGAAATAGAAGTCGCTCAATTAAATATGGGAGCGAACGCTTCGGTATTCGGAGTGAGCGCGCAGGACAGCGTTTTTGAAAATATCACGGTAACGTTTACGAATACGTTTACGGGCGTACAATGCGGAGTCTTAGGCGGCGGAAATCAGTCGAGAGGTTGTACGTTCAAAGACATAACGGTAAACGCTCAGGGAAGCGATATATATCGTTTGTTCAGTGCGGGAGGTATCGTCAAAGACAGTAAAGATAGCATAAGCGGCGTTGTTGTAAACGCGAAGAGCGTTCAGTATATGTATGAAACGACAGATTTAACGGCTTCGGGCTTTGTCGGAGTTACGATAAATTCCGATAAATAAAAACTTTATAATGTGCCCCATGAAATTTATTCGTGGGGCATATATAAAATCAGGCTTAATTACGATAATGAAAGATTTAAAATTAAAGTTCTATTCTCCCGCCGAAGATTCTATCGAGGGGTGGGAAAAATATTCCTTTCCGATAGGTAACGGCTACGCGGGAGCGAGCGTTTTCGGCGGCGTAAAAAAAGAGAGACTGCAGATAACGACGAACGTTTTCGCAAATACGTTCGATAACGGCGGCGTATCGGATTTTGCGGAAATTTATATAAATTCGGGCGTAAAAGAGTTCAAAAATTACAAAAGGGAACTCGATATCGTAAACGGTATCGCAAGTTCTTGTTTTAACTATAAAAATACGAGCGTAAAAAGGGTTGCGTTTTACAACTATCCCGAAAACGCTTTGGTATATAAAATAACTTCGGATAAAGAAATCGAATTTTCCGTTCAACTCGTTATTCCGTTTTTGGGAGCGAGATCGACCGAGCAGGGCGGCAGAACGGGAAGCGTAAAGAGCGAAAGCGAATGTCTTATCATGCGCGGAAGTTTGCCGAGCAAAGATTTGCTTTTCGAGGGCAGGCTATTTATTCAAACTGACGGAACGGTTCGCTATGACGGCGACGCGGCGCACGTAAAAAACAGCCGCGAAAGCGTAATATTTTTTGTTTTCGATACCTCTTATAAACTTTGTCCCGAAACGTTTAAAAAGGGCGTTCATAAAGCCCTCGGAGAAGACCCGCACGAAAAAGTTTCGGCTATGTTTGCCTGTGTAAAATCTCTCGGCTACGAAGAGTTGTACAAACGCCATATAAACGATTTTGCCTCGATTATGAACAGGGTTGAGTTTGATTTGGGCGGCGAGGAGGACGACAGGACCACAGAAGAATTGCTTGAATCGAACAGGCGTGGTAATTTCGAGCCGTATTTAGAGGAGTTATACTATCAATATGGCAGATATCTGCTTCTTTCGTCGTCGAGAAAGGGTACGCCGCCGTCGTCTTTGCAAGGCGTGTGGACTGCTCACGACAAGTCGCCCTGGGGCAGCGGATTCTGGCATAATATAAATATTCAGATGAACTATTGGCTTGCTTTCAGCGCAAATATCGCCGAAACCTTTAAGGCTTACGTCGATTTCAATAAGGCGTATATGGCAAGCGCGAAAGAAAACGCCAAAGAATGGATAAGTTATACAAACCCCGAAAACTATTCTGAAGATTGCGGTTGGATAATCGCTACGGGAGCGTTTTGTTACGAAGTCGAGGGGGTTAGTCCGTATACCCATTCGGGACCGGGGACGGGCGCGCTCACGACGAAACTGTTTTTCGATTATTATGATTTTACGAGAGATGAAAACATACTGAAAAACGACGTTTATCCCGTCGTACACGGCATGAGCAAATTTTTGACGAAATGCGTCAGAAAATATGAGGACGGCAGATGTTTATGCAGTTTTTCGGCTTCGCCCGAACAGATTTTGTCGGGTTGGTGGGTTGACGAGCATAAGTATCAGCAATATATACAAACGGTTGGTTGTTCTTTCGATCAGCAGATGATATATGAGAATGCCAAGGACGATCTGGAATGTTCTTCCGTCTTAGGAGTAAGCGACGATATAATCGAAAAAGAAAGAGAACAACTCGAACTGTATGATCCCGTGAGAATAGGCTATGACGGGCAGATAAAAGAGTATGACGAAGAACGCTTTTACGGCGAATACGGCGAAGCGAAACACAGACATTTGTCTCAACTCGTGGCGTTGATGCCGGGGAGAACGATAACGAGAAATACTCCGCGCTGGCTCGATTCGGCAAAAATCACGCTCGAAAAGCGAGGGGATAAGTCGACGGGGTGGGCGCTCGCTCACAGACTTTGTTCATGGGCAAGGGTCGGCGACGGCGATCACGCTTATCGTTTGTTGCAGGAATTATTGAAAAATAAAACCCACCCGAATTTGTGGGACGTACACCCGCCGTTTCAGATTGACGGAAATTTCGGGGCTGTTGCGGGTATGACCGAAATGATCGTTCAGAGCCACGACGGAGCGATAACCCTTCTTCCTACGCTTCCGGAAAGGTGGAAAGATTTACGGGTTAAAGGCTTGAAAGCGCGCGGGAATTTTACGATAGATATTTCGTGTAAAAACGGAGTAATCGAATATGCGGATATAAAATCCTGCGTCGGCGGAAAGGCGTATATACGATGCGAAGAGTTTTTTAACGTCGAAGTCCGGTCGGACGGCAGACGTATTGCGTATTCCGCAAACGAGGATACAATCGTTTTCGATACGGAAATCGGCAAGTCGTTCAGGATTACGGGATTTAAACGGGCGGAACGTCTGCCGACAGTCTGCAATTTAAACGCCGCGTGGGAAAAGGGCGGAGTGGCTTTATCGTGGGAGGAAAACGGTTTGAAATACGCCGTTTACCGAGGAAAAGACAATGAAAAAGACTATCGTCTTATAGGAGTTACGAGCGAGGGGCGGTTTATCGATAAAGAGTATAACGAGAACGCCAAGGCTTTGTTGACGTACAAAGTCGTTGCGTATCGGGGCGGAAAACATAGCAGCCGTATGCAAGGAGCGATAGCGGTCGTTAACCCTGCAACCGAACTCGAAAAAGAAAGATATAAATTAAAATTTCGTATGAACAATATTAACTTGGAGTAGGGCAATGTTTTACGAAAATCAAACGATGAAAGAAGTTTTGCAGGATAAAACGATTGAAACGGTAAAAGATTTGCTGTTTCCGCCAAACTTTTTCGATTGGATTTACGAAGATAAAATTACGCCGAAAGTCTTATCGGAAAGTTTCAAAGGCGTCGGCAATTATGCCGAACGGTTTAACTTTTTAAAAACACATATCGAAGCGGGAGATATAACGAGAGATAAAATATATAGTCCGTCCGAAATCGAGAGCGACAAGACGAAAGAAAACGTACAGGTTCTGAAATATAAGAACTCGAGTAGTAAAAAAATTGCCGTGATTATCCCCGGCGGCGGGTACAGCGACGTTTGTTCTTACAGCGAGGGTTTTCCGATAGCGCAGGAAATGTGGAAAAGAGGATATAGTTGTTTTGTATTGTATTATAGGGTTTTTCCGCGTGCGTATATGCCGAATCCCATAGAGGACGTCGCGAGGGCGATGAAGTATATCATAGAGAATTATTCCGAATTGTATATTTCCGACTATCTGCTTATGGGATTTTCGGCGGGCGGTCATCTTGCCGGAATATGGGCTACGAAGCAGGGTTATCCGAGATATAATCTGCCGAAGCCGAAATTTTTGTCTTTAACGTACCCCGTGATAGATTTGTCGCTTAAAAAAGGCGTTACGAGAGCAAATTGTCTGGGCGAAAACTGTTCGGAGGAAGAGGTGAAAAAATATTCCGTTCATACGAACGTGGACGAAAATTACCCCGAAACCTATTTATGGCAGGGCAGAAACGATCAGTGCATTTCTTTTGAAAATTCCTTAATTATGGACAAGGCTCTGACCGAAAATAACGTAAAACATAAATACGTCGTTTACGACGATACTTGCCATGGTTTCGGAGTGGGAAAAGGAACTTGCGCCGAAGGCTGGATAGACGAAATGCTTAAATTTTTTAACGAAAACAATAAGGAGTAAACAGATATGGCATTTGATAAAGATTTTGCGTGGGGCGTCGCGTGTTCCGCTTATCAGACAGAAGGAGCGGAGAATGAGGACGGCAGAGGCGAGAGTATATGGGACAGCAAGTTCACTAAGGGGAAAACCCTCGGAGATATGAACGGAAAAATTGCCTGCGACCATTATCACAGATACAAAGAGGACGTCGCGCTTTTAAAAGAACTCGGAATAAAGAATTATCGTTTTTCGATAAGTTGGACGAGAATATTTCCATGCGGTACGGGAGAAGTCAATTTAAAAGGCGTTGAGTTCTATAAAGACCTCGTTAATCGACTTATAGCCGCAGATATTACGCCTTGGGTAACGCTTTTTCACTGGGATTTGCCGCGTAGTCTTTACGAAAAGGGCGGGTATCTGAATAGGGAAATAAGCGATTGGTTTGCGGGGTATGCCGCCAAAGTCGTTGAGATTTTCGGCGATAAAGTAACTAATTACATTATTATGAACGAGCCGCAATGTATCGTGGAAGAAGGACACTTTATGGGTACGCAGGCGCCGTTTTTAAAACTTTCGAGAAAAGAAACTTTCACGGTCGCCCACAATCTTCTTTTGTGTATGGGTAAAGCGGAAAAGGCAATGAGAAAAGCCGCGAAACATAAACTGAATATCGGTATAGCCCCGTGTTTTACGCCGATGATGCCTATGAAAGAGGAAGACGCCGAGATTGTCCTTAATTACAATTTTTCGCCGAGCGGAGATTTTTGGGATGGATGCTATTTTACCGACGCTATTATAAAGGGCGAGTTTACGAAAGAGTATAAAGAGTGGTTTAAAAAATACGATTATTACCATTCCGAAAGCGATATGAAGATTATAAAGAGCGATCTCGATTTCTTCTGCGCTAATTTATACAGAGGGTTTTATATTGAAAATACCGCAGACGGAATAAAAAGAAAGCCCGTTACGCCTACGGACGATTTTTCCGCTACGGAATGGGCGGTTACGCCCGAGGCAATGAAATATCTTGTGAAATACTATTATGAGAGATATAGGTTGCCGATGATTTTATCAGAAAACGGCGTTGCGCTTTCCGAATGGAAAACTTTAAACGGCGATATCCCCGATGATATGCGGATAGACTATATGAAAAGGCATATCGAAGAGATGAAAAAAGTTGCAGACGAATATCCCGTAAAAGGCTATTTTTACTGGTCGTTTACGGATAATTTTGAATGGGCGCTCGGCTATTCGAAGCGTTTCGGGCTTGTTTACATAGACTATAATACGTTGGAGCGAATTCCTAAAAAGAGCGCGTTTTGGTATAAAAAAGTCATTGAAACGAACGGGGATAATCTCGATTAAACGAAAGAGGAGAATTATATGTCTGAAAAATACGGAAAGTTCGCCGATAAACTCGGCGGCTACATAATCGACAAATTGCCCGACGCGGGAAATTACGAGTATATTTATAAAAACGACGAAATACTCGTAAAGGTAGATCAGTACGGCGTTGTCGCCGTTCAGATAAATCCGCCCGTCGGCGAAGCCGTTTTCAAAAGAGAAGAACGGGAAGTCGGGTCTCCTGTTAAGGCGTTGATTTCGGACGGCGAGAGGGTTTTCGACAACTTCGGCGTATTGACCGCCGATAAGTTAATGATAACGTTTTTGCCCGAAAAATCGACTTATAGCCTCACTTTCGGAAAAACGAAGGTCGAAACCGAGGTTTTCGTAACGAATAAAGGCAAGCGCTTTATAATGAACGTTACAATCGAAAATTTCGGCGATAAAGACAAAGAGTATAAGATACTGAAATGTTGTTTCCCGTATCTCAACGAACTTTTAATGGCGCCGTGGGATAAGCCCGAATGGTATACGAGAACGGAATATCTTAAGGATAAGAACGCCTTTTTAACGACGAAATACAGCGTTGCGGGCAAAAAGGAAGAGAGACGTTATCTTACGGTTGTCGATAGCGATAAAACTGAAGGTCGGGAGTTGAGTCTTGAAAGGCTTACGACGGCGACTAAAAATTTCAGCGCGATACCCGATAAAATCGGCGTCAAAACCGAAGATACTCTTTACGCCTTTAAGCAATGCGTTTCTACCCTTTCTTCCGTTACGGTTAAAAAGGGCGGAAAGTATTCCTTTACGCAGGTGTTTTCCGTTACAGCCGACGACGGTAAAATCACGGAAGAAATTGATCACTCGAAAGTATATTTCGACGAAAAAAATCGAAAAGAAGAAGAAAAAATACTTGAAAGGAAATACGCCGAATTATTTTCGGTAAGAACGATAAAAACGGACGATAGAGACTTCGATAAATTCATAAACGGCTTTTTGCCGCTCGAAATGTACTGGGTTTCTTCGCTTGACCGCGGTTGGCCGACGGGAATGAGAGGTGTGAGAGACGCCGCGAACGATTTCGAAGGAATGCTTTGTTACGATAAGCAGATGTGTAAAGACGTAATCGAAAACATTTTCTCGAAGCAGAGAAGCGACGGGTGGTATCCGAGACAGGTACCTTTCGGCAGCGGTACGAAATTCGATTTGAGGGAGTTTGTCGATTCGGCGTGCTTCTTCACCGAATACGTTTACGACTATCTCGCTTACACCGACGATTATTCGATTTTAGAAAAAGAGTACCCGTATTATGACAGCGAAAAGGCTGAAAGCGGCTTAGAGCATTTGAAAAAGGGGCTTGACTATCTTATTTCGGACGACGCGTCGGGCGAACACGGACTTGTTAAAATGCGTGGCGGAGATTGGCTCGATTGTTTAAGCGGAGTAGGCAAAAAAGGCAGAGGCGAAAGCGTAATGGTGTCATGCCAACTCGTTATGTGCCTTAGATATTTATCAGAAATAATGAATAAAGTCGGGCAGACAAGAGACGTTGAAAAATACGAAAAGTCAGCCTATAAGTTGATAAACGCGATAAACAAGGCGTCATTTAACGGTAAATTTTATAACGCCGTGTACACCGATAACGGCTCTTGGCTTTTTTCCGAAAAGGACGAGGACGGCGAAAAGAGAGTATACGTCCCGACGAACGCATACGCCGTTATAAGCGGAGTGGCGGACGGTAAGGAAGAATCGATATTCTCGGAAATAGCCGCTTTGAAAACCTTAGACGGTTACAAGTTGTTTTCCGAGCCGCTCGGCGGTAAGTTCATAGACGGAATAGGTAAAATGGGAACGGGAGATTTTCAGCCGTATTTCGCCGAGAACGCAAGCGTGTATAACCACGGTTCGCAGTGCTTTCTGATAAGGGCGTTGGCAAAAGAGGGGAGATACGAAGATATAGCCGAAGTCTTGGGGTACGCAATGCCCTTGTATGCGGATAAACATTCGCCAGAAAAGACCTGTTCCGCGCCCTACGCGATAACAAACTGTTATCATTTAGTGCCGTCTTTCTACGGCAGGTCGGGCTTCTCATTTTTGACGGGCAGCGTCGCTATGATCGAAAGAGCGGTTTATTCTTGGGTGTTCGGCATAAACTTTACGCTTCGCGACATGGTAATAACACCGTGCCTACCGAAGAAATACGAAAACGCAGAGGTGGTAACGCCGTTTAACGGTCATAAAATAACCGTAAAATATTCTGGCTACGGAGCGAAAATACAGTGTGCGGAAATAAACGGTAAAACGCTTCCCTTATCGGCGGACGGTCGTTCGGCTCTGATAGAAAAGTCGCGAATATCCGACGACGTGGCAATTACTATTAAATTAAGTAACAAATGACAATATTTTAATTAACATAAGTGCTAAAAAAAGGCGGTAATTATTTAACAAAAATTTCAAATGGCTCTTTGGCGGGTGCTTGACTTATACAAGCGCGCCGCTTCGCGTCGCGGTCAAGCACCCGTCAAACAACTCACTTATCTCGGTAATTTTACGCAAAAGAAGTCCTTTGCAAAAAATAATACGAACTCTGATTTATTTTCAGAGTTCGTATTATTTGCATATGTCCATGACGAACAAAAAAGAGCGTCTTTTTATGGCGAAAGCGGGGCAAGTGTCCACGGGGCGATACAACGAAGCGACAAATCGGAAATTATATCTATTTGGACATAAAAACTGTTGACAAAAAAACTCCCATATAGTATAATTTTGATAAATTACTATATAGGAGCTTTTGTATGGAAATGAATGGAGGATTTCTTGTCACCAAAATAAAACAACTTGGAGACCGAATCTTTGAGAAGATTCTCAGCGGAAAGAATGTTGATGCGTTCAATGGAGCTCAGGGGCGCATTCTTTATGTGCTTTGGCAGGAGGATGGAATCTCAATCAGGTCACTTTCGATAAAATGTGGATTGGCTATAACATCTCTTACGACGATGCTGGAAAGAATGGAAAATCAAGGGCTGATAAGCCGCGTTCAGTCTGAAACGGACAAAAGGAAAACACTTCTGTTTCTGACCGAGAAAGCACATGCCTTAAAGGGAGAGTACGATACTGTATCTGATGAGATGGGCAGCATTTACTATAAAGGTTTTTCAGAGGAAGAAATTACACGGTTTGAGGAATGCCTTGACCGTATCAGAAAGAATCTTGAGGAGTGGCAGAAGTCATGAGTATTTGTATAAAAGATCAGATTCAAAACATGAATATTGTCATCGGCTGTACGGTGGGGTGTACATATTGCTATGCCCGTAATAATGTGAAACGCTGGCATATGATCGATGATTTCACTACCCCTGAATACTTTCCGAGCAAGCTCAAAATGATGGAAAAGAAATGTCCGCAGAACTTTCTTCTTACCGGCATGAGCGATCTCTCCGGCTGGAAGCAGGAATGGAGAGACGAGGTATTTGCAAAGATCCGTGAAAATCCACAGCATCAGTTCCTATTCCTCACCAAACGCCCCGATCTGCTGGATTTTGATACCGAACTGGAAAACGCATGGTTTGGCGTTACGGTGACGAGAAAAGCAGAACTGTGGCGTATTGACGCACTACGGGAAAATGTCAGAGCAAAACACTATCATGTTACCTTTGAGCCGCTATTCGACAATCCAGGTTCAGTTGATCTTTCCGGGATCAACTGGATCGTTGTCGGCACCATGACTGGAGTTCAGAGCAGGAAGGTTCATACGGAGCCGGAGTGGGCATGGTCTCTGACAGATCAGGCGCATGTGCTTGACATTCCGGTATTTATGAAGGAAGATCTTGCCCCTATCATAGGGAATGAAAATATGATTCAGGAAATGCCGGATGAATTCAATAAAGTGTTGGAGGTACAGAAATCATGGCAGAAGTAATAAATGGAATCCTCATTAATGAGGCGGAAACAAAGAACATCATGACCAAGTCCAGTCTGCCTGTAGGCGGTTACTCGGTCAATCCATATGTAGGCTGTACACACGCCTGCAAGTATTGCTATGCTTCTTTTATGAAGCGCTTTACCGGACACAAGGAGGAATGGGGCACTTTCCTTGATGTGAAGCATTGGTCGGAAATTAAGAATCCGAAGAAATATGCCGGACAGCGGGTGGTCATCGGTTCTGTGACAGATGGCTACAATCCACAGGAGGAGCAATT